>ENA-OOXE01000035-OOXE01000035.1-human-gut-metagenome-genome-assembly--contig:-NODE-35-length-166587-cov-9.604725_pt1 | contig 166587 bp, 108 predicted proteins | sample MGYA00241585_ERZ501339 | MGnify/ENA primary metagenome ERZ501339 (study PRJEB25962, sample SAMEA1972463) | human gut metagenome | biome: human gut; feature: human-associated habitat; material: faeces...
GCCTGTAGCTAGCGTTCATCCTGAGCCAGGATCAAACTCTTCATTGTAAAAGTATTTTTATCATCAGTTAAGATGATTATTTGCTCTGTTCAGGACGCCGTAATTTTATTGACCTTATTCAAATACCTATTAGCCTTAATTGTATCGCTACTTCATAAGACAAGTATTGACGGTTCTATTTTTACTTGTACTACTTGTATTGTTTATCAATATTTCAAAGAACTAACGTGGCTTCCGCCGCGCCTGCTTTCTTTTCGAAAGCGGATGCAAAGATAAGGACTTTTTCAGATAACTTCCAAACTTTTTTCAAAGTTTTTTGTTTTTATTTTCTGTGGCCTTCATCTTATAGCAGAATGTCAATCATTAGGCTCTGTCTCTCTAGCAAAGCGGGTGCAAAAGTAGACAAGTTATCAATAACATCCAAATATATCTGACTATTTTTTCTAATTATTTTCGGGTATTCATCCTAACTTACTGAATCATAACGATGTTGTAGAATGTATTTTTCTTCATATATGTTGCATATATATGAAAACAGGAAGGAAAGGACACCTTATTATATTACATACGCGCGTGTAGAGCAAATAGCAAAAAGATATTCGCAAAGAGAAGGTAAAAAGAGAAGTACTCTTAAAGAAACAAACTAAAAAATAGATTTCTACAGGACAAGAACACATAAAAAAGTGAGAATAGTTATCCGTTATCACTCTACTTTTGTTTATAATTCACTCCTACTAATCAATAAATAAATTACTATCCTAATTTCAGCATACAGGTGTCTTTCTTTATAAGACATACCACTTCATAGGCTTTCTTCTTATGTTCAATATTCATTTGCTTAGTAGTTGGCAAGGGCTCACTGCAGTGAACAAATAAGCTATCAGATGTAAACAAATAAGCTAACGATAGTAAACAAATTCGTTCACTGCAGTGAGCTGTTAAAAGACATTAGGGCTTATCAGAAGAATCACGAGGGATAAACATCTATTATATAAGACATTGACGTCTATTGTATAGGAGAGTATAGGATAAAAGCGAATAGACAAGACACTTATTATAAACTGTTTAAGATAGAATCAGGACGAGACAGGGTGAGGGTAAAAAGTTACCCTCACCCTACTACCGCACTTACCCTCACACGTTGTAACCACGATGAATAAAGGGATTGAGCGAAGGTGTGAGGGTGTGAGGGTAAAAGTGATACAAAAATTTAGTTGAAATGAAATATTAAAAGCATCCATGTTCTATTAAAAAAGAAGGAGCTGCACAATGCAATGCATTCTTTCTGTTAAAACCTCCGGGATACTCAAACAAAAAGAACCTCCGTCTGTTACATTAGCGATTTAAACATAGTAACCTAAACTTTAAAATTATGGCTAGAGAAAGTGTAAAAATCCTACAAGGTAAATTAGATGTAGAAAGTTTAATTTCACAGTTGAACGCAGCATTGGCTGAAGAGTGGTTGGCATATTACCAATATTGGGTAGGTGCATTAGTAGTGGAAGGCGCCATGCGTGCCGACGTACAAAGTGAGTTCGAGGAACATGCCGAAGAAGAACGTAGACATGCACAGTTGCTTGCCGACCGTATCATCGAGCTGGAAGGGGTTCCGGTACTTGATCCGAAACAATGGTTCGAACTGGCAAGATGTAAATATGATGCTCCACAAGGCTTCGATTCAGTCAGTTTGCTAAAGGATAATGTTGCTTCCGAACGCTGTGCCATTCTCCGTTATCAGGAAATTGCCGACTTTACTAACGGGAAAGATTTCACCACTTGTGATATCGCCAAACATATTCTTGCCGAAGAGGAAGAACATGAACAAGATTTACAAGATTATCTGACTGACATTGCCAGAATGAAGAAATCATTTCTCGAAAAGTAAATTCTAATTTAATAATGATTAGGTGAGAGAGGGTGCGTCCGAAATACAGGATATGCCCTCTTTTATGTAATAGTACGATAAAAACCAAACTATTTTCAAACAAATCAAGAAGAAATCTTTCTTTTTTCGTATTTTTGTCCCAATATGCATGTTTAATCCAAGTAGATAACAACATCAACGAAAAGGAATGAAAGTAATTGATTTAATAAATAACAGTAAAGGTACAGCTTTTTCTTTCGAGATTCTCCCTCCTTTGAAGGGAACCGGAATCGAAAAGCTCTATCAGACAATCGACACTCTTCGAGAATTTGATCCGAAATATATCAATATCACCACGCATCGCAGCGAATATGTCTACAAAGATCTCGGCAACGGGCTCTTTCAGAGAAACCGCCTGAGAAGACGTCCGGGAACAGTTGCCGTAGCGGCAGCCATTCAGAATAAATATAATATTACTGTGGTTCCTCATATCCTGTGCAGTGGTTTCACGCGTGAGGAAACCGAATATGTATTGCTGGATTTGCAATTTCTGAATATCACTGATTTGCTGGTACTTCGTGGGGACAAGGCTAAACATGAATCGGTCTTTACTCCCGAAGGAGACGGATATCATCATGCGATTGAATTGCAGGAGCAGATTAATAATTTCAATAAGGGAATCTTCGTTGACGGTTCAGAAATGAAAGTCACCGCCAGTCCTTTCTCGTATGGCGTGGCGTGTTATCCGGAAAAGCATGAAGAATCTCCTAACATAGAGACAGATCTTTACTGGCTGAAAAAGAAGGTAGAAGCTGGTGCAGAGTATGCTGTAACACAATTATTCTACGATAATAAGAAATATTTCGATTTTGTGGAGCAGGCTAAGGCAGCAGGTATCAACATACCTATCATTCCGGGAATCAAGCCTTTCAAGAAAATCTCCCAACTAAGCATGGTCCCCAAAACATTCAAGGTGGATTTGCCGGAAGCTCTGGTGAAAGAAGCATTGAAATGCAAGAATGACGCGGAAGCCGAACAGGTGGGTGTTGAATGGTGCGTGGCTCAATGCAAGGAGTTGATGGAACATGGGGTTCCGAGCATCCATTTCTACTCCATCGGAGCAGTAGACAGTATCAAGGAAGTAGCCAAAATCATTTATTGATATGTTTTTCAAAGACGTAATCGGACAAGAAGAAATCAAGCAACGACTCATTCAGGAAGTGAACGAGGGGCGTATTCCACATGCCCAACTCATTTGCGGTCCCGAGGGAGTTGGTAAAATGCCATTGGCTATCGCATACGCACGCTACATCAGTTGCACCAATCGGGGCGAGGAAGATGCTTGCGGTGTCTGTCCGTCTTGTGTGAAATTCAATAAGCTGGTACATCCGGATGTGCATTTCGTATTCCCCATCGTGAAAAGTGCGAAAGGCAAGAAAGAAGTGTGTGATGATTATATTGCCGATTGGCGGCCATTCGTTATCAACAATCCTTATTTCAACCTCAACCATTGGTTAAGTGAAATGGACGCAGAGAACTCTCAAGCGCTGATTTATGCCAAAGAGAGCGATGAGATCCTGAAGAAGCTCAGTCTGAAATCCAGTGAGGGTGGATTCAAGATTACGATTGTATGGTTGCCGGAGAAAATGCACCCGGTATGCGCCAATAAGTTGCTGAAACTGCTTGAGGAGCCACCCGAAAAGACGATTTTTCTATTGGTTTCCGAAGCTCCGGACATGATCCTGCCTACCATCTTGAGCCGTACTCAACGTATGAATGTGCGAAAAATTGACGAAGCCAGCATCGACCGGGTATTGCAGAGTAAATATCATGTTCAGCCTGCGGATAGCATCTCGATTGCCCATCTGGCAAACGGAAATTTCGTCAAGGCACTCGAAACGATTCATCTGAATGAGGAGAATCAGTTATTCTTCGAGCTCTTTGTCAACCTGATGCGCTTATCCTATCAACGGAAAATAAAGGAGATGAAGATGTGGAGTGAACAGGTGGCCAGCATGGGACGCGAACGCCAGAAAAACTTTCTGGAATATTGCCAACGTATGATCCGCGAAAACTTTATCTTCAACCTGCACCAGCGCGATCTGACGTATATGACTATTAACGAACAGAATTTTGCAACCCGCTTTGCACCTTTTGTCAACGAACGTAATGTGATGGGTATCATGGACGAATTAAGCGAAGCGCAACTACATATAGAACAAAATGTAAATGCTAAAATGGTATTTTTCGACTTCTCACTGAAGATGATCGTACTGTTGAAGCAATAATAAATATATAACTTATGGAATATAAACTTCATAATGGGAGCGGTGGCCTTTGCTGCAAAGGATGTTCCCGACAAGATAAAAAACTGAATACCTACGACTGGCTGGCTGACATACCGGGCAATGCGGAGGAGAGTGACATGGTAGAAGTGCAATTCAAGAATACCCGGAAGGGATATTTTCGGAACAGCAACAAGATCAAACTGGAAAAAGGAGATATAGTTGCCGTAGAAGCTGCTCCGGGCCATGACATCGGAGTAGTTACATTAACCGGCCGGCTTGTTCCCCTGCAAATGAAGAAAGCAAACTTCAAGGCAGATACGGAAATCAAACGTGTTTACCGGAAAGCCAAACCAGTGGATATGGAGAAGTTCAACGAAGCCAAAGCCAAAGAACACGCTACCATGATCCGCGCACGCCAAATTGCATTGAACCTCAATCTGGATATGAAAATCGGTGACGTGGAGTATCAGGGAGATGGTAATAAGGCTATCTTCTACTACATCGCCGATGAACGGGTAGACTTCCGTCAGTTAATCAAAGTATTGGCCGAAGCTTTCCGTGTACGTATCGAGATGAAACAAATCGGTGCCCGTCAGGAAGCCGGACGTATCGGCGGAATTGGCCCTTGCGGACGCGAACTGTGTTGTGCCACATGGATGACAAGTTTTGTGTCTGTGTCTACCAGTGCCGCCCGTTTTCAGGACATCTCACTAAATCCGCAAAAACTTGCCGGACAGTGTGCTAAACTGAAATGTTGCCTGAACTATGAGGTAGACTGTTATGTAGAAGCTCAAAAACGACTTCCTTCGAGAGAGATAGAGTTGGAAACAAAGGATGGCACTTTCTATTTCTTCAAGGCGGATATTCTAAGCAATCAGGTTTCTTACTCTACGGATAAGAACTTCCCCGCCAATCTGGTTACAATCAGCGGCAAACGCGCTTTTGAAGTCATCTCCATGAATAAAAAAGGGATGAAACCGGACAGCTTGATCGAGGAAGAAAAGAAACCAGAACCGAAGAAACCGGTTGACTTGCTGGAACAGGAAAGCGTTACCCGCTTTGACCGTAGCCGGAATAATAAAGATGGCGGCAATAACGCTAACCGGAACAATAAAAAGAAGAAGAAAGGAAACAATAACAATAATAACGATAACCGCCCGCAACAACAAACGGAAGGTGGAAATCGTCCGCAACAACCTCAACGGGAGAATGAAAACCGCCCGCAGCCGTCAGAAAACGGCAACAGAGGGGAAAGGGACAATCGACCGAGAAATAATAATAACAACCGGAACAGAGGACAGAACCAGGGACGGAATAACGAAAACAGACGTCCGGAAAGGGGACAGAACCAAGAACGCCCACAAGGACAAGAGCGCCCCAGTCAAGAACGTCCGCAAGGTCAGGAACGCCCGCAACAACAAGACCGCCAACGGGAGCAGCAAGGACAGGAACGTCAAGAACGTCGTCCTAATCTGGAGCGTCCTTCCAAACCGGAAAGAAATCAGAATCAGGAGAAACTGCCAAATAATGAAAAGTCTACTCAAGAATAGTTTATTTATTCTATTCAGTGCTTGCTTACTGACAGCCTGCAATGATAATACGGTGTATCACTCCTATCAATCCCTCCCTGACGAGGGATGGGAAAAGAGTGATACACTCTCTTTTCAAATATCCATAACCGACAGTATTCCCACTACCCTCCGGCTTTTTGCAGAAGTCCGCAACAGAATAGAGTATCCTTATCATGACCTCCACTTATTTATCAGTCAGAATCTACAGGATTCTACGGTATGGCGCACTGACACAATCGCTTTCAGCTTGGCTGATTCTGAAGGAAAATGGACTGGACATGGATGGGGAAGCATTTACCAATCGGAAACTTTTTTTAAATCTCTCCTCCCCTTGCATTCCGGCAACTATACTATCAAAGTGATAAACGGAATGAAAGATGAAAAACTACAAGGATTGAGCGATATAGGCATCCGCATTGAAAAACAGTAAAAGGTAAAAGTTAAAGCCTTCTGCCACGGCCTGCATCAATCCGCAGGAAAATAAACAGCAATATCGTAAATCCCCATAAAGAAGAGCCTCCATAACTAAAGAAAGGTAATGGAATACCAATAACCGGAGTCAAGCCCAGCACCATACCGACATTGATAAACAAGTGGAAAAGGAAAATACTGACGACCGAATATCCATAAACCCGGCCAAAATTCGAAGTCTGCCGTTCGGACAAGAAGATTAATCGCAAAATCAAAATAAGGAATGCCAACAGGACAGCAGCCGAACCAACAAAACCTTGCTCTTCACCTACTGTACAGAAGATAAAGTCGGTATCCTGTTCAGGCACATACTTTAACTTCGTTTGCGTACCATTCAGGAACCCTTTTCCTGTTAATCCACCGGAACCGATGGCAATCTTAGATTGATTCACATTATATCCGGCACCGGTCAAATCTTCTTCCAAACCAAGCACTACTTTAATACGGACTTGCTGATGGGGTTCCAGCACATTGTCAAATACATAATTACTAGAATACAGGAACCCGACAGAACCGATTGCAAACAGAGCAATCAGGAAATAAGTACGTTGCCGCTCACTTAATGCCAGATAAATCAGATAGCCTATCATTACAGCACAAAGCCCCCATTGCACCCAAACCAAACTAAAGTGCACCCAATATTCCGATATTAAATAGGTAATCAGCAATATGATCAAACTTCCACCAATGATATTGCGGGTAGCAGCCCATTTCTTGCGATATACCCATACCATGCCACCGGCAAATAATAGAATCAACAGCAATACGATAAATTCTCCCAGCGGCGTAGGAGTATCGGCAATAAATACTTCATCAAAACGGATGCCGACCACAAAGTAGATTACCGCGCATACGCCTGCAAAGAGCACTACCCCCGGCATTCCTTCACGATAAAGAACCAGAAAAAAGGCGAGATAAACCAATGCGGAACCCGTCTCCCGCTGACCGATAATCAATAACATCGGAAGCAGAATGATAAATCCCAGGATAAAGGCACACTTTTCTTTTTTGATGCTGAATGAATAAGAGTTCATGTATTTGGCCAAAGCCAAGGCTGTGGCAAACTTGGCAAATTCGGCAGGTTGCAAGCTAACCGGCCCCATCACCAGCCAAGAGCGTGAACCCTTTGTGTCCGGCGCTATGAAGATGGTAACGATGAGCAAGAGAATCATTCCTACATATATAATGTACGCGAACATATCATACATACGGTCTTCCAGCATCAACAACACAAATCCGAGCCCGAAGGAACAGATAATCCACACAAACTGTTTACCGGCACGGGTTGAAAAATCCAGAAAATCACGTTCACCATAGTCGTAACTGGCTCCGCAAACGCTGAACCATCCACCAACAATCAGGAGCAGGTAAATAAAAATCGTTACCCAGTCCAGTGATTTCCACAAACTATCGTTCCTCGTTACCATACAATATCACTCTGTTACTAATTTCTTCCGCTCTTAATTCATTTTCCGGTGATAACTTCCCGTTTATATATTGTTCCATCATCAACGCACCAACAGGCACTCCATAAGTAGCCCCCCAACCACCGTTCTCCACATAGACGGCAATAGCTATCTTGGGTTTATTCATAGGTGCAAAACCCATAAATACCGAGTGGTCGTGCCCACGGTTCTGTGCAGTACCTGTTTTACCACAGGCCTCCAGCCCCGGAACCATTACGGACAGCATACGGCAGGTACCACCGGTGGCTGCGCCACGCATCCCTTCTACTACTGATTCATAATGCCTCTTCTCAATAGTGGTATAACGCGGTACACGATAGATGCTATCCAACTGGTTATCCTGGATTTCCTTTACAATATGCGGTGTCACGAAATATCCTCTGTTGGCAATCGTCGCCCCCAAGTTAGCAATCTGAAGAGGAGTGGACAGAATTTCTCCCTGTCCGATAGAAATACTGATTACGGTTAATCCGTTCCAATGTCCGCGATAAGCTTTATCGTAGAACTGTGCATTCGGAATCAAACCACGTTTTTCTCCCGGCAAATCGACTCCCAGTTTGTAGCCGAATCCCTGCGAAACCATGTGATCTTTCCAGACCGTTATGGCATTTTGCGGTGAACCGTATTTACGATCGCCGAACATACGAAACAGTCCCCAACAGAAATAGGAGTTGCACGAAGTGGCAATGGCAGGAATCAGAGGCAAGGGAGAACCATGAGCGTGGCAACCTACTGTCAATCTTCCGTAATGGAATCCATGCGAGCAAGGGAATGCCGGACTTTGTTCGGTAATAATTCCTTCTTGCAAGAAGGTCAGTCCCTGCGCTGTTTTAAAAGTAGATCCCGGAGGATACACTCCCATCAAGGCACGATTCAGAAGTGGTTTCGTCATATCACGTTGCAAAGCCAGATGATTCTTTCCACGCTGACGGCCAATCATCAAGTGCGGATCGTAATTGGGAGAGGATACCAGACAAAGGATTTCCCCGGTTTCCGGTTCGATAGCTACAACACTTCCGATTTTATTCTTTAATAAACGCTCGCCCAGCATCTGCAAGTCAATATCCAGGCTCAATGTCAGATTCTTACCGGGAACGGAAGGACGGTCATATTCGCCATCCATATAATGCCCCTGGATACGGCCATGTGCATCACGAAGCAGAATTTCAATTCCTTTCTCGCCACGAAGATATTTTTCATACGATTTTTCAACTCCCAGTTTGCCGACATAGTCACCACGAATGTAGTATCCTTCTTCATCAGCCTCCATTTCTTTTGCGGAGACTTCTCCAATATCTCCTAAAGCATGAGCGGCAGCGTTGTAGGTATACTGGCGAATGGTACGCCGTTGAATATAAAAGCCACGGAACTTAAATAGTTTTTCCTGAAAGACACCACATTCCTCTGCCGAAAGTTGCGACATAAACAACTGGTTGGTATAGCGGGAATATCCCGGATTACGGCGACGGTCTTTCATGTCGCTCATAATTTTCAGGAACTGCGAACGGGTGATATTCAGCGATTGGCATAAATCGAGGGTATCGAGATTCTCGACTTCCTTCGGCACAATTGTTATGTCATAGGCCGGCTGGTTGAATACCAGCAATTTGCCGGTCCGGTCGTAAATAGCACCGCGTGAAGGATACTGAATTTTATTCAGAAAAGCGTTACTGTCAGCATTCTTTTTGTAGTCATCAGTCATGATCTGCAATACAAAAAGACGTATCAGATAAATCAGAACAATGGAGAGAGCAATACCTCCGATTACAAATTTGCGCTTCTCTAAGATATAATCTTTTGCCATCGTTACCTCTTAATCCCTTCTATAGCTATGATACAGGTTACAGTCAGAACAGTGCAAAGGAGCACTCGCAACAATAACAGCCAAATGCTGGTGAATGAGAAGAACTCGATGGAGAGTAATGCCAGACTGTGCACAAAAACACTTGCAGTAGTATATTTTAGAAAAGGACTGATTCCCATCGTCTTGAAAGAGGGAATGAGGCTGTCCGGATTATCACGGGGCATGAACAGACGAAGCAAAGAGGGCCGGAGAAAAGCAAGCAACACGGCAGCCGCTGCATTCATTCCCGGAGTATCGGAAAAAATATCAATGGTCAGTCCGAAGAAGAAAGCCCACAGCATCAGTTCATTGCGGGAAGTACCGGAGCTGAACTTCAGAATAAAGTAGATATAGAGAAAAGGAGTTGCGTATCCGGCAATATGCACATTATTCAGAATCAGTACCTGAAGAAGCACCAAGCCGATAAACCATCCGATTCTATGTATATAAGTAATTATCATTCTTGCGTCACCTTGTTTTCAAGTTTCTTCTGTTCTTCCTGTCCCGTCCGGGCTATCACGCGAACATCACTCAACTTACCGAAATCAGTAGCCAGCTTAATCTTCAACAGATAGGAAAGTCCGTCATTAGAATCGGACATATCATCCACCGTTCCCACCATGACACCTTCCGGAAAGACAGTCGAGAAACCGCTGGTGACGACCGTATCTCCCAAATTAAACTCTGCATGACGAGGCAGGTCTTTCAGATAAGCATAGCGCGAATCTCCATGTTCCCACTTCAGGTAGCCGAAGTAATCGCTACCGACAATCTTACAACTGATATTCGACTTGCTGTTCAGTACCGAAATCACCACCGAATAAGAAGGGGATGTTTCATAAACAATCCCTACAATTCCATTACCGTCCACGACTCCCATTTCGGAGCGAATGCCGGAAGAAGAGCCTTTATCAAGTGTGATATAATTATCAACGAGATTCAAGCTGTTCTTTATCACATGAGCCTTGAACAGCTCATAATCCGTTTGCGACACCTGCCGAATACTTTTGATAGTCAGAGAATCAAGCTGACGCTCTCTCAATGCTTTCTCCAGATTAGTAATCTGTTGTTCGAGCACCATGTTCCGGTCCATCAGGTCTTCATTGACCGATTTCAGATGAAAATAAGAGGAAACTCCTCCCGAAACTTCATAAACTGCCCCCACAACCGTATTGGCAGAAGTGAAGAATGCACTCTGCTGATAACGGTTGAACCGAAATAACAAAACAAAACTGGCTACCTCCAATACGATGAAGAGGAACCAGTAATTGTATTTCAGAAGGAAGTTTAATAAATTCCTCATTCCCGGTTTATCTCATTAAGAAAGAGAAACGGTCTACGTTCTTTAATGCCACACCTGTACCTTTGGCGACTGCGTGCAAAGGATCTTCCGCAATATGGAAAGGAATGTTGATCTTGTCGGTCAAACGCTTATCCAGTCCACGAAGCAATGCACCACCTCCGGAGAGATAGATACCATTGTGCACAATATCAGCATACAGTTCAGGAGGCGTATTTTCCAATGCACTCAAGATAGCAGTTTCAATCTTTGAAATAGATTTCTCCAGACAGTGAGCTACTTCCTGATAGCATACAGGCACTTCCATTGGAAGAGCTGTGATACGGTTCGGACCATGAACGATATAATCTTCCGGAGCATCTTCACCCAGTTCGGTTAAAGCAGCACCCACATTGATCTTGATACGTTCTGCCATACGCTCGCTGACTTTCACATTGTGCTGACGGCTCATGTATTCGCGAATATCTTCTGTCAGGTCATCACCGGCAGTACGAATGGAGTTGTTGGAAACGATACCTCCCAAAGAGATAACGGCAATTTCCGTAGAACCACCACCTATATCGACAATCATGTTTCCTTCCGGAGCTTCTACGTCGATGCCGATACCGATTGCCGCAGCCATCGGTTCAAAAATCAAATAGACATCACGGCCACCGGCATGTTCCGCAGAGTCGCGAACAGCACGGAGTTCGACTTCCGTACTTCCCGAAGGAACGCCAATCACCATGCGAAGAGAAGGTGAAAACAAATGGTTGCGAGTATTCACCTGCTTTATCAAACCGCGCATCATCTGCTCGCAAGCATAAAAGTCGGCAATCACTCCATCTCTCAACGGACGGATAGTACGTATGTTTTCGTGGGTTTTTTCATGCATCAACTTCGCCTTTTCCCCCACGGCAATCATCTTTTCTGTACGGCGATCCAAAGCAACGACTGACGGCTCATCCACCACGATTTTCCCATTCGTGATGATAATGGTATTGGCTGTGCCCAAGTCCATTGCGATCTCTTGTGTAAAAGAAAATAATCCCATTCTTGAATAATTTATTAAAGTGGAGTATTAAGTTTAAGTATTATAACTGTGCAGTGCAAGTTAACACTAAAAACTTAATACTTATTTTTTTAGTGTTTAAAATGACGGATACCGGTAGTCACCATCGCCATACCATGCTCATTGCAATAAGCAAAGGATAAATCGTCTTTTACCGAACCTCCCGGTTGGATAACAGCCGTAATACCTTCTTTATCTGCAATTTCCACACAGTCGGGGAACGGGAAGAAAGCATCGGAAGCCATCACTGCACCATTCAGATCAAAACCGAATGATTTGGCCTTTTCAATTGCTTGCTTCAATGCGTCTACACGCGAAGTCTGTCCTACACCGCTTGCAAGAAGTTGCTTATCTTTTGCCAATACGATGGCATTAGACTTGCTGTTCTTTACAATTTTATTGGCAAACAACATATCTTCTACTTCTTCCGGAGTAGGAGCTTTGTCTGTCACGGTTTTCAGGTCAGCTACCGTTTCAATATTAGTATCTTTATCCTGCACCAATACGCCATTCAGTAAAGCACGGAATTGCTTTTTAGGCAATTTGGCTTCTTTACGAACGAGGATGATGCGGTTCTTTTTCTGTCCCAGGATTTCGAGTGCATCCACATCATAATCCGGTGCGATAATCACTTCGAAGAAAATCTTGTTGATTTCTTCCGCTGCTTCTTTGTCAATGACGCCATTCGTAATCAATACACCTCCGAAAGCAGAAACCGGATCACCGGCCAATGCGTCTTTCCAAGCATCCAGAACAGTAGTGCGGGAAGCCAGTCCACAAGCATTGTTATGTTTCAGGATAGCGAAAGTGAGGTCGTCGAATTCGTCAATCAGGTCAACGGCAGCATTGATATCGAGAAGATTGTTATAAGAGATTTCTTTTCCGTGAATCTGGTCGAACATCGCTTCCAGATTTCCGTAGAAATAACCTTTCTGATGTGGGTTCTCACCGTAACGAAGTTGCTTCTGGCTATTTACCGAGCAACGGAAAGCAGAGCCTTCGCCGGCATCGAAATAGTTGAAAATAGCCGAATCGTAATGAGAAGAAACGGCAAATGCTTCTTTTGCCATCCAACGGCGTTCTTCGAGTGAAGAAGTAGCACCGTGCTCCATCAACATATCCAGCAATGGTTTGTATTGAGCTTGAGAAGCCACAATGATTACATCGTTGTAGTTCTTGGCTGCGGCACGAATCAGAGAGATTCCGCCTATATCGATTTTTTCAATAATATCTGCTTCAGATGCACCGGAAGCTACCGTAGCTTCAAACGGATACAAATCAACAATCACCAGATCTATCTCGGGGATTTCATACTTCTCAATCTGTTGCATATCCTGCTCCAAGCCGCGACGGCAAAGGATACCTCCGAATATTTTCGGATGTAATGTCTTTACTCTACCACCGAGAATAGAAGGATAAGTGGTCAAATCTTCCACTGCCTTGCAAGGATATCCCAATGATTCAATAAACTGACGAGTTCCGCCTGTCGACAAAAACTCTACTCCCTCTTCATGAAGTTTGGTAATAATTTCGTCCAAACCTTCTTTATGGTATACAGATACCAATGCAGTTTTTATTTTTTTAGACTCTGACATTGAATTGCTTATTAAGTATTTGGTGTGCAAAGTTACGAAATATTGTTTATCGTACGTAATAAATAAGGTGTGAATTAATAAAAAAAAGCGTTGACCCTCCTCAATGGAAAATCAACGCCTCTTCGCAGATGTGTTCTCTATTCAAAATCTATTACCAGATAGACACTCGTTTATCCTTAGGTACAAACATCGGATCCTGCTCGGTAATTTTGAATGCTTCATACCAATTTTCGATATGAGGAAGAGCACCGTCCACACGCCATTTTCCTAATGAGTGAGGATCGAGTTTAGTTAACCGGAGAATTTCTTCAGGACGGATATTTCCTGCCCACACATTAGCATAAGCAAGAAAGAAACGTTGTTCCGGAGTAAATCCGTCAACAATTTCCAATGGTGCAGCTTCTGTTGCTTTCTTGAAAGCCTGGAAAGAAACCTGCAAACCTCCGTGGTCGGCGATGTTCTCTCCCAATGTCAGGCTACCGTTTCCGTGTACGCCCGGAGCCACTTCAATGCTGTCAAAGAAGTTCACCATTACTTGGGCACGTTCTTCGAACTTTTTAGCATCTTCTTCCGTCCACCAGTCTTTCAGGTTTCCGTCTTTGTCATATTGACGTCCCTGATCGTCAAATCCATGAGTCATCTCATGGCCGATGACCACGCCAATTGCACCGTAGTTCATAGCATCGTCCGCATTCATATCGAAGAACGGAGGTTGCAGGATGGCTGCCGGGAAGCAGATTTCATTGGTAGTCGGGTTATAATAAGCGTTCACAGTCTGGGGAGTCATCAACCATTCATCCTTGTCTACCGGTTTGCCGGCTTTAGCAATCATTTCGTTGTAATCCCATTGGTTCGCACGTTCAATATTTGCCCAGTAAGAATCATTTTTGATCTCCAGTGCAGAGTAATCTTTCCATTTATCAGGATAACCGATTTTTACATGGAAGGTAGCCAGTTTCTCCAACGCTTTTTCTTTGGTCGGTTCGCTCATCCATTCCAAACCTTTGATGCGTTCACCCAAAGAAGTTTGCAGGTTCTTCACCAGTGTAACCATGCGTTCTTTAGCAGCAGCAGGGAAGTACTTTTCCACGTACATTTGTCCTACCACTTCGCCAAGCACACCGTCTACGGTGCTCACAGAACGTTTCCAACGAGGTTGCATTTCTTTCTTGCCGGACATTGTTCTGCTGTAGAAATCGAAATTCTGTGCTTCAAAATCATCGCTTAAATAAGAAGCGGCAGCATCTATCAATCCCCATTGGAGATACAGTTTTTGATCGTCCAGCGATACGGTGTTAATCACATCGGCTACTTCCTTCATGGCAGCAGGCTGACCGATGTTCACTTCCTTCAGATCTTTCAAACCGGAAACGGTGAAATAAGTATCCCAGTCGAAAGTCGGGAAGTTCTTTTTCAACGTTGCCATGTCCATCTTGTTATAATTAGCATGAGGATCACGCAATTCCACTTGTGAACGAGCTGCTTTCGCCAGACGGGTTTCAATGTCCATCACTGCTTTTACCGCTTTCTGTGCAGTAGCGTCATCATAACCTGCCAACTGGAACATCTTGGCGATGTGTTCCTGATATTTGTTACGGATATTTTTAGTCTGCTCGTCATCTTCCAGATAATAGTCACGTTGTCCCATTCCGATACCTCCCTGATAGGTTTGTACGATATTCATGGAACTGTTCATATCGTCTGCACTTACGAACATGGTGAAGTAAGGACGGATGCCTTTCTTCTGGCTTTCGGCGATATATGCATAGATTTCTCCTTTATCCTTGAGAGCGTCAATGGCTGCCAGTTCCGCTTTGATCGGAGCTACACCTTCCTGATTCAGTTTCACGCTATCCATTGCGATATTATAAAGATCGCCTACTTTCTGGGCAGCACTGCCCGGTGCGTTATCTTTCTTTGCAGCCAATTCGGCAATCAACGCTTTCAGTTGCTCACGGCTGTTTTCGCGCAACATATCGAATGTACCGAAACGTGAATACTCGTCTGTCAGCGGATGATCTTTCACCCAACCTCCACAGGCATATTGATAAAAACTTGTACCCGGCACAGCCGTGGTATCCAGATTAGCAAGGTCGATACCGGACGTCAGTACGGCCTCTTTCTTACTGTTACATCCTGTTGTCATAAGGCATACGGCAAGAATTGGTAAATACTTGGTTACTTTCATACTCATATAATATGTTATAGAATTATCATGCTATTGGAAAGGAAGTTCTAGCCTTTCACTTCTTTCACTTCTTCCAGTTCCATCGAAACTCGCTCCCACTCTTCAACAATAGTATCCAACTGCTGTTTCAGTTTCTGATGCTGCTCATACAGTTTCATATCCGAAGCTCCTTCGGGAGTGGCCATTTTCACTTCTATAATGGCTATGGCCGATTCGGTTTCTTCGATCGAGGTTTCGCAATCCGCAACTTGGCGCTCGAGTTTCTTCACTTTCTTATTCAGTTCTTTTTGAGCTTCATAAGAGAGTTTGTTTTCCGAAGGTTGTGCGGCTTCCTGTTCATTATTTCCTTTGGCAGATGCCGTAGGAGAAGTGGATAAGCCTGCCCCTTTCTGAAGTTCGTTCAAGCTATCTATCTTTTTCTTTTGCAGAAATTCATAGATACCGCCGAGGTGTTCTTTTACCAGTCCGCCACCGAACTCATATACTTTAGTCGCAAGTCCATCCAAAAAATCACGGTCGTGGCTGACAAGAACTACGGTTCCGTCAAATTCGCGGATCGCTTCTTTCAATACGTCTTTCGAACGCATATCCAAATGATTAGTCGGTTCGTCCAGAATCAGGAAGTTGACGGGTTCCAGAAGAAGTTTAATCATTGCCAATCGGGTACGTTCTCCACCGGAGAGGACTTTCACTTTTTTGTCCGAGGCTTCGCCTCCAAACATGAAAGCTCCCAGTATATCACGTATTTTCAGACGGATATCGCCTGTAGCTACCCGGTCGATCGTATCGAATACAGTCAGGTTCTCATCCAGCATTTGCGCCTGATTCTGCGCAAAATAGCCGATTTGTACATTATGACCGATGGTGAGCTTACCATCAAAGTCAATCTCTCCCATGATACACTTTACCAATGTAGATTTACCCTCTCCATTCTTACCGACGAAAGCTACTTTCTCTCCCCGGTTGATAGTGAGGTTTACATCATGGAAAACAACATGGCTGCCATACGCTTTGCGTACATCTTCGCAAATCACAGGATAGTTTCCGCTACGGCTGGCAGGAGGAAACTTCAAACGAAGCGAGGAGTTATCTTCTTCATCTATTTCAATGCGGTCTATTTTATCCAGCTGTTTGATACGGCTCTGCACCTGTACGGCTTTGGTAGCTTTATAGCGGAAGCGTTCGATGAAGTCTTCCGTATCCTGTATCTGTTTCTGCTGGTTTTCGTATGCACGAAGCTGTTGTTCGCGACGTTCTTTACGCAAGACTACAAATTCATCATATTTCACTTTGTAGTCATAGATCTGGCCACAAGTGATTTCGATGGTACGGGTCGTTACATTATTGAGGAAAGCACGGTCGTGGCTGACCAATACGACTGCATTGGCACGTGTAGCCAGAAAGTTTTCCAGCCATTGGATACTTTCAATATCGAGGTGATTGGTCGGTTCATCGAGCAAGAGTACATCCGGGCGACGTAAAAGCAATTTTGCCAATTCGATACGCATACGCCATCCGCCGGAAAATTCCGAAGTAGAACGTTCGAAGTCCTCCCGGCTGAATCCCAGTCCGAGCAGAGTCCGTTCGATTTCCGCCTGATAGTTTGTACCACCCATCATCAGGAAGCGGTCATTTTCATGTGTGAAACGGTCTATCAACTGATGGTATTCTTCCGAATCGTAGTCTGTCCGTTCGGCTAGTTCCTGATTCATCCGTTCCAACCTCGCCTGAAGTTCAAAAATATGTTCGAATGCCAGTTCCGCCTCTCCCATCACCGTCCGGTTGTCGGAAAGAATCATGACCTGCGGCAAATATCCGATGGTTACATCTTTCGGAGTGGCTACAATGCCATGTGTCGGCGACTGCAAGTCGGCTAATATTTTCAGCATGGTTGATTTGCCGGCACCATTCTTGCCGACCAACGCAATGCGATCTTTCTTATTAATTACATAGCTGACGTCCTCAAAAAGCGGCGTCGCATTAAATTCTACTGATAATCCTTCTACTGAAATCACTTCTGCTTCTGATTTATAACATTTTGGACTGCAAAGATACTGAATATTTATTAGATACAGCTTAGTATTATACGTTATGAAAAACAAAAAAGCAGTCATTCTGATTGAATGACTGCCCTCTATCTTTACCTATGTATCTTCTTTAGAACAACTTAGCAGGATATTCGCCGGCATCTACCAATGCCTGAATCTTGTCTACTACGCTCTGACGATCTTCCGGATAAGTAACACCAAACCATTTGCTGGTAGTATCCAATACTTCAACAGTAGCAGTTCCGTCATTAATCAATTTATCCACCATCAATGGGATGAAGAATTCGCTCTTCAGGTTTTCCATGTTCTTCGGATCGCTAAGGAAAGTCTTGAAAAATTCCTGGCTGTAAGCGAAGTAATCAGGAGTGAAGCCCCAGAAGTTCATACTTACCGGAGTCGTGTCAGGAGTAGCAGTCCATTCGCCATCATCACCGATATATTTCACTTCACCGTCAAGACGTTGAATCTTCGTACGTTCTACTACAGATGTCAACAATCCTTTAGCATCTGTGCTACAGATACCACGAGATACCGTACCGCTTTCGCTCAAGGTATTTCCTACACGGAAACCTACCATTGAATAAACGTTCTCTGAATTTTCAGGAAGAGCTGAAAGGAATTTACCCATTACCTGGAAAGAATCGCGACCATAAAAGTCATCGCAGTTGATTACTGCAAACGGTTCTTTAATCACATCAGCACCCATCATTACTGCATGGTTTGTACCCCATGGTTTTGTACGGTCTGCCGGACAAGTAAAGCCTTCCGGAAGATCGTTGATAGACTGAAATACCAGTTCGCAAGGGATGTGACCTTCGTATTTGGAAATAATTTTATCACGGAAATCTTGCTCAAAATCTTTGCGGATTACAAATACAAGCTTACCAAATCCGGCATTGATAGCATCATAGATAGAGTAATCCATAATAGTTTCGCCATTAGGACCCAGTCCGTCTAATTGCTTCAAGCCTCCATAACGGCTACCCATACCGGCTGCCAATAAGAATAAAGTTGGTTTCATAAATTGTGTAATATTAAAAGGTTAGTGATGTCAACGGCATCAGATTTCGTTGCAAAATTACAAAAATAGTTGAATCCAACAGGACAAATATCAATCATTATTTACCAAAATCGTACAAAAATCATTCATTAGAAGGGATAACCGATAGCAAAATGTATTCCCAGATTCTTCATAAAGCTTCCTGTGACATTGTAATATCCGCTTCTTTCGGTATCGTAAGGCAAATGCAAAGGTATACCGAAGTCGAGACGGAACACCAGAATATCCATATCATACCGAATACCGACACCAGTACCCAAGGCGATTTGTTTCGGGAAAGTTTTCAGTTCGAGCTGTGAGTCCGGACGAGCCTCATCTTTACGCATCAACCAGACATTTCCGGCATCTAGGAAAGTAGCTCCCCAGATACTCTTAAAGATACGGAAACGATATTCTACATTTGCCTCGAAACGGAAAGTACCCGTCTGATCGAGGTAGGAATAGCGGCTTTCCGACGGATGGTAGCCACCCGGTCCGATGCTACGCACCGTGAAGGCACGAATACTGTTGGCACCGCCTACATAGAATTGTTCGCTGTAAGGGGCTATCGTTGCATTACCGTAAGAGAAGAGAGCACCCAAGGCCACACGGGAGGCAATCTTATTATTCTTGTCCATATTCCATAAATGACGGAACTCCGTATTCAGCTTTACAAACTGTGCGAAAGGTACGTTGAGCAAACGCTTATCCTCTTTGTTGAAAGGCTGACCGAAAGCACGGTAAATCAAGGAGGTCAAGTTTCCGGCAGAAGTAATGGTGGACTGCCACCAAATCGGATTCTTTATACCGCGTGCGGAAGCGTTATCATACGTATAAGTATATTCCATGGCAGGAATAAACTGGTCTTTCAAACTGATATATAAGGCCGGATTAGCTTCGGCTATTGCGATAAATTCGTCCGATTGATGTTGCAGGACATTGAATGTCAACTTGAAAGGGGTAATACTATGTCGGCTTGTACGTGTCGGCTGGAAATCGTAGGTAGCATTTCCACCGAAGGATAGCAGTTTGTAATATCTGGCGCGGTTCAACTGGTCGACGTACAGGCGGAAAGTCGTTGTTGCCGGAAAGTCGAACTCCCGTTTTCCCAAATGCGGGAAAACCACCCGTGGGAAAGTCAAAGAAGTAGAAACTCCCATCTCCCAGCTATTCATCAGAGAACTCTTCTCTCCTCCGCCGGTTTGCCACTCATAAGAACCTTTCAGCTTTACATTCCAGCTTTCTCCACCTCCGAACACATTGTTCCGGGTGACGCCGAATGAGGCTCCCGGACCGGTCTGGTCGTTACTTTTGGTTACGACATTCAATTCCAGCTCGGCATCCAGCGGCTTGGCAAAAGTAGCTTGCATCGTCACCTGCAACGTATCGCAAACGGCTGTTGTATCTTTAGGAGCATATTGCAGATCCAAGTAACTGAAAATTCCCAGCTGACTGAGCTTCTCCTGAATCTGCTCCTGTCGATACTGACTGTAAAGCCGGGTGCGGTTGGAAGCACGCATCTGTGTATTCCGCACAAATTGCTGATAGTTCAACCACCGATAAAGCATATTCGGACGAACCTGCAATTTCTTATAGAAATGAATATGCAGATTCTTGTACATCATGCTATCATTCGGCATTTCTCCATTTTTCCCAAATAAATAGACGGAAGCATCTCCTACATAGTAAGGACGCTGCGCAGCAGCAGGCAATCCCGACACAGGAATCAGACGAAGACTGATGTGTCCTCCGGGCACTAAAGTTGTATCTGCCTGATAAGTCATATAGTCGGGACGGAAATAAAAATATCCCCGGTTACGTAACAGCGTACTGATACGGGTACGTTCTTCATCCAGATCGACCACGTTAAACTGCTCACCGGGATTTATATAGGACATCCGGCGCCCCCGTTCCATAATACGTAAAGTCTGGGGTGTGAAACGCTGATAATAGACCGTATCAATAAAATAAGGATTCTTCATGTCAACCGTATAAAGAATGCTTGCTTTCAGGCTGTCTTTCTTATCCACCAAGGTTTCATAAGTCACTTTCCCGTTAAAATAGCCATAATCACGGAGCAAGTTAGTAGCCACCTTGATACGCACTTCCGGATTGACAGTGGAAATAAATACCGGAGGGTTGGCAGCCAGGCGGTTGAACATCCACTTTCCAAATCCCTTTTTATATTTCACAAAGTCGTTATACATCCACATTTTAAAAGGAATAGGCAGAAGGCCTCCTAACATCTTTGTACTGGGAGTTTTGTCAAGAGCCGCATCAATCTCTGTTAAAGCCGTCTCTCCTACCGGTGTTGCCGACTTATTCTCTACTACCGTTTTTCCTCCTGTATAGAGTACCTCCCCTTCAGGCAGGTGTTTTGTCACCGAACAGCCCGAAAACAAAATGATACCAATCAGACAACTTGCTAATATGTTATTATATATCCCTTTCATGCTTACTTCTTTTTCTTAAAGATGAACAGTTCACTGAGTTTGTCCAGTTTCTTGCGAAGTACCAGACCGACTCCGGTTTCCGTAATCTCGCCTTCGAGTACACTCTCGTAATTTTTATCGTAAAACAGACGGACATAACGGGTTCCGGTTCTATCCAAACGATATTCCAGAGAGATGTTATCAATAAAGGATTCCGCATCATTCGTCGCACTCTCACCTGTAGAAACCTTACCTCCGATTACAATCTGGAAACGATTGTTAAAGAGACGTTGTGAATAACGGAAACTGTAATCCGTACGCTTACCACCCGTATCCGACAAATCGTGATCTTCGATACCGACAGAAACACTGGCATTTTTCAGATTTCCCATCAATGAATTGATTTGGCTGCTTAATACGGAGTTCAGTGCGGAACCCATATTCAGTTTTCCCAATCCACCACCTCCGCCACCAATCGGTCCGGTGCCAAGATAGGTTTTCATAACCATAATATAGAGAGCTTGTTTACCTCTCTCTTCCGCCCCCATGGCTGTCAACTCGTTTTGTATGGTTGCATCTTCGGGAGCAGATACATCAAATGCAAAGGAAAGATTATCCAACCGGTTCTTGACGACAATGGATACATCGAAATTAACCGAACGCGTTCCGCCGTTCTCTCCTTCGGAAACAGAAGCACGGATACGATCGGTGGCTTTGAAGTTCAACATCGGGTCCATGGGGTTTCCTGTCCATTCCACATAGCTACCGTTATCGATAGCAAATTCTTTGGCGGCAATGACAGGCAAAGCATATTTCATCAAACCGCCGCTCAACGTATAGCGTCCGGTCAATGTCAGATCACCTTGCGGAGTATATTTCATAGAGAGGTCACCTCCTCCCTCCAGTTCGACACGATTGTCATTGCTTGCATCCAAATCGACTTTCAAACGGACGGATGGATCGATATGTACCATCATCACCATGTCCAACCCACCTAAAGAAACAGTCGGCACTTCTTGTTGAACAACCGTAGTGGTGTCGCTAAACGAAGTAAAGGTTACCAGACTTCCCAAACGATCCTGTACCGTCAACGGTGAGTCGGTCAAGATATAGGAAACGTCTGTATTACCCAACAGGCTCATGTTTCCACGCATGTTCAATCCATCCAACGGCCCTTTCACTGTTGCCCGGAAATCGGCAAAGACTTTTCCGTAGACCAGACTCTCACGAGTGCGTTTGGCATCCAGAAGCGTATAGTTCTGCGCCAGCAGATTCAGATTTGCCATCGGTCGGGACATATCCCTGAAATCAACATAACCGTCAATCGTAAATGGAGTTTTTCCTGTTGTATAGATAGCGAATTTATCAAATTCCAACCGATTATTCTTTATCAGTACCGGACGGTTGTCGAACCTGAAATTAGCACCATACTGTTGAGAAAGGACAGAAACGCTATCCAGCACCAGTTCGCCATTAATCAAAGGCTGTTCGGTGCTACCCGTAATGTTCAGATTACCATCCATATCACCGGCCAGCGTAGCCATTTTATCAGGAATAAATACGTTAGCTACACGTAGCGGGAAATGCTCCAGAGTAGCGTTTACTTCCAGACTGTCTTTTCCTGTCCGGGTTGGAAGCAGCTTACCATCCGCCACCATCACTTCTACTTCGTCGTGATTCAGATAGGCGTTCAGGTATTGCTTTCCCTGTTCGCCCGGTAGCCAAGTAGCTCCCACTGTCACGTCACCAATGCGTTGACGTTCATAAGTCAGCTCATCAATAGCCGCTTCAACCGAAAGCTGAAGATCCTTTTCGGTCTGTACATAGTGCGCTTCCGCAGAGAATAAACCGGTTATTTCCGGGAAGTAAGGAAGTACACTGCTCAAATCAGCCAAACTGATTCTTCGGATTTCCACATCAATATTCTGTAGAGAAACGGTGTCTCCCCGTACGGAATGTACACGGAATCCCATTCCTTCGTCATCCCACATATCGACATTGGCGTATACGCGCATATTCTTATGTACATAAATCCAATTATGCTTTTCATTGAAATGGAACTTCTGGAAGGCGATAATCGGTTCTTCCGGAATCAAGGTGAAAGCCAGTCCATCGCCTTTTCCTTTGCCCTCAAACAAGGGACGTGCATTGACACCGAGTAATACTCCTGTTTCTCCTTTTCCATTTTCAAAGTCTACCAACAACTCGGCATCCCGGTCACGAATCTCTCCCGTCAGTGTGGTAGAGAAGGAGAATTGCGGATTCTTGGGGCCGTTAATAACTCCGGCACGCAATTTCATGAGTGTGGTATCTTGTTTGACGGTAAAGAAGATGGTATCCAATTGCAAAGTATCTACTTTCAAGGCATGGACAGCGGCCTTTCCATTGATTCCCCAGTTGGGAGCCGTTCCGAATTTCACTGAAGCGTCATGGTAAGCTATCTTCTTGGTAGCCAGGAAATATGCCAAAGGGTTCTCTTGTCCTGCGGAGAAAGAGAAAATAGCAGTTGGCAATGCTTTGCGTAATTCAGCGTGATTCAAGGCTTTCTCCTCAATCTGCTTCATCAGTACATCTACAAAATGAGTGGACTGGCGAATCAAAGGATTAACGCCGGAACGTGCACTCAAATCGAGTTTCATATCTCCGGAGATTAAATGGGTGAATACGCGGTTCTGACGAGCCTCTGCCAAAAAATTGAAAGCAAGCGGACGTTTCATTGGCTCCGGCATGATTCCCAGTTCATGCAAATCCAATTGGGTGACATCAATCGTTACCTTACCGTCGGGGTAGCTGTGTGCCAGATTGTATTCAGCATCCGTTGTCATTTTCAATAAGGCATTATCACTTGCCAGATGTGCAGTGACCAAGGCGCCTTTAAGTTCTCCCGTCAGATCAAGATTGGAAAGATGGTATTTAGCATAATGAAGCTGATCTAATGAAAGATTCAATTTGGCAAATGAATGGTAGGACATGACATCCAATCCACGACCATTAGCCGCAGCCGAAAGAGAAAGTTCATAGATAGAGTCTTTCGGGAGGAAACTGTGAAGTTGCAGATTGTCTATTTTCAGATCAGCCTTATAGACTTCGGTAGCGGTATTTAAGGCTGCATTCACGTCCATAGCTCCTTGTCCTTCTTTCAAACGGAGATTTGCTTTATATTCAGGACCTTTGATATCTACTTTCGCCACCAGATTCATACTGTCAGGAATAACAAGCGTGCCATTAGGGGCTTCTCCCGACAGAGCGGTCAGGAAGTTCAGGTTTTGAGTGGTCATTTTCAAGCCGATGGTTCCGGTGCGTGTGAGGCTGTCAGCAAGGTTTTCCAGAAGACCACCACCCTCCAATGCAAAAGCACCCGGCAGATCTACCGTGAAACGGGAAATCTGCATTTCTTTCAGATTGCCGTCCGTGCCGGCACGGATGACGAGCGGGCGGAAGGGATAGGCTTCTTTGAAGCTTTCAGGCAGACCGCCGGCAAATAGCATGACGTCTTCTTTGCCGATATAGGCATTGAGACGGGCGGATAAGCGTCCCGTAGTGGGGATATTGACCAGTTCCCAATAGGTATGGGCAGATAAATCGATTTCAGAATGGGGAGTGTTCAGTTTCAAACCGGGAACACAGATAACAGAATCATTGGAGTAGGCTCTACCCGTCAGGGAAGTGACGCTCAATCCGGAACGTTCGTTCATGGTAAATTCACGAATGACTGCGTTCATATCCCGCCCTTTATACAGCAAGGAATCCAGAGCGATACGAATATCCCGGACGGCAATATGAGAAGCGTCGAAACCCTCTGCCGGTTGAGCAGTTCCGGTATCATAGCTGGCGGAGGTTCCCGATAATAAGAACTTCTTCAAGTCGTAGTACTGATTCTTCAAATCCGCTTGAGCATCATCGATGGCTGCTTCTCCAATATGGGTCGCCATACGCATGGAATCAGCAGGAAGCTGCATGCTGAACGATACATTTTTCAATTTCAACTGATGAAGAGCTACTTTCCAGTTGATCGGAGTAGAAGCTGCGGTATCTTTGGGCGTAGTTGTGGTATCATTCATCAGTAGTTGCACGTGAGTGTCGGATAGTTCGACCTGATTGATTACCGCTACTTCATTAGACAGATCGACGCCATGACTTTGCAGGAAGAAACGTCCCAAAACGCCTTTAATCTTCATTCCCTCCATCAAATCGGCTGAATTAACGGCTACCCGGCTCAAAGTCACTTCATCCACTTCTACTTTTCCTTTTATCAACGGCCATGCCTGTACACGGACATTGAGGCTTTCTAAAGACAAAAGGGTGTCCGGCTGTTGAATGACCTCCACACCACGTACCAACAGATTAAGTGGGAAACGAAGGTCTATCCGCTCCACCTGAATCTGCATGCCGGTTGCTTTAGAGGCGTATGCAGTAACCTCCCGACGCAAAAGATTCTGAACGGGAGGAACATAAAGCAATACCATTAGTATTACAAAGAGTATTATAGGAGTAAGCAGTATCCAGCTTACCCAACGTATCCATTTTCGTTTCATGTAAAATGTGTCAGTGTAAATAAGGTGACACAAAGTAAACAAATTATTTTGAAAAAAGGTTTGGGTAATAGTAAGAAAGATATAAATAGTAGCTAAGGAGTAGGAGAAACCGGCTTATTGGGGCTTCTTCATTATCTCCAAATAAAGCTCCGCTTCACTAATTATTTTACGGACAGCTTCTAATGTATTAAATGTTATTTCTTCTATTTTTTCCGAGAATTCTTCTCCACGACAAGCCTCCAACCATTTTAGCGGAGCGATGGTTTCCTCCGCTCCGATCATTGTGAAGAGAGGGAGAAGTTTATGCGCCATGGCAGCTATCCCATCCACTTCTTTATCGTTCAATACTTGTTGCATCCGTTCGATATTCCTACCTGTCTCTTCAATAAAAGTATGAATGATGGAGTATGCTGCTTCCGGATCATCTTCAGAATAAGCAGTAAGTGCAGAAAAGTTGATCCCGACAGTTCCCATATCTTCTGTAATATGCGCTTCATCGGCCGAAAGTTGACCTTCATTTACTGTTAGCAACAATTCCTTTACTGTAAACGGTTTATGCAAACAACCGGCAAAACCATGTTCATGTAAAGCGGCTTTATCCATCTCACTACGGGCAGTCACAGCAATAACAGGGATTGTTTTTGCTTGTGGAATATTAGAAGCCCGTAATAGTTTTACCAGATCAAACCCGTTAATGGCAGGCATTTGTATATCTGTCAGCAATACATCGAAGACGGAAGAGCGAAGTTGCTCAATCAACTGTTCCAGCTGTTCACAGCACACTGCATCAATACCATGCTGTTTCAACATGGCAGCAGTCAGATTCAACTGAATCTTATCGTCATCAATCAAGAGCACACGAATGACTTTCATGGGAGGAATGCCAGCCGACTGTTTGGGAGCGTATGGACTTTCGTTCTCCGATGATTCACTTTCCGGAGATTCACTCTCCGTAAGGGATTTACCTACCGGATACAAAGGCAGAACGACCGTAAAACAGCTCCCCTCACCCAATGTACTCTGCACGTCGATTGTTCCCTCAAGCAAGGTTACCAGCTTCTTCACAATAGACAGTCCGAGTCCGAATCCTTCTTCCCCCTGTGCACCGGAAAGACGTGTGAACTCCTGGAAAATACGTTCACGATCTTCTGATGCCATTCCTTTTCCTGTATCGGCTATAGCAATGGTTAACTTTGAAGAATCATAACCGGCTGTCAGGCTAATCTCGCCTTTTTGAGTAAATTTTACAGCATTGGACAAAAGGTTATTCACAATTTGCCGAAGTCGCAAAGGATCGCTAATATATCCTCCGTTCAGTTCCGAAGCGACGTGACATTGCAAGGCTAATCCTTTGGCAGCAGTCAGAGGTTCGAAACTGACATAAATTTCATCAAATAGCTGGGAGGGGTTAAAGGTTACACGATTCACTTCCGCTTTATTGAGATCAAGCCGGTGGAAATCGAGCAAGTCACTGACTAACTTCAATAAATGTTCCGAAGAACTTTTCATATTGTCGAGATAGAATCGTTGCCGTTCATCTTCTGTCAACCGGGACAGAAGCTCGGTATATCCCATAATTGAGCCTAACGGAGCTTTAAAATCATGGGTAATGGCAAGCATTAATTTCTCGCGGGCAACAAGCAAATCTTCCGCCCGTTTATTCGCTACCTCCAATTGCCGGCGGTAACGGTTGCTACGGGAAATATCCCGCATAATCAATATCAGGAAAAAAGCAGATAATAGTACGGCACCAACCGCGATACCGCCGATGATACGTGCCGACCGCATCCTCACTTCCTGCTGAAGTTCGGCATCCTGACGGGCACGCAAGGTCATTTCTTCCTCATATTGTTTAATCAGGCTATCCATCCGTGCCGTCAACTGCGTATTCATCCGCTGGTACTTTGTACTGGTACGCCGGATTGTTTTCCTCCGCTGCAGTCGTTTTTCTTCGGTAGCCATGCGGATTTTCTGCTGAAGAGAATCTTTGGAAGTGGTCGGTTGAAGAATGGTATCGGTAGCGACTTCCAACGATGTATTTACTAATACGGCACTGTCTTGTTTAGAAGGGGAAAACACCTCGGCGAGTCGCTTAAAGAATCCCTTCTTTTTAGGCGTAGTGATTAAAGAGTCACGCTTGGTAATGACCCGATGTTGTACCCGCTGCTGGGTAATAACTGAATCCTGTTCGGAAATGATTTCTTCGATTTCCGAAGCAGAGAGAAGACTGTCGTTTGCTTCACTTAGCACCCGCAACATCTGAATCGTGTTTTGATCTTTCTCATGGAGAAGGGTCAACAGACTGTCTGTTCTTAAATTCTGTTGATCGTCGGCGGCCGACAATGCTTCCATCTCACGATGTACAAACACCAGCGAGAAAAGGAGGATCGCCAGCAACAAAGTGTAACCGGCGGTTATTTTCAACTTTGTAAAACGGAAGGAAGCCATTGGGGTTAAGTATTAAGTTTTAAATATCAAGTATTTAGTATCAGGTTTTGGGATGGGGTTCGGGGAGCTTCGTCATGTGATGAAAACGCCACCAAAGCATCAATCCTGCACTCGTCAAACCAAAAGGGAACGCCATCCAGACACCTACTACTCCCCATCCCATCACAAAGCCACAGAAATAACCTACAGGAAGGGAAATAATGAAATAGGCGACAAAGGCAATCACCATCATTAGTTTTACATCTGAAATTCCACGCAAAGCGTTGGCAAAAGTAATCTGCAGTCCGTCGCCAAACTGATAAACGAGGAAAGGTAAGATTAGAGAGGTCACCATAGCAGCCACTTCCTGACTGTCGGTAAACCAGCCTCCCAAGTAATTCCGGCAAAGGAAGACAATCAAAGAAAGCACAACGCCCAATGTCATCATCAGATGAAAACCTGCATAGGCAGAGCGACGTACATTGATGATGTCATTCTGACCTTTGAAGTTACTGACACGAACAGCCACAGCGGCACCCATACCGTAATACATCATAAATGTAAACTGCGAAATAGCCAGCATAACCTGATGGGAAGCCAGAGCGATAGTACCCAACCAACCGATCATGATCGCACTTAGACTAAAGGAGGCTGTCTCCATTCCCATTTGAAAAGCAACCGGCCATCCGATCCCATTCAAACGTCCAAATATAGCTCGTGACCATCCCAAACGGAAAAAGCCAATCTTATAGCGGACAAAACGCGGACTACGCATAAAGATAATGATAAATATAATCACCATCACGATACGCGAGAACAGCGTGCTGATACCTGCTCCCAACAGACCTAATTCGGGCAATCCGAGCTTTCCATAAATCAGGATATAGTTTCCTATGATATTCAAGACATTTCCACCAAGCAATATCCACATGGCGGTTTTAGTATCCGTAATTCCGTCTGTAAACTGCTTAAATCCATTGAAAAGCATGACAAACACTAGCGAAGCGAGCAAAACAAGATAATACGGTTTAATCAGGGGAATCAATTCTTCCGGCTGTCCGAGACGTTCTATATTTAGATAAAGAACAGTCATACAGATAGTCAGCAGCAATGCAACCATCAGGTTTGCCAGCAAACTGTTGCGTAAAGCCTGTCCCGCAGGGGCATACTGCCGGGTTCCATACAAACCTCCCACAATGGGAGTCAGCCCATACGAAAACCCTGTACTGAAAATAATCGCCAGATTGAACACATTATTGACGAAGGAAGCTGCTCCCAACTCAATCGTACTATGATGTCCGATCATTAACGTATCCGCGAATCCAAGAACGATTACTCCTATTTGACCGATCACAATCGGCAATCCGAGAAAAATCAGTGCTTTATAATGCTCTTTATATGTACTATAAATATGTCTCATTTACTTTTCCGTTACCTAAACGAATCTCCATTTTCAGGCAAAGGGACTTTTCCCTTTCACTGGTAGATTATAAAAGGGAGAATTTAATTTTGTTGTTTCTTATAATAAAGTATTACTCCGTTCTCCTTACGGAAAGCAGATTGAGCCACCGCCCGCAATTGGTCAGCTGTGACAGATCGATAACGATCAACCTCTTTTTCCATGTCTTCCGCCCGGCCAAGCAATTCGTACCAAGCCAGGTTGGTTGCCACATTCAAATAATTGATGTTGCCGAATATCTGGGTAGACTCAAATTTATTCTTCACCTTTTCCAGTTCCTGTTCGTCAACCAATTCTTGTTGCAACAAATCCAGTTCTTCCCGTACTGCCGCTTCCGCCTGTTCCAGGGTGACACCTGCCGAAGGTTTGCCACTAATATGGAATAACCCCGCATCTACACTGCCGGAAATATAGGCATCTATACTTGAGAATAATTGTTTCTGCTGTACCAAACGCTGGCTCAAACGGCTGGAACGCCCGTTGCTCAACACATCCGACAGAATATCAAACGCATAATAATCCGGATGATGATGATCGGGCATATGGTAAGCCATAAACAGGGAATCGAGAGGAACATTTCTCTCAACTGTCAGTCGACGTTCTTCCGTCTGCTCCTGTTCCTGTGGCAGATTCCGTTGAGGAACTTCCCGACGAGGAATAGAGGCAAACCATTTTTCCGTCAAAGCAACCGCTTCTTCGAAAGAGATATTGCCGGTCACAGCCAATATAGCATTATTGGGAGCATAAAAACGGAAAAAGAATGCCTCCACTTCTTCCAGCGTAGCATTGGCTATATGCGACAACTCTTTTCCGATAGTAGGCCATTGATAAGGATGCGTCTGATAAGCCAGAGGACGCAAAAGATGCCCTACATCTCCATAGGGCTGATTCAAACAACGCTGTTTGAATTCTTCCATTACTACTCCCCGCTGTACCTCCAGACTCCGTTCACTAAAATCAAGACTCAGCATCCGGTCGGATTCCAGCCAAAAGCCGGTTTCTACGTTCTGACGAGGTACAGTGAGGTAGTAATTGGTTATATCATTATTCGTCCAGGCATTATTCTCTCCACCCGCCAGTTGAAGCGGCATATCATAATCGGGAATATTCACCGATCCTCCGAACATCAGGTGTTCGAACAAATGGGCAAAACCGGTATGTTCGGGATCTTCGTCACGGGCTCCCACATTATATAATATATTAAGGGCAACCATCTGCGTACTTTCGTCCTGCGAATGTACCAAACGTAACCCATTATCAAGAATATGCCTGTTGATTTTCATATATTTCAGTCAAGTATTGTCACCTTTGTTATTTTTACATCTTCTTCGGGACGGTCGCTACGGTCGGTTTTCACCTGCTGGATTTTATCCACAATATCCATACCTTTCACGACTTCGCCGAATACGGTATATTCGCCATCCAGATGCGGAGTTCCTCCCACCGTTGTATAGGCTTCAATCTGTTCCGGAGTGAAATGAAATTCCGGTTCTTTGGCAGCCATTTCCTGTGCCTGTGCAAACAGTTTTTCCTGCAAATCATAAAGACCGTTCTCGTCATTTTCTTTCCGCATCTTATAGATTTCTTTCATGTGTTTCTGTGCCAGCGTATTGAAAATAACATTAATCTTATTCTCATTCATCTGGCTTTCCATACCCAGCAAGGTAGAATCATTGAACACCTTACCCGTCACGATATAAAACTGGCAACCGGAAGATTCTTTCTTCGGGTTCACATTATCTCCCTGACGAGCAGCGGACAGGGCACCTTTCTTATGGAAATATTTAGGATATACAAATTCAGCGGGAACAGTATAACCTACATCTCCGGTACCCAACATTTTTCCTTTCGGCGCATTTTTTGAGTCCGGGTCACCTGCCTGAATCATAAAATCTTTGATAACGCGATGAAACAACGTACCTTCATAAACTCCGTCTTTCACCAGTTTGATAAAATTATCGCGATGCTTCGGTGTCTCATTATAGAGCTTTACCTCAATGTCTCCTAAAGTGGTTTCAATCTTTACCAACGTTTCTTTATCCATGTCTCCTCCTTTTTTTGTTCCGGTTTTGCAGGCAGTAAGTCCGCAAAACGATATGGTTAATATGATCAATAAAATCTTTTTCATAACGCTTTTATTTAATTTAAGTTTGCAAATATACCATTTTCGCCTAAATCCTCTTACCTTTGTGACTTAAAAGAATCAAAACCTGACATGATGAGCTCCATATTGATCGTTGAAGATGATATCACTTTTGGAATGATGCTAAAAACCTGGTTAGGCAAAAAGGGCTTTGAAGTATCATCAGTGAGTAATATTGCCCGCGCCCGAAAACATATTGAAAGCCAAAGCGTCGACCTCATTTTATCAGACTTGAGACTCCCCGACCACGAGGGCATTGATCTACTGAAATGGATGAACGAACAAGGCATTGATATTCCTTTAATTATCATGACCGGTTATGCAGATATACAATCGGCTGTGCAAGCAATGAAACTGGGAGCACGTGATTATATCGCCAAACCTGTGAATCCGGAAGAGTTGCTGAAGAAAATCGCAGAATCCTTACAGGTCGGAAAGGTTCCGGTGACTCATAATACCGCCAAATCTTCTTCTAAAAAAAGCACCTCCATTTCATCTAAAGATTCAACAGAAAATCATCATGCCTATCTGGAAGGTGAAAGTGATGCAGCCAAACAACTTTACAACTATGTAGGTCTGGTAGCTCCTACCAATATGTCCGTACTTATCAACGGTTCCAGCGGAACAGGAAAAGAATATGTGGCACACCGCATCCACCAACTTAGCAAACGGAATGACAAGCCGTTTATTGCCGTAGATTGTGGCTCTATCCCCAAAGAACTGGCGGCCTCCGAATTTTTCGGTCATGTAAAAGGTTCGTTCACAGGAGCCTTGACAGATAAGACGGGGGCTTTCGTTGCTGCCAACGGCGGAACTATCTTCTTGGATGAAATCGGGAATCTTAGTTACGAAGTACAAATACAACTGCTCCGTGCCCTGCAAGAGAGAAAGATACGTCCGGTAGGCTCCATGCAGGAAATATCAGTAGACATCCGTCTGGTATCTGCAACAAATGAAAATCTGGAACAAGCTATCGAAAAAGGAACTTTCCGTGAAGATCTTTATCACCGTATTAATGAATTTACGTTGAAAATGCCTGACCTGAAAGAGCGGGAAGAGGACATCCTGCTCTTTGCAAATTTCTTTCTTGATCAGGCAAATAAGGAGCTGGACAAGCATCTGATAGGCTTTGATGCAAAAGCATCACAGGCTTTACTGAACTATCATTGGCCGGGTAACTTACGCCAAATGAAGAATATCGTGAAAAGAGCGACCTTATTGGCACAAGGCAGTTTCATCACTCTCCTTGAACTTGGGACCGAACTTTTGGAAACTCCCGTATCCAGTGTCACAAGCATAGCATTACGCAATGAAGATACCGAAAAGGAACATATTCTGGAAGCATTGCGCCAAACCGGAAATAATAAGAGCAAAGCTGCACAGTTACTGAATATTGACCGGAAGACATTATATAATAAATTGAAATTATATAATATTGATTTGTAGCAATTTACAATCTTATATTTCTCAAGCATTCTCATGCCTATGAGAAAAAACTCTCATAGGCATGAGAAAAAGTTCTCACTATAATGAGTATTTTTTCTCATCACAGTGAGAACACTTTAGATTGTACTTCCCTGATACTATTTGACTAGTTCTTTCTTTATTCTTGTTACAGGTTGATTAGAATGATTGCGTAATAACCTGCTAATAATTGGCTACCTTTCTATATTTCTCCCATATATTTAGAAGGAGATACTCCAAAATGTTCCGTGAAATGTTTGCGAAGAGTGCGAGTATCAGAATATCCGACCATTTCCGAAATCTCCTGAATAGAATAGCGGTTTTCCAGAATTAATGACGCCGCTTTGCTTATACGTATACTGCGGATCATATCTATGACCGACAAATCACTACGCTGCTTCACTTTCCGATACAACGTAGGCTGGCTCATATTTAATTGTTCCGCCAACATCTTCACATTAAAATCTTCATTGGAAAGATTAACCTCTATAACATGAATAAGCTGTTGCAGGAAAGTATCTTCTTTCCCTCCCTCTTCCGATTCTTGTTTCAGCATCAAGGCCTTTGTATAAATCCGTCTCAACCGTTCTCGTTGTAAAATCAGGTTATTCACTTTGGCAAGAAGAATCTCCGGATTGAAAGGTTTCAGCATATAATCATCCGCTCCACTATAAGAACCATGCAAGATATCAGCATCTTCCGATTTTGCAGTCAACATCAAAATCGGAAGATGCGCCGTTTCCTGTTGTGCACGAATCTCCCGACAACAAGTAAAGCCGTCTTTTACAGGCATCATCACATCCGAGATAATGAGGTCGGGCAATTGTTCTTTTGCCATACGCACCCCTTCTTCACCGTTGCCGGCTTCATATACTAAATACTTAGAAATAAACAAACTCCGGATATATTCACGGACTTCTTCATTATCCTCAATAACCAACAAGCTTTTTTTGGATGTTGTTTCTTGACTATTTTCTGATGCAGAAAGAAATAGTTCCGACTCCAACTCTTCATTCGGTTTCGTACTCATTTGCTGACAGTCAACCAGTTCATAATCATCTTTTGCAAAATGCTCCTTGCCATCAGGAATATATAAAACAAACGTACTCCCTTCACCCGTTTTGCTCTCCAATGTCACTTTGCCATGATGCAAATCCATCGTATTCTTCACAATGTATAATCCAATCCCTATCTTTGTTGATATTTCCGGTATATTTTCTCCTGTTATGAACGATTCGAAAACATGTTTCTGCAAATCCTTCGGAATCCCTGCCCCTGTATCCGAAACAGCAATCCGGCAATATCCTTGTCCATCTTTCATTGTATGGGAGACAGAGAGCAGGACACTACCACCCGAAGATGTATACTTAAATGCATTCGAAAGAAGATTTTGCACGGCCGAAGTAATTTTGGGTTCATCTACCCAATACAACAGTTTTCCTTCAGGCAGATTAACCTCAAAGCGCAAATCCTTGATCTCCGACATTTGCCGGAATGGTTCCGACACACTCTTTATCACCCGAGCCAAGTCGGTCTCGGACAATTGGAGTTTAACCATTCCTGCCCCTATTTTTTGCACATAAAGTAAATGATCTACTAAAGTATGCAAGGAAGTAGCATTCTTATGCATTATCTGCAATTTCTTATAAAAAGGTTCCAACGGATTAGCTTGTTTCATCAATTCCTGCAACGGAGCAAGAATCAAAGTTAGCGGAGTACGCAGTTCGTGGGCAGCACCAGTAAAGAAATTTTCACGTTCCATACGTATCTGCCGTTCTTTCTCACGCTCCAGACCAACAGTCAGCAATTCATGTTTCATCTGCATTTCATGTTCCAGACGCCGTTGTCTCAATCTTAACAATCGCACAAAATAAGCTATCATGCCAATCACCACAAAGAGAATAAACAACCGAAAAGCCACTGTGCGACTCCAATGAGGAAGTATCTTTATATTCAGGGAAGTCACTGCTCCCGTCTGTCCATCCGGAAATATATTCTTTACCTCGAATACATAGTCCCCTTCCGGCAAGTTAGTATATGAGGCTTTTTCTCCATCATCAGATATCAGCCAATTCTCCTGATAGGGCAAAAGCCGGTAATTATACTTTTGTTGTTCATTGGAATGAGACAGATTATTGAAAGTCAAAGAAAAATCGCGATTATCATTATTCAAAATAACTTGATTGGTATAAGAGATTCCCTCCCGAAGTATTATTTGACCGTTTATCTCCTTATCTATTTCCACCGGACGGTTGTCGACTTCCAATCCCGTTATCAATACCCGTTCATTTGCAGGATACACATCTACATCATCCGGATGAAAGTAAGTCATACTCTGATTATTCCCAAAGAACAACGTATGGTTACTGAATAAAGCCGAACGGTTACTACCTGCAATATAATAATTATAGAAAAGGTGCTGATGACGGCTATAACGGGAAATTCCCGAATTGCTGCCCAGCCATATATGTCCTTTAGCATCTTCCGTAATACAACCGACAAAATTACTGCACAATCCGTCAGCAGTTGTATAAAATTCACGAATCGAATCCTGTTGAGGAGAGAGAATTGCGAAACCATCCATATAGCCTACATACAGATTTCCATCTGTAGAAGCTAACAATGACCGCACTGAATGATTCTTTACATTTGCTTTCTGCTCATAGCCAGACTTGGCTGATATTTCACCGGAAGCAGAGACAGACACCCTACATACTCCCTGATTGCTTGTGCCCAGCCAGATACCCCCGTCTTTTGTTACAGCAATAGAACGTATGGCAAGTGCTTCTTTTTTATCTAGTTTCTGTTCAACCGGCAAACGCTTGCACATTCTTTTTTTAGGTTCAAAGAGCAAAAGTCCTTTTTCAGTACCCACCCAAATAACTCCTTCAGCATCTATATAGATAACCCAAATATCCGAAGTATAGATGATACCATCCACCAGCAAAGTATAAGTTATGAATCGGCGGGATTTAACATCATAAACGGTCAATGTCCCATTTCTATTCCCGAACCATAAATTACCCTGTCCATCTTTCAAAGAACAGAGCACAGTTTCACTACTATTTCCCGAACCGGAATATACAGTAGAAAACTGTAGCCTCTTACCTGATTCATAAGGTTCATCACTTCGCATAATACCTTTATGAAAAGTGGCCAGCCATACAAAACAGTCGTCGTCCATCGTTATACTGCAAATCTCATTATGCCTATCCTGATAAAAACGGTTATAGAACTGTGACCGCAAGTCCGAACACATCACTCCTCCACCGTTTGTCCCAATCCAAAGCACCCCATTCGGATCATAATAGGATGAAATCATACGAGTTTCCAAGTTTTGCTGAACTTGTGAAGCTGTATTATTGTAAATTTCAGTAGTGAGTTTCTGTGGATGTTCCTTATCCGGTATCAACAGTGTATAACCACTCCAAGTTACCGCCAGATAACGGTTATTATCTATTGGTATGACTTGATAGACATCCGTATGGGAAAGCTGATTTTCCTCAGTTGTCCCGTCATACGAGATCCGGTCAATCTGATGAGTCCGCAAATGATAGCGAATAATCCCCCGGGCAATGGTTGAAATCCATACAATATCATCCTTACACATGACAGAAGTAATCTGAGTAGACTTTATTGTATCTAATGGAATCAACGTCCGGCACAACTTCTCACTATCCGGATGAAATAACAGCAAGTTACTGAAATTGGTAACCAGACACAACCCTCTATTTTCATCAAAGCAAACAGCAGAAAGAAATTCTCCTTTTGCGGATAGTAGCTTAAAGTCCTTCTGAAGGTTCGCACAAATAAAGTCTGCATCGCCTGACTGATCTTTATGCTCTTTCCATTGATACAACAATAATTTATCTTCGAATATAGCCCAAAAAGAAGTTTCATTCAAGGGCAATAATCCCCAGATCCTGACTCCATCCGTCTCCTTTCCGGATATGACAGGAGTAAAACATTCGGATTTTCTATTAAAACAATAAAGTTTGTTTCCGGCAATAATACCCAGATAGTCTTCAGATAATTTCACAATCTTTTCAACCGAAACAGACATTTCCATCGGACTGAAATTTTTAATCATCTTCCCATCATAACGGCTTAAGCCATTATTCGTGCCAAACCACATAAATCCATCCGCATCCTTACAAATGGAAGAAACTGTATTGTCTGCCAGTCCATCCTGCATTGTCAACAAACGAATATCCTTATCAAAAAAAGCATAAACGGAAACCAAAGGAATACTGCTTATTATCAGAACTAGTAAGATTAGATTTAAGCGTTTTGTCATATTAATCAATTTAGGGCAAATAAACGAAATAAAGTCAAAACATACAAAAAAAAAGAATAAAGAAATGCCGCATGAATTAAACATGTACACTGAATGAAAGAAATATGCATATCCGTAAAGACTTTGTTCGCGTACATTTGCAGTACAATAACCTTATGTATAACTTTAAATAAAATGCAATGAGAAAACTAACATCATTACTCACCATGCTATTGCTAGGTATCAGTTTCGTGTATGCGCAGCAAGTCAGCATCAAAGGTACCGTTACAGACAAAAGGCTTAATGAGCCGATTATCGGTGCCAGTGTATTAGTAGAAAACACAAACAACGGAACCATCACAGATATAGATGGTAACTTCTCCCTCAAAAATGTCGCTAAAGGAAATGTGCTGATCATATCTTATATAGGATATCAGCCTCAACGCCTGACATTTGATGGCAATCAAACGACTTTCAAAATCATGCTGACCGAAGATACACAAACGCTGGATGAAGTGGTTGTAGTAGGATTCGGTACGCAGAAGAAAGTGAACTTAACCGGAGCCGTAGCGACAGTAGATACCAAAACATTGGAATCCCGCCCGGTCACTTCCGTATCACAGGCCCTGCAAGGGGTCATGCCGGGATTGAACATTGACGTGAATGATAAAGGCGGACGACTGGATAAGAATCCGACAATGAACATCCGTGGCGTCGGTAACCTGGGAACAGGTTCCAGTGCTTCACCACTTGTTTTGATTGACGGTGCCGAAGGAGATATTAACACGCTTAATCCACAGGATATTGCTAATATTTCCGTATTAAAAGATGCAGCTTCCTCTTCTATCTACGGATCTCGCGCTCCGTTTGGTGTGATATTGATTACTACTAAATCCGGAGAAGCAGGAAAGACAACGATTCAATATTCAGATAACTTCCGTTGGTCTCGTCCGACCAATATACCCGACATGCTTGACTCCTATCGTTTTGCCAGATATTTCAATGCAGCGCAACTTAATACTGGAGATGGTAACAAGAAATTTATTTTCGATGACAACACTATTGATCGTATCCAACGATACATGGCAGGCGAGTATCCATACACCTCTGATCCGGAAGGTTCTCAAGGGAGTAATTTTTTCCCTTTCAATGGAGCGTCTAATGATAACCAAAACTGGCCGCGAAACTTCATAGACAAAACATCTTTCGGACAAGAACATAATTTAAGTATTTCCGGTGGAAGTGAAAAGGTCAAGTATTATATCTCCGGTGCTTTTCTTTCGCAAGAAGGACAAATGAACTACTCTGACGAGAAAAAGAAACGTTTTAATATCAGCGGAAAAGTCAGCGGACAGGTAACCAAATGGTTAAACCTTGACTTCAATGCACGATTTATCCGTGAAGATATTGCAATGCCTACGTTTATCAATCTCTATGGCGACCGTTTCTTTGCAGAAACAACCAAGTTATATCCTACAATGCCATTATATGACAACAACGGACACTATACACGTAACCCCAAGTTAATGCAGTTAACTTCCGGAGGGCGTTCCAACTCAACGAAAGATACTTACTTCACCCAGGGAGGATTTCATTTAACCCCCATCAAAGGATTAGGCATACACGGGCAAGCCAGTCTGCGTACCGAAAGCTATCAACATCAATACAACATTAACAAAGTATATCTATACACTCGTGACAATCAGCCGGTTGAAGAGCAATGGTTGGGTGGTGACGACGATCTTGCCGCCGGAAGAACATCTGCACAAAGCGAAACGGAACAAACTTCCATGGTAACTACGGCTCTTTACGCAGACTATGAATACTCTTGGATGAAGCATAATTTCAAAGCTACCGCAGGTATGAATTCAGAATATTACCGCATCAACAACATGGTAGGCAAACGCTATGACGTAGTCAACGAACTGGTCCCCAGTATCAATACCGCAACAGGAACGAGCGTACTGAAAGCCTTCACAAGAGAATGGGCTACAATGGGTTATTTCGCACGCGTCAACTATGACTACGACGGCAGATACCTGATTGAAGGAAATATTCGTCGTGACGCGACTTCCCGTTTCCGGGGAGATCAACGTTGGGGAACTTTCCCTTCCGTATCCGTCGGTTGGAATATCGCACGCGAAGCATTTTGGAAACCGATACAACAACAAGTAAATCTTTTGAAACTCCGTTTCTCTTATGGTAGTCTGGGAAACCAGAACACAGAGAGCTTCTACCCTACCTATTCCATTCAGAACATTACAGTAGGTAGCGCAGACGACGGAGGCCGTTGGTTGCTTGAGCAGGCCAACAAGTCAAGTATAGCTACTACTCCCGGACTTGTAAGTTCATTGCTCACTTGGGAACGGATCACCAGTTACAATGCCGGTCTGGACTTCGGAGCTTTCAACAACCGTTTGACCGGATATGCTGAATATTATGTCCGCGACACAAAAGACATGGTAGGACCTGCCGAAGAGATTTCTCCGATTGTAGGTGCGTCAGCCCCGAAACTGAACAATACATCTTTACGAACCAAAGGATGGGAATTACAAATAAATTGGCAGGATAGAATCGGTCAGGTAGGTTATCACATATCTCTCAACTTATCCGATGCGCAGACTGAAGTGACAGAATATCCTAACCCTGACAAGACATTCTATACCAAAGACTCTGATGGTAATACAATAGAAAGTTACTGGAAAGGAAAAAAACTAGGTGAAATCTGGGGATTCAAGACAGTAGGCATGGCAAAAACCGATCAGGAAATACAAGATTATATAGCTATCCATGACCAAAGCAGACTTCCCAATGTTGGCAATAACATCTGGAAAGCAGGTGACATCATGTATGCGAATCTCGATGATAATGCTGCTATTGAAAAAGGGACTTCCGCCAACGACCCGAAGGACCTCTGCATTATCGGCAACAGTACGCCGCGCTATCGTTTTGGCATCACATTGGGAGCAGATTACAAAGGTTTTGATATCAGCATGATGTTCCAGGGAGTGGCGAAACGCGATATATGGGTAGGTGGAGATGACAGAACCGCATATTCAAAAGGCATGATTTTCTGGGGAGTCAACGGAGGACAATGGGACTCTACAGGATACGAAGAACATTATGATTTCTTCCGCCCGGAAGGTGACGAACTGGGAACAAACCTGAACGCTTACTTCCCTCGTCCCATCATCGGAAGCAAGCAAAATCAACAAGTACAGACTCGTTACCTGCAAAATGCCGCTTATATCCGCCTGAAGAATCTACAAATCGGATATACCTTACCGAAAGCGCTGATACAAAAAATCAGTTTACAAAAAATACGGGTCTTCTTTTCTGGTGACAACCTTTGGACAGGAAGTAAAATGAGTAAGAATTTTGATCCGGAGCTATTATATCAGAATGGTATGAGTTACCCACTAAGCTATACACTCTCCTTCGGTGTCAACATCACATTATAAACCTTAAAAACAGATTATTATGAAACTAAAATATATATTCTTTTCATTCATGGCTGCCTCATTCACTTTGAGTTCATGCAGTGACTTTCTCGACAGGCAACCCTTGACAGACAATACGGACGAAGGATTCTTCACCGAACCGATTCAATTGCAGGCATATTGCAATAAAAAATATGATTTGCTCCCCGATTATAAAGATGTCAATCTTTTCAATGATGACGAAACGAGTGATAATCAGGCAGCAGACGCACCGAAAGATCTCTTTTTGCCCCAGCGCATCAAAGTAGCAACAGATGGCAGCTATAACCGGCAGGAACATTTGCGGGATTGTAACCACTTCCTGCACTATGCTCTTGAGAACCTGAAAAGCGGAAGACTTAATAATACCAATGAAACACAGCAATATATAGGCGAAATGTATTTCTTCCGTGCCTATATTTACTTTGAATACCTAAGAAAGTTTGGAGACTTCCCTATCATTACGGAAGAACTTACCGCTGATGACTATGCCGCCAATGTGGAAGCAAACAAACGTAAGCCACGTAATGAGGTAGCACGTTTTATTCTTAGCGATCTGGATGAAGCTATCAGCCGTCTTTTTCCCCGTAGCAATGCATTAACCAACCACCGGTTGAATCAGGAATCCGCATTATTGTTTAAGTCCCGTGTTGCTCTTTATGAAGCCAGTTGGGAGACCTATCACAAAGGAACAGCCCGCGTACCGGGTGGTCCGGGATGGCCGGGAGGAACATTTGATGGTAATCTGGACACAGAAACAGACTTTTTCCTGACACAGGCAATGGAGGCAGCAAAACCTATAGCAGAAGCATTTCTACCCAATATCACCGATAAAATTGAAGACTACATGAATTTGTTCAACCAATATGATTTATCATCCAATAAAGAAGTATTGTTATGGCGTATGTATGCCGTAGATGCAACAGTCAACAGCAAGGTGGAGGGTACGTATCATAGTATCTACTACGGAGAAAAAACAGAAGCCCAAGGTTGTGCCGGCAAAGACGGAGGATACACACGCTCATTAATGGAAACATTCCTGACCACTAACGGTTTGCCTATTTACGCAACCGGCAACACAGAATATCAGGGTGACGCAAGTATTGAAGATGTGATGAAAAACAGAGATCTGCGTCTGGTACAATCAACTTCCAAACCGGGAGATCTCATATGGAGGGGAGCAAACCTTGACCAGACAGGTATCATGAGATATGTCAACTTGCTGAATTCATATGAAAGCGTATCTCATTCCACTACCGGTTATATGGTACGCAAAGGATGGAGAGACAGCAACGTTACTATGAATGATAATTCGCCATTGGCTTATATGATTTTCCGTGCTTCAGAAGCATTCCTCAACTATATGGAAGCCGATTGTATGAAAAACGGAGGAATTTCCATAGATGCAAACAGCCAGAAATACTGGAAAGCATTAAGAAAACGCGCGGGAGTATCAGATGATTATCAAAAGACCATAGACAACACTGACCTGAACAAAGAAAATGACCTGGCTGTATGGTCGGGCAATGAACAAGTTAGCAGACTGCTTTATAATATCCGACGTGAACGCCGTTGTGAGTTTATAGCTGAAGGTATGCGCAAAGACGATTTATTCCGTTGGCGTTCACTAGATAAAATGAAGAATTATATAGTGGAAGGATTCAACTGGGAAGAATATAAGAAAGAGGAGTATTATGTACATCAGACGCAACTGGGATTGAAAATCTATGATAGCAAATATCTGCGACCATATGCCTTCAACGAGTTGATTATCAACAACAATGGCTATAACTTTGAAGAAGCAAACTATCTTACCCCGATTTCTTATGACGTCTTCCGCATGTCGACACCAGTGAAAGGAGGAGACCCAACCACTTCGGTTGTATATCAGAATCCGGGATGGCCGATAGGCTCCAATCTCTATGCAAATCAGTAGCAATTCAATATAAATCATAATCCATTAAAAATAAAAAGCTATTTTTGCCATTATGAGTATTACAACAAGTATGATATATCACCGGACATGGATAATCGGAGCAGCACTTGCTGCTCCGATTCTTCCAGTTTCATCACAGGTCCCCCCTAACCTAGTCTTTATCATGGCCGACCAATATCGGGGAGATGCATTAGGTTGTGTGGGCAAAGAACCTGTAAAAACCCCTTGTCTGGATAAACTTGCTTCCGAAGGAATCCTGTTGACCAATGCAATCAGCAGTTATCCCGTTTCATCACCGGCACGGGCCATGCTGATGACAGGTATGTATCCGCTCCACAATAAGGTGGTAGGCAATTGTAATTCACAAACTGCCCCCTATGATGTAGAACTTCCTCAAGAAGCCCGCTGCTGGAGCGACGTTCTGAAAGAAATGAACTATCAGACCGGATATATAGGTAAATGGCACTTGGATTCTCCTCATAAACCTTATGTAGACACCTACAACAACCGCGGTAAAGTAGCATGGAACGAATGGTGTCCGCCCGAACGTCGTCATGGTTTCGATCATTGGATAGCCTACGGGACGTACGATTACCATCTAAAGCCCATGTATTGGGATACTACCGCCCCACGCGATAGTTTCTATTATGTAAACCAATGGGGACCTGCCTATGAGGCAGATAAAGCCATCGAATACATTCAGGTACAAAAAGAGAATAAACAGCCTTTCGCATTAGTCGTTTCAATGAATCCTCCACATACAGGTTATGAACTGGTTCCCGACAACTATAAAGCCATGTATAGGGACTTGAATGTAGAAGCTTTGTGTGCCAATCGCCCCGATATACCTGCCAAAGGGACTGAAATGGGTGACTATTTCAGAGACAACATACGTAACTATTATGCATGTGTTACAGGAGTGGACGAGAACGTAGGACGTATCGTAGACGAATTAAAAAGAAACGGGCTCTTCAAGAATACGATTATAGTGTTTACTTCCGACCACGGCATCTGTATGGGTGCTCACAACCATGCAGGGAAAGATATTTTTTATGAAGAGTCTATGCGTATCCCCATGATTATTTCCTGGCCAGAAAAAATTCAGCCGCGTAAAGACGAACATTTGATGATTGCTTTCGCCGACTTATATCCTTCTCTCCTATCCATGATGGGATTCCGGAAAGAGATTCCCGAAACGGTACAAACATTCGACTTATCCCGGGAAATCCTCGGTGAAAGTAGAAGAGAGGTCGTACAACCTTATTATTTCGTACAGTTCGACAATCATGCCACAGGTTATCGCGGACTACGCACAGCAACCCATACCTTTGTAGTACATGCCCAAAATGGTATTATAGACGAAACAGTTCTTTTCGACCGCACAAAAGACCCATATCAAATAAACAATATAGCCGAACACTCCCCCAAGTTAGTCCGGCAGTTCCGGGAACAACTCAAGAAATGGCTACACCATACCCATGATTCATTTGCCAATTATCTGACCCCCTAATAAATAAATTAAAGACCATGAAGAAACTACATTACTTTATTCTTTTTATCTTTTGCACAGTTACCTGTCTCGCACAACAGCAGAACATCCCTGTCCCCAAGCCTCACCAACTAAAATGGCATGAGGCGGAATTAGGAGCCGTCTTCCACTACGACCTGCATGTGTTCGATGGCATCCGCTATGAGCAAGGCAACAACCGCATTAACCCCATCGAAGATTACAACATATTCAATCCTACCAAACTGAATACCGACCAATGGGTGCAAGCCGCCAAAGCTGCCGGATGCAAATTCGCTGTGCTGACAACCAGTCACGAAACCGGCTTCTGTCTTTGGCAAAGTGATGTCAACCCTTATTGCCTGAAAGCCGTGAAATGGCGGGACGGCAAAGGAGATATTGTACGCGACTTCGTGAACTCCTGCCGCAAATATGGTGTGCAACCGGGCATTTATGTCGGTGTACGATGGAATGCTCTGCTAGGCATCCACAATTTCAAAGCCGAAGGAGAAGGAGAATTCGCAGTCAACCGCCAGACATGGTATAAACGCCTGTGCGAGAGAATGGTTACCGAACTGTGCACCCGCTACGGCGATCTCTATATGATATGGTTTGACGGTGGAGCCGATGACCCGCGCGGTGACGGTCCGGATGTGGAACCTATCGTGAACAAATACCAACCGAATTGTTTGTTTTACCATAATATAGACCGTGCCGACTTCCGCTGGGGAGGGTCGGAAACCGGTACTGTGGGCTATCCTTGCTGGTCTACTTTTCCCGCTCCCTGCTCGCACCATAAGCGTTTGGAACAAGACAAAGACCTTTTGGAGTTGCTAAAACACGGAAGCAAGGACGGCAAATATTGGGTTCCCGCCATGGCAGACACTCCATTAAGAGGGGCTAACGGACGTCACGAATGGTTTTGGGAACCAGATGACGAAAACAATATTTACCCGGTGGACGTGCTAATGGACAAATATGAAAAATCGGTAGGAAGAAACGCCACGCTAATCCTTGGACTTACGCCCGACCCCACAGGGTTACTTCCCACCGGAGACGTGCAACGGCTCAAAGAAATGGGAGATGAAATCAATCGCCGGTTCGCTTCACCGATAGCACAAACCGCAGGACAGAAGAAAAGTCTGCCCCTGAAGTTTGGCAAGAAGCAACCCATAAACTACTGCATCATCCAGGAAAACATCAAAAATGGAGAACGCATCCGTCAATATAAAGTAGAAGCGAAAGTGAACGGCAAATGGAAAACCGTCTGCACAGGAGAATCCGTAGGCCACAAACGGATTGAAAAGTTTGAACCGGTAGAAGCAACGGCACTAAGACTGACTGTACTCGAATCTACCGCATTACCGGATATTATCAATTTCAGTGCATACTCCGTCCAATAAAATCGGAAACATGAAAAGAACCATCCGCACCATGAAAGAGTATGGATTTGACTTTTTAAAGATAGATAACCAATCTTTCACGCTCCCGTTTTATATGGACGGAACGCAGGCCGTTCGACAGGCAAAGTACTGTAACCTCGCATTAGAACATCAAGCCCATCGTATGCAGCTGGGATTGATGAATTGTATGGTACAGAATGTTTTGAATATAGTATGGGTTGATTCTAACGGAAAGCAGTAATTACGAAGTATCCCCATCAACAAGATAGGCATAATTGAAATAAAGAAATAACACCCAAAAACTCCCCCCATGAACAAGAAAGCTCTATTTCCTCTCACACTTTTGCCGCTGGCCGCAACTTATTTGCAGGCACAGAACAACGGCAGTCTCCGAAGTGAATGCACAGACAAACGTCCGAATATCATCCTCTTTATGGTGGATGATATGGGATGGCAAGACACTTCCCTCCCATTCTGGACGCAAAAGACACGTTACAACGAACTGTATGAAACACCTAATATGGAACGCCTCGCCCGGCAAGGAATGATGTTTACCCAAGCGTATGCCAGCAGCATCAGTTCTCCTTCCCGGTGCAGTCTTATCACCGGAACGAATGCAGCCCGCCACCGGGTAACCAATTGGACACTACAAAAGAATACAAAGACGGATCGCGAAGACAAATTACTGGATGTTCCGGATTGGAACTATAACGGAGTAAGTCAAGTAGCCGGCACTAATAACACCTTTGTCGGAACCTCTTTCGTACAACTCCTAAAAGACAGCGGTTATCATACCATCCATTGCGGAAAAGCCCACTTCGGTGCCATAGACACGCCGGGAGAAGATCCACATCATTGGGGATTTGAAGTCAATATCGCCGGACATGCCGCCGGAGGGCTTGCCAGTTATCTTGGAGAAGAGAATTACGGACATACCAAAGAAGGGAAACCGGTTTCATTGATGGCTGTTCCCGGGCTTGAAAAATATTGGGGTACAGAAACCTTTGTAACCGAAGCGCTGACTTTGGAAGCTATTAAAGCATTGGATAAGGCAAAGAAATACAACCAGCCTTTCTACCTGTATATGGCTCAATACGCCATCCACATCCCGCTGAACAAAGATAAACGTTTCTATGACAAATACAAGAAGAAAGGGATGACTGACCACGAAGCTGCCTATGCAACGCTCATTGAAGGCATGGACAAGAGCCTTGGCGACTTAATGAACTGGCTGGAAAAGAATGGAGAAGCTGATAACACGATTATCATTTTTATGAGTGATAACGGAGGACTTGCCTCCGAACCCCAATGGCGTGACGGCAAATTGAATACACAGAATTATCCCTTGAACAGTGGCAAAGGCTCTACCTATGAAGGTGGTATTCGCGAACCGATGATTGTCAGCTGGCCGGGTGTAGTGGCTCCAGAAAGCAAATGCGACAATTACCTGCTGATAGAGGACTTCTACCCCACTATCCTCGAAATGGCAGGAATCAAAAAATACAAAACAGTCCAGCCAATAGATGGAATCAGCTTCATACCTCTGTTGAAACAGACAGGCAATCCCTCCAAAGGCCGGAGCCTTTTCTGGAATATGCCTAACAACTGGGGAAATGACGGTCCCGGAATCAACTTCAATTGTGCCGTTCGTAACGGCGACTGGAAATTGATTTATTACTATGGAACAGGCAAGAAAGAGTTGTTCAATATCCCTGATGACATAGGTGAAAGCAACGACCTTAGTGCACAACATCCGGATATCGTGAAAAAACTTTCCAAAGAGTTAGGAGACTATCTAAGAAAAGTAGATGCACAACGACCTACTTCCAAAGCTACCGGCAATCCTTGTCCCTGGCCGGACGAAATAAAATAGATTGCCCAAACAAAAGGAGTGTGGCGGGGAGTGTGGAATAATTCCACACTCCCCGCCACTATTTCCACACATTCCACATACGGTTCTACACAGTCCTACGCCTTTAGAAAGCACATACACCTTTATTTATCAATCACTTAGCATATAGCTATTTTTTTGGCACGCGCTTTGATCTTTAATAAAACGTTAGCGAAAAAGTAATAACCAATTCCTTAACACAAAAGTAGAGAATTGAAAACATATGTCTAATAATCTTTAAAGCAAACGATTATGAAAAAATTAGTATTAGTAGTAGCAATGTTTATGTTTGTTTGTGGTGGTTCATTCCTTGTAAAGGCTCAGAGTTCTGCAGAAGCTGTGACAGCCCCGACAGAAGTCAATGCGACAGTTGTCAATGATACAGTAGTAAAAGATACTGTAACTAAAAAAGACGAGCCTGCAACGGCATCACTGGTTGCATTAGCCGCTAATGTCAATGATACAGTTGTCACAGACACTGCATCTAAAGACAAACCGGCTGTGCCTGTCAAGGAATAACCTTGCCAACAACAAGCAGGACATAGTCTGCTGAACAATAGTAAGCACACTACAAAAAAAGCCATCCCTACTTTCGTCTATTCCGGGGATGGCTTTTTTTTATTTTTATTCCAATATCGGATCAGCTTTCCAACTTGAAACAATATTTGCCGCCTCTGCTTCAAAACTCTTTCCTACCAAAGACACAAATGTCTTAGTATTGCCATTTCCATTATTGAACAACCAATTAGCTACCATTCCATCCTTATCCTCACTCAACAACTTGCCGCTCTGCTCGGAAATTTGTTGTTCCGATAAGGCTTTTGTCCAAATACGGGCATAACTGATAGCTCCGTTCAACCGGCGTTTACCATCAGACTGTCCGATGTAGAAATCAGAAGTAAGATTGATCTCTTTCAAATCATCCGGCGTACCGTTTGATAATTGAAGCGTTTCTTTGGCACCATTTACATACAATGCAATCCGTTCACTTCCGCTCTTACTATTATCCAATACCACAGCCACATCATACCATTTATTAGTTTCTATCTTGGTAGAACCTTCATAGCGGATACTGCCTTTATCATCTGCAGCAAGCTGAAGGAAACGTTCCTCATTATTGCTTCCTCCTTTATGCACATCGACACGCAGCAGGAATTTCTTCTCTATACCCATCACTGTATTAATCCGGGCATTTCCATTGTCATCTCCATTCAACGACTCAATGTTGAAACGGGCTTCAAACGTGATCGTACTCAAATTCTTTAGCGATTCATCTGCCGTACCATTATATTCAAACGGTACTTTAAAGTAATTACCGCTACCCAGGTTCGCTACTTTATCTGCCTGTACCACCGTTACAGTCAGACTTAATTCCTGCTCCGCTTCGTCTCTGACAAACACGGTAGTGATACCCGCTTTTTTACCTATTAAATTGAAACGAGTGTCATCCACCTGCTGAATAGCTACAATCTCTTCATTCTCTGCTGTCAGACTATAACCTCCGTTTCCTTTTTCTACCGTAATCATGATCTTATTGTTGACTCCCACTCTCGGTGTCAGATTGGAGACATCAATAGAAATCGGATTTACCGTCACCTGAACCACTGCCTGTTTTCCTTTATGGTCTGTAAAAGTCACTGTTGTATGTCCGTTCTTCAAGCCTGTCAAAGTATAGAAAGGACGGAACTGGTCTGTATTGACCATGCTGACAACCGTTTCGTCCTCCACCTCATAAGATAATTCATCATTGCTGGAAAAATTCCCCATGCTGACAATCAACTGCTTTTCACCGGAAACTTCCAAGATCACCTCCGGCTCATTCACTTCCAGTTCAAATACACCTACATTCACAGAGATATTGGCAGCTACTCCTTCTCCATCCATTACTTCGATGGTAGTGGCTCCATTCTGTGAGCCACTTTTTACAGTTATCAATTCACCGGAAACAGTAGCCGTTGCAATGGCAGTGTTGAAACTTCTCACGGTATAGTTTCCGTTTCCAACCACTACATTCACTTTGGCTTCCTCATTCTGCCCGATACGTATCACCGGTTTATTCACAATCAACTCTATCAAGTCTTTAGCCACATCGTCATCATCATCGTCATCACAACCTATAACGGCAAACGATAATACCGACAAAAGCAACAGACACATATATGTATAGATTCGTTTCATCTGATTTTCTTTTTAAAGTTATACATTCCTACCGGTTTACCATCCGGGATTTTGTTCAATGGTCGGTGTCTTCTGCAACTCACTCTGGCGAATCGGGAACAGATAATGCTGAATAGAGAAAGTACGTTCTTCCACGCAGAAACGCTCCATTCTATATTTCACACCGTCAACCGTAATCGCTCCATTCTCATCCTGTACCGGACGCATTCCGTTAATCATTCGCTGGCAACGAGGCAATGCACCGTTATTGGCAGCCCAGTATTTCTGTGTACGTTTTGAGTTGTCGCTTCCACTAGATTTCCAAAGGCTTTCCTTTGCCAGTTCTTCCTTACTTGTCGGCTCCAAATACAAACGGCAAGTCCACGGACGTTTTCCCTCATAAAAGAGTTCCACGCGACGTTCGCGCTGAATGTATTCACGCATCAACTGCTGATTCGTTTTTACTTCCGGCGGCATCGGTTTCATAAAAGAACGTTCACGAACCGTATTCACCAGTTTATAAGCTTCATCAATATCCTCTCCCAATTCATTACAAGCCTCCGCATAAATATATATAAACTCCGGAAGACGCCAGATGGCGGGCGCATTGATACTGAAATTACCGGATTTGTTCCATGACTCCTGTTGGAATTTACGTAAATAATAACCAGTAGTAGTTGCATTGGTAGCACCAATCTTATCGGAGCCACTCGCGGTATTGATCGTTTTCGACTCGTTCTTGTTATTACGGTAAGGAGCTCCGTGATAAATTACGTCGCGATAGAAACGCGGGTCACGAGTACCTTTCACATACGGATTAGCATCGTCATAGCCACCTTTACGGGCTTCTGCCGAATACACCGGATAACCATAATCACCTACGATATATTCATATTCATCCACTTGTTCCTGCACCGGTTGCTGTCGCGAACTTCCCTCACGGCTAGGCGGATAAATATCTCCCTGCCATGCCTGATCCTTGCTCTTCGTCATAAAGAACACATACTCATTGGCAAAGGCATCCATATCATAAAACATATCCCACAAACGAGCATATACACGGCTGTCATTCAGATTACCGTCAGCCGGATCCTTGAAATCATTTGCGTCATGTTTCGTATAGAGAGAATAACGCTTGGTGCCACCGACTTCGAAATCCAAAACGGCTTTGGCCGCTTCTTTTGCTTTTCTCCAACGAGTAGCATCGTAAGCATACTCATCTTCGAACACACGACGCAGGTTATATCCATATTGAGAAGCACCATTCCACAACGGAGTAGCTGCTACCCAGCGAACAAAAGAAATCAATCCCAGACAGGCTCCCTTATCCACACGACCGAAATTCTCAGAAGTTTTCACATATTTATTGGGAACCATGCCATAAGCTGTTTGCGCATCCGTCACAATCTTCTCGACCATCGAATGAACAGACTCTTTCTTGAAGTCCATATTATCTCCGGCATTAATCACACGATCAATATAAGGAGCTTCGCCATACATACGCATTAACAACATGTGGAAATAACCACGCATGAAATACATTTCACCGATACGGTTACGAAGATCACCATCCTGTTGAGGATTATCAGGAGTGTTATATTTTTGTACATTTTCTATAATCAGATTTGCTTTACGGATTCCTTCATAAAGAGCCTCCCAATATTGTCCAAAACTACCGGGCAAAGAGTTCGGGTTCCAAGCGCCGTTATTGAAGTTATTCGTTATGTTTCCCTCTACGTTGGTTCCTTCACATTCGTCCGTAATGGCACTGTTGCTGAAGTGTTCGAAGAATACCAGCGGACGGTCTGCTTTCTTTGCAGCCGCATATACGTCGGAGACTAGTCCGTTCACTTTTTCGTAACGGGCAAAAACGTCCGCTTCCGTAATATTATCATCATCGTCCCGGTCCAGGTAATCGCTACAGGAAGTAAAGACCAAAGGCAGGACCAATAAAGCAATTGCTAAAAATCTATATAACTTTTTCATATTTCTATCTTATTTAGAATGTAATATCAATACCAAAATTGAATACCTTTTGAATAGGATACCAGGAAGCTCCGTCTCCGGATTTCGTTTCCGGATCGATATCCACATCACCCAGTTTATCAAAAGTCAACAGATTCAGACCTTGCACATAGATACGTGCCTGTTGCACATGGAATTTACGTAATAATTTGGGCGATACATTGTAACCAATTTCCACATTCTTAAGACGCAGGTATGAAGCATCATACAAAAACAAACTGCTGTTTCCATTCTTGTTGTTATCATGTGTTCCATAATGCAATGCCGGATATTTGGCAGTAGCAGCCGTTTCTGGTGTCCAACGGTCCAGATGCATTTTCTTCACACGTCCGATCTTATCCTGTTCAAATTGCGGGAAGTCAAATACAGCAGCCCCATTCAACAGAATAGATGATTTTGTCGCACCTTGCAATAATACACTAAAATCAAAGTTCTTATACTGGAAACCGAAAGGAATACCGAACATCAGTTCCGGACTACGCGGATTTCCCATTGCCGTACGGTCTTCATCATCAATCACTCCGTTACGATCCAAATCCTTATAAACAACATCTCCCGGAATTAATTGTCCCCACGGCTGATAACCGATTTTGTTCAGGCGGTCAGCTTCTTCCTGATCGGCTACAAAATGATCGAACACATAGACGAAGTTTTCGTATAAACGTTTACCGGTCTCTTTACGCCAGGAATTCTTACGGGCAACTTCCGCTTTATATTCCAGACGGTTGCGGGAGAAAGTCAGGTTCGGACGGATATAGTAACGGAAATCCTTTCCAATCTTATCGTTCCAGCTCAATTCGATATCCACACCGCGGTTGCTTACTTCACCCAGATTCTGTAAAGCCGCATCCTTACCTACAATGTCCGGATATCCCATGATACCGTCACCGTTCATATCCGTAATAATGTCAAAACGATATTCATAAAATGCATCTACCGTCAATGCCAACCTTTGATTCAGGGTAGTAAAATCAATACCGACATTCAGTTTACGAGCTTTCTCCCAAGTCAAACTTGCATTAGCCAGATTACCTTCGGAATTACCGCCTACATTTGTACCAAAGTTATTACCGAAATCATAACCGCTACCACCACCATAGAAAGCCAGATAAGGGAAACGGCTGCTGACATTGTCACTACCTACCAAACCATAAGAAGCTCTTACTTTCAGGAAATCAACCCAGGAAGCTTTTTTCATAAATTCTTCTTCTGAGACTACCCAACCGATTGAACCCGCGGGGAAGAATCCGTAACGTTTGCCCGGAGCGAAATTCTCGGAACCATTGTAACCGAAATTGAATTCCATCAGATACTTCTGATTATAATAATAAGCAAAGCGCCCGGTGATACCTTGGCTATGATAAGCCAGCTCATTGTTAACGGTACGATTACCACGGTTTGCCAATAACATGGCTGTCACTTCGTGACGATCGCTAAACAAACGGTTGTAATCCAAACGTGCTTGTATATAAGTACGTCCATCAGAAGCATTATGACTGAATCCGTTACCGATAGTCTGGTCAATATCATACTTGTTACCTGTTTTATAAGCACCGGTATAATGGCCGCCAGTCATATAAGCATCTGAACCTTCAATCGGCATAAACGTTGCATACTTCGGATATTCACGATATCCATCCTTGTAAGTATCCAGTTTGCGGTTAATCCATCGTCCTTCGGAAGCATCATAAGAAAACATCAGTTCCGCCTTTAATCCTTTCGTCAGAAATCCCATATCCAGATTCATCGCAAAACTACCGTTCAGATAAGTATTCTTCTCATTCAAATAACCCGTACGGCTCAATTCACCCAAAAGATTGTAGCGATAGATGTTGTCACCATAAAGCATTCCACGAGGGTTCTGCTGAATATATTCCTCATTCTGCGGATGCGAGTTTTCTTCCACCAAAATGGGCAGATAGGGAGGTTGAGTTGCACAGATGGTCATCAGGCGACTAGCCGTTGTACCCGGTGCATTACGGTCAGTAATACGGGCTCCCAAGTCCAGACGGGTACTCAAATAACGATTAATGTTAATATCAATGTTTGAACGAAAGTTGTAACGGGTGAATTTGGTCTGTGAGTCATATTCACCAGCATTCGCATATTTGTAGTTACCTCCTTGTGAGAAGTAATTAGCCAATACATAATAACGTACCTTGTCCGTACCTCCACGGATGGAGAGGCTTACATCTTCCTGCAAGCCCGGTTTAAAGGCAAAATCATAATAATCCCAGTCATATCCCAAGCCATCGGAGTTATCTCCTTTGGCGCGGCGGAAGTTATCAATCGCCTGTTGAGAGAAGAGGTTCAAACTGCTGATGTCTGCACCCGTCATCTTGGCATCGTTCAATCTGGCCTCATTATATAAGGTTGCATAATCGGCAGAACCTAAATATTCGGGGAAACCGATCGGCTGGTTAATACCGATAGAGGCTTTCAGATTCACGGTTGCCTTTTCCGCTGCCTTACCACGTTTGGTGGTAATAACGATTACACCATTTGCACCACGGATACCATAAGCGGCAGTAGCGGAAGCATCTTTCAGAATAGTGAATGTTTCAATTTCATCTGGTGCGAGGTAACTCATGTCACGTTCGATTCCATCGACAATGACAATAGCACTTTGATTACCGTAAGTTGCCTTACCACGGATAAACAATTCACTTTGGTCAACACCCGGTTCACCACCCGCATACTGGTTTACAATCAAACCAGGCAGACGTCCGGCAAGTGCATTGTTGATATTAGCCGTAGGACTCTGCGTCAAATCTTTTGTCGTAATGGTAGCAACAGAACCGATCATGGTTTCTTTACGTTGTTTGGTATAACCTACTACAACCACTTCCTGCAGGGCTTTCGTATCTTCCTGTAGTAAGACAGTCAGTTCCTTCTTTGCACCGGGAACAATTTCCTGCGGCTGGTAACCCAGATAGGAAAACACCAACGGAGCTTCTGCATAAGGCAGTTTCAATGTAAACTTACCATCCATATCCGTAATCGTACCTGCATTGGCCACTCCTTTCACGACAACAGACACACCGATCAACGGGTCATTTGTCGTCTTGTCCAATACCGTACCCGACACTGTTATCTTATTGCTTTGTGTGGCCTGCACCTTTGCCGTTCTTCCCGTTTGCGCCCCCCCCTGCAAAGGTATACCTGCAAGAAGAGTGCAAGAAACAGCCACCAGACAAATATTTCTTTTTATATGTATCATCTTTCTTTTCGATTTTCTATGTGTAATAAATCAATCTTATTCCTCTGCTTTCTTACCGAAATCCGGTCCGACCCAGTTGGCTTTTTCCGTTGCTTTACCTTGCACCCAGTCTTCATAACGGGCACGGATTTCAATCATTGTTGCTCCCGGGACTTCCGCATTCAAGGAGATTGTCAGACGATCTTCCCTGTTGTCGCGATTACCGAAGACCGGTGCTTTTGCCCAGTCGTACTCCCACACATAATAGCCTTCGGGATGAGCCAACGTCCAAAGCACATCAGAACAGCTGCGCAATGCAGCAATAAACTTATTCTTGGTCTTTTCCGGATAAAGGCTGCTAGTCGGCTGTTTCACCATATCCAAAAAGTAACGGACAAATATTCCACGGAATAAAAGATTATCTCCCGAATTTCCTTCACCACTGAATACCGGATAGTTGGAATCCATTTTCTTATTCACCTGGTAAGAGCCGAAAGCAACTGCATTACGAAGATATTCATCCTCACCGGTAGCGTTGTACAACTCCAGAGCAGCCGCCATAAATGTTCCCTGATTATAAGACAAGGCTACTTTATCAGGATCTCCCGGTGTACCGTCATCTTTAATACTAAGATTATCATATACCTGTCCGGTGGAAATATCACACAGATAAGCCGTCATCCAGTTATATACCTCTTTGGCGAAGTTCAGGTAATAAGCAGCCTGCTCTTCCCAGCCGTCTTTAGCCTCTTTAACGGTAAGCTGATACAATTTCATAGCCAGAAGGCAACCGGGACCATTAGAACAAGACATACGTGAAGCCGGCGCATCCGTTTTCCATGCCATTCCTCCTACCCCTTTATAGTCATTCTTCGCTCCCTTAATATGGTTCCACATCTTCATCAACGCACTGTAATAATCCTGATCGCCAGTCAATTCATAAACCCGCAGACAAGACAGTGCCATCCATTCCATATCATCATAGAAGTTATTCCAGAAGTCTTTGCCACCATAACCGCAATGTTCATTCCAGTCATCAAAAGCCGGCAGGAAAGGTTTCATGATGTTTTCATACAAATGAGCCTGATATTCGGGATTATTTGCATGACGGATATAAGCATCGATCACGATATCCAATGCATGTCCCTGCGACCATCCACCGCTACCGCCTGTGCTTGCCGGTTCTCCGGTTTCCGGTGTATTCGGTTTTTCCCAGTAAATGCTTCCGCAAAAGGTATCCCGTCCGCTGGCATTCTCATAAAAATATTTGATATAAGTTCCCGTACTTTTGTCGGCTGCATCTGTCCAGTTCACATCCGACACATATTCGCCAGACGAATTGCCCTTGTAGATATCTCCCAAATCGCCGTCGTCACAAGCTGTAAATATTGCCAGTGCACCGCTTAACAGCAAAGCTCTTTTTGATAATGATACTATATAGTTCTTCATATTATTATTCAGTTTTAATCTTCATTCGTTTCCGAAGCTACCCAACGGTGGGTATACGTTCCAAACTCTGCATTGAAATAGAGGGTCACATCGGTTTTCACCGTAGCATAATAGACATTTCCCTGCTGTTCGCCCCATTGCAGTAACTCGTCGCAAAAACGGAAACTGTAATCCCATGGATCTGTGCCCAATGCCAGTTGATATAAATTATAATAGCTGTTGTCGGTAGTCAGATTCGGTTGCCCTTTATCTTTCTCCTTATGTCCCCAACGGTAGGTTGTTCCGTTGATCTCCATCTTAAAGCTATGACGGGTTTCACCGCTTCCTGCCCAACTTTCCGTTTGTTTCCGGGCAGTATAATTCTTCACACCCCATTTGCCATATCCCAGATAGTTGAAGTTCTGTCTATACCCGCCTGAATGGTTATAAAGATACACCTCTCCTATTTCATCATAACTGATTGTCTGCTCACCCATATTGATAGTAATCCGGTAGATGCCTGATTGAGGAACCGTAATTGTATAATCTTCACCGTCATTACGTTCACGCAACACTCCGTTATCATCTACATAATAATAGCACTTGCGACCTTCAACAGTAGATGTAAAGACAAATGGCTGATCAGCTTTCAATTGAGTAAATGTCTGATAAATTCCCTCATTCTGACGAAGCATCTGCTGCGCTTCCGCTTCATCGCCATCATCTTCTGTACCTGCTCCAGTGATATAAACCGGCTCGTTTTCAGAAGGCATATCATCGATGCCGTCCATCATAAAAATTACGAAATAGCCTTCCAAACTACTAAGAGCCTGATCCAATCCGCAATAAGCACGTACCTTCCAACGCAGTGTGCCGTTGGTATTGCAACGGAACTTAGCCAGTTTACCTATTGTATTTGCCTGATAATGGGTAAAAGTCAGCTGTGATTCCAGCCCATTATTATCCGAAAAAAAAGTTTCTACCGGTTTGGTAAAGTCGCCCCCGATCGTATCAATCAATACTTCATAACGATATACAGTATTTCCGTGCTTCTCGGTAGGCGTCCATTTTAAGATAATATCCGTTAACGAAGCACCCGAAAGTACTACCCGCTCACCGCTAGCCATTGCATCCATTGTTCTGACTGGTTCAGGCGGAACAATCGGTTCATAATCATCCGGATCAAAGCCCGGATTCAGTTTATTGTCACAGGCCGTCAGTCCGATAAGAAAAAACAGCAGGGCAAATTTGATTAGTTTCTTTGTTATCATATTGTTTCTCATATTATATTCCTAGTTTTAGTATGAATGAGGACATCCAATTGGTTCAAAGCGGCTCTTATCTCCATTATAAGTTGCAGGAAGTTCCGCTCCCCAAGCTGGTTTATTTTCGCTTATATTCTGCAAACAAACTTGCGCATCCAATCCGCTACCGCCATTTCCCCAATTTTCAAAAACTGTAGAACCTCCGACACCTTTCGAGAATACCCAATATCCCATCAAGTCAGAGTGTTCTTCTGCATTAAGGATTTTGCACATATTCGCTTTAATTTCACTTTCGTCCAACGCTCTCTTCCACATCCGTGCCTGATAAACTTTGCAATATCCTACCCGATATGAATCTCCGGAACGTCCTATCAACAACGCCTTATCATTTCCACCTACATCTGTCAGATTGAGAGATGAATTAGGGGCACAATCTTCATAAGAGTTATCTGCAGGAGTCAACGTTTCTCTCACTCCGTTTATATACATTTTATAAGCCTCTTTTGTACTTGATTTCGTTCCATCATATACAATGGCTATATGATACCATTTACCCGGAGTCTTACGTCCACCTTCCGAATCATCACAATAAATAGTCTGCTGACTACGGAAACGGGGGTCACTCTTACCATTAATTTTAGTGGCTATTTCAAAACGCGGATTCACATCCTTAGCTTCTGCACGAAGCAGGAATACACTTTCCAAACCTATAAACGATTGCAAAGAACGAGTATAAGTCGGATAGAAAACAACCTCAAGAGTAAGCTGATTCATACTTTTCACCTCTGAATGTGATTCCGCATACTTCTTAATATCAATTTTAAAGCATACGTCATATTCCAAACGATAACATACCGGATTCACATAAACTGGTAAAGTCAATTTCTGACCTGCCGCATCAGACAGTTCCAGTGTAGTAGTTCCAAGCTTCTTTCCTGTTAGTTTTAACTTGGTAGCCCCGTCTTCCGTAATCAATTCAGCGGTTTTCAAATAGGTTTTATTATCATCTGTGAGTTGTGCCAACTTATAATCGCCATTTCCTCTGGTGATGGCAATTTCTGTAGATGCCTCATAGCCACCAATAATTAAAGAAGTTGCTTCATTTTCCAATTTAAGGTTATACGGATTCACTTTCACCGCAATCTCCTCCATGGAACCTTTTTGGTCTGTCACAATCACTTTCACATCACCTCTGGCTTTGGGTTTCAAGGTAATCAGATTCTCTTTTTCAGTGGCCTCCACAATCGTTGCATCCGTAGTAGGCTCGCCATCTCCTACCTGATAAGTAAAACTATAGCCACCATTACCTTTCTCTATAGATATATATTGAGATTCGGCATCCGGTTCGACAAAAATGGCTTCATTACTTTTCAGTGTCAGATCCACGATGTTCACTACCACAGGAAGGATGATCGTTTTGCCTTTCTTATCTGTTATCGTAACATTTACCGGATCATCTCCAGTCTCGAACTTGGCAGTCAACGGAATAACCTGTCCCGATAGTTCGCCCACTTCCAGAAACTTATCAGCACCTTCCGGTATGGAAATCTGGTAATCTCCGTTACCGGTCAAAATCTTCACCAGTCTCTTTTCACCGATAAAGAGGTCAAACCCTTCTTCCGGTGCATCTACCGTCAAATCCCAAAGTTTTGCTACCCGAACCAGCACTCTAGCCACTTTCTTACGCCCATCTACTATTAATATAGTGGTTTCCGTACGGTTATTTTCCTCCAACTGACTATTTTCGGTAGCTTTAATAGTCACCTTATTACCATTGATTGTAGCCGTCGCCACATTTTCATCAAATGGCTTCACATAATAATCTCCATTACCGGAAGTGATACTTACCGTAATCTCATCTCCTTGTAGCAGTGTCACCGAATTATTATCGACAACCAGATCTGTTGCCGGTTTCACTTCCTGTTCTTCTTTATCATCACTGCACGATACCATAAAAAATGGGATAGTCAATGCTGAAAGAAATAAAAAACTAAGTTTCCTTTTCATTAGATTAAAGATTAATAAATTAATACTTTTCGAGTTTATCTACTTAAAACTTCGATGAGACAAAGATAAAATCACTAAACTCTACCAAAAGAAAATTAACTGTTTTTTTTACCTTTTGGCACGGATATTTACTACATTAACACGGATATTTACTTCTTCTTTTTCTTTAAAAATTCCCGCCACAGGCTACTGCTGAACCTCTTCCAAATGTTTCATCCGAAACTCTTTTGGCGTACATTCATACTTTTCACGGAACACCTTAAAGAAAGTAACTTTGTTCGAGAATCCCGAATCGAATACAATTTCATCAATCGTCTTTTTAGTGGTCAGCAATAAATCTTTCGCTATGTGCAAACGACATTCCTTAATCAGATCGGTCGGGCTATCCTCTCCTATCTCTTCCATCTTCCGGTAAAGACTCCGGGGACTGATTGCCAGCCGATCAGCGATATAACGCGGAGTCAAATCTTTGTTCGTTATATTATCATTGATAATCTTCAAAACCGACTGTAGGAACTTCTTCGACTCTTTATGCGTCAACTTCCCGTCCGACTTTTCAAAAGAACTAATCGGTGAACTGAAATAATTCTTCAACACCTCTTTCCGTTCCATCACCTGACAGACAGAAATACGAAGGTACTCCGCACTAAACGGTTTCGTGATATACATTTCCGCACCGGCAGAAAGAGCCTCCATCTGTTGTTCCATCTCGTGCCGTCCGGAAACCACAATAATAGGAATATGCGCCGTCTCTTTCACCGATTTGATCCGCCTGGTCAGTTCAATGCCACCCATTCCCGGCATCATGACATCACAGATAATCACATTCGGATAAACCTCATTCATCACCTGATCCAGCCGCTCGGGATCTTGCAAGGTTATTACATTAAAATCGCCGGAAAATATTTCTCCAATAAACCATAACATCTCGATTTCATCATCAACCACCAAAAGCGTGGGACGCATCTTGTCAAACTCATACTGTGGAAGTTTCAGTATCGGTTGAGTATCTATCTTGGGGATATATTCCGCCGTGAGCCGCTTTGCTTCCGCCACTCCGGTAGTCTGCTCCATAACTGGCAAGGTTAATGTAAACATCACCCATCCATCAGGAGTATTTTCCACTTTCAACGTACCATTCAGTAACTTTGCCATATTATAAGAGATGGCTAGTCCCAGTCCGTTCCGTGAAAAGTTCTTTTCATCCTGATTCTCGAAATTATCCAAAATGGCATACCGGTTAAAAATATACTGGAAATCCTTTTCCTTGATGGTACTTCCTTCATTTGCTACACGAAGAGTCAACATGTTTTCCCCACTCGTATCCACTTCAATCTTGATACTCTGTCCGTCGGGAGTATATTTAAAGGCATTAGAAATCAGATTAATAATAATCGTATTCAGAAATCCCTTGTCCGAGTTCCACATCACCTGTTCGGGTATCTTGCTCAAGAAAGTGATGTTTCTGGATTTAGCCATTTCGACAAACGTTTTGGCTATTCCTTTCACAATAGAAGACACATTCAATGACTCAATCCGTACTTCCCTGTTTCCTGTTTCAATCCGACGGAATTCAATCAACTCATGAATCAGGTTGTTGAGACGCTCCGCATTCGTCTGAATCATCTGTACGTAGTCCACGACAAATTTACTAAGTCCCTTCGATGAAAGGATTCGTCCGCAAGGACCATAAATCAAAGTCAGCGGAGTACAAAACTCATGTGCGATATTAGTAAAGAAACGAAGTTTGGACTCAAAGACATTCTTTTGATGGCGTTTCTCTATCTCGTTCAGCAATTCCTGCTTTTTACGTTTGGAGCGCAGTATAAAAGAACGTATCAGTAAGGCTGCCAGTAAAAGCAGACAGAAGGCATAAATCAAATAAGCCCACCAGGAAGCATACCACGGATCGCCTATACGAATGACCAAGGAATAGACATCACTCTCTTTATCAAAGACACTATTGTAATATTTCACCAGTAAGGTATATTCACCAGGAGCCATATTCGTAAAAGAGACTCCGCTTTCCGAACCATTGTTTACCCATTGGTCACTCAATCCTTTCAGTTTATAGAAATAGGTACAGTTATTACCATTCAGATAATCCACAGAAGCAAATGAAACAGAAAAGAAATTCTGGTCATACTGTAAATTCAAGACTTCAGCTTCTTTTTTCCGGGTGAGAAATTCTCCCAGATTGTATTGTTCACCGAAGATAGACAGCTTATCAAAATAAACAGGAGGCATATAAAGCTGCTCCGGACGGCCATCCGCCCGGATAGCTACGACTCCATTGATTCCTCCAAAGAACAGAGTACCAGTCCGGGAATCCCGAAAAGCGGCACCGTCACTAAACTCTACCACCTTTAAACCATCTCCGAAACCATACGAACGAAAGACATTCCGTTTCGTATCGAAATTGATTAATCCGAGATTGGTGCTCAACCAGAAATTGTCGGACGAGTTTCTAAGAATTGCATGAATGGTATTATTCAGGAAACCATTCTTGGCATTGAAGAGCTGATAAGAAGTTTCCGAAGTGTACTTTATCAATCCGTAGCTCGTTCCAAAAAGATAGTTATTGCTGCTGTCTTTACTGATGGCGAGAATATTATTCAGGGTCATGTTTTCGTATTTGTGAGTAGACACCGGTTCCAGGCCGTTCGTCGTTTCGTTATAGCGGAACACCCCATATCCTTTATTACCAAACAACAGGTTGGTTTCATTCTCCGCATAAATAGTAAAGAAATAGTTCGATCCCAGTTCGCCATCATTAATGATGTAACGTTGCGCATCCACAATCACCGGATTGTCCGGTGTTCCGGCAATACGAGCCTTCACCACTCCCATGCCGACACTCGCCAGCCACAGTTCGGAATCTGCTGTTTCGTAAATGTCATGGATGTATTTGAAATCTTCGTTGCCGATCCGTATTGGTATACTCTTGATACGTTTTTCCCGATATGAATAATAAGTTAATCCTTCTTCGTCTCCTATCCAAAGCAAATTCCGGTGGCTTTTGGCAAAACAATAAACGGCATTACTACTCAAAGCACTATTAGAGGTAGTCAACACCTCTGATCGGCAGTCAGAGATGTTTTTATCGAATTCGTAATCATAGATTTTAAGAATTCCGTTTCCTTTGGTTCCCACCCAAAAAGTACGTTCATCATCAAGATAGATGGCACGCACGGGGCGTTCTATTTTCTCGGTGTAATTGCTAAGCACCATTGATTTGATAGAATAAAGCGGGTTCGAATAAAGATAAACACCTTGCCCGTCTGTACCAATCCAAACAACATCCTGAAAACGGTCCTTCTTGAGACAGAATACACCGCTGTTGATTGGCAACGGCTGAATTTGATAATGATTCGTTTCCTTCTGTTTCTCCAACAGCAGAATACCATCCATCAAAAAGCCCACAAAATAGCTGTTATGATAATGAACGATGGAAGAGATTTTGCCACGTTCCTGTATTTCCTTACCCAGATTGGCAATAAATTCATTCTTCTGGGTCGGAATATGGAAAGCATAAAAATTAAATTCCTTGTCTATGTAATAAAGAGATTGCTCGTCATTGAAACAATAGATCAAGGAGGTCTGATAAATCAGATTCGTTTTTTGGGGTAACAGGGTGATATCTCCCGATGTGGCTTCCTGCTGTATGTCATAACAACGGTTGTATCCTTTCATGACTACCCACATCCGGTTATTACCGTCGATAAAGAAGTTTACGATATCGGAAATCGGAATTCCCGTGATATTGATTTTCTTGAAGACGCCTTCTTTTTTATGATAATAATAAATGCAGTTACTATCCTGGATAATGAACAGATTACCATGACTATCCTTATTCATAAAGAAGAGTTTCTGAAATTCATTATAGTGAGTGATTGTATTGGTTTTCCGGTTCAAACGGTTCAACCCATAGTAGGTTTGAATCCAGTAAATGTCTTCACCCGTATACACAATATTGTCAATCAGATTACCAGATAAGTAATCCTCCTTGTCACGGGTCTTAAATTCCTCAATCTCTTGTCCATCATAAATATTCAGTCCGTCGCAGGTCCCGATCCACATTAATCCACGTTCATCCTGGCACAGAGATGTAATCGAACTATTAGACATATATTCTTTATCTGCAACTTGCTTCAAATTATAAGCATAAGCGTTATGTATCAACAGATTAAGAAAAAAGAATAGAATAAAAAACGACTGTTTCCCCATAGTGTATTATTCTTAGATTTGCTATATGACAAAGGTAAACAAAAAAACATTCCGAGCTTTTTTTTTGGCCGAGATATAAGTAAATATCCGTGCCAGAGTAGTTAATTTCAGTGACAAGAGACGATTTAAACTCCCTATTACTAGAAGCGCATTCCTTTTCTCCCTATTTTCGTCGTAGAAATTATTTTCAAATCTATAAATTCATTGGTTCATGAAAACACCTTTTTCATTTAAACACTTGCTATTTCTTGGAGGTGTCGTGTTGTACAGCCTGCAATCTTCTGCCGTTAAGAATCCGGTAGACTATGTCAGTACACTGGTAGGCACTCAATCCAAGTTTGAACTGTCTACCGGAAACACGTATCCGGCTACGGCATTGCCGTGGGGAATGAATTTCTGGACACCGCAGACCGGTAAAATGGGAGACGGTTGGGCATACACGTATGATGCCGACAAAATCCGGGGATTCAAACAAACACATCAGCCCAGTCCCTGGATGAACGACTACGGGCAGTTTGCCATCATGCCTGTCACCGGCGGACTGGTATTCGACCAAGACCGACGTGCCAGTTGGTTCTCTCACAAAGCGGAAGTCGCCAAGCCTTATTATTATAAGGTATATCTTGCCGACCACGATGTAACAACCGAGCTTGCTCCTACGGAGCGTGCCGCCATGTTCCGTTTCACATATCCGGAGACAAAGAATGCCTACGTGATTGTAGATGCTTTCGACAAGGGATCTTACGTGAAAGTGATTCCGGAAGAAAACAAGATTATCGGCTATTCAACCAAGAATAGCGGTGGCGTGCCGGAAAACTTCAAAAACTATTTTGTGATTCAGTTCGACAAACCGTTCACATTCCTTTCCGCAGTTTCCGAAAATAACATTCTTCCGAATGAAACAGAAGCGAAAGGAAACCACACAGGTGCCGTGATCGGGTTCGCCACCCAAAAAGGAGAAATTGTACACGCACGTGTTGCTTCCTCCTTTATCAGTCCCGAACAGGCGGAGTTGAATCTCAAAGAGCTTGGCAAAAACAGTTTCGACCAACTGGTAGCAAACGGAAGAGAGGTCTGGAACCGTGAAATGAGCAAGATAGAGGTAGAAGATGACAACATTGATCATTTACGTACATTTTATTCCTGCCTGTACCGTTCGATGCTTTTTCCACGCAGTTTCTACGAAATAGACGCTAAGGGACAAGTCATGCATTACAGCCCCTACAACGGCGAAGTGCGTCCCGGCTATATGTTTACCGACACCGGATTCTGGGACACGTTCCGCTGCTTGTTTCCTTTCCTCAACCTGATGTATCCGTCAATGAATCAGAAGATGCAGGAGGGACTGGTGAATGCTTACAAAGAAAGCGGTTTCCTGCCGGAATGGGCCAGCCCGGGACACAGGGATTGCATGGTGGGCAACAACTCGGCTTCCGTAGTGGCCGACGCTTACATCAAAGGGTTGCGCGGGTATGACATCGAAACTCTTTGGGAAGCATTGAAACATGGAGCCAATGCACATCTTAGCGGAACTGCTTCGGGGCGTCTCGGCTACGAATCTTACAATCAACTGGGATATGTCGCCAACAATATCGGCATAGGACAAAACGTTGCACGTACATTGGAATATGCATATAACGACTGGGCGATTTATACATTAGGCAAGAAACTCGGTAAACCAGAAAGCGAAACCGATATTTACAAGAAGCGCGCATTGAACTATAAAAATGTCTATCATCCGGAACACAAACTGATAGTAGGTAAAAACGACAAAGGCGTATTCAATCCGAAATTCGACGCTGTAGACTGGAGCGGTGAATTTTGTGAAGGAAACAGCTGGCACTGGAGCTTCTGCGTATTCCACGATCCGCAAGGACTTATCAACCTGATGGGAGGCAAGAAAGAATTCAATACGATGATGGATTCCGTTTTCGTCATTCCGGGCAGACAGGGAATGGAGAGCCGCGGCATGATTCATGAGATGCGTGAAATGCAAGTGATGAACATGGGGCAATATGCGCACGGAAACCAGCCTATTCAGCATATGGTGTATCTCTACAACTATTCAGGCGAACCCTGGAAAGCCCAATACTGGATACGTGAGATTATGAACAAGCTATACACCGCCGGTCCCGACGGCTATTGCGGTGACGAAGACAACGGACAAACTTCCGCATGGTATGTATTCTCCGCACTCGGTTTCTATCCAGTTTGTCCGGGAACAGATGAATATATCATAGGAACTCCGCTCTTCAAATCAGCGAAGTTACATCTGGAAAACGGAAAGACCATTACGATCAAAGCAGATAACAACCAGCCTGCCAACCGCTACATTAAAGAAATGAAGGTGAACGGGAAATCACAAACCCGCAATTTCCTTACACATGACCAGCTGACAAAAGGTGCTAATATCCAATTCCAAATGAGCCCCGTACCCAATAAACAGCGGGGAATCACAGAAAAAGATGTACCTTACTCTCTTTCATTTGAATAAAATATTGTACTTTTGGAGGTCAATGAATTATCTACCAAACAAACTATAAAAACATGAAACTGAAAAGTCTTTTACTAATTTCCCTTGTTGCGATCGTATTCTGCAATTGCCAGAGTAACTATCAGCCTACCACCTTTACTGTTGCCTCTTATAACCTAAGAAATGCCAACGGCAGCGATTCACTTCGCGGAAACGGTTGGGGACAACGTTATCCGGTCATTGCCAAGATGGTGCAATACCACGATTTCGATATTTTCGGCACACAGGAATGTTTCCTTCATCAGCTGAAAGACATGAAGGAAGCACTTTCCGGTTATGACTATATCGGTGTAGGCCGTGACGACGGTAAAGATCAAGGTGAACATTCTGCAATCTTCTATCGTACCGACAAGTTCGATCTTGTAGAGAAAGGCGACTTCTGGCTGTCGGAGACTCCCGATGTGCCGAGCAAAGGCTGGGATGCCGTGCTACCGCGTATCTGCAGTTGGGGACACTTCAAATGCAAAGATACCGGTTTCGAATTCCTGTTCTTCAACCTGCACATGGACCATATCGGGAAGAAAGCCCGTGTGGAAAGTGCGTTCCTTGTACAGGAGAAGATGAAGGAACTGGGCAAAGGCAAGAATCTTCCGGCTATCCTGACCGGTGACTTCAATGTCGATCAGACTCATCAGTCATACGATGCTTTTGTAAGCAAAGGCGTGCTGTGCGATTCCTACGAAAAATGCGATTTCCGTTATGCTATCAACGGAACCTTCAATGACTTCGACCCGAACAGCTTTACAGAAAGCCGTATCGACCATGTATTCGTATCTCCGTCTTTCCATGTGAAAAGATACGGCGTACTGACAGATACTTACCGGAGCATCGTAGGAAACGGAGACAAAAAAAATGCAACCGACTGTCCGGAAGAAATCGACATCAAAGCATATCAAGCCCGCACTCCTTCCGATCACTTTCCTGTAAAGGTAGAGTTAGAGTTTGACGAACGTCGGCAGAAATAATTTTATTAGTTAAAAATAACCTGAAAAGTTTCACCACACAACCTGATATTCCTATGAGAAATATATACACCCTAGCCTGTATGTTATTTTTCCTTACGTCCGCAACGGGAAAGACACCGGAAAACAATCGCTATCTTTCCATTGCCGACTCGATTCTGCACAATGTATTGAATCTTTATCAGACGAAGGACGGATTACTGACAGAGACTTATCCTGTCAATCCCGACCAGAAAATCACTTATCTGGCTGGAGGAATGCAACAGAACGGAACGCTGAAAGCCTCTTTTCTATGGCCTTACTCCGGGATGATGTCAGGTTGTGTGGCGTTGTACAAAGCTACCGGTAACAAGAAGTACAAGAAATTACTCGAAAAGAGAATCTTGCCGGGGATGGAACAGTATTGGGATAACAGCCGCCAACCAGCCTGTTATCAGTCATATCCGGCCAAATATGGTCAGCACGGACGTTATTATGACGACAACATCTGGATTGCATTGGATTATTGCGACTATTACCAGCTCACCCACATCCCAACTTATCTGGAAAAAGCCATCGCATTGTATCAATACATTTACAGCGGCTGGACCGACGAACTGGGTGGAGGTATTTTCTGGTGCGAACAGCAAAAGGAAGCAAAACACACTTGTTCGAATGCCCCGTCAACTGTGCTCGGTGTCAAGTTATACCGATTGACAAAAGATGCCAAGTATCTGGAGAAAGCAAAGGCTACCTATGCCTGGACCAGGGAACATCTTTGTGACCCCGACGACCATCTTTATTGGGATAACGTCAACCTGAAAGGAAAAGTGTCCAAAGAAAAGTATGCCTACAACAGTGGGCAGATGATTCAGGCAGGCGTGTTGCTCTATGAGGAAACAGGAGACGAACAATATCTGCGTGATGCCGGACAAACAGCTGCAGGAACAGACGCTTTTTTCCGTACGCAAGCCGACAAGAAAGATCCGGTAATCAAAGTACACAAAGATATGGCTTGGTTTAATGTGATTCTGTTCAGGGGATTGAAAGCTCTGTACAAGATTGACAACAATCCGGTTTATGTAGATGCCATGGTGAACAACGTTCTTCATGCTTGGGAAAACTACAGGGATGAGAACGGACTATTGGGAAGAGACTGGTCGGGACATAAGGAGGAACCGTATAAATGGTTGCTCGACAATGCCTGCCTCATTGAGTTTTTTGCCGAAATAAATTAACTTCACCCATTATTATTACCATGAATATAACTAAAATCCTTGGTTTATCCATCCCCCTCTCCGGCAGTGCCGGTATGCAAGCGATGGAGTAGCCGATTGCTCATATCAGGAATTATTGTATTCCTGCTTACGGAATAACTGTTTCTAACATTGACACTTACGGTTCCAAGATAGTTTCAAGGCAGAAGAACTTTAGTTTCAAGCCTTTGAAACCATAGTTTCAAGCAACAGAAACTAAAGTTTCTCACCAATGAAACTAAAGTTTCCTACTGATGAAACTAAAGTTTCAAGCAATGAAACCTTCTCTCACCTGTAATAGTATGATAATGAGCGAATACAACTCCGAATAGAGAAACAAGTACCCTCATAGCAGAAAAACAATAGAATCCCAGCTTTCGACAAAGTGACAGCACACCATGCCGTCACCTTGCCATCACACCATGCTGTCACACCGTAATATTTTCAGGATCAATAATTTATATCCAATCAGGTGACAGATGACAGCATTTTATTCATTTTTCAATTTATATGTAGAGAGTTATATGACTCCTGAAAATAAACAACCCATATAATATAGACAATATGAAATCAACTTTTTTATTCTTACTTGCTACGACAGTGATGACTTGTGCTGCCAACGGCCAGTCTTCCAATCATAAAGAGAACCAGTTACCCGATTGGGCTTTCGGTGGTTTCGAACGTCCGAAGAGCGTAAATCCGGTAATATCCCCCATCGAAAACACCCAATTTTATTGTCCGCTCACAAAAGACTCCATTGCATGGGAATCGAATGATACATTCAATCCGGCAGCTACAATCTACAATGGAGAGATTGTCGTGTTATACCGTGCAGAGGATAAATCAGGGGTCGGCATCGGACGCCGTACTTCACGCCTCGGTTATGCAACCTCTACTGATGGCACACATTTCCAACGGGAAAAGACTCCTGTATTCTATCCGGATGACGATTCACAAAAAGAATTGGAATGGCCCGGCGGCTGTGAAGATCCACGGATTGCTGTAACCGATGACGGACTTTATGTAATGATGTACACCCAATGGAACCGCCATGTGCCTCGGCTGGCAGTAGCGACCTCCCGCAATCTAAAAGATTGGACAAAGCATGGGCCTGCTTTTGCCACGGCATACAACGGAAAGTTCTTTAATCTGGGCTGTAAATCCGGCTCTATCCTGACGGAGGTTGTCAAAGGCAAACAGGTTATCAAGAAAATCAACGGAAAATACTTTATGTACTGGGGCGAAGAACACGTATTTGCGGCTACTTCTGATGATTTAATCCATTGGACTCCGATTGTCAACATTGACGGCTCCCTGAAGAAGCTGTTTTCTCCCCGTGACGGCTACTTTGACAGCCATCTCACCGAATGTGGACCACCGGCCATCTACACTCCGAAAGGAATCGTCCTTCTTTACAATGGTAAGAACCATTCAGGAAGAGGTGACAAACGTTATACTGCCAATGTTTATGCTGCCGGACAAGCGCTCTTCGACGCCAAAGATCCTACCCGCTTTATCACCCGTCTCGACGAACCGTTCTTCCGCCCGATGGATAGCTTCGAAAAGAGTGGACAATATGTGGACGGAACCGTATTTATCGAAGGAATGGTCTATTTCAAAAACAAATGGTATTTGTATTATGGCTGTGCCGACTCCAAAGTAGGAGTAGCCGTTTATGATCCGAAACGGCCGGCAAAGGCTGATCCGCTGCCATAATTAAGTATATGTACACAAGTAGTTTATATAATCATTCAGACACGGATTACATTCTCCTTTAAAAGAAAGAAAGTAATCACGACTAACTTATTTCTTAAAACTACATCCTCTCAAACGGCTGAAAACGGTAAGTTCCTGTAAGGATTTACTTTTCAGCCGTTTTTAGTGTATAAAATAAAGCTTTCCGAAGCTGAACTAAATGTTACAACCGGAAAGCTTTACAAGACCTATTGAAAACTGAATTAATACTCGGGAACTAACTTTATTCTTTCATTGCTGGAGACTTTTCCCTCCTTTCAATAAGGACTTATCTTTTATAAGCTGTCTTTCATCTATTTATCTTATTCAAAACAACCGGTCTGTTTGCCGGAGCCTTACCAAAATTCTTATTCGGCTTTTTCCCCATTACAAACTTCAATGTGCTGCCATTTATTATATCCTGATAAGTGATATAACTCTTATCATAAGGCTTGCCATTCAAATACACTTTCTGGATATAGATATTTTCTTTGCTGTTATTTGGTGCTTCTACAGTAAAAGTATTACCATCACGTACCTTCATTTCTACTTTCTTAAAACAGGGGCTACCGAAAACAAATACACCATCCGACGGGTTCACCTGATAGAGTCCCATGGATGAAAGCAGATACCAAGCTGACATTTGTCCACAATCTTCATTGCCGATAATACCATCCGGTTGGTCTGTATAAAAATCACTCATGATGAAACGGACCTTTTCCGCCGTTTTCCATTGTTCACCGGCATACGCATAAAGGTAAGCAACATGGTGGCTCGGTTCATTTCCGTGCGCATATTGTCCGATCAATCCGGTTATATCGCTCGATGCTCCTTCGCCCATACTGTCGGTGTTGGTAAAGAAACTATCAAGCTTCGTCGCAAAGGGTTTGTCACCGCCAAACAAGGCAATCAGTCCATACGGATCTTGTGGAGCAAAGAAAGTATATTGCCATCCGTTTCCTTCACAGAAATCTCCGACAGTATGAATGGAACGTGCCGGATCGTAAGGAGTACGCCAAGAGCCGTCTTCCAATTTCGGGCGGATAAAATGGATGGAAGAATCAAAATAGTTCTTATAATAATGAGCACGTTTCGAGAAAGTTTCAGCATCTTCGGCCTTTCCCATTTTATATGCCATAGCAGCAATTCCCCAATCGTCCACCGCATATTCCATTGCTATCGAAGTCGCCTCATGGATTTTGTCGGCAGGAATATATCCTTTTTCTACCACATAGGGTACTCCCTTTTGTTTCTCGTAAGTAGCCGTAGCTTTCATAGCCTGCCATGCTTCTTCCGCATCGAAACCGGTAAATCCTTTCAGATACGCATCGGCAATCACCGGCACGGAGCTATAGCCCGGCATCTGATTGGTTTCGCCGCTCATCAAAGGCCAGATGGGGAGTTTATTCTGCTGACGATAGATGGAAATCATCGAATTGACTACATGGTCCACCATTTCAGGTTGGGTGATAGTCATCAGAGGATTCAATGCACGGTAGGTATCCCACAAAGAAAGAGTTGTATAGTTGGCTTTCTTCGGATCCGTGTAAATCATGTCGTTCATTCCTCTATATTCTCCATTCACATCACAAAAAAGTGTAGGAGCAATCATGGTATGATAGTGTGCGGTATAGAACGCACGTCTGGAAGCCTCATCATCGGTTTCTACTGTCATCTTCTCCAGTTGCTTGTTCCATCGGGTGGCACTCCTATCCACTACTTTGTCAAAATCCCAGTGGGTAAGTTCGGCTTGCAGATTCATCGCCGCATTGTCACAGCTGACAGAAGAAAGAGCGACTTTTATCTTCACTTCTTTCACGTTACCAAAAGTGAGGACACTCTTCACTGATGCCACTTTCAGTTGCCCCCAAGGTTTCGGGGTATTATCGTCATAGGCAGTAAACTGCTCTATCTTCTTATCACTTTTCAACACAAAATAAACTTTGCGGGAAGGACTCCAGCCTCTCACATAACGATACCCCTCTACTGTATAATCATCTACTTTACGGATATAACTGTCGTAAGCATTCGAGCCATTCCCTTCACGTAAGTCGATCAATATGGAAGCAGGTTTTCCTTCAGGATAAGTATAACGATGGAAGCCTACACGATCTGTAGCTGTCAGCTCAGCTTTGATATTGTAACGGTCGAGAAGCAAAGAGTAATATTCGGGACGGGCAATTTCATTCGTATGGGAATATCCGGAAGCATAGCCATCTCGTATATCATCCTGATTGCCTCTAGGCGTACGGATTTCATTCAATGGCATGATGAGAATATCACATAAGTCAGTACAGCCCGTACCGCTCAAATGGGTATGTGAAAAACCGATTAAGATGCTATCGGAATAATGATAACCCGAACACCAGTCCCAACCTTTATGGATGTTAGTAGGGCCCAGCTGCACCATTCCATACGGAACACTCGTCCCAACAAAAACGTGTCCATGATAACCGGATCCGATATACGGATCGACGTACTGCAATAATCCTTCACTTTTTGAATAGTCCCGTTGCGCAACTCCATTTCCCGCTGCAAACAAGAAGCAGGAAGTCAATGCAAGTAGTTTAAATGCTTTCATTCGTATTCTTCTTTGGTATGATTGATAATAACAATTAGCGAATGATGCAAATATACTACCTATTCAGGAATTTACTAAATGTCGCTGGAGTTTACTAGAAAAATGGCAGGCAAGTTTACTCTTTTGGCAAGAGTTCCAATCACAGACTTACCCGAATTTCCACAAAAAAAGCTGTATACCAAGCACTCTTGCTAAACAATCGTATATTATTAGGTACAGATTCCATGTTTTTTAGAATAATGAATTGTAAAGCAACAGCGCCAATCCGTGAAATCCGTGCTTAAATTTATTATAGAAATCCGTGTTAATCTATGATGAATCCTTTCCATAAATTCCCTTCGGGAAGGGGAGCTTCAAGCTCTATCAGCTCTTTGGAAACAGGATGTATGAATCGCACTCTCCGGGCGTGCAGACAAATGCTCCCATCCGGATTGGAGCGTGGAGAACCATATTTCAAATCTCCTTTGATAGGACATCCCATTTTGGCCAACTGACAACGAATCTGATGATGACGTCCGGTCTTCAAATCGACTTCGAGCAAATAGTAATTCTCCGAACGACCGATCAACCGGTAATGCAAAATCGCTTTCTTACTGTTCGGAACTTCCTTATCATATGCATAACTTTTATTTTGCTTTTCATTACGCACAAGAAAATGTATCAGTTCGCCTTCCGGTTCTTCCGGTTCATTTTTCACAACCGCCCAATAAGTCTTTTTCACCTCACTGGTGCGAAACATTTCGTTGAGTCGTGTAAGCGCTTTACTCGTTTTGGCAAAAATAACAAGACCGCTTACGGGGCGGTCCAACCGGTGTGTCACACCGAGGAAAACATTTCCGGGTTTCTGATACTTCTCTTTCAGATACTGTTTCACAGTCTCCGAAAGCGGCGTATCGCCCGTCTTGTCTGCCTGGACAATCTCGGAAGCGGTCTTATTGACTACAATGATATGGTTGTCTTCGTATACAACAGTCATTCTGTTCGATTACATATTCATACCACCATCTACCTGAATCACCTGGCCCGATACATAAGATGACATATCAGAAGCAAGGAAGGTAGCGATGTTTGCCACATCTTCAGGAGTACCACCACGACGCAAAGGTATTTTCTTTGCCCATTCAGCTCTTACTTCATCAGAAAGAGCAGCTGTCATGTCTGTCAGGATGAATCCCGGAGCGATAGCGTTGGCACGGATGCCGCGAGAACCCAACTCCTGCGCGATAGACTTAGCCAATGCAATCATACCTGCTTTGGAAGCAGCATAGTTAGCCTGTCCTGCATTTCCGTGAACACCTACAACAGATGCCATATTGATAATGCTACCGGCTTTCTGACGCATCATGACAGGTGTACAAGCATGAATGAAGTTAAACGCCGACTTCAGGTTCACGTTGATCACCATATCCCATTGCTGTTCGCTCATGCGCATCATCAAACCGTCACGAGTGATACCGGCATTGTTTACCAATATATCGATCCGTCCAAAGTCCTTGTGGATTTCTTCTACGACCTTTGCAGTATCTTCAAAGTTAGCAGCGTTAGATGCATAGCCTTTGGCTTTCACGCCCATTGCTTCAAGTTCTTTAGCTGTATTTTCTGCATTTTCGTCAATGACAAGGTCAGTAAATGCGATGTTTGCACCTTCGGCAGCAAACTTAAGAGCGATAGCCTTACCAATACCGCGAGCAGCACCGGTTACAATGGCTGTTTTTCCGTCTAATAATCCCATACTAAAAGTTATTTAATTAAATTTCTGTTCTATGCAGTGCGCCAAACACGATGTTGGACACATATTTATTTCTTGTATCTTCATCCAGATGCGCGCCTATATGACCACGGATATAAGGAACTTCAATTCCTTTCACACAATAATGAATCAAGTCGGCAGTCATCTCCACATCGTCAATATGAAAAACTCCTTTTGCCTGTCCTTCCAGGAGAACGGCTTTAAAAAGCTGGACTTCCTTTGCATCAAACTTCTTGCGGACTTTCTCTACCCGCCATATATCACGGAAGAAATAAGCACGCAGTGTTCCGTTTCGATAGACTACCTCTTTTACCGCGTCCAACCGGGTATATATCATCTCCAGCAATTTCTCGTCCGGTGAGATGTTTTTCTCGGCTACCCGCTTCATCATATCCGACAGAATATCCAATTCCGACTCCACAACAGCCAAATAAATTTCGTCCTTGCTTTTGAAATAAGTATAGAGTGTTCGTCTACCTTTTTTAGAAGCAAGAGCGATATCGTTCATAGTTGTGTTTTCTACTCCCATCTTCGCAAAAAGCTGACGGGCTACATCTACTAATTTGGCTTTTGTCTTGGATACGGTCATAGGTTACAAATTGCACATTGCTGAATATTTTGAGCAAAAGTAATTCTTTTCTTTAGACCATACAAGAAAATAGAGAGAATATTAACATTTGTATATTAATAGGTGCTAAGAAAAAGTTTCATCATTATTTCGCTCATTCTCAACCTAATAAGAAAAAAGTGAAGATTTATTCGAAAAATATTCAGCAATATATTTGTTTGTTTCAAAAAAAGCCGTACCTTTGCACCCGTTAAACATCGCGGAGTGGAGCAGTTGGTAGCTCGTTGGGCTCATAACCCAAAGGTCATTCGTTCGAGTCGGATCTCCGCAACTAAAGAAAAGAAGAATCGCAAAATGCGGTTCTTCTTTTTTATGACGACTCTTCTCTACAGACTTTATTCACAACCTCATTTCAGTTATCAACAAGGATATTAACAAAGTTATTAACAGGTTAATTTGTTTATAACAAGATAATTAACTACATATAGTCATTTTCTATCAACAAGGCAGTATTTAGTTATTCACCATACAAAAGCCGGCTGATTCATGAGGAATCAGCCGGCTTTTGTATTCTCTCGAAAAAGGGTATTCTATGGATGCTTATAGAACTTCAGTACCTTTTTTGCATAACGTTTCCCTAATAACAATTGTGCTTCCGTATTAAAATGAGGGTCCTTCTCATCTTTATACCATCCCAATCCTTTCGATGATACCCAATCGGAATGGGGAATAAAAGAAGAAACTTTTTTAATCATCTGATTAAAGGGGACTGTACCTGCTTCTCTTTTCGTCCAGTTCCATTGAGAAATCTGTCCTACAACAATCGGCAGTTCCGGCAGATTCAAATCTTCCCGCAGGTCTTTCACCAAAGAAATCAGTTTTTGTTTATACGCTTCCGGATTGGAGCAGTCGGCTTCTCCCTGATGCCAAAGGATTGCTTTTAAAGCACCTCCCTGTTTCATCGCAATCCGAATCCGGGAGAGTGCTTCTTCATAATATCCGTCTTTACTTCCTTTTAGCCAAGAGTTGATAGAAGAACCACCACGTGCATTTACTACCAGTCCGATAGGGCGTTTCGTTTTCCGCGTCAATTCTTTGGCAAAACCATAAGCTGGTCCCAAGCGTTGCATAGACAAATCTTTCCGGACTGTTGAATAACGATTGAGGGGATTTACTGCCGGTTCAAAATTCCCCTTATCATTCAACAGATACACATTTTGAAGGGTATCCATGACTTCCGGAGTTAATGTTGCACGCCCCGCCATGTTGGATTGTCCAATGCATACATACAAATCTAAAGAGGACGGAACACTCTCCTTTACATTCCCGGCAAAAGCAAACAAGGATTGCAGGAGGAGAAAAGACAGTAAATAAATAGACCTAAGCATATTGATAGCATTTATAATTAATAGTTTCTATAAATACGGATAGCATTCAGAATTGGTTCTCCCTCCTTTTTATGGAAATCGACACTCAATCCTTTTCCATCCTTCACTGTTATCACAAACTTCTTGATAACAGCACGGGCATATCCGTAATCGCGGGCTACGTTAAAATCATCTGAAACGGTTGTTCCATTGATTGAAATTCCGAAGCTGCGGTTTCCGGCAAATGTCTGTTCCGAGTCAGCTCCCAAGTTATAAACCAATGCTTCCCGCTCTTTGTCCGACTCCAGTTCTGCCCAGTACAAATATACGGAATATTCTCCATCCGGTACATCAGCTTTAAAAGATTTTATTCCGACACGTTGGGTCTGGAAAACCGGATTCATGTCTGTTCCGTGAATATCAATATCCGAGCCAAGCATACTGCCGAACCCTGTTTTGCGGCGATAAGAAGTTCCGCCAACAAATCCCCAGCTACCGGGCTTATACTCCTGTTCGGGAATCCATGCTACATTTGCCGAACGGTCTTCAAAATATCTTGGAGAACCTAACATTACATTGATTTCCGTGAATGACACAGCTTCATCTTTCAATTGTGAACCTACCAATTGGAACTGAATCCGGAGCATATCACGCAATTTATGACCACTAGCCACAGCAACAGCTTCCAGCAGATTCTCTCCACCAACGAACGGCACGTCGAACAAAGCATAATTATCTTCTACCTTTTTCTTTCCCAGACTCTTGTTGTTCACAAACAGCTCAACTTCTTCCGCATTAGAGAATACAGGGACAGACTGAATACCCTCTTTCTGTGCAGTATTCACCACTCCTCCACGGCTTTTCCACTCCCGATTACCTATAACAAGTATCGGACGACGTGACAAAGCTGTCTTATAGAACCAATAGACATCTTTCTTCTCCCTGTCTAATCCGACAACTCCTTTATTGTTTACATGAGGAACAGCATCTACACGGGATTCGGAATAAAAATCATTCAGATTCCACAGACTGGAACCGGCTATAAACGGACGTTTCATCATTTCACGGAGATAATGTTTATGATATACCAGACCGTATTCCTGTGAGAAGTCGAAACGTTCCGACTGGTAGGAATGAAGTCTCGGATCTACTCCCGGTCCATATTCCGTAACCATCAGTACTTTTCCTTTGTATACCTTATGGGCACGATCGAGCAAACGCTGAAACTCATTGATATCCGGTTCATACCAGCCTTGATACAGGTTCCATCCCTGAATCATCGGTATCTCGGTCAGATGGGCGTCTTCGTAATATTGAGGCATATTATGATAAGCCATCATGGTATATCTTGAAGGATCTTCTTCTCGGATGGTCGCCTCCAAGGCACGGGCTACTTTTTCAGTAAAGCGGTAATAATTTTCCAATTGCTTGCCTTCGGTATAAGGGCGACGCAGGAAAATCTCATTCATATAACCCCAAATCATAACAGAAGGGCGGTTGAAGTCCTGACGCACCATTTCTTTAGCCATCTCAACGGAGTTCTGCAGAAACTCTTCGGTTTCCGTAACAGCATTGACAACGGGGATTTCAACCGAAGTCACAATACCCAGTTTATCGCACATTTCCATGATTACAGGATCTTGGGGATAATGTGACACACGCAGGAAGTTCCCTCCCATCTCTTTCAACAGCAATACATCCTGTACATGCAACTCGTCGCGCAAGGCATTTCCTTTCTGAAAATAATCCTGATGCCGGGCAGTTCCGATCAGTTTACGTCCTTTGCCATTCAGGAAAAAGCCTTTTTCCGAATCAAACTTGAACCAGCGCAAACCTAACGGATTCACCACTTCATCCAGTAAAGCGCCCTTTTTCTTATCAAGAATACGCGTATATACCATATACCGATAGGGATCGTCTATATCCCACAAACGGGGAGAATCTATTTTTATCTTTTTAGAGATGTCCGTCTTTGTTTCGCCGGATGCCAGCTTTACTTCCGCATGAGTCTTTTTCACTTCCCTGCCATCCGCATCGCAGATTATATTTTCCACCCTGATTTCAGCAGGTTGGAGTGTATTATTCGTCAGTAACGTAGTGATTTCTATCGAGGCTGCGGAGTTGTTCACTTCGGGGGTACGGATATAAACTCCTGACGAAGCATAATCATTCGTTGCAATGTGCACCGGATTCATAAACTGCAGATAGACATCCCGGTAGATACCGCCAAAGAAAGTAAAATCGGCAGACAGAGGCGGGATATTCGGGTTATAGACATTGTTCACATAAATGGCAAACAGGTTTTCCTGTCCATAACGCAAATGGGAAGTAATGTCAAAACAGAAACGGGTATACCCTCCTTTGTGCTCTCCCACGAACTGACCGTTCAGATAGCATTGCACTTCCTGATTGGCTCCTTCAAAATAGATTACTGCCTGACGTCCTTCCTGGCTTTTGTCTACAAATAATTGTTTCCGATACCAAGCCGGCCCCCGATAAAATCCCGGAGTTTCGTCGTCGGCATCTTTATCATTCCATGTATGAGGAATATTGACCGTCTCCCAAGAAGAGTCGTCACAGCCGGCCAGCTGCGCTTCAAACGGAGATCCTTTTGTAAATTTCCATCCGTCGTTGATTGTGTATACCACGCGTTGTTGCGCCTGCGCCCATCCCACAATAAGCAATAGAATAAAGATATAGAAAAACTTCTTCATAATCGATATATGCATCTAATTAAAACTTTATTTTTACCTCTCTACCTGTGTAGACACACTCTTTACTCTCAAAAGCAGCACCTTCAGGCAGATATAATTTCATATGCACTTTTATTTGTTCCGGCATACCGGGATAAGTTCCCTCACGCAGGCCAATAGTCAATGTCCGTTCCGAATCTTTCCATTGCACCGGCACTTTCGAACATACACCCTCTTCATAGCGGTAGGAATCACCTTCATCCTCATACCATAAAAAAGAAGCGTCCGCTCCTCCATAGATACGCAGTTCCAATTCACGGTCGGGATATTCCATCGCATATTGTTTTACTTCTGCCAAAGGCAAGATAGAACCTGCCTTCACATAGAGCGGAAGTATATCGAGGATACTTGTCTGCATTTGTTCTCTTCCTCCTTCAAAAGCTTCTCCGGTCCAGAAGTCATACCAATATTTACCGCTGTGTTCCGGCAGATAAATGCTGACGTTCTTTTCTTCCGATTGCGGACGAAATACCGGACGCACCAATAAGGAAGTACCGAACATATAGGCATTATCAATATCAAAAGTCCGGGTATCTGTTGTGAAATCCATTGCCAAGCCTCTCAACATGGTATAGTTATTGGCGGTTACCTGATGAGACATTGAGTAAATGTAAGGCAACAGACGGTAGCGCAGATGGATATATTTCACCTGATTATCATAGAATAATGTCCCCTTTTCACCGAATTGCCAAATTTCACGCGGCACGTTCGTACCGTGAGCACGGAAGATAGGAGTAAATGCGCTAAACTGGAACCAACGGGAATACAACTCTTTATAATCATTACTTTTCAGTCCGTCGGGATATTTCGCATCCCGTTCTGTGACGAAGAATCCTCCCGTATCGGAAGTCCAATACGGAATACCGGACATAGACAAGTTTAAGCCGGCAACCAGTTGTTTGTGCATATTCTCCCATGAAGCCGAAACGTCACCCGACCAGACAGCCGTACCATAATGTTGTTGCGAGGCAAAGGCGGAACGAGTCAGGATAAATATTCGTTTCTGATCGCTTTCGGCTCGCAGGCGTTGATAGAAATCTTTCAGCATCTCTAAAGAATAGGTGTTCAGATAACGGTGGAAGCTACCCAGATAAGTATTACCTGCCGATTTGGTCTTTTCTTCCTGTTTCAACTGTGTGAATCCGTCCCGGAAAGAAGGTTCCGTTGCATCCATCCACCAAGCATCCACGCCCATATCATAGAGTCCTTTCTTGAGGTATTGCCAGAAGATATCCCGTGCAACAGGATTATAGGCATCAAAAACTTTATAGCCTGCCCATGTAGGTTCGCTAAACAATGCACCGATAGAATCCAAAGACTGATAGACAGCCGTTTCCGGTCCGAATCCTGGCCATACGGAAAGCATAAAATGAACATGGTCCTGTTGATGCAGTTCATCAATAACCTGACGGGGATGATTAAAGTTTGCCGGATGGAAAGTCAGGCTGTTCCAATGAGGTTTGTCTCCCCAATATTCCCAGTCCTGCACAATGTTATCCAACGGAATTCCCCGTTTACGGTATTCTTTAACGACTGCCTTCAATTCATCGAACGACTTATAACGCTCTTTGGACTGCCAGAAGCCATATACCCATTTTCCAAACATCGGCACGTCCCCCGTCAATTCCCGATAACCGGCAACGACTTCGTCCATATCCTTGCCATAGACAAAATAATAGTCGGAAGCATCACCTACTTCGGAAGTAAACGAGTAGCCCTCCTTCGTATCTTCAAACTTCGTAGAAGAATAATTATCCCATAAGACACCGTATCCGTTGGTCGAAATAAGGAACGGATTGACAATATCCATATTGGCCTGCAACAGAAGTACGGATTTCCCCCGGTAGTTCATGATTCCGTTCTGATACTGTCCCAGTCCATAAATAGCCTCATCATCGGTAGGAACAAAGCGTTGAGTGACTTCGAGACATTGTTCACCTCCGGCAACCGAACGTTTGAAGTTCCGTGCCTTTCTATCCCCTTTCTCTTTTAGTAACAACTTACCTGTGGATGTTTCCTGAAAAGTGAAAGCCGCATCTGCCTTATCAAAAGCTACGGAAAGTTCACGGGTGCGAAAGAACAGCTTCTGTCCCGTATCTTCCCATTTATAGTCTTTGAAAGCCGGCTTTTCCGCATCGACCACCAATCTTTTTGTTATCAACGTATCACCTTGGGGAAAAGACAAAATCCGTACGCATCCCGCCGACATAAACTCAACCCGATATTGAATACTGTCAGATACGAAAGCACATCCTCTGCCATCTTCATGAACCGGAGAGGAACAGCCGAAGCAGGATAGTACCAATAAAACTAATAACCAATTATTTAAGCTCTTCATCCATGCATTTATTTGACTGTGTAGATCGTATAACCCAATGACAAATTACGGACTACGACATTTCCTTTTAAATAAAAAGTAGGCATATTGAATCCATTCACGATATTATCCTTATACAATTCTACTTTTGCGCTTTTCCACTCACCCGTATTGTCGGTACGTATCCGGGATACAATTTTAAACGGCTCTTTCGGTTCACGCAGCGTAGACGAACGTATAAAAAGAGATTCATTTCCTTTGTCCAGATACTCAAAATAGAGATATCCTACATAGTTATTCATTTGTAGTTTGGAAACCAACTCTTTAGGCAAAGAGATAGAGAGAGTCTCTTCGGCACTGTAGCCACCGGATTTCCGCTTTCCCTGAATCTTCATGTCCGACTCACGCAAACGCATCATCTCAACCGTTAAAGCCGACTTTGCCGTCTTGACATCATTTTCTATTTGCGACAACAAACCTATCGCCACCGGATAACGTCCCTGGCTGATTAACAATGCTGCTTTATCGAGGGAACGATGACAACCGGATACGTCCATCTTTGTCTTTTCCAAGAAACGGGCTTCTTTTCGCAAACGGAAAAGCATCAAAGGCAAGGTTAATCCACGTTCATCCGCCTGTTCACCTTTGAACTCTGCCGCATATTTTAAAGTAGTACGCAATTCGCGGTCGCCGTTTTCAATGGTTGGCTCTATTTCGTGTCCTTCGGTATAGTCGCTCCACGAAGCAATAAACATCATATCCAAGCTGTCTTTCTCCGCCATACAGAACTTCCACATACTTTGGTAGGTTTCTCCATTGTTGCGAGGAATATAATAGAAGTGTCCGCGTCCCCAGCCTGCACACCCCCGGTTATCCATCCCCGGCATGGCAAATCCCGACTTTATTGTATATGCAGGATTGTTACTATGCCAGATAGAATCGCGGAAAGGTTTCATAAACTCGATAACATCATCCTGTGTGGCGTAATTATCCCATTCGGCATGTGCCTGATCTCTTGTACGGACACGGGCAGGAAGCCATGCAGTCGGAATTTCTCCCACTTCTTTCCAAGCATCCATTTCATCGCTACGAGTGACGGGGATATATTTATCGTTTTCCAGTTTTCCCCAATCCGCCCAACGGCGTAAAGCAACCGGTTGCTTCATTCCTTGCGGTAACTTCGCCAGTGATAATACTTTCTTATATTCATCCACCTTCGCTCCGGGACCGAAATGATAAAAAACAGGCATTCCCTTCACCATAGGAGCTGTAGGACCAGTAAAGACGCTATCTACCAAATATTGGTAACATTTAGCCATGTATTCAGTCTTTGCCTCACGGGTATTGATTTCCGGATAAAGTTTAGTAATCCAGTCATAATACAACCAACCGTCACACCAGTTTACACCAATCTCAAAGTCGTACTTCGCCGCCACTTTCTGCATCTCACGCAACAAGATGTCATTTTCGTGAGGCTTGAATCCCCATTCAATAAAGAATCCATCTATCTTGGCTGCTTTCGCAGACAAAATCTGATATTCGATATAATCGGGATCGAGATTGGACTGCATTCCGACTTGCGGATAAGCCACTGCCGTTATTTCATGCCGCCCTTCACTGTCTATCAGGTCGGCATTATAACACAGCGACTTTCTTCCGGTACTTGATTTCTCCGTATTGGCATACATCTCCCAACGGCCCAACTTTCCGTCATGCTGCCGGGTATAGCGTACACCGTGAAAGTCGGCATACACTTTCTTTCCATTCTGCGCCAAAGCCGGCAATGCGATAGATACCAATAAAAATAGAAGAAGCTTCCTCATTGTTCCAAACTTAATTATTCAACTTATATACTCTATCAATCTTCCGTGATACTTAATCAATCCTCACCCAACACGAAATCATGCTTTTCCGGATAACTGAAGGTATTGTCTATCATCCAACGGCCTTTATAAATCTTGGCTCCGTCCATTTTGAAAAGTTCTTCTCCCTTCTCATTTACAAGTCCTTCTGCCCACCACTCTTCAGTCGGTTTCAACATCAGGATTCCATCCGGTCCGTTGCAGATACTTTTTATATCGGCTATGCTATACACTTTCTCGCAGGTCGGTTCGGCCGACTCATTGGTCGTGGCATCCGTAACACCAGTCAGATCAAACTTATAAACAGCCGAGGCCGCAGTAAGCCATAATTTATCTTCTTCGCCATATACCGGAAATAAATCATGCCCGCCCGATTCATTGCTGAATGTATAGATACGAGTCTGATTGGTCAGCTTCGGATTACTCCGGTTACCATCATACTTAAAACGGAATAATGCAGTCACTCCTCCCGTCATGGTAGCTGTTGCATAAAGATATGATCTCTTCTTATCCCAGACTACATTATGCGCATTACCCAATTTCACCGTATTAGCCTTTGCTCCCAATACCTTAACCGTGTCAACCACAAAGGTATTGATTTCACCGGATTTTGATTCTGCCGTCACAATATTTCCATCGGGTAATACCTCCGCGGAGTGAGGATTCTGTCCGCAATTTGCATAGAACATTAATTTATGATCCGACAAACGGATTAAAGCCACAGCTCCGCCGGAGGCAGTCATTAAGATATAGCGTCTATTGAAAACCGGTTTTACTTCGCTCGGATTGACAAACCAACCCTGTTGGGCAGCAGGCACACAGGCAGTATAAGGATCCCAACTCCAAATATTGCGATGCGTTTCCGCATCTCTGATGACAATAGCCCGTCTGGATTGCTCCGCCAGCACATAAGCTTTTTCCGGAAGTTGAAAGATTTCATCTTGTACTACAGAAGCGGCATCATCATCGGAACATGCTCCCAAAGCTATATTAAATCCTAAAAGGATTGCCAATAAACTAAACTTCTTCATGGTCATAACTATTTTAATTCTAAATATTCAATTTGTCTTTTTAAAGTTTCCATTAATCTATTGAACCGATTTTTTATCATAATAATCGATCAATGAATAAACTGCAAGATTCAACTGCCGCATCTGCGACAGGAAAGATCCATAAGGTTCATATTCGATGGACACCACTCCTTTATTGGAAGCTTTTCCATCAGAATCGTAGCCGTCATTATACTCAAAGTGTACCCAGCCCACACAGTTTCGGGTTTCCAGCAAACGAAGACAAAAGTTCTGATAAAACTCACCTCTATTTTTTTGTGTATGCACCAGCCATCCACCTCCTTCGGTATTGGCATATCCAGTTCCCTGATAACTGGCATCTTCTGCTTTCGTATAGAATTCCGAAACTAAAAAAGGTTTCGCTCCACACCAGTTTTTCAGGTTTGCCAGAAAATCGGTTTCCGGTTGCCAACGCGCATAATAGTTGATGGAAACAAGATCGCAATAACGAGCACACGCTTCCACTATTTTCTGATTATATTTGCTCCAATCATGCAGACGCGTTCCCAAAATCAAATGCTCTTTATCATATTTCCTGACGGCTGCGGTAGTCAATTGATAATAATGATCGGCAACCATCCCCCGAAAGTCTTCCTGATCTTTCTTGGTTATCGCTCCGGCAGAGGCTATGCCGTTATCCCGCATAAACTTTTCTGCATACTCCCGGGCTGCTTTATAGCGTTCGGGTAAGGATAGGAAATGTTTCAGATCGATCCCTCGTAAGGGATCAGCATTCTGATAGCTGGCAAACGGTAGTTCATTGTCGAGATAGAAACCGATAAAATGCTTATCACCGGCAAATAAAGCAGTCTTTTCCTGTACAAGATGATCTATGTAAGCAGCAAACGTCGGTTCGAAAAGAAGAACCAGGCGATTGTACTTGTCATCATCAAACGTATAGCCTAAATTCTTGCTCATATCCCACATAAACGTACGAAGCAGATACAGATTCTCCGCATAAGCAATCTTTTGCGTCTTGGGTGTCAGCAGGTTGTTGCGTACCGCCGCAGGAAATGCTTCAATGCGGTTCGATCCATACGAAATATAGTTTATATGATTGTCCGCTATCAGTTTACCTGTCTCTTCACTCCATCGTGCTTCACTACCATATCGAGTGCTGAAAGCCTTCTTATGTGCAGTAGATTCTCCCGGACGGACATGCTGAATTCCATGAATAATAACGGCTCCATTATCCGGGTCGAGCAAATAAGAACGTCCTGCGCAACTAGCCACTCGGAAAAAACCTTCTTTTCCAATTACTGAAGATGGCTGCAAGCCTATTCGTCCTCCCCAGGCAGTCCGGCTATAATCCGAAGAAGGAGTGTACCAATTCATGCGATCAATGGTTCGGGTCTCTCTTGAGTCTGCCGTTGTCCACGCTTGAAAAGTTCCGTTCTGCCATTTCCGGTACTCCACATTTACAAAAGTATATTCCTCTTTTTCCAAAGGAGTATCTCCCTCTTCCGGTTTCAAAGGGTCTATTTCGTCAGAGGAAGAACAACTAAGCGTCAACTGCATCAGTCCGACCAAAGATAAAAAGAGGAAATGCCCATATATATGTTTTCTCATATTACTTTCAGCTATTGCACATGGTTACTTAATCATCGTGCCTGTTATCAGTCGCATCTTTCGTATACGCTACGGTTCACCTGGAAAGATCCTGTTAACTTCCACTTTGCCTATTAATAGAAAAGTTGTTCTCTATTGATGGCAAACTTCCTTTCCTTTCATTGCAAACTTCCCTTATCTTATTTATAAACTATAAACGCAAGCTTTGTTTTTATAATTGCAAGCTTTGTTTTTAAAAATGCAACTTGCATTTATAAAAATGAAAGCTCCGTTTATAGTTTATATCCGATAGACAATAACTTTACTTCTAATGAAATGAAAGTTTAGTCTTAATCGAAAAGAAGTTTTCTATTCATACTTTAGATGGTACGTAGCATTACCCAGCATTATTTCTTTTTAGGGAACTTGATTTCAACCGTCGCGATACGTTTTGTTGCATCGGTACCCATCTTATCGGATATATCAACAATTTTAATAATACCAATTCTTCCACCGCCAGCACTGGAAGAACCTCCCGTCTTAAATCCAATAATATCTCCAACATTCACATCTGCCCTAGCGGCTGTTGTCGCTTTTCCGAACTCTTCTTCAATAGACGAACGAGTTGCCTGTTCATAATCAAAATTAGGCAATTTAGCAAAACGTGTCATATTCATTTTCTTCAAGGCTGTTAACTGACCTGTACTCCCTGCATATTCTCCATTCTTACCATCTACATTTTCCGGAGAGTAAAGACGGAAAGTTATCACTCCACTATTAGATGCCACATAGAATTTTATATCGATATTTTTAGCACTTTCTTCACTCACAATAGCCTCATCCACAGAATAAGTCTTCATATCCTTCAAAGAAATCAAAGCAAATGGATCAGCGTTCGCTAATTTTTGGCTACCTACCTGAAGATCAACAACTTCCATACTAACATAAGTCTTCACTGTTCCACTCACATCTTTTCCTTCTCTACCATCGGATACAACAACTTTGATTTGAGAAGTTTCTTCCGTAAGCTGTACTTTTGGAGTATAATCTAAATTCTTATCACCACTAAATTCTTTACGTGAAATTTCCGTTTCGATTCCTTTTTCTACACGATAAATAACTACTTCTCTGACACCACGAACCGATTCAATATGCATCGGGACTTCCGTTTCCACTCCCTCATCAGTAGAAATAAGTTCGTTACCCAAGGTCAATACAGGAACCGGAACTGTCTTATACGACACCTGCAAAGTAGAAATTGTGATATTACCATATATATCTTCAGCTTTCACTTTAAATCCCTTATCACCTTCTTTATATTCTATCAACTCATTATACTCAAACGTTTTGTCACCATTCAGCACATCACCACCTTTCGATGTTTGTCCGTCAGCAGAAACTAAGAATCTTTCCACTTTCTTTAAACCTGCCTCCGAAACAATTTTAAAAGTAGTACGAGGCATAACAGGTTCCTCATCCATTTCATCATATACAATCTCTTCCGGATCGAATGTAATGACAGGACGCTCCATCACATCGGTAACGGCAATCGGTAAAGTCCCGCTCGTCACATGATTCAAATTGTCGGTGGCCTCAATGATAAAGGCTTCGTAATTTGCATTATACTCCAGATTTTCAGACAAGCTGTATGAGTTGGGATTAAAGAATTCAGTCACCGTCTTATATTCGGTCACTCCCTCTACCGTCTGCAATTTCATTGTCACACTCCGGAGTCCGGCCTGCGACTTAATGACAGCCACTACCGGCAAATTATCCACTTTATTTAAATCCACATCCAGTTGTTCCATCGGGAATTTAATCACAGGAGCAGCCGCATTAGGATCCAGACCATCATTATCATCGCTACAGGCAGCAAAGCCCAGGCAAAGTCCTAATATTAATAAGGTATATATTTTACGAATCATAATTAGTTCTCTTTTTAATTAACTGTGGTTATTTGGAATATTTGCAATAGTTCTCAAATATATGAATCACACCATTCGTTGGCAGCATGTTGCTGGTCTTAGCCTGACGCTGTGGAGATTTCCCGTTGCTTCCGGTCTGATTCACCAGAATCTTACCGACTGCAGCCTGCCAGGGATTTTTCCATACAGACATTGTCATCAGCCCATTCTCTCCTTTCAGCATCGTCAATACGAACATAGGTTCCACCTGCAACTGTCCATAAGAACTATATTCACCGTCTACAATGTGATAAAGCAACATGTTCGTTACTTTCTCTTTATCACAATCTGTAATGGATGCCGCACCTGCAAATTCATTCTCCCGATACAGCTGCATACCTGTATTATTCAAAGCCAGAAAAGTATATTTATTATCAGTCTGGGTATAATAATCCTTCAGACCTGTATACTCAATAGCTGCTATCAACTCCGAGAACATATCTTTGTGATCCTGGAAATATTCCCACGCTGTCACTTTTACATACGGATCATCCACCGACGGTTCATAGTCATAGTTCTTTTGTAAGTCCAGATCACAACCGGTCAACGCCAGAATGGCCCAACAAAAGAAAAGAGCCTTATATAATATTGTCTTTTTCATCGTTTCTATCTTTTTAGTTGTTAGTATTGCCATAATACGTATTCTGCACAATCTTCGGATTTTCCAGAATATGTGAATAGTGGATCGGGAAAAGTTCATTACCGTCCTGCTCCATTCCGTTGATAGGTTTCATCACTTCTTTCCACTTTCCGGTACGTACCAAGTCAAACCAGCGACGTCCTTCACCAGCTAATTCCACTTGGCGTTCACGCAAAATATAATTAACGACTTCTTCTTCTGAAGCAAAATCATTTTCAGTCAGCGTGTTCAATCCGGCACGGTCACGTACAGATTTCACCAGTTCCAAAGCCTCACCCCATTTACCCTGATGAGCACGAGCTTCTGCTTGAAGCAACATCATATCTGTATAGCGATAGATCGGATAAGCAACCTCGCAAGTCTTATTCAAAGAATTACTAATATCACCCGCCATATATTTACGCAATTCATTTCCATTCTGGTAATACTTCACCATATAATCTTTGCGCAAATCACCTTTCATGTCCTTTTCATCAAAGATGCTCATAAACTTGTCGGACATAACCGCCGCACGGTTTCCTGAACCGGAGAACCATTGATACATATAACTATAACCATTCGTGCCGACTTCATCCATGTTGAAATGAACCAGGAAAATAAACTCTCTGGAGTTATATTCATCATTTTCCGGTGTATCATCAGACGGTTTATTGGTCAGCTCTTCCGTGAACATGGTATGCCAAGTAGCAATGTTAGGTTCGAAGTCCACAAAGCGACCGCCTTTCTTGGAAGCAATAGTTGCCATCTTATCAATGGTCTGATCGGCCAGATTATATTCTTCAGCCCACATATAGGCGTCTGCCATGATAGCCCATACGCCACAGATAGAAATACGTTTGCGTTCAAAATTCTTGTTACGGTTAATCAGACTCTCCGCTTTCTTCAGATCCGGAAGAATAACATGTTCCAGAATATAATTCTTATCTGTACGTTCCTTGTAAATAGCCTCCGAATACTTTTCAGTAGGTTCTATAAACAAAGGTACGTCTCCCCAGACACGGATAGCATAGAAGTAGGCCAAAGCACGTAGCGCATACGCTTGTCCGAGGTAATCGTTACGGTCTGCCACGTCGGGCATACTGATATTAGGAACATATTTGATGGCCAGATTGGTCTGGTTAATCATCTGATACAAGGTTGTCCATTTCGCACATTTCTCGTCCGTAGACATCAGGTTATTAATCACACGTGCCTGATCGGCCATCACCGGTGCTCCGGGAGCTACATTATCCGAACGGAATTCACCCCAATAAAAATAATTCTCGCGTAGAGTGGAACGCAGCAATCCGTAGATTTCATTTATACCTGCCTTAGCATCACGAGCGGTCTGCCACATGTCACCTGCCGGGATTTCACTCACCGGTTCCTCATTCAGAAAGTCCGAACAGCTATTCAATGATAGAGCCAGGCATACAGCTCCAACAAAATATTTTATATTCTTCATACGATATTTTCAATTAAAAGTTAGCAGAAAAACCAATACCATATTCTCTCTTTCTCGGATAACGATAAGAGTCTTTACCTACCTGCAAAGGATTACTTGTAGAGAATTCAGGATCGAATCCCGAATAGTTGGTCCATGTCAATGCATTGTTTATAAAAGCGTAGATGTTTATATTCTTCAACATCAGCTTCTTTATCCAGTTTTCAGGAAGATCATAGGCTATACGTACGTTCTGCAAACGGATAAATGAAGCATCTTCCAAATAGAACGAGTTACCCATACGGGCATTGTTGAAATCATCGTTATACGGACGCGGATAGATGGCCTGATCGCCCGGATGCAACCACATATTATGAATGACTTCCGGTGAAGGAGTGGTTCCGGTATATTTGAACATATTACGATTATGTTCGGCAGCGTTATAAATCTGTCCTCCCAAAGAATAATAGAATCCCAAATACAAGCTTACGCTTTTCCAAGTCACGGTTGTATTCAAACCGCCGGTCACATCAGGCATGGCATTACCAATCACCATACGGTCATTATCATCAATCACACCATCACGAGTTCCTTCCGGCTCTTCCCAGTTGTAATCTCCACCACGGAACGGTTTGCCGTTCGGTAACGTTTTCTGGCGGATATCACCTGCATATTCCTTTCCATTCAATAAATACTTATATTGGAATACACCATTTTCAAATACCGGAGTCAGTTGTTCCCATTTATCTGTAAAAGCGTTCGATTCGTCGTAAGCAAAGATACCGGCGCTTTTAAATCCATAGAAGTCACCTACACGGCCGCCTTCTTGCATCCACCAGATATCACCTTCCATATATGCCTTACCTTCAGACAGTTTCTCAATGCGGTTGATATTTCTGGAGATATTGAAAGAAGCATTCCACTTCCAGTCCTTTGTGCGGATAATATCACCGGTAACGGCAATTTCAAAACCGCGGTTACTCATCTCACCGACGTTTGTCTTCATATATGCAAAACCGGATTCTTTAGGCAATTGGTAGTTTGCCAACAGACCGTCTGTATATTTATCGTAGTAATCGGCAGTAATCGTCAAACGGCTATTCCAGAAATTCAAGTCCAAACCAAGGTTGAACTGTTTGGTTTCCTCCCATTTCAGGTTGTCTTTACCGATACGGGTCGGAATAACACCGCCCACTCCGTCATAGATAGAATTCGGAGAATAAGAATAAATATAGTCATAGTTTCCGATCGCTTCATTACCCGTAATACCATAACTTACACGTATCTTACCATCTTCCAGGAATTTCTTCGAGAACTTCATGAACTTCTCATCAGAGAAACGCCATCCCACTGACACTGACGGGAAATTTCCCCATTTGTTTTCTTTCGCGAAACGGGAAGAACCGTCACGACGCATATTCGCTGTAAACAGATATTTTCCCAGATAATCATACGTCACACGTGCAAAGACAGAAGCCATGGAGTGATTGCTCAAGGTAGATCCCGTAGAAGACAAATCCAAATTAGCAGCAAAGGCATTCATCGTATAAATAAAGTCGGTGGATGAATTCAAACCTACAAAGGTTTCATTTTCATAACGCCATTGTTGAGCACTGACACCCACCATTGCGCTGAAATTATGTCCCTTGATCTTACGTGCATAAGTGATGAAATCTTCATTCATCCAGTTCCAGTTCAAGTAATTATAAGAATAGCCCTTATTCTGTTTCTGCCATTCATCGGTGATAAGACTCGGTTCGAGTTTTTTGCGCTTGTCCAGATAGAAGTTGGCATTGATATTGGCTCTGAACTTCAGATATTTGTTGAATTTGATTTCAAAGAACTGGAAAAAGTTCGCCTTATAAGAGTCTGTAAAGTCAGTTGTATAATTAACCTGTGCAATAGGGTTCTTCTGACCATTAAACACTCCAACCAAAGAGCCATCCGGATAATAAGTATTGAAATAAGGGCGACGAGTCAATACCGCACTCAATAATGTACCTTCATTCAGACCTTTCTTCTTAGAATAAGTCAAAGAAATACGGCTACCCATATTCATCCAGTCTGTCGGTGAATAATCGGAGTTGATACGAGTATTTAATCTTTGAAAACCGGTATTGGAAATAATACCTTTCTCGTTATAATAACCGGTATTGATGAAATATTTCAGTTTCTTCGTACCGCCACCTACGCTGATATCCACCTGATCTTTCTGCGCAGTGCTCGTAATCATATCCAGATAATCATTGTCTACATTGAAGAAAGAGTTCAACGGATCATTCAGTATATCACTACTTTCGTCAGGATTACCTCCGCCGTATGTTTCAAAATACTCTTTGCGGTACTGGTCGTACAACAGACGCTCTTTGCGATTTGCCTGTGGCACCTTATGAGACAATGTACCCCATGAGTGATTATACTTGATATCAATACGGGCTTTACCTTCCTGACCGCTCTTGGTAGTGATAATAATCACACCGTTAGCCGAACGGGAACCGTAGATAGCTGCAGAAGCAGCATCTTTCAAAATCTCCATAGAAGTAATATCATTGGTATTGATACCGTCGATACTTTCCAAAGGCACACCATCTACAATATAAAGAGGAGTCACTCCTTCGGCGGAGAAAGTGGAAGTACCACGAATTTTAATAGAAGAAGACTCACCGGGCTGTCCCGAACCTGACACTACCTGTACACCGGCAGTAGTACCTTGCAGTGCTTCAAAAACATTAGTAGCCATTTTCTGCTCAATAGCCTCACTTGAGATGGAAGTAATAGCTCCCGTCACATCACGCTTTTTCATCGTACCGTAACCCACTACCACTACTTCGTCCAGTAACTTAGAGTTCTCTTCAAGCGTAATATTCATTGTTTTATCTTTCACTACTACCTCTTTAGGGGTATATCCCATGAATGATACAGTCAAAGTAACTCCCTTCTTTGAAACATTCAATGAGAAATTACCATCTAAATCCGTAATTGTCCCATTAGATGTTCCTTTCTCCATCACGTTAGCGCCAGGCAAAGGAAATCCTGTTTTATCCACAACAACTCCCTTCACTGCAAACCCGCCTTGAGCATAAGCCGGATGGACAAGGAAAAGGAGACTCAAGGAAATCAAAAGAAACGACTGCAACAACCGCACTTTTGTCCTACTCTGCAAATTTTTCATAACTAGAATAAAATTAAATTGGTTAATTATCAAGGTTTTACTCACTACTTAATTAATTAGGAGAAATACATTGGTTCTCTCCTGTAAGATGTTATCTTTTATTTATTACACGGATGATTGTCTTTCATAATACTATACAATAATTATTATATTAGAATAAAGATTATATCATACTTGGTCTGCTAAATAAAAGTGTGTGCGGACACACCTAATTAAAGAAAACTCAAGTACAAGCTGGCATGATCCAACGCCACAAAAGTATCGCATTTGAGCATATTGCACCCTATCGAATTGTTCGTTTTATCTAGTCTAAAAATTCAGATGACTTATTTTAATCACTTTACAGAGGGATCGGAAGGGGCATCATGAGATTTCCTATACTGTGTAGGAGCTATATCAAAAAGTTCTTTAAAACATTTGTTGAAGTATTGAGGATTTCCAAATCCTAACCGGTAAGCAATATCCGAAATGTTCATCTCCGGAGCATTCAGCAGAAAATACGCAGCCTTTTTCAGACGGAGATTCATGATAAAATTATTTGGCGTACTTCCCGTGATACCTTTTATCTTCTGAAATAAGACAGTACGACCCACCCCCATCTCCCGTGAGAAAGCATCTACACTGAATTCGGGATTTTCCATATTATCTTCCACCACTTGAGTAGCTTGTTCGATAAACTTCTGGTCGAGTTCGTTCGTTGCAATCTTCTCCGCCTTGCTATCCAATTGATGGGCATATTTATTCTGTAAAAGTCTGCGGGTATTAATGAGATTATTGCATTGCATCACCAGCCGCCGCATATTAAATGGCTTCACCACATAAATATCCGCTCCAATTCTCAATCCCTCCAACTCACGTTCGGGAGCACTAAGGGCAGTCAGAAGAACGACAGGTATATGGCAGGTTTCTATATTGTTCTTGATCTTGGCACATAACTCTGTTCCGGGCATTCCGGGCATCATGATATCCGAAATAACCAGATCGGGCTGCATCACCTTTACTTTCTCGTATCCTTCCTTGCCATCACTTGCAGTTTCAACCGTGTACAATGGAGAGAAAATATCCACAAGGATATTTCTGATCTCTTCATTATCATCAATTACCAATAACTTACAGTCAGTAGTCCCGCTTTCACTCTGGGCTGACCGCACCTCCTTAACCAACAGTTCTTTATCTTCCGAATAATAAATATATTCCTTATCCCGCTCCGGTTCAACCCGGGCAATAGAAGAATCAAAGTGAGCATCCCCTTTTTTCAGAATGACCTTAAAACAAGAGCCTTTTCCCAACTGACTTTCTACTGTTATATCCCCCTGATGGGCTTTCACAATACCCTGACTCAAAGCCAGTCCGATACCTGTTCCTCCATACTGTCCTATATTCTCAACCTGATAGAACCGCTCGAATATCTTAACGTAGTCTTCCTCGGAGATTCCCGCACCATTATCGGAAACGGAAAACATACATTCCTCCGTTCCATCAGCCAATTCCATACGGATAGTTCCACCGTCTGAAGTATATTTAAAAGCATTAGACAGCAGGTTATTAACCACCTTTTGTATTTGCATCCGGTCTCCCCACACGAGGCATTGCTCGCAGTCGGCATGCAAAGCAAACGAAATATTCCTGTTAGCAGCCAACTCCTTGAACAATACATAATGCTCTTTGAGCAAAGAATATAAGTCAAATTGAGAAACTTTCAGTTTCAAAAGTCCCTGTTCTTGTTTCCGGAAATCAAGCAATTCAGTAATCAATGATTTCAGGTTACCTGCATTTTTATGTATATTCAACAGTTTTGAATAAGCATAGGTAGACAATTTGCCGGAATTCAGCAATAGATCAACCTGTCCCAGAATAAGAGTGATCGGAGTTCTGATTTCATGCGAGATATTCGTGAAGAAACGAAGTTTGGATTGATTCATCTCTTCAATGTATTGCTTCTCGCGAAGTTCAAAATCCAATGAAGTTTTCAGGAACAGACGGATTCTATATTCTCTCACGATAAAGAATAGCATAGTAAGAATCACGCATACATAAATCGTATAGGCCCACCAAGTGGCATAGAAAGGTGGCGTAATCGTTATATTCAGCGATCTGATTACTTCCGGGAAGTTCTTCAGCCTGATCTCAAAGACATAATCGCCCGGAGAGATGTTCGTATAAGTAATATCATTTCCCAAACGGTTCTCGCTCCATTCATCATTATACCCCATCAACCGGTATTCTACCTCACCCCCGCCTATATGCAAAAAATTATCTGTCGAGAAGCCGATAGAAAACACATTCTGCAAGTAATTCAATTTGATCCGGTCGGTATAGGCAAAGGATTTATTTAAAATACCGGTTTGATCGCCTGTTGTTATCTCTTTGTTGTTGACATACAAATGCGCCAACTCCAGATCGTATATTTTCGGAGGATAATACAGACTACTTTCACGAATGGTAACCAGTCCGGTGGCCCCTCCCATATAAATATCATGATTGCGCGATACATGCATGGATTTCCGGTTCACAAGAGTCAGAGGAAACCCTGTTTTCGAATTGAAGTTAATCACTTTTCCCTCTTTCTGCTCCAGCATTGACAATCCATGCCCGGTACCAATCAGCAAATTTCCGGAAGGAGTTTCACCCAATACCCTGATATTTTCTCCTGACAATGCACTTTCAGGAGTATGCAAATGAAATGAACGGTCTTTCTTATCCAACAAGAAAAGTCCGTTTCCATGTGTCCCTACCCAAATATTTCCTTTCCGATCTTCATAGATAACATTGACCAGCTCTTTTTGAGATCTGACCCGTTTCTTCAGACTTATCCTATAGGTTTCAAACCGCTTTTCCTCAATCACATAAGCTACACAACCGTCATCGGAAGCAAACCATAATCTGTTTTTCGAATCAAGCAATAGGGTGTTGTAGTTATGTGTAAACAATTCCTTCTGATGAAACAACACCTCCGGTTTCAAGGTCTGTTTATCCAAACTCACAATAGCGGATGTTGTCCCGACATACAATTTACGAGGCGTATCTGCCAAAGCAAACAGGGCTTCTCCTACACTTTCTTCTCCAAGCGGTTCGAGATTATAGATATCATTCCGATAGTTATTAAGATGAAAACAATTCACCTTATTGGTAAAGTCAGCAGCAATCCATAAGCAATTATTAGCCTCATCAAAAACAACATCTTTCAGATAGTCCGTACTGAAATGATATCCCGTATGCGTATTAAAATGCTTGAACTTCCCTTGCTCCGGTTGATATAAATCCAATCCGCCTCCTTCCGTACAAATCCAGATATTTCCGGCTTTATCTTCCGCCATAGCACCGACCACGGGAAAAGACAATCCGGTGTCCGAAGCATGATAATGCACAAAATGCTGATATTCCGGGGAGAAGAAATTTACACCTCCCCAATAAGTCCCCACCCAAACAGTTCCCTGATTGTCTGTATAAAGAGACGTCACCGAACGATTGGACATGGCACCCACCCGGTTAGGATCTGCCTGATAATGGAATATTTTCCCGGTAGCCACTTCAATCTTACTCAATCCACTTCTGTAGCCTACCCATATATTCCCTTCCAAGTCCTGACATAACGCTCTCGCCATATCATCCCGAACCGTGTAAACACTCTTATCATTGTATTCATAGTGATGTATGATGGCACCTTGAGGTGAAAAACAGAAAACGCCCTGATCCTGCGAACCTATCCAGATATTCTGGTCGTTACTTTTTATCAGTTTCATCACTTTAATTCCGGGCAAGTGAAGTGACATCGCTCCGCAAGTGTCTACACGCATCACCCCACCCTCTTTCAAAGCAATCCAGAGGCTTCCCTCGGAACCTTCCACCATCGTCGGGCCACTGTCCGGCAGCTGCAAATCGGCATACATCGGTTTCAAGAGGCGGGTATTCTTATCGTATAAGAACAGTTTCCCTCCTTCTGCAATCCACACTCCCGTCTTTCCTTTGGCAAGAGTGGAGGGAGAAGTCACCGGAAGGATATAATATTTCTCCGTTTCAAGGTCGAACTGGAAAAGTCCGGTAGAAGCCAACAGGAAAAGACTTCCCTGACCGTCTTCCACCATTTGAGTCACATATAAATTACCATAACTGATAGAGTCGTTATGAAAGTGGTTGAAGACTTTGATGTGATTGCCATCGAAACAATTCAGCCCGTCCAGAGTGGCAATCCATATACGCGATTTCTCATCCTGGCAAATATCGCTCACCGTTATTTGCGACAATCCATCTTCCACACCCAATGTTCTGAACTTGTATTCCTGTGACCGGAGTGGAAATACAAATCCAAAAAGAGATAGCAGAATCAAAAAATGGATATTAGATAGTCTTTGTCCGCGCATATCAAGAATGATGGTTTATAGCACACATTAATCTCGTCACAAAAGTAACAGTTTTTATGATATTCCCAAAATCAGAGCAAAATTACTGATAGATATAGACTTTCACCCTATTCATTCTTCCCGTCCGAACGAACGATATTCCAACGGAGTAAGCCCTGTACGCTTCTTGAAAAAAGAGAAAAAGTATTCGGTAGACTGGAAACCCAGGAAAAAAGAAATCTCTTTCACGGATTGGGAAGTTCCGACCAGCATTTGTTTGGCCTTACGTAGTTTCAATTCCTGAAAATACTTGGCGGGAGCATAACCTGTATATTCCTTGAAAACACGTCGGAACCATGAATAACTGATGTTGAGCCGCATAGCCAACTCTTCCGGATCCACATTACCGGAAACATTTTCATTCATGATAATTTTGGCCTGCTCTATCTTCTGGTCCACATCACTCATCTCAAAAAACTTATTCTTGGAAACGGAAAGAATCATTCCTATCATGTGGAGCACAATGCCGGAAAGATATTGTTGCGCGGAAATCTTATCCGCTTCTGCCACAGCAAGGGCACGGGAGAACAAGGAAACCAACTCCTCATTAATACCAATTTCGAGTATTTGCTGTTCCTGCGACAAAAAAGCATCGTTCACGATGGCGTCTATCATTGGTCCTTCAAAACCAATATAATACTCCGTCCAACCAGTCTGCCGTAACGGGCGGTAAGTATGCCATTGACCGGGAAACAGCACCATCAGCCGACCTTTACAAACCTGCTTTTCGGAAGTGGAATCGGATGAAAACAAACCACGCCCTTTGGTGATATAAACCAACTGATATTCGCGAAGTACCCTTCCTTTTTCCGCATTAAAAAAGTAACCGGAGGGATGTTCTTTCAACGGATAAGGTGAATCGGGAGGGATAGACTGATAGCCGACAGTATTTACCCACAGGCCGAATTTACGGTCCATGTCATTTACAATCAGATATTTAAATTCTAATCCCAAACTATTATCCTCGATCATATCAGTGTGTTTTCATGCAATTGAACCAGACAAAAATAGGAATTATTTTCAGAAAACACACGCAAGGGTATAAAAAAACATCCGGAGCGTACTTTCAAGTATCTCCGGATGTTTATATAAAAACAAACTTTACTATGACGAGATTTAGAATGCTTTATGATACAAGGCTTCAATATCCGCTACCGAAGTAGGACGAGGATTTCCACCTGTACAAACATCATTGAAAGCAGCTACAGCCAATGCAGGAATATCTTCTTCTTTCACATTGATTTCATGCAATTTCTGTGGGATATTAATGCTGATAGAAAGTGCTTTCACAGCTTCAATAGCAGCTTTAACGCCCTCTGCTTCACTCATTCCGGTAGTATCCACTCCCATTGCTTTCGCAATATGGATATATTTCGGAGCTGCCGGAGATTCAGCATTGTATTCCATCACATACGGTAACAACAAAGCATTGGCTACCCCATGAGGAGTATCATAGAATGCACCCAGCGGATGAGCCATTGAGTGAACTATTCCCAAACCGACATTCGAGAATCCCATACCGGCAATATATTGTGCCTGCGACATTGCTTCGCGGGCTGCCACATCTTTACCATTATCTACGGCTGCTTTCAGATTTTGTGCAATCATCTCAATAGCCTTCAATTCGAACATATCGCTCATTACCCAAGCACCCGGAGTAATATAACTTTCGATGGCATGCGTCAGAGCATCCATACCGGTAGCGGCAGTCAGTCCCTTCGGCATTGAGTACATCAGTTCAGGGTCTACGATAGCCACGGCAGGGATGTCGTTCGGGTCTACACAAACCATCTTCTTACGGGCATCTTCATCAATAATCACATAATTGATCGTTACCTCGGCAGCCGTTCCGGCAGTAGTAGGCAGTGCAAAGGTAGGTACAGCTTTATGTTTGGTATCAGCCACACCTTCCAAAGATTTCACATCTGCAAAGTCAGGGTTGTTCACAACGATACCGATCCCTTTGGCGGTATCGATAGAAGAGCCACCACCCAAAGCTACGATAAAATCGGCTCCGGAAGCTTTGTAGGCCGCCACACCGTTTTGTACATTTGCAATAGTAGGATTAGCTTTTACATCACTATAAAGTTCGTAAGGTATCTGGTTCTCATCAAATACTTTAATGATTTCGGCAGCTACTCCAAACTTAATCAAGTCTTTATCCGTTACAAAAAAGGCTTTCTTAAAGCCACGTCTGGCAGCTTCCACAGCAATCACACTCCGGCATCCGGCACCGAAGTAAGAAGTTTCGTTTAAAATAATGCGATTCATGGTTGTGCTATTGTTTTTTTATTTAGGGAGATTAAAAGCAACTGTCATTTCTTTCATCTGTTCCTGACTCATACCATCCGGCTCGAAGCCCATATTTTTCGCTGCAATATAGATGAGAGCCGATTTATTAAGTACATCAATCTGGTCGAACGCCTGCATCGCATCGCAATCTACTGCAAATACACCATGTTTCTCCCACATCACAACATCGTAATCCTGCAATTCCTTGATGGTAGCTTCCGCCAACTCAACAGAACTAGGCAATTTATAAGGAATGATACCCAAACCACGCGGACAGAATGCCTTTGTTTCGGGAATCATACTCCACAACAGATTGGTAGCTACATCTTTTTCCAGAAACTTCGGGCAATGCGTCATGGCAATCAGTTCGATCGGGTGTGTATGCACAGATGCTTTATAAGGAGAGTTTTTACTCAACAGGTCATTATGCACGCTCAAGTGAGAAGGCAATTCCGATGTCGGAGCCACAGCCTCGTCCGCAATAATTACGTAGCTGGCACAGTCATCCAGAATACGGATCACCGAACCATTCTCCATTGGCCAACGGGCCAAATCGCGCATGCGCTTATTAGTTCCCTTGCAGTAGAAATAACATCCTTTCAGATAAGGAAGAGTTACACCGATAGGTTTAACTTCACTGATCGGTTTCATCTGACGGATTTCATCGTCTACAAACTCTGTGATATTAACAGTGATATTACCACCGTTACGTTCAGCCCATCCTTTCTGCCACAAGTATCCGGCAACTTCCGCTACCTTGTTTACTTCTTTGGCAAGTCCCGGACGATTCTCTAAGATTGATTTCATTCTATATATATTTTTTAATTAGGCACGGATTACACTGATTTTGTCGCAAGTTATAAAAAAACTGTGTAATCCGTGTAATCCGTGCCTGATTTTTTTAAAACAAATTTGGGAACACTAATGAGAAGATAAGTACGATCAGACCAGCTATCAGCACAGTTATGGTCTTGTTTGACACACCTTTCCATTCTTTCAGAATAATTCCCCAAACATTACTAAATGTGACATTCAATGCCATCAAAATACACCAGGAGAAAGCCAGCAATACCGGACTTTCCGTAAGGAAACTCTTACCCATTTCCAGTCCGAAGAACTGCATGTACCATAGTACACCAGCCAACGCACAGAAAACTAAATTATTGCCCCATACTTTTCCTTTAGCATAGTCACCCATCGATTTATTCGCTACATTCTGCTGCAGGCAGTAAACTGCATTTGTCAGGAATCCCCCCAATGTAACTAGAAAGATCACCGGAAGTCCGGCATAAAGCCCTTCTACTCCACCGGCTAAAGCAGCTTCCTTGATAGGTGTTCCCGCATCCAGTCCCAAAGCAAAACAAGCACTCATGACACCGGCTAGAAGTGCAACCAGCAAACCTTTTGTCAATGCGAAGTCCTTTACGGCAGCACGTTTTTCTTCTTCACTCATGTTTTGTGCACGCAAGCTACCGGCATACCCGATAACGGCAATACCCGCCAATGTGATGCAAACACCCAACAGAAGAATCAACCCGTTACCTTCAAACAAGTTTGTACCTGCAAAAAGAGCCGGAAGAAGAGTTCCGAAACCGGCACAAGTACCCAATGAGATACTCTGTCCCAGCGCAACCCCCAGATAACGCATGGAAAGCCCGAAAGTCAAACCTCCCACTCCCCATAATATACCATAAAAGATGCTCATTCCAGCACCTCCCGCTCCCCATAAATCGAACAAACTACTTTCCTGGGGTACACCCAGTAGTGAACCCAGGAACGGGAACACTAACCAGGCAAATACACCTTGTATTAACCAGAAGCTTTCCCAGCTCCATTCCTTTACCTTTTTAATAGGCACATACGAACTGGACTGGCAAAAGCTACCGATGGCTATAATCAATAAGCCGATTAAAATATCCATAACTTATCGTTTAGAAGTTACTTCGGCTTCGTACTTTTCGATTTCTGCGATGAAATCTTCACCTACAGGAACATTATTCTTCAAGCAGAACATATCCCAAACTGCATTCCAAGGCAGCGCTTTTTCTTCTTCGAGCAGAGCCAAACGCTGGAATCCCTGTCCGTTTGCTTCGTATTCACGCAACTTCGCAATCGGTTCGAGCAAAGCACGAGTCATACATTTCTGTGCTGCACGGCTACCGATCACATAAGCACCGATACGGTTGATAGATGCGTCGAAATAGTCAAGGCCATAGTGTACACGATCCAAAGCACCGCAACGAACGATTTCGCTGAACAGTTCCATAGTCGGGTCATCCATGATAGTAACGTGGTCTGAATCCCAACGAACCGGACGGCTTACGTGCAACATCAATTCAGGAACATAAAGTAACAGTGAAGAAACTTTATCAGCTACACTTTCTGTCGGGTGGAAGTGACCGGTATCCAACGTAATCATCTTATTACGAGAAGCACCGTAACCGATATAGAAATCGTTAGAACCTACCGTGTAGCTTTCCAGACCGATACCGAACACCTTAGATTCGATGCAATCTTTCATATTCTTATATTCGGTAGCGAAAATCTGATCCAAAGAATCTTTCAACAATGCACGATATTTCATACGGTTCACGGTAATGTCCTTGCTTCCGTCATGCACCCAAAGGTTCATGATACACGGATCGCCCTGTGCCTTACCCATTTCTTCCGCAACTGCACGACAACGTTTGGTATGCTCAATCCAGAACTGACGGATGCCTTCATCAGGATTAGAAAGTGACAAATCACCTGATTTCGGATGAGAGAAAGAAGTAGAGTTGAAGTCGAGCTTCATGTTATGTTCTTTACCCCATTCAATCCAGCTCTTGAAATGTTCCGGTTCTACTTGGTCACGGTCTACCACCTTACCTTGGAAATCTCCGTAGATTTCATGCAAGTTCAAACGATGAGTACCCGGGATATAAGAAGCAGCTTTCAAGATGTCGGCACGCAGTTCTTCAATGTTACGAGCTTTGCCCGGATAATTACCGGTTGCCTGAATACCTCCGGTCAACGAACCGGCCTGTACTTCAAATCCTGCAACGTCATCAGCCTGCCAGCAGTGGAGTGACAGATGAAAATCCTGCATAGTTTTCAATACTTTTTCGGTGTCTACACCTACTGCTGCATAACGTTCCACAGCAATTTCATACGCTTTCTGAATCAGTTCTTCTTTTTTCATGATATTCTATTAGTTTTAAAAATGATTATTCTGTCGGTTGTTCCATTTATTTCCGAACACAGTTCTTAAAATGGATATAAGCCGTATCCCAAGCTTCCGTGTCTTGCGGTTGATAAGTCTTCAACGGGATAGAACGGTTAATTAACTGGCGCATACCGGCAACATCCGTTGCTTCGCCTGCTGCCATGGCCTGAATCATCACATTACCGATGGCTGTCGCTTCAGACGGGCCGGCTACCACAGGAATGCCTATCGCATTGGCAGTAAACTGGTTCAGCAAATCATTCCGGCTACCTCCGCCAATCACGTGCAATGTATCAATCGGACGGGGAGAAAGTGAACGTAAATTCTCCAACACCTGACGATAACGCAAAGCCAGACTTTCAAAGATACAGCGCACCACTTGTCCTCGTTTCTCGGGAACCGATTGTCCGGTAGCCCGGCAATATTCAGCAATGGCTTTTTCCATATCCGCAGGATTCGCGAAACAATCATCATCCGGATTAATCAGACTACGGAATGGTTCACAAGCATCCGCCTCACTGATTAATTCAGGATAACTTGTATCTCCCCAATTCAGACGGCAACGTTCCAGCAGCCACATTCCACAAATATTCTTCAACAGACGAATGGTTCCTTCCACACCGCCTTCATTGGTAAAGTTCAACGCTTCCGTTTCGGCATTAATCACCGGAGCATCCGTTTCAACTCCCATCAGCGACCAGGTTCCACTACTCAAATAAGCAAAATTGCGATCCAATGCCGGAACGGCAGCAACAGCAGAACCGGTATCGTGTCCGGCTACCGCAATCACAGGAATCGCCCCCAGTCCGGTAATCTTTTGCACTTCTTCCGTCAATACTCCCACCGTTTCACCCGGGAATACAAAACGTCCGAAATTCTTCTCGCTCAATCCTACCGCTTTCAGCAACTCCGGCTCCAAACGTCGTGTCTGTGCATTCACCAGCTGGGCTGTCGAAGCAATCGTATATTCCGTCACCATCTCTCCGGTAAGCATATAACTCAACGCATCCGGCATAAACAGAATTTTATCTGCCGCCTCCAACGCACTGTCATGATTGCGCCGTAAAGTATCTAATTGGAAAAGTGAATTAAAATTCATAATCTGAATACCCGTTTTGCCATACACTTCGCTACGAGAGATACGGGAGAAAAGAGCCTCCGGTGCTCCTACTGTATGCGGGTCACGATATGCATAAGGCTGGCGAAGCAAGTTACCGTCTTTTCCGACACATACAAAATCCACTCCCCAAGTATCGATGCCGATAGAAGCAATGGATTCGCCACGGTGAGCAACCAACCTCAATCCGTCAATAATGTGACGATATAATGCATAAATATCCCAATAGAAATGACCACCGACTTCAATCAGATGGTTAGGGAAACGGTTAATCTCTTCGAGATTTAATCCGCCTTCAATGAAAGTTCCCAAGATTGTACGACCGCTCGTTGCGCCCAGGTCGACTGCAAAAAAGTTTTGTTTCATGGTATTCTGTCTATATGTTTAAGGTATACATTTACCTACATGGCAAAGATAGGCGATTCCCTCCTCCCTTTCCTTATGTATTTTGATTGAAAGGGTATACATTTTGACACAAAACAGAAAAACAGGCTCTCATCGTTTAGCATATTTTTCACTTTTATGCAAAAAAACTTTGGTTTTATGCATATTTTCTCCGAAATAATGCATACTTTTGCGCCATTATTAGAATAATTATGCAATGAAGAAGAAAGCAAATCGGTTAGACGCCATCAAAATGATTATCTCAAGCAAGGAGGTCGGTTCGCAGGAAGAACTGCTGCAAGAGCTGAACCGCGAAGGCTTCGAACTGACACAGGCCACCCTCTCCCGCGACTTGAAACAACTGAAAGTAGCCAAGGCTGCCAGTATGAACGGAAAGTACGTATATGTACTGCCGAACAACATTATGTATAAACGTTCTACTGACCAGAGTGCCGGTGAAATGTTACGCAACAACGGATTTATCTCTTTGCAGTTTTCCGGTAACATTGCCGTTATCCGCACCCGTCCCGGTTATGCCAGCAGCATGGCTTATGACATCGACAACAATGAATTCAGTGAAATCCTGGGAACCATTGCCGGTGATGACACGATCATGCTGGTATTGCGTGAAGGAGTTGCAACCAGCAAGATACGCCAGCTTTTGTCACTCATCATTCCCAATATCGAATAATTATACCTATTATTATATCATAAAGAAATGGACACTCAACAAATAGATGTTATGGTAGCCGACGCCTCACATGAGGTTTACGTTGACACTATTTTGGAAACTATCAGAAATGCTGCCGCCGTACGAGGAACAGGAATTGCGGAACGCACACACGAATACGTAGCGACAAAGATGAAGGAAGGTAAGGCGATTATTGCTCTTTGCGGTGACACTTTCGCCGGATTCACCTATATCGAATCATGGGGAAACAAGCAGTACGTAGCTACTTCCGGTCTGATCGTTCATCCCGATTTTCGTGGATTAGGGCTGGCAAAGCGTATCAAGCAAGCTTCTTTCCAACTCGCACGTCTCCGATGGCCGAAAGCAAAAATATTCAGTCTGACCTCCGGAGCAGCAGTCATGAAGATGAACACCGAACTGGGTTACGTACCTGTCACTTTCAATGAACTGACAGACGATGAAGCTTTCTGGAAAGGATGCGAAGGATGTATCAACCATGACATTCTGGTAGCGAAGAACCGTAAGTTCTGCATCTGCACAGCCATGCTGTACGATCCGACAGACCCGCGGAACATAAAAAAAGAACAAGAAAGAAATAACATTTAAAAGATACAGCACTATGGAAGAAAAGAAGAAAAAAGTAGTGGTGGCATTCAGCGGCGGACTGGACACATCGTTCACCGTCATGTACCTCGCCAAAGAAAAAGGTTACGAAGTATATGCAGCTTGTGCCAATACGGGTGGTTTCAGTGAAGAACAACTGAAGACAAACGAAGAAAATGCTTATAAACTGGGAGCAGTGAAATACGTAACACTGGACGTTACCCAAGAATACTACGAAAAGAGTCTGAAATACATGGTTTTCGGAAATGTGCTGCGCAACGGTACTTATCCTATTTCAGTCAGTTCCGAACGTATCTTCCAGGCATTGGCTATCGCACGCTATGCCAACGAGATTGGTGCAGACGCCATCGCACACGGTTCTACCGGAGCCGGTAACGACCAGATCCGTTTCGATATGACTTTCCTCGTACTGGCTCCCAATGTGGAAATCATCACATTGACCCGTGACATGGCATTGAGCCGTCAGGAAGAAATTGATTATCTGAACAAGCATGGTTTCAGCGCAGACTTTACTAAGCTGAAATACTCTTATAACGTTGGTTTGTGGGGTACTTCTATCTGTGGCGGCGAAATTCTCGACTCCGCGCAAGGACTTCCGGAAACAGCCTACCTCAAACATGTTGAAAAAGAAGGTAGCGAACAGCTCCGCCTGACTTTTGAAAAAGGGGAACTGAAAGCTGTCAACGACGAGAAGTTTGACGACCCGATCAAAGCTATCCAGAAAGTGGAAGAGATTGGTGCAGCATACGGTATCGGCCGTGATATGCACGTAGGCGATACAATTATCGGTATCAAAGGCCGTGTAGGATTCGAAGCAGCTGCCCCGATGTTGATTATCGGCGCTCACCGTTTCCTTGAAAAGTATACATTGAGCAAATGGCAACAATACTGGAAAGACCAAGTAGCTAACTGGTACGGTATGTTCCTCCACGAAAGTCAATATCTGGAACCGGTCATGCGTGACATCGAAGCCATGTTGCAGGAAAGCCAGCGCAATGTGAACGGTACAGCGATCCTCGAACTTCGCCCGCTTTCTTTCTCTACCGTAGGTGTAGAATCGGAAGATGATCTGGTGAAGACTAAATTCGGAGAATACGGTGAAATGCAGAAAGGCTGGACAGCCGAAGATGCAAAAGGCTTTATCAAAGTGACCTCCACTCCGCTCCGCGTTTATTATAATAACCACAAAGACGAAGAGATATGATTAAAGCAGGAATCATTGGTGGCGCAGGATATACAGCAGGCGAATTAATCCGTCTGCTGCTCAATCATCCGGAAACTGAAATCGTATTTATCAACAGCAGCAGTAATGCCGGAAACAAAATTACCGACGTACACGAAGGCTTGTATGGAGAAACAGATTTAAGATTCACCGACCAGTTACCTTTGGACGAAATCGACGTCCTTTTCTTCTGTACCGCCCACGGCGACACAAAGAAATTCATGGAAAGCCACAACATACCGGAAGACCTGAAGATTATCGACCTCTCCATGGACTACCGTATCAAAAGCGATGACCATGACTTTATCTACGGTCTGCCGGAACTGAACCGCCGGGCCACTTGCACGGCGAAGCACGTAGCCAATCCCGGTTGTTTTGCAACCTGCATACAACTTGGTTTGCTTCCGCTCGCCAAGAACCTGATGCTGACGGATGATGTGATGGTAAATGCCATTACAGGAAGTACGGGCGCCGGAGTGAAACCGGGTGCTACCAGTCATTTCAGTTGGAGAAACAACAATATGAGTGTGTACAAAGCATTCGAACACCAACACGTTCCGGAAATCAAGCAATCGCTGAAGCAACTGCAAAACAGCTTCGATGCAGATATTGACTTCATTCCATACCGTGGAGACTTCCCTCGTGGTATCTTTGCAACGCTGGTAGTCAAGACCAAAGTAGCACAGGAAGAAATCGTTCGTATGTATGAGGAATATTATGCCAAAGACTCCTTCGTACACATCGTAGATAAGAATATTGACTTAAAACAAGTCGTTAATACTAATAAATGCCTGATACATCTGGAAAAGCATGGCGACAAGCTATTGATTATCTCTTGTATCGACAACTTGCTGAAAGGCGCCAGCGGACAAGCCGTTCATAACATGAACCTGATGTTCAACCTGGAAGAAACCATAGGACTACGTTTGAAGCCTTCAGCTTTCTAAAAAACAGAAGAATTATGAATTTATTCGATGTATATCCTTTATACAATATCAACATTGTCAAAGGTGATGGCTGCAAGGTATGGGATGAGAACGGAACAGAATATCTGGATCTCTACGGAGGTCACGCCGTTATCTCCATCGGACACGCGCATCCCCACTATGTAGCGATGATCAGCAATCAAGTATCAAAACTTGGTTTCTACTCGAACTCCGTCATCAATAAGCTTCAACAAGAGGTAGCCGAACGACTGGGAAAGATTTCCGGTTACGAAGACTACAGCCTGTTTCTGATTAACAGTGGTGCCGAAGCAAACGAAAATGCCATGAAGCTGGCTTCTTTCCACAACGGACGTACCAAAATCGTATCTTTCAGCAAAGCGTTTCACGGACGTACGTCTCTTGCAGTAGAAGCAACTCACAATCCTTCCATTATCGCTCCTATCAACAATAACGGTCATGTCACCTACCTTCCGCTCAACGACATTGACGCGATGAAGCAGGAATTGTCTAAAGGAGACACCTGTGCTGTTATCATTGAAGGAATTCAAGGTGTAGGCGGTATCAAAATACCGACCACCGAATTTATGCAGGAACTCCGCAAAACTTGTAGCGAGACGGGAACCATCCTGATTCTGGATGAGATTCAGAGCGGATACGGACGTAGCGGCAAATTCTTCGCTCATCAATATAACGATATCAAACCGGACATCATCACTGTAGCCAAAGGAATCGGTAACGGCTTCCCGATGGCAGGTGTCCTAATCAGCCCGATATTCAAACCGGTATACGGTCAGTTGGGAACTACCTTCGGTGGAAACCATCTGGCATGTGCGGCAGCTCTCGCCGTGATGGATGTCATTGAACAGGAAAATCTGGTAGAGAATGCAAAAGCTGTAGGTGACTATTTACTGGAAGAACTAAAGAAATTCCCGCAAATTAAGGAAGTGCGCGGACGCGGACTCATGATCGGACTTGAATTTGAAGAACCAATCAAGGAACTGCGCAGCCGACTCATTTACGACGAGCACGTATTCACCGGAGCAAGCGGCACGAATGTACTTCGCCTGTTGCCCCCTCTTTGTCTTAGCATGGAGGAAGCAAAAGAATTCCTTGCCCGGTTCAAGAAAGTACTCTAACCGCTCATTTGATTAATAAACAGCCAACGATAAAAGCAGCCTCTATTAGAAATTTAGTTCTTATTCTGGCTGCTTTTTGTTTTTTCGTAATTAACCGTTACCTTTGTCTGTAACAACTCATTAAAAACAAGCGTATATGAAAATAGCCATTATCGGTGCAGGAAACATGGGCGGTTCAATAGCCCGTGGCCTGGCAAAAGGAAGTCTGATAGACGATTCGGATATCATTGTATCCAATCCCAGTGCCGGAAAACTAGAGAAACTGAAGAATGAATTTCCGGGTATCTCTATCACGAACAATAATGCGGAAGCTGCCGCAGGAGCAGATATTGTCATCCTCGCCGTCAAACCGTGGTTTATGGAACCTGTGATGCGCGAATTGAAACTGAAAAGCAAACAGATACTAATTTCTGTAGCCGCCGGCATCAGCTTTGAAGAATTGGCTCATTGTGTCGTTGCACCGGAAATGCCGATGTTCCGTCTGATTCCGAATACCGCTATCAGCGAACTGGAAAGCATGACGCTTGTCGCTGCCCGCAACACGAATGATGAACAAGACAAATTCGTCCTCCGGCTATTCAGCGAGATGGGAACTGTGATGCTGATTCCCGAAGATAAAATAGCGGCAGCCACTGCATTGGCATCCTGCGGTATCGCTTACGTTCTGAAATACATTCAGGCAGCCATGCAAGCCGGAATTGAAATGGGACTCCGTCCTAAAGATGCCATGCAGATGATAGCCCAATCCTTAAAAGGAGCGGCCGCACTGATTCAGAACAATGACACCCACCCCAGTGTAGAAATCGACAAGGTGACTACTCCGGGCGGAATCACCATCAAGGGAATCAACGAACTGGAGCATAACGGCTTCACTTCCGCTATCATCCGAGCGATGAAAGCGTCGAAATAACAATAAGACTGTCAGTAAGTTCAGGCACGGATTACACGGATTACGCTGTTGCTTTATACAATTATAATACTAAAAACCGTGAAATCCGTGTAATCCGTGCCTGAATAAAATGAAATCATTTCGCAAAATTACTATAACTAATCACTTATAACTTCAACAATATGAATGACCAAATTAAACAGATAGCAGAACGCCTTCGCGGACTACGTGATGTACTCGAATTGACTTCTGAAGACATTGCCCGCGACAGCGACATTTCTGCTGAGGAATACCGGCTTGCGGAAACTGGAGAGTACGATATCTCCGTCAGTATGTTACAAAAAATAGCCCGTACGTACAATGTAGCTCTCGATGCCCTGATGTTTGGCGAAGAGCCCAAAATGAGCAGCTACTTCGTGACCCGTGCCGGCAAAGGTGTCAGCATCGAACGTACCAAAGCTTATAAATACCAATCGCTGGCTTCAGGATTCATGAACCGTACCGCCGACCCGTTCATCGTTACCGTTGAACCGAAAGCAATCGACGAGCCGATCCATTATAACAAACATAACGGACAGGAATTCAACCTTGTCATCGAAGGACGTATGCTTATCAACATCGAAGGCAAAGAAATCATCCTCAACCAAGGCGACAGCATTTATTTTAACTCAAAACTTCCACATGGCATGAAAGCGCTCGATGGCAAAACGGTACGTTTTCTGGCAGTAATTATGTAATAACATCATGGTAGAAAGATTTTTATCACAGACCTCTTTCAGTTCACAAGAGGACTTTATCAAAAACTTAAAAATAAACGTTCCGGAGAATTTCAACTTCGGCTACGACGTAGTAGATGCCTGGGCTGCCGAACAACCCGACAAGAACGCTTTGCTTTGGACAAATGACAAAGGCGAAAGCCGCCAGTTCTCATTTGCCGATATGAAACGCTATACAGACATGACCGCTTCTTACTTCCAGAGTCTGGGTATCGGCCGTGGCGACATGGTGATGCTGATTCTGAAACGGCGTTATGAGTTCTGGTATAGCACCATCGCCCTCCACAAACTGGGAGCAACCGTCATTCCGGCTACCCACCTGCTGACTAAAAAGGATATTATCTACCGCTGCAATGCTGCCGATATCAAAATGATTGTAGCTGCCGGTGAAGGAATCATCCTGCAACATATCATAGATGCTCTTCCCGAATGTCCTACTGTAGAAAAGTTAATCAGTGTCGGTCCGGATATTCCGGAAGGTTTCGAGGACTTCCATCAGGGTATCGAACATGCCGCCCCGTTTGTACGTCCCCGCCATGCGAACACTAACGACGACATCTCACTGATGTATTTTACTTCCGGCACTACCGGTGAGCCTAAGATGGTGGCACACGACTTCACTTATCCGCTAGGACATATCGTTACCGGTAGCTTCTGGCATAATCTGGATGAGAACAGCCTTCACCTCACCATTGCCGATACCGGCTGGGGGAAAGCGGTATGGGGCAAACTTTACGGACAATGGATTGCCGGAGCCAATATCTTCGTCTACGACCACGAGAAGTTTACCCCGGCAGCTATTCTTGAAAAAATCCAGGAATATCATGTCACTTCCCTTTGTGCACCTCCTACCATCTTCCGTTTCCTGATTCACGAAGACCTGACGAAGTTCGATTTATCTTCACTCAAATACTGCACCATTGCCGGAGAAGCATTGAACCCTGCCGTATTTGAAACGTTCAAGAAATTGACTGGTATCAAACTGATGGAAGGTTTCGGACAAACGGAAACAACCCTTACCATCGCTACCATGCCGTGGATGGAACCGAAACCGGGAAGCATGGGACTGCCGAATCCTCAATATGATGTTGATTTGATCGACCATGAAGGTCGCTCTGTTGAAGCCGGTGAGCAGGGACAAATTGTAATCCGCACCAGCAAAGGCAAACCTCTCGGACTTTTCAAAGAATACTACCGGGATGCGGAACGCACTCATGAAGCTTGGCACGACGGTATTTATTATACCGGTGATGTTGCCTGGAAAGACGAAGACGGATACCTGTGGTTTGTCGGTCGCGCAGATGACGTTATCAAGAGCTCCGGTTACCGCATCGGCCCATTCGAAGTGGAAAGTGCATTGATGACTCATCCGGCTGTTGTGGAATGTGCCATCACCGGAGTACCCGATGAGATTCGCGGTCAGGTAGTAAAAGCTACGATTGTTCTATCTAAAGATTATAAAGCACGTGCCGGCGAAGAACTGATTAAGGAGTTACAGAATCATGTGAAGAAAGTGACTGCTCCTTATAAATATCCGCGTGTGATTGAGTTCGTGGAAGAACTTCCGAAGACGATCAGCGGCAAGATTCGCCGGGTAGAGATTCGCGAGAATGACAACAAGTAAGTAGAAAATAGTTTCTAATCAATAAGAAAGCGATATTATATGAACTGTAATATCGCTTTCTCAGTTTAAAGAGAATGATCCCTCATCCGCCTATTTTTTCATCAAGCGTTCGATATATTGTATCTGGAAACGATAAAAATCACGGCTTTCCTGATTGCCTACGGAACTATTCGCCTTATAGAGCTGAAGTATTTTCTGCAATTGCCCGAAAGAGGAAGATTGCAACAACTTCTGATTCAAAGGAGGAATGACAGGCATACGCATGGTGGCTGACTGTTCCTCGGATGCGGCGGAACAGCAGCAACGCCATTTCTCCGAATAGAATGAATCGGCCAATCCGATTCGAAGTCCCCCCATGGGTGGTTGTATAAATCCCGCATTGGTAGCCAGTGCTTCGATGGCTGCCGCCTGCATTTTCATCTCAGTATAATTGAGTGCCTGTCCGGCAATGGTAGATTGGAATATAGTACGATAGACGTCATCCAAATAAGACGTGAGTGTATAGTTGTTCTTTGCGTCTACTACGCCTCCTTCATAAATACGTTGCAACCGACGGGCATCATAAAGTGTTGCCGCACCTCCTTGAATCAGACCGTCGGCACCATTCAAGTCAAATCCGAAGCGGATTATTTTCTCCGGTATAATCAGCCAATTGTTTGCTTCCCGCAGTTGGCTGACAACCCATTTCATGGATGCGGACTGTTGACTTTTGGGTACGAATACACGTACGCCGTCTTTTTCTCCTACACGATTGTAAGTATATACAACTCCTCCCACATACCCCAGTGTATGTCCCAAATAATTAGAATACTGTCCGACAATGCTGGCAAAGTAATCTTTTAAATCCTGATAAGTATCTCCCTTCACGCCCATCCAGTCTTCCAAGTTCTTATAGACGATTTTCAGATTGCTGATACCGTAATCACCCGCCTTTATCGGGTCATTGCCTAAATCTTCCGTTTGGGCGGTCGGGTCTTCAATAATCCCCATTTGCTGTAATCCGAATTGGTACATCGGGTCACCGGCTTTCTCTTCAATCCATTTGGCTAGAACCTTAGATTGCTCTTTGGGAGTCTTATTGCCCGGAATAAGGCGATATCCCCAATTGATGGCATATATGTCATACACTCCTAAAATAGGAGGCGTCAGTCTCACGCCTTTCTCAAAGTCGCCGGGTTGGGCAACGTAGTTGTTGCGGGCATAGTCCATGATGCTGGGAGTCGTACCGTATTTCTGTGTGAAAGCCGGATCGCGCAATTTCTCCACGGGGTAGGAATGGCTAGCTCCCATGTTGTGGAGCAAACCTAACGTATGTCCTATTTCATGAGAGATGACATAACGCAGTGATTCGCACATTACATCGTCAGGAAACACATTGGCACGTACCCGTTTATCTACGGCACCGGTTTGTACAAACCGCCAGTTGTGTACAAGTTGGATGACATTGTGATACCAAATGACATCGGCTGTAAGGATCTCTCCCGAACGGGGGTCTACGTAACTGGGGCCCATCGCGTTCGGTATCGCGTATGTGGCATATTTCACACAACTATAGCGCATATCATCCGGATCGAAGTTAGGGTCGTTCGGATACATCTTGGCTTGGACGGCATTTTTAAATCCGGCAGCTTCAAAGGCAGTGTTCCAGTCTAAGATACCTTGTATGATTGTTTCACGCCATTTTTGAGGGAATGCTGTATCTACATAAAATACGATGGGTTTTATGGGCTCTACCAGCTCTCCACGGAAATAGGCTTCCCTGTCTTTAGGTTCCAGCCTCCAGCGATGGATAAAATTATAGGTGGTTACTTTATCTTCCTGGGTGTCGAATAGGTTACGGAATGAATGGAAATATCCCACACGATTGTCCTGAAAGCGCTGTTCCATCAGCGTATCCGGCAATTGGAGTATCGAGCGGTTGAGCATCAGCGTGATGCACTGACCGTTTTGATTGTTGCGGAGATTCATTTGTGTGCGTACTTCCATATTGGACGGAAACAGTTTGACTCCTTTGATAATGGAAGCGTCCGGTGCAAAGGAGTAGGACTTGCGTATACCGTCGTGTATGGGAGAGATGATGCGTTGGTCGGTGGTGAAGAAATCGGTAACATCAATCGTCAAGTTCCCTTGATATTTGCTTTTCACTTTGAAGGCAGCTACCACGGGATTGGTAAAGTTCTTATGGAACGATGGAAGTACAGGGTCCCCTTCCGGTACAGCGAATACAAGTTGGCGCTGATGTATGTACACATTGATGCTGTCAGTAGAGAAATAAAAGCAAAGTGGTTCACACTGCATTTGTCCCGCCACTCCTACCCCAGTATTACTGGTCTCCGCCAATCGGGTAGCCAACAGATAATCATGCTTAAAGGCTTCGGAACCGAGTTCCAGCAGAAGCTTTCCCTCTTTGGTATAAGCGCAGAGCATGCCTTCCTGCCTTTTCATGCCCTCTATCAGTTTGTCATATTCCGTTTTTTTAGGGTCGGCGGGAGGCGTTACGGCTTCTGTTTTACCTTTTTTCTTTTTGGTCGTTTTCTTGTCAGACTTAGGTCCGGCAAATACAAGCATGGGGATGCAAAATGCCGCCAATGACACTAGTAGTAATTTTCTCATACGATATACTTTCTTTTAAGTTTGAATATTATTTCTTTGGATTGAAGCTTGCCAGTAGTTGTTCATAGTATGCTATGTATCGGTAGTTTTCCGCCGTCGTATTTTTGCGAATCTCGGAAAGGCGTTTCTTCACCCAGCCCGTTATCATTTTTCGGGTGGCGGAGGTGATTGTTCCGTTTCCTATGCGTGAAGCCCAGTTATAAAGAATCCCATCCGAGACGTCTTGTTTGCGGATTGCTTCGTTGCAAATTTGCGCATATTTGTTCCAGTCTCTTTGGTATTCCGCCACCAGCAGATGGTTGCGCAACATTATTTCGTCTCCTTTGAAGAGTGGGAAGCGGGTCATCTCTTCGAAATAGCGGTTTAACCCTTCTTCATCAATCTTATATACAGAGCCTTCCTGTTTAAAGAAGTCGCTTGCATGTGCCGACCACACTTGATACAACTTATCGTCTAACTGTTGCGGATCATATTGGGCTTTAAATTCGTCCTGATGTTCCTGCACGTAGCGGAAAAGAGGATGAAACGGTTCGCGGATATAGCGGAAGAAAAGGTCGTAAAGACCTTTGCTCTCCAACAATTCCTTCTCTTTCCCTTCCAGCAGCTCCAATGCAAGTTGCATAGCCTCTTTACGTTTCATGTGTTCATCGAGAGTCACAATATACTGCACCATAAATTCTTCACTGCGTTCCCCTCCCTCATACTTCGTTTGCAGGACTTCCAGCGTTTTGCCGGATAGGGTGCGTTCCGTACGTTCTATAAATTCGTCGGCTGTACAACCGCCCACGGCGGAATTCATCAACGTCCCCTCTTTGGTCAGATAGAGAAAAGTAGGAAAGGCTTTTACGCTGAACTTTTGGGCAAGTTCCGGTCCCTCTCCTTTTTCCATGTCTATCTTGGCGCATACGAAGCGCCCGTTCAGATAGTCTCCCAACTTCTTCTGGGTGAAAACCTGGCTTACCATCATTTTACATGGTCCGCACCAAGCGGTGTAGCAATCTACCAGAATCGGTTTGTTGGCAGCCTGCGCTTGCGTCAGCAGGGATTGCCATGCGGGATTGTCGAGGAAAGAAACCCCTTCTCCTTGCTGGGCGTACGTGATGGTAGTCCAGCAAGCAAGTAATGTTACTATGATATGCTTTAACAGTCGGTTCATAATTCTTTTGATAAATCAATATTAGTAGGGATATCCCATGAATGGACCGGAATCATTTCCCGGATATTTTGGTGCAAGATATACGGCGCGTTTCAGTTTACCGGTTCCGCTAATCGTTTTTACCGGTTCCCCATCGGGAGAACCACCTAACATATTATATAAATATAATTGATAGCTATCCCCCGTTTGAGTTCCTATTGCAAGGTATCTGAAACTGTCTCCATACCTGTCTTGATTGAATTGTTCCCAATAGATTGTTTCTGCATATACAATTTCTTCACCTGCAGGAATGCCTTCCGGCTTTAATTCCCATTCAGCCTCTTTCTCTATCTCTTCTATCGATTTCTTAGGATCTTGTTGATAATTTAACGAATAGGCATAAAGTTTTCCACCATCTACACAGTAGGCTATAGATGCCCAACGAGCATTGTAAGAACGATAAGTCGCTTTGGCGAAATGCATATCGGGATTCACGGTGAGCATGGTATCCGGAGTGCAATTACTCCAATTGGCTGTCATGCGGTAGAAAATCTTATCGCCGGTAGATGTTTCATTAAACAAGAAAAAGAGTTTGGTATCATAGTTAATGTAAGTCTGTCCGGCAGAAACACATTCATAATTGGTCAGGTTTTCTACTGCAACCTCTTGATATGCATTCTTTTTTGGACTAGGAGTCTTTATACCTCCATTCATGTCTATACGATAAATCGTATGGTTCTTTTCATTCCAGAAGACAGTTTCGTATGTTCCGGTTTTTACCACAAAGGGACTGGCGCCCGCCGGTTCTTCCGGATGACTGAATTTACCAATAGGCATGGGTTTTGCAGTGGCGTCGCCGCAAGCGGTAATGTATGCTCCCCTGCTGGAAAGATAGAGATTTTTAAAAGTGGTGTTCACACTTGTATAAGGAACCTCGTCTATTCCATCCGATGCATAAAACATGGTTTTCTCATCATGTACTACCGCTAAATCCGGTGCACGCAGAAAGCGTACTTTTCTGTCATCAGTAATGACACACAATGAATGGTCGTAAGACGCTTTGTTAGTCTCCGGATCAATGTACGCATGATTATATACGACCGACAAGCTTTTAGGCTTTCCGCTTACCGGTGCTTGGTGCAGTCGAGTAAAGACATTGTCTATCTTTTCATTCGAAGGGGACAGGAAATCCAATTCCGTGTTTCCGTTCACTTCTTTCAGTATATAGAATCCCTCTGTATAACGGGTAGATACATTCAGTGATGTACGTTGGTAGGCCACACAGCCATTGCTTAGGGATTTAACCCGAAGCACAATGGTGTAGTCGCCTACCCCCAAATTGACAGGATAGGACAGATTCTCATCTTCACTGATAAGGACTTCTTCGTAATGGTTTCCATCATTATCTGTAGATGCATTTTCTTTCGATTTTTCATATAAGAACCAATGGTATTCCAAGTCTTTTTTGGGATAGTCACTTTTGATAACGGGATTGATCTGTAGTACTTCACCATTATCGGACATGGCTGAATATTTCTCTTTTATCCCGCTGATGGAAATGTTTCCCACTTCAACGGAAGCCTCCTCGCTATTGTCGCTATAGCAGGCAGAGAGTATCGCCATCATTATAATCATGTATGTTATAAAGTAATGCCTTTTCATATCTTTACTATTTTGATTCATTTCATTTTTTCTATAGTGATATCAGGGGAATGGAGACTTCCGTCCCGTCTGCCTCTTTCAGTTTTCCTAGTCCTTGCGCTTCACGTTCCGCATTCAGTTTGTCAAGAGCCTCGCGTAAAACACTTTCCAAATAAGCAATATAATATTTATCACAAACAGCGGCATCTTCAATAGACAGTTCGTTGGCAAGGAAGTCATCATCCCACTTATCTCCTGTCGTGTCTATCAAAAATTGATGTTTTGCTACTCCGTATTCGCCGAAATAATAGGTTGATAAAGTTTTCCATCCGGAAGGTTTAGCCAAAAAGTCCGCAATATAAATGCTCATGAAGCTCTTGTTGGTGTATCCGGCAGAAAACTCATCTGTGGTTTTGATGGTAAATACAAGCATGAAGCCTTGTGATTTTAGAGAAGCATCCCGTTTAAGTACTATTGGAATAGTAGTACCGGCAGAGTTTGCAGGAATATAATAATATTTCTTTAGCAATTCAGGGTCATCGAAAGCTACGTAATGTTTACCCGGTACAGCGTTATCTGACACTCCATAAGTTACTTGCTCTAACTGGAAAGGACGGTCATAGGGGGTGACAAAACCCATAGTATGTACTTTATACCACAGAGTATCTGTTGTGGTAGTGGCTTTCTCGTAGACAAACGAGTATCGCTTCAGTGTGTCCGCCGGATTGGAATAATCAAAGATCAGACGGTTATTCGGATCACTGTATACAGGTAGTTCTTTCTCGCATCCACTCATTAGCATGGCAAATATACCCCCTAAAAGCAATGATAGGAATGCATGATTATAATGTTTCATAAATTCTGTTTTTTATTGAATTGCATTTGGATTGTATTCTGTTTCCGGTAATGGTAAGACGTACAGTCCTTCATTCATGGTTTCACCAAAAAGAAAAGTCATAGACGTTGAGTTACGACGCTTGTACTGATAGAACATGACACCTTCCGCATAAAATTCACGCTGATACTCTGCCAACATGAAATTCGCCACAGCATCCAAAGAAGTAAAACTGTCCTCCGCAGAGATAGATATGTCATGAGAAGCCATATATTCTTTATATAACGCATTGGCTTCCTCCAGACTAGTGGTAGTTTCCATAGCAATCAAGTACAGTTCGGAAATACGAAGCAAAGGGATAATTTGTCCTTTCACCATATCATTATCGCTGCTGTATTTGCTATAATACTTCTTAAGTGTTGGAAACTTTTGTCCATTGGAGCTTGACTCCGTATTCAATTCCCATTGGTAAATGTATCTGTTGTGTGATGTGATAGAAAAGCCTGTGAAGAGCCTTTGCAAATTCCATGTGCCGTTCAGACAAAGTTGTTCCGATGGATTTATCTTACGGTCTGCGTCACCGCCTAGTACAGTAGGAGAATAGTCCCGTAAATTGTACTTGTGTATAGCAAGCAGACATTCTGACGGGCAGGCATAAAGACCTTTGAGGAGATCTTCTCTTCCGCTTAATTTCATTAGAGACTTGCCATCCGCTCCTTTTGCGTTGATAATTTCCATTGCGTTATCATGTGCTTTTGTCACATCTCCGATATATAAATAGAGACGCGCTTTTAAGGCTTTCACTCCCCAGTAGTTGAAGTGTAATTGGCGATAAGCCAGATAATCATCGTTCAAATTAATGTTTGAAGGAGTATTCAGTTGGTCGAATGTGTATTTAAAGATCAGATCATAGTCTTTTAGTAGAGAACAAGCTTTGTCCAGATCTTCATCCAACTTCTTCACGTAATCCTCAAAAGAATAATACACCGGCATAATCTTTATATCAGCACTTTCTGAATAAGGGAGCGACACTGTGAGCGTCGCATTTTGCGGAAGCTGCCCGAAGAGACGCAGTATATCCAATTGGCAAAACGCGCGTATGCCATACGCTTCTCCTTCTATCATGGCACGACTCGCCGGATCCGCAATGTTGTTGCCATATTGCTCGCAAGCTCCGATAATCATATTCGCCTGGGTAATCACATTGAATAATTGACTGTATATCGTTTTAATGGCATTCTTTGCATCATCCTGGGTATAATTGTGATGTAAAAAATAGTAGTCAGCTTTACGATAGTAGTCACTGGTCAGATTCCATTGTGCGGCAAGACTTTCAACATTGCTCATTGTCAATCTCTCACCATAAGCGTTACAGTCGGCTAATGCCATATAGCAGCCGTTCAAAGCATCTTTGAAACCCTGGTACGAAGAGAATAGGTCTTTTCCATACACCTCGTCCTCCGGTTTGATGTCCAGCCAATCGCGGCAAGATGTACACATGAAAGTAATGCCGGACAGTATGATTATCAGTTTCTTATTTATTTTCATATCTTTTCTTATTTAATTTGAACTAAAAAGCAAAGGAAAGAGTACCTCTGATGCCTCTGGCATAAGGATAACCAGTTCCACGCTCACGTTTGACGGATGAGATATAAAGTAAGTCGGACATATTGATTCCGAATATCAAATAACTAAATCTGGTAGCTTTCTGAAAGGCGGCAGAGTCCCAACGATATTGTATATCAAGTGATTGCAATTCAAAAACATTGTCGTCCATCACATAACGAGACGTGGCACGAGTGGCTTGGTTTGAGAATCCCTTGAAGAAGGTCAAATCACCTTCTTTGATCCATCTTTGACTTAATACGCGTGAGTCTACATTTTGTGAAGCAATGGTGTAGGTACTCACTTCCACTTTATCGAGTAATGTTTGATTATAGACTTTTCCACCCCAATGATAAGCAAATGAGAGATTAACGCTCAACCCTTTCCAACTGACCATCGTCCCGGCTATGCCACGATAGAGTGGTTCACCGGAACCAAGATACACTTTATCCGACGGATTCCATGTGCTAGTGATCTTCCCATTTTTATCCAAAAAGATTTCTTTACCCGAGCTGGGATCAATGCCCAATGATCGCACGGCATAGATACCGTTTTGCGGGCGTCCTTCATAGAAAAGACTGCTTACATCTACATTTTGTTTCAAGTATTCTTCATTTTGAGCTTTGATAGCTTCGGATACCTTGACAATGCGGTTCTTGTTGTATACCAATTGGGCGCGTCCTGACCATGAAAAGTGATGCGCAGGATTACGGAGTATGATACCGTTCAATCCTATTTCGAACCCGTTATTTTTCACCTCCCCCACATTGGCGGCATACGAAGAAAAGCCCATTGAAAGAGGAATATTCATAGAAGACAGCAGATTGTTGGTCTGTTTCACATAGTAATCGAAGGTTCCTGAAAATCTTCCGTTCCACAAACCGACCTCAAGACCGACATTGTATTGAGCCGTCTTTTGCCATGTCAGGTCGGGATTTCCTAAACCAACGAGGTAAGCTCCCGTCCAGTTCAGGTATTTGTTGTTGGTTACATACTTGTAGGAGGTCTCCGTCGCCAGACTTGAGAAATTCATGGAACCGGTTTCTCCATAGGAGGCTTTTAAACGCAGTTGGGTGAGCACATCGTTTTCTTTCAGAAATGACTCATGATGCAGGTTCCATCCGATACCGGTACTCCAGAAAGGAGCGTACTTCTTGTCGGTCCCATAATTGGAACTTCCGTCCATACGCAGAGATAAATCGAGGAAATAACGGTTGTCATAAGTGTAGTTCACATTGGCTGTCAGACCAATGCGGCGATTGGTGCTTTTAGAACCTGAAGGAGTCGCGTCTTTCTTATATTGCAATGCATTGTTTATGTAATTCATATTCTCATTGCTGAAACCTTCCGCTTCAAATCCATACGAGTGTGACTTATATTCGGTAATGGAATAGTCCAGACCTGTATATAACTGATGTTTGTCGGCAATAATTTTGGTATAAGACAGGGTGAGGGCACCATCGTAATTCTGGTTCTCTCCTGTACCGTAGCGGTAAAGTCCCCGGCGAAAATATCCACTGGCGCTCTTGTATTCATCGGTATTGAATTTGGAATGTTCTGCCGGCAAAAAATAATCACTGGAGTGTGTCTGACCGCTGATTCCTAATTGTCCACGTAATTTCAGACCGTCAAAGATATTCCATTCAATAGAGAAATTATTGCTTATATCCTGATATTTACTTTTATCAAATGAGTTGAGAGTCGCGTCATAAAGCGGATTCTGCGTCCTTGAGTTCGGATTGGCATAGAAGTCGTCGAAATAACGCACAATATTACCATTCTCATCATAGGGAGCATTGTAAGGTTGTTGATTGGCATAATTGCTGAATGAACCGTAATTACTTTCCCTACTGTTAGTTATCCCTATGTTGGTCTGATTTTTGAAAATTAGATTCTTAATGGAATACATTAAGGTAATGCTTCCATTGAAAACTTTACGTGAAGAACCTTTCATAGCTCCTTGCGTGTCGTTATAGTCAGCGGAAGTGCTCCAGCGAAATTCTTCATTGCCGCCTTCCATTCGCAGATTATAACGCTGCCCGACTCCTGTACGTAGCGGTTTGCTCAACCAGTCAGTGTCTACACCGGAAAGGACTTTTCGTAAACGTCCGTTGTAGATTTCCTGTCGCTCTATCGTTGTCGTAGGATAACCTTCCAATACATAAAGTCCCGTCAGGCGTTCCAGCTCTAGTTTGTCTGCGGCATGCAGCAGATCGTATGAAGTAAGATCGGGCATTTCGAGGTTGAGTCCTATCGTACCTGTCACTTTCAGCCGACCGGAAACCGGGCGTTTTGAAACAATTACAATGACTCCGTTGGCTCCGCGTGAGCCATACAAGGCTGTAGCCGATGCGTCTTTCAGGATATTGATGGATTCAATATCATTGTCATTATAGTCCATCAGTTTGGTGAGTGAAATCTCAAAACCATCCATGATGATCAGCGGAGTATTGACTTCTCCCTTTACACCTTCGTTAAATTCCTTTACGCTCATAGGCAGGGAGGAGGTACCGCGGATATTGATATTGGGCAGGTTGTTAGGGTTACTACCCGAAATATTATCGACAGCCAGATTGATGGAAGCGTCTACATTGCGTAATGTTTGCAGCATATTCTGTCCCTTGTACATTTTCAGTTGTTCAGAAGTGATGGTAGAGACAGCTCCTGTAAAACTCTCTTTCGGTTTTTGGAAAATACCGGTTACGACAACGGCTTCCAATTCGGTTTTATTATCAGCTTTGAGCGATACATCCAGTTTATTCCCTCCTTTATAGGTGATTTCCTGAGCTTCCATTCCGATATAGCTGAATTGCAATACGGCATTGGGTTCCGCTTCTATTTCGTACACTCCATTGATATCCGCTACACTGCCGATGTTAGTCCCTTTTATGCGGACACTCGCTCCGACTAGAGGCTCTCCTTGCTGGTCATAGATTCGCCCTGTCACTTTTTGTTTCTGCAGCCTTGCCCCCGACGGAACAGGGGTTTTCTGACTTTGCGTTTCCAGACCGACAGTCACCATGTTCCCGTTTCTTTTGAAAGTGAATCCTTTCTTTCCGAAGACCAAGTTCAGCAGTTTCTCTATCGGTTCGTTCTTTACCGAAATGCTGATAGGTTCCATAGCAGCCATCTGCTTCGTGTTGTACACAAAATCCAATCCGGTCTGTTGATGCACAGCATCAAAAAATTGTTTGACTGTCGCTCTTTTCAAATTTAGAGTCACCGTCCTTTCCTTATCCCATGACCAATCCGTCTCATGCACGTCTGTTTTCACCTCCCGTGCACATACGCTTGTCGGTTGACATAATAAAAGTCCTGAAACTAATGTAGCTATCCACATTAGCTTCTTCTTTCTCGCTGTTTTTTTCATTGTGTATTCTTTAATATTTATTCATAACGGTTATTTGGTGCTCGTCTATGTGGAATTTGACGCTAGACGTTGCTTCAATCGCGTTCAAAAGAATGTTGACGTTCTCGTAGCGTCCCACGCTACCGGTGAAATGTATTTTAGAGAGAGCCTCATCTTCGAATTGTACGTTCATGTCATACCAAAGTGAAAGGTTTTCCATGATTTCTCCCAATGATTGATCGTCAAAGACAAAACGGGAGCGATGCCATGCCACGTAAGCCTCAAAGCTTTCGGGAGCAGTAATTGAAATTGTAGAGTGAACTCGATCCCAAACAGCCACATCGCCGGCATTGAGCATTCTTACATCTTCATCGGGAGAAATCATTCCGATGGAACCTTCTTCCAAAACAATCATCGTATTTTGGGGAGAACGCGCGTTGATGCTGAATTTTGTTCCATATTGCCGTACGGTCACTCCATTCACTTTCACCATGAAAGGACGTTTCGGATCTTTGGCTACCTCAAAATAGGCCTCTCCGGTAAGCTCTACGGTTCGATTGTCCGCTTCAAAACAGACCGGATAAGAAAGGGTGGATTGTGAATTCAGGTGTATCCGGGTTCCGTCTTCCAGAATGACACGATATTCGCCTCCGCGCGGTGTTTCCAAAAGGTTGTTCTGGTGTATGTCTTGTCGGGAAGAAGTTTGGTGGTAATCCAGAATGCCTTGTTTCTCAGCAACCATATCCAGCCGGTTCAAGCGTATCCATTCAAATTCCTTAGAGTTTCCCAACTCAATCTTGGTAGTTGGGTCGAGATAAAGAATCGCCTTTGAGGTGCCCGGTTCTATTTGTATCTCTTTGTCCGAGCGCAGTCCGAGATATAGGCTGAATGCTACTAGCACAGGGATCGTCCAGCAAGCCGCTTGCACAAGCACGTGTTTCCAACCGGATTGCCGGACGCTGAAATTCCGATGGGAGCGCTTATATTCTTGATATCGTTCGCTATAGTTTCTCTTTTTAAGTTTTTCCAAATAAAGAGCATTGTTCGGAGATTCTTTCATCCACAAGTCCAATAACTGTCGTTCTTTTGTGCTAAGTATTCCTAAGATATACTTAACTAAAAGTTCTTTTTTTCTCATGTTGACTATCGTTTTATTATTAAAACGACAAACTTCCTTAAATTGGGTACAAGAATTTAAAAAAAAATGAAGAATGGTGATGTTTTTTAGGTTTATCCGGCAATCATCTGATAGTCATTGAGTAATACAGAGACTTTCCATCAGTAAAGACATGGAATCAGGGTTCCAGTGCAATCCGCTATTGTTCAGATAGCTAGAAGAAAACTGAAAGACCTGAAAGACAACGATGTATAGCTGTCAGTTGCTTCTTAAATGGAGCAGAGTAATTTAAAAAAGATAAAAGTAAATGAAATATTGGGAGAAGACTGGCTTTGAAAATGTTCTCTTAGAAATTTCATGGCGCGTTTCTTTTGTGTCCGTACGGTATCAATCGAAAGGGAGAGTTTATCAGCAATCTCTGTGCTGCTTAATCCGTCCAGATGCAATAAAAAGATTTCCCGACAACGTTTGGGCAGGCAGTCGATTGTCTTAAAAAGGAGCTCCATTACTTCTTTGTCGAACTGTTCATCAATCACATCTTCTTGGGATGTTTTTTCCATATACGCTTCTGCATAACGGGTCTCTACATCCAAATGCTTCAAATAGTCGAGAGAAAGATTTTTGACTGAAGCAAACAGATAAGAACGCAAAGCCACCTCCGAGAAAAAGTCATGGTCTTTTTCCCATAGTCTTATGAATGCTTCTTGTACTAAATCTTGCGCAATATCCTCCCGCATAACATAACTCTTGGCGAATGCCAATAAAGAGTCATGATATTCGTTGTATATATCTTTTATATTTTTATGCAGGATATCGGCGTTGATGTGAGAAGTATCCATTTTATTATGACTTAGACCGCAAATTAACATATATTTCAACACATATCCAAATGAATGCTGCATATTCTTCTTTTGCAATCTTCCGTTCGGTATGTTGGGGGGAATTTGTGGCAGGCATTGTCCTATTGGCTATTTCGTTTCCCGGGGGAAGGTAATATCCTGCAGGTGAGTAAAAAAGTTGCTGGAAGCTAAAAAATTCGCCGGTATAATCATGAAACAGGTGAATCTTATTACGTAGAGGATGTGGAGACATGGATGATAACTTCAACAATCACAAATAATACTATTATACTTCCTAAAACCGGATATTATGGTAGCAATGAAGAAACTGAGTCAGATAGAAGTAGCACCATAAGTATCTTTCACTTAACAAGTAGGTATTGTTCGGCTAGAGTAACGGTATCTTTACCTTCCCACGGCCGTGGTGACTTCTTTCCACAGCCGTGACAAGTTCCTACCACGGCCGTGGGAAGATCTCGTCATGGCCGTGACGAACTAAAGATACCAACACTTTAGCGGAACTATACCGACAGGTGAATGGAAGTATACCTGCTTCTTATCATAACAATACACGGTAGACAGCACATCCATACCCACTTTCCAATGTATCAGTCCCAGCATCATTAGTTCCGAACGTCATTAGTTGCAAATTAAAAAAAAACTGAATTAAGAAAGTCTATTCTTTATCATGATAAATCCTAAATAGTTTGTTTTACAAGCACCTTATCCGTACCTTTGAAACCTATAACAAACACTTACAGGTCTATAAAATTCAAGATAAAAAGAAATGAAGATTACACAAATCAGGGAAAACGGAGATACGGAAGCACTAAGCGTGATGGACATTGACCTGCTGATAGAGAAAATGAAGAAAGAAACCAAGCTCCGCCCGGTATCCGGACTACGTCAGGCCCTGCATTTTGTTCTGCCCGATGAACCTTGTTCCCTCGCCAGCAAACTACCACGAGTGATTCCTGCCGCAGCTTTCGGGCGAGTGAACGGAGTGAAACGAATGAAAACCTACAATGGTATTGTAGAACTGACCATTGGTCCGTTAGCCGGAAAAGCAGAAGTGGATATTGTGAAGCAAAAGGCTGCCGAACTTCCCCAGACAATGTTGGCCTTCATGGGGGCAAGCGGTAAAAGTGTCAAGATATGGACTTGCTTCACCCGACCGGACGGCACTTTGCCACAAACAACGGAAGAGGCCGAAGCGTTTCAAGCGCATGCCTATCGCCTCGCCATCAAATGTTATCAGCCTCAACTCCCTTTTAATATTCTGCTAAAAGAGCCGAAACTGGAACAATTCTCACGTCTTAGCTATGATCCGGACCTGATTTATCGTTCCACCCCTGTCCCTTTCTATCTTTCACAACCTATCGGTATGCCCGGCGAGATGACTTATCATGAGAAATCGAGCTCTGAAACATCTCCATTGAATCGTGCCTTGCCGGGATATGATACGGAAGATACTGTAGCATTACTCTATGAAGCGGCATTGCGGAAAACATTCGAAGAAATGGAAACAGATTGGCACCGGAACGATCATGATTTGCAAACTTTAGTAGTCCCGCTTGCCGAAAACTGCTACTATTCAGGCATCCCGGAAGAGGAGGCAACCAGACGCACCATCATGCGTTATTACAAAAGAAAAAATCCGATGCTGGTACGCGAAATGATAAGAAACGTGTATAAGGAATGTAAGGGAGTGCCCAAAGGCAACTGCCTGACTAAAGAACAACGCCTTAGCCTGCAAATGGACGAATTTATGAATCGTCGTTATGAGTTTCGCTACAATACGCAGATCGGGGAGGTGGAATACCGGGAGCGTTTCTCATTTCAGTTCTATTTCCATCCCATCGACAAACGGGCGCAAAACAGTATTATGCTGGACGCCCAATCTGAAGGAATCGGGGTATGGGACAGGGATATAGACCGTTACTTACATTCCAACCGTGTGCCTATCTATAATCCATTGGAAGAATTTCTGTTTCATTTGCCGCATTGGGACGGTAAAGACCGCATTCATGCTTTGGCAAACAGGGTTCCTTGCAACAATCCACATTGGGAATTGCTTTTCCATCGTTGGTTCCTGAATATGGTTTCGCATTGGAGAGGGGTAGATAAAATGCACGCGAATAGTACATCACCCATATTAGTAGGGGCACAGGGAACTCATAAATCAACTTTCTGCCGTGAAATGATTCCGCCTGCACTTCGAGCTTACTATACGGACAGCATTGATTTCAGCCAGAAACGGGATGCGGAACTGTATCTGAATCGGTTCGCACTCATCAACATTGATGAGTTCGACCAGATTACTCTGACGCAACAGGGATTTCTGAAACATATTCTCCAAAAGCCCGTGGTCAATCTTCGGAAACCGCATGGTCGCTCGGTACTTGAATTGCAACGATATGCTTCATTTATCGGCACAAGCAATCAGAAGGATTTGCTGACTGATCCTTCGGGAAGCCGTCGTTTTATCTGCATTGAAGTGACGGGAAACATCGACACTACACAACCGATAGATTATGAACAACTTTATGCACAAGCCATGCACGAGATTTATCATGGTGAGCGTTATTGGTTTGATAGCGAAGATGAGCAGATTATGACTGAAAACAACCGTGAGTTTGAGCAAACACCGGCTATGCTGCAATTGTTTTATCAATATTTTAAGGCTGCGCAAACGAAAGAGGAAGGAGAATTTCTTACTCCGGTCGAAATTCTGAATTATCTGAAGAAAAAAAGCGGTATTTCATTGTCCGACAATAAAGTATATCACTTCGGGAGATTACTGCAAAAATGCGGAATTACCTCGAAACACACTTATAAAGGTACTGTTTATCAGGTAATAAAGGTATCATAAGAGATAAAAGTAAGGCTGACAATAAAAGTAGAGATATTTTATTGTCAGCCTATTATCAATGGTTATTGTCAGGTGATAGAGTACTGATATTCATCTACTTGAATAGAATTCTGACAGTATGACAATAAAATAGGTACAAATGATTATGAGATTCAACTTTGATATTTTTATTTCATAGATGAATAGAGGCGAAGTATCTCCTATTTTATCTCCATTTTCGTCTGTAATCTGATGTCATCAGAAGCAGCACCGATCATTATTTGGAAAGTTCCCGGTTCTACCACCCTTTTCAAATTCCGATCGACAAGTGCAAAATCCTCTTCGGACAGAACAAACTTCACTTCCTGTTCTTCTCCACACTTCAAAAAGAGGCGTGCAAAGTGTTTCAATTGCTTCAACGGTTGCACTACTGAAGCATATTCATCTCTCAAATAAAGTTGAACAACTTCTTCACCATCGTACTTTCCGGTGTTCCGGATTTTGCATGAAACTTCGAAAGAGTGTGGTGTCAGAGCTGACAGATGTAAATCTGAATATTCAAAAGTGGTATAGCTCAAACCATATCCGAAAGGATAAAGCGGAGCAGCAGACATTTCTACATAATCATGGCTTTGGGGGGCTTTCTTATTATAGTATACCGGAATCTGTCCGACGGAACGGGGCACAGAGAATGGTAATCGTCCTGCCGGATTAAATTCACCGAATAAAACATCAGCAATGGCATTTCCTCCCTCTTGTCCCGGGTAATAGGCCGTCAGCAGTGCATCAGCATTTTCAGATGCCCAGTTTTTATCCAAAGGACGCCCTTCAATGTAAACTACTATTAATGGTTTTCCAGTAGCTTTCAAGGCTTTGAGCAATTCCTGCTGTTTTCCTAATAAAGAAAGCGTTGCCCGGTCGAATCCTTCACCACATTCCATATCGCTGATTGTCTTTTCATCAGTAATGGCCGCACCTGTTTCTTTATAACTGGTTTTGAAATCACGGGCGCTAGAGCCTCCTACCACAGCAATAACGACTTCGGAACGCTGGGCGGCTGCAACGGCTTGTTCAATATCAGATGTCACGGTATCACGAATGGAACAGCCTTTCACATATTCCACCTGTGAGGAAGAAAGTTTTGCTCTGATTCCATCCAGTACGGTCTTCACATTTTCTTCTTCCTGCGGAGCGGTGTAATCTCCTAACATATTATAGCGGTTATCGGCATTAGGTCCAATCAGCGCAACTTTCACATGCCTGTTCAACGGAAGCAGAGAGTGCTCATTTTTCAACAAGGTGATCGAGGCTTGTGCCACTTGGCGTGCCAAAGTAACGTATTCTTTGCTACGAACTTCTTTCTTCGCTTTTCCGGAATCTACATAAGGATTTTCAAACAATCCCATTTCAAATTTCAATCGAAGTACACGGCTCACGGCTATATCAAGGATTTCTTTACTTATTTCCTTCCGGTTCACCGCATCCATAAGATTCATATAGGCATCGCCTCCGAGATCAATATCGACTCCGGCAGATAAGGCCATTACAGCCGCTTCTTTCATTGTAGGCGCTACGAAATGGCTTTGATGAATGCCTTCGATACTGTATAGATCGGAAACGACAACCCCTTTAAACTTCCATTCATCCCGCAAAAGTTCGGTCAGGAGATAATGATTGGCTGTACAAGGAATACCATCCATCGAATTATACGAAGTCATTACGGATAATGCTCCGGCATTGATAGCTTGTCTAAATGGCGGCAGAAAGTTTTCATGCAGTTCACGTATACCTGCAAAAGAGGGATTCCCGTTCTGTCCGCTTTCCGAGATACCGTAAGCGAGGAAGTGTTTGAGAGTAGCCAGCGTGCTGTATGGACGTGACAAATCACCACCACCTAATCCTTCCACCATCGCTTTTCCTATTTCCCCCGTCAATACAGGATCTTCGCCAAAAGTTTCTTCCACGCGAGACCAACGGGGATCACGGGCCAAATCGAGCACAGGTCCATAGCTGATATGTCCGCCTTGAAGACGTATCTCTTTGCCGATTGCTTCACCTACCTCATTTATCAGTTGGGGTGACCAAGTTGCAGCCATCCCGATTCCGGTAGGAAAAACGGTTGCACCAATCGCCATGTGGCCGTGCGGCGCTTCTTCTGCCAGGAATAAGGGGATCCCCAAACGGGTATTCTCCATCACATACTTTTGCAAGGCATTTCCGGCCTTTGCAGCCAATGCGGGATTCAGTCCGGTTGCTAATGTTTTCTTTGTCCACGGATCAGCACGATAGGTTGCCCATAGCATTCCGGCATTTCTGTCTTTTATAAGTTGCTTGAATTTATCAGAAGGGAACACATCGTTGCCTTTGATTTCATACATCTCCCAGCCCAAAGGACAAAGGAGTTGACCGACTTTCTCTTCTAATGTCATACGGGATAGTAAATCCGCAACTCTTGTTTCTACGGGTAAAGTCGGATTTTTATAGGCTACTGCCGGAAGCTGCTGTGCAAAGGAATAAGAAACTCCTGTCATCATAGCCGTAAGCAATAGTGATTTACTGATTCTACTTAGCATAACTATTTTTTTTAGATACGAATAAGCTATTTAAAAGAGAAGTCTGCCATCCCCCTCGCAATGCCTTACAGCAAAACCGATTCGACAGCAGACTTCATCGTACTAAAGAACAATCTCTATTTTACCTCTTTTAGAACGGACATTTCTGGTTGTCTACGTAGGTGATAGTTCCACCGGGCACTGCATTGTGGCCATGACCTGTCATATCAAGCACCGTACCATCATCCTGCGTTTCGCCATCAAAACGCCAGTAAGCAACAAGCCCTTCGCTAGTGGGGTCCACATAACAAACACCATCCTCAATCTGTGCGGATGTACGCGCCACATTCCATACGCGACATTCGCTTATGTAACCATCGAAGAAACGGGCATTACCTGCTGAACGGCCAATGGAAAATGCATCATTCCATGTATGACCATCATAAGCCATACTCAAGTTGATAGTTCCGCCATTCTTGGTCTCTACGAAATGGATTTGCTCACCGTCCAGATAAAGACGGAGATACTGACCGTCGTATACGGCAGCAAAGTGCAACCAATGTCCGGTAGGGAATTCTTTTTCTACCCACGATTCATAGTGGTCTTTCTTATCAGGATGAGATGCCGCACCGATGGAGCCTTTCACAAACTGCAACTTATTCACAGGATTACCGGCACCGTCACCAAAACGGAAAAGGAAGTTTTCTTCGCATCCGCATAATGAACTAATGCCACTGGCACTCTTTTCCTGCCCAACAGGGAAAGACTTAGGAAGTACTTTCATTTCCAATGTCATCTGCCCGAGTGCTTTCACCGGACTATTTTCCTGATCACCAAACGAAGGAATATTGAAATATCCCCGGCGTGCCAAATAGGCGGCTTTAATTTCAATCACTTTGGTGAGCATGACATAAGCAGTGCGGGAACTCTCCATAACTTTCAGATCACTGTTTGAAACGGAAGTTATAGTTACGGGAAGACAGTAAGATACACCTTCCTGTAATTTCTCGGAATCAGCAGTCACTTTGATTTGTGTAGACTGGTTTTGTCCGGCAGGAATTATCACTTCACCACCTTCAAAACTGTAGCTGCCTTCAGGAGGCATTTGACAGTTACGACCGGTAGAAGAGTTGAAAGATTCCAGTAATTGAGGAGCCACCTGTACGCCTACCGCCACGTCTGTTTCCGCTTTATCGGTGGAGGTCACGGTCAATCCTAAAGTAGACTGTCCCTCTACCAGGAATTTTACGTTCGATGAAGTCAGCGTACCGGTCATGTAAACGGCATCACTGTAATCCGGTTCGGTCTTGCAGCCTGATACACAGAGCAACAAAGCCAATAAAGATAAAAGTGTATATTTCTTCATGGTTTTAATTATTATTTAGCATAAACATTAAATACGCCACAGTTTACAGAATAAGAGGTTGTCTCCACACGAATATAACGTGCGGTCAACGGTGCATAGAACACGATAAACCTAGAACTATCGGTCACTTCGCCGGCACTCTTGAAGTTCGTACCGTCATCGCTGGTACTAATCTTTGCTCCAGCATTGATGGAATTATAGTCCCCCCAAGAACTGCCCCTGTACGCCACAATGGCATTAAAAGTATAAGATTTGCCCATATCGACTGTAAAAGCTGCCTTATAATTCGACCAATCGGAAATGGAAGCAGTAGATTGAGGATTTCCGTCGAACCATCTGTTAAGATTTGATCCGCTACCACTCAACACCTCCACACTCCATCCTGTCTGATCAGCTACCAACGTACCAGTAACATCGGCTTCAGTGGCCTCATGATTTACATTGTCTTCTGTCACGGTAATGGTCAGGAAAGAAGGTACTACCATATTGGTGCTCAATTCTGTATTAGGACCTTCTGCTGACACCAAGCGTAAAGGTATGATGTATCCCTTTTCGCTCTTAAGTGTAGAAAGCACGCTAGCGTCATCTGTCAGTTTCACATGCACAGTGTCAGCAACGACCATTTCTCCGGCAGGGATAGTCATCTCGGCATTTTCCAGTACGATGGCTCCGGCAGGCATAGCTTCAAACTCGGTACCATGCTCTTCATTATAGGCAGCAATCAGAGAGTTGTCCACTTCCACTGCCACTTTAATGGTACCGTCTGCTTTCCTCGAGCATTTTACCGGCCATTTAAAATCTACGTTGCTGACTGTACTAATAGGAGTCTGCACAATCTTGTATGTTTTAGAGTTATCCAGTGTGTATACCCGGTTAAATGGATCGCCATAAACATCATAAGCCTCATCGTCACCACAAGCGGCAAGACCGATGCCACAGAGGGCGAACATACCTATATAAAATAGATTTTTTCTACTTTTCATTGTCATCTTTCATTAAAAGGTTAATTAATGGATAGCCGGATTCTGTATTTGAATACACTGACGGAACCGATAGTAAGGTTCAGGATTGTATTCATGTACATTATAGTCACGATGGATAAAGAATGCGCCAAAGCCACCTTTACGCTTGCCGTTCGCGGGCTTGTAGCGTGCCTGGTTGTACATAGACTGCATATCTCCCTGCCAGTTATCACCCATATTGCAACAGTACACCACTTTTTCATCAGGCCATCCGCCTGCTCCCGTACCACCGCCATAAGCTTGAAGGAAGCAATAGTTACTATACGGGATAAGGCTAGTCATGCTGGTACTGGTCTGGTCGATATTGAGCATTTTATCACAGATACCTTCCTGTGAAGCGATTTCTTTACCATAGCGTTCTTCGATGAGCTGTAAACGTTCTTCCTTAGTGATGTCCGGATTCGGTCCCATGTACTTTGCCATGTGTTTGTAAAAATATTCAAAGTTAGAGCCACTCAAGAAGTCACCTTCCGGCTCATAGTCCGCATCAAAACCGTCGAGATCGTTCAGAAATACCTGATCGAGGAAATATTCGGCATACATTTCAAAAGAACGATTAAGTGCGGCAGTCCGTTCTTCGCCACTCGGCATTGCCTTCGCTTCATTGTAAGCCTGCTTGAAAGCATGGTCATCTGTTTCCGCATCGATACGGGTGATTGCCACACAAAGCATCTTGGTTCCTTTCACTTTCTGCACGAAGCGGATTTCTTCCCAAATCGCCGTATTTTCTGTTGCCGGAATGCCACCCCACATAGAGCAAATATCAAGGCTGTCAGGTAATCCCATAAAACGAACAGCGGCAGAGTTCTGCGCTCCATACTGTGCAAACCATCCGAAAGCAATTTCGTGCTCGCTCGCTTTGTAGTCGCGTAAGTTCTGGTAGTATTGGTCGTCGTAAGTCAGCGGTCGCTGAATGGTCAACGACTCAATGTCTGTATTACATGAGGCCATCATACCGCCCACAGTCAGTGCGGCCAATATGTATTTCATTGTTTTCATATTCTGATTACTTAGTTAGATTGTTCTACATTATATATCTGATTACCTTTTCACATCCCACCAAAGACGTGTGCCGGCAATATCCGTGCCTTTCAACAGGGAAACAGCAGCTTGTGTGTTCTCGCCATTGTCAGAATATTCCTTCGTAGGGAACTTCAAACGGCTGATAAGCTCTCCAGTGGCAACTTCTCCACCGGAAGCATTTGTGTTGATAGTCACAATGCCGGGATAACCAGTACGCCGCATCTCGCTCCACGCTTCTTGCCCGTCCGGGAAAAGAGCAATCCATTTCTGCACCATAATGCGCTCGAGTTTCTTATCAGGAGAAGCCGATTCATCCCACTTCACTGTCAAAGTCGAAACCATACGACTTACATCGGTATTACGTCCGTTTGTCGGATCAATGAATGAAGTTGATGGTACATTTACATCATTATCAAGATAACTCTCCGCACCGGAAGCACCTTTGGAAGAAAAAGAGGTCTTCACACCTTCTTCGTAATATTCCTTCACAGTCTTATCTCCCAAGTTTAAACGCAGTTTAGCTTCAGCCAAAAGGAAATATGTTTCAGCGGCATCCATCCAGAGGATAGAGCTAGCCTGTCCTACGTTCATGCTAGACGCTGCTTCAGACAAAGTGCCCTGACTACGGCTGGTTTGTCCATTACGGACTCCATGATATGCCCCATCTTTCTTCGCAACCTTGAAGTAAGATGCCAAACGCGGATCCTGTAAGCCTTTCAAATAACAATCCATAGTGGCACTCATTCGAAAATCATTGAAACTTTCAAATGCTTCCCACCACTCATTAATGAAAGAGAAGGATACAGACTGTTTCAAAACGGCATTGTCACTAACGGAAGTCATTAACCCGATAGTATGATCTATTGCTGCTTTAGCTTCATCCAGGGCCTTTGTCTGATCCACATAAGAAATACGCATTGCCAGACGGAGACGGAGAGTATTAGCAAACTTTATCCAATTCGCCACATTACCATTGTAAATATAGTCATAGTCTTCCAAGTAAGGCTCGGAAGTACGACTGTTGTAGCTGGTGAGCACCTCAATGGCATTTGACAATTCTTCAAAGAAACGATAATATACATCCTTTTGGCTATCGTAGGCTACTTGAATGCCAGTACCAAACTTTGAATAAGGGATGGGACCATACTTATCTGTAATACGACTCATACCGAACACCTTGACAATAGTAGCCATAGCGCGTGCGGGGGATGTTCCACTAGTACAATCCACGACTTTCCGCCATGGCTGCATCACCTCTGTATAAGCGGTGCTAAACGGAGAGTTGTACCACTGCGGATAGAGTTTGTAACAATCGTTGTCCTGCTCTCCGGCATAGTTCCATGTTTTAATAGGAGCACAGTAGCTGGCAAAAATATCACCGGTCAGCATTTGAGTCTCCTCAAACAAGCCACCTTTGTCTTTACCTACTACGAAAATACCTCTTTCCATCTGCGTGAAATAGGCTCCCGTCAGGAGATTATCGCGTTCCATCTGCTCGGGAGTTACTTCATTCGGATTGATATTCCAACTTTCATAATGGTCGGTACAAGCGGTAAACAACAAGCCTCCGGCAAGCAACACACCATTGAACACTTTCATGCATTTTAATATATGTTTCATCTTATCGATTCTTTAGAAATTGAGTTTAACAGAGAAACCTAAATTGCGTAAGCTCGGCAACATAAAGTAGTCCATTCCGCTGAAATGCGTGCCTGTACTTGCCGTCAGTTCAGGGTCGAAAGGAGCTTTGCAATAGAACATCAGCAGGTTACGTCCCGTGAAGGCTACATTCATGCCCTGTATCCAAGGAACCCACTTCTGAACAGGGATATCATAACCGAGAGACAACTCTGCAAGGCGAACGTTTGTCGCACTATAAACATACATAGAGCCGACACCACTTCCTACAGTACTATAATACTTCTGTACAGCGGGTACTTTATAACCGTCAATCAGCACATAGCCCAAGTCGCGTGCCTCAGCAGTAGCTGTAGAAACACCGTAAGCATCCATCATCGCCTGTGTCTGTGAGACAACAATACCACCAATACGTGCATTAACCAGACAGCTCAATGTCAAACCCTTCCATGAGAATGAGTTGCGCCATCCCATCATATACTTAGCTTGCGAGTTACCGGCATAAATCCATCCGTCCTGGCGTTCGCCCGCCTTGTTGTCTATAGCTACTGTATTGTTGACATAGTCTACGTCAATATATCCATGGGAGTCGGTGCGAAGTGCAGTCACGTACAAGTCACCAATAGAGCCACCTTCAAAGAGACGCGAATTCACAATTTCCAATCCGCCCAAATCCATCATATCCTGTTTGACAATTTCTCCACTCGATAAAGTAGTCGGTTTCAACAGTTTTTTAATCTTATTGCGATTGATGGTATAAGTAAACGTAGAGTTCCATTTTACCGGTCCGAGCGGTTGGTTTAATGTCAGACTTGCCTCGATACCTTTGTTATCCACTTGTCCGCCATTGATATAAATAGAAGAATAACCGGAAGAAGCGGAAATCGATGGGTTGAATAATTGGTTGTAAGTAGATGTCTTATAGAGAGAAACGTTCAGCTCCAATCTATCATTCCAAAGATGAGACTGCAAACCGACTTCCCAAGCCTTGGTACGCTCCGGCTTGATATCCGTATTGGGATATGTGGTAGCCGTGACGGGAGAAGCCGATTCGTATGGGTAAGTCTGATAAGCGATGTAGCGTGTAGGAGCATTACCGACCTCACTGTATGAGCCGCGTACCTTCAAGAAGGTGAGCACATTGTTCTTGATGGGTAGTAACTCTGTCAAGATAGCAGAAACACCCACTGACGGATAAGCAACCGACTTCGTATCGGTCCATGCCAAAGCAGACGACCAGTCAACACGTCCTGTTACGTCCAAGTAAAGTTTGCTCTTCCAACCCAGCTGTGCTGTAGCAAAGATGGATTGCGTCTGGTCATGATAACCATCCTGCTGGAATTTCACGGCAGACTGCATCAGGTTGAGCATTGTAAATCCGTCTGCCACAGAATTCAAGCTACCTCCCACATCGTAATACTGGTAGTTGACATCCTGAATACTGGTACCTAGTGTAGCGGTCAGTGAGAAGTCGCCGAAATATTTGTCGATATTCAGCATCACATCGCCATAAAGTTGACGAGTGGATGCATCACCTTTATAATATCCTCCAAATTTCTGGCAGAAAATATTATCGGTAGATGCAGCGTATTTCTTTTCGTACAGAGCCGACGTATAATCCATTTTGGCACGCGCACCTAATGTAATGCCTTTCATAATTTCGAAACTCAAACCTCCACTCATGAGGAAACGGTTCTTGTGATTGATAAAATTGTCGCGATTGACAATCCAATAGGGGTTCTGCATGGCAATACCCTGATTACCCCAAGGCCAGTATTGTGTTTTGAAGTTACGGGCTTCGTTGTACATTTCAAACTGCTGAAGCATTTCCAAACTATAGCTCGGCGACATCAGATAGATAGGAACAATCGGATTGAAATACTGTCCCTGTGACACCATGTTCTGTTCACGCACATTCATATAGCTTGCGCTTAGGTCGAGACGCAGACGATCATTGAGCATGCTAGTCGTATTACGGATAGTGAAATTGTAGCGATCCAACGTATTGTTCGGAACAATACCTGCCGCATTGGTAGCAGCCATAGAAAGGAATATCTGGTTCTTCTCATTCCCATTACTGATGGTTAAAGAGTTGGTTTCGTTCCATCCAGTCTGATAGAAGTCCAACGGATCGTAACTGCTGGCTTGTCCCAATTTCTGTCCCCAGCTTCTTATTTCTCCCGTAGTTGCACCATAAGTGTTTTGAAATTCCGGAGTTACAAACGGATTGAAGAATGAGGTATTATTGGCATAGTTGACACGAAGCTTATCTTTCGATCCTTTCTTTGTGGTAATCATGATAACACCGTTGGCGGCATCACTACCATAGAGTGCGGAAGCGGCAGCACCACTCAACACAGACATAGTTTCAATATCTTCGGGGTTAATCATGGAAGCACCGTCACCGGATTGCCCCATACCGGTCATAAAGTCGTCCGGTTGTGTTGTTTCCAACGAAGGCATCGGAATACCATCGATTACATACAGGGCGTTATTATTCCCGGAAAGAGATTTCGCACCACGCATCACCACCTTAGCTCCACCACCGATACCGGATGAGCTGGAATTGATGACAACACCTGCTATCTTACCGGACAAGCTATTTACGAAATTGGCATCCTTGACGCCGACAATTTCACTGGCAGAAACTTCTTGGACATTATAAGAAAGTGCTTTCGCCTCTTTACGAATACCAAGAGCGGTAACCACCACTTCGTTCAACACTTGCGAATCATCTTCCAAGGTGACATTCAATACCGGACCGGAGACAGGCAATTCCTTTTTCTGATAACCCACATATGAGAATAGCAATACCGGGCTGGCAGTCTGTGTGGTCAATGTATAGTTTCCGTCAAGATCGGTCACTGTTCCGTTAGTGGTTCCTTTCTCCATAATAGAGACCCCAATCAGCGGTTCGCCATTCTTGTCTTTTACCGTACCTGCAACGGGTTTTGTTTTTTGTTGAGTTACTTTCGTTTCTTTAGCCGTCAGTACAATCTTATTATCCAATATTTTATATTCGACATTTGTACCTGCAAAGACCTGTTCCAACACCTGAAAAATATTCTTCTCGGAAGCTGAAACCGATACCCGGCGATTAAGGTTAAGATTCTTGCTATTTATAAAAAAGCTGAATCCAGATTCACGTTCAATCTTGTGCAGCACTTCTTCTATAGTACAATCGTTAACCCGTAAAGTGATAGAAGTTTTTTGCGCATATCCATCTGATGCATACGCTAGTCCGGCTGAACAAATAAGGAGTATAAATAGTAATTTCATAGCCAATGATATTTCCTTTAAGGTCCGTCTAATAGACTTTAATCCTCCAAGAAATTGGACGATACAATAATTTTGCATAAATTTGTAACGAGTTTAATTAGAAAATTGGTAGTTATACTTGTCGGGAAACAAGTAGGTTCACAATTACTGAAGCTCATACGGGAGGATACGGCCAATATCATCCCGTATTTTTTTGGTTGCTAGGGATCTTTGTTTTTCATGGCAATAAGTTTTTGGGAATTAAGGTTTTTATCTTTTAGTACTAAATAAATATCTCTATCTTTATTTTCTCTTTACCGGCATCTGCGTTATTATTCAGATAACGCCAACGAACTTTCGAGGAGGCACTGATAAAATTAAGTACCTGTTCCAGATTCCGGTTAGTAAATGTCCCGGAGAATGAGTCGTCATAAGGTACATTCTCCTGTATGACAAATTCGGCATTGTATCTATCTGCCAAGATATCCAGTGCATCCCGTAATGACGTTTGACGGAAAATGATTTTGCCATCTTTCCATGAAAGTTCTCTCTCGCCGGAAGTCGTATAGAGCTCCGTCTTTCCATTCTGGGAATAATAGACCAGCTTCTGTCCCGGAGCCATCACAATATACTGAGGTTGTTGACTGGCGTTGTTGAATTCAAAATTAACTTTCCCTTCAACTAAAGTAGTAATTACCTCATCTGCTTCTTTGTATGCCTTTACATTGAATTTTGTACCCAGAACTTTTATGGCAGACTGGTGAGCGGTAGAGACTATAAACTGTTTTTCCGGATTTTTCCGGACATCAAAATAGGCTTCTCCATCAAGTTCCACAGTACGTGTACGGGAAGAGAAATGGCTCGGGAAAGTCAATGTACTTTTTCCATTTACCCATACTGTAGTTCCGTCAGCAAGTGTCACGAATGTGCGTTGTCCGGCTGGCACGTAAACAGTCTGCATTTCTATATCCTCTTTTTGGAGAACCTGTATCATTGCATAACTTAATCCGAAAGCTACAACAAACACTGCCGCAATCCGCAAGATTCGTTGTGTAACAGGATGCAATGAAATTGTCTTTTTTGTCTTCTTTGAGAATGCGCCTGTGTCTTGCCAGATGAATGCATCATAACTCTTACGAAGAGAAATGAATTCTTTAAGATTGGCTGCATCTGCATCAATCCATGTAGCAACGTCTTCCTTTTCCTTTTGGGATGCCTTGCCTGCAATATATTTTAATAGTAATTCCTTATCCATACAATAAATAATTTATGAGTAATGAGAATAGGAGTATTATTCCCCTTTCATTAAGAATACCACTCACTAAAGAGATTCCCTAGTAAGAAATGTGATTTTTTTTATTATTGCTTAAAAAAAATAGCAAGCAAGGAGGTATTTTCCTTCTTTTCAGATGAAAAAGAAAAGGAATGGAGCATAGTCTTTTAGATTATCACGCAGTATTTTAACTGCTCTGCTGATATGATATTCTACTCCTTTTACACTAATGCCCAGTTCTTCGGCTATTTCTTTATGGGATTTTCCATCCAGGCGATCGCGGATGAAAGCAGTACGAGTTTTTTCTGGCATACTCTCCAATAATGCATGCACTTTTGCCCGTAATTCCTCTGATAATATTTCCTTCGGATCACAGGCTTCCAATGTTGATATACGAATTTCCAATTCACGCTGTCCCTTATCAAGCAAAGTCTGAAAAACATTCTCCTGTGCTTGTATATGTTTCAGGTAATTGAGTGATTTGCTACGAATATAAGTGATTAGGATCGCTTCAACACTTGGGATTTCCCGTTCTTTACTTAGTTCCCATAAATGGATAATGGCTTCTGATACAATATCTTCTGCTACTAAGTCATTATGGACATAGGACAAGGTAAATAGGAAGGCTTTCCTATAATATGCAGTATATATCGAGTTGAAGTTGATTTGAGCCATTCGCCAGTATATCCATAAGTATTAAACGCTGCAAAGGAATGCATTTTACTTATAATAAGAAAACTTTTTAGAGAAAATTTAAATTTGGCTAAAAATCCTTTTTCATATAAAGAAGAAAAGAAATGCCCTGATTATAATTTGCACGTCAGCATTAAATCCCCTTCTGATGTACTGAGAAAAACATTTAGATGAAAAAGATATAAACAGGATAAATAGTAACTTCTTCATAAAACAAACATAAATAAAAGAAACCTGCTTACCAAAAGAATATTATCTTTTCAGTAAGCAGGCTTTCACTCATATTCAAAAATGCAAAGAGCAAAACTCTCACAAATTTGTGTGTTCCATTAATTGATAGCTATCGGAGCATCCAACGTCTTAATAGTAATTCCATTTGTAGTACCGTTTATACGCCCTGTGGCATCTTTGATAACTCCACCTTCCTGAGTCTCCGATCCGTCTAGTTTATAATAAAGTGCCAAGCCTTCTGAAGCAGGGTCAACACCCAGCATATTCTGCTTAAGTTGATTTTCCGTACGGGCTACACTCCAAACACGGACTTCACTCATTTTACCATGGAATGGACGTTCACCCCATTTGAAACCATAGATTCTACCAATATAAAAACCCATATCCGAATTCGGATCAAAACCGTCAATACCCCAATCTGAACCAGCCCATTTTTCACCATTTACATAAATGCCGGTTTTTCCTGTCGGTTGATCATAAGTCAACGCTACATGATACCAACGATTTGTTAACAACGGTTTCGTTACACGGTAGTTCTGTCCTCCGGCCACTTCCAAATAATCTTTAGGAGTAATTCCTCCTCCCGCATCACCGATACGGAGAATCATCACACCTTCGGTTCCCATAATCGTATTATTATCGAGGAAATAATCCACATTAATCAATGCTTCGTAAGTGAATGACGAGAAGAAAGTACCGACAGGGAACTTCACAGAAATATAGTGATTACTGAAATTACCAGCTTTGGTAATTTTCAACGGTTTGGAGAAAAAGAAATATGCAATGTTTGTTCCGGAAAGAGTCGACACCGAAGACGAATGTACCCGCATAGGCAAAACATACGAGTTCCCGGCTTTCAAGGCTTCTAACCCGGAAAGTTCGACTTCTACATTATTCGCATACAATTTTCCACTCGAAATAGAAGATGTCGTACTGCTTAGCTTTACCTGCGAAACATCAAGCATCTCATAATTTGTGCCATACTTTGCATTGTATTCGTCTACTACACTTGGTTCGGCTACACTATATGATACGTCTACCTGAGAGGAAGTTGCTGACGAGAGTCTTGAAACCAGATCAAATGTCATTACATCCATCTCATCTTCCACCGAGAAATTATATTCCTTGCTTTCGAAATAAACCTTAGGCTCCAGCAGGTCATTCATGCTGTCGTTGCAAGCGCCCAACAATAATGCCATACTACCTACCATCAAATAATAGAATATATGTTTATTCATCATCTTTTTACTGTTTTAGAATTTTATAAATCCACTTATTCCTGCGGTTTATTTTCCGCTTCGTTTTGTTTCGCTTTCCATTCATTGAAAACCCGCTGATTGATTTGAATAGCCTGACGCATCCATTTATAATTTGGTGTATTGTCATAATCATTATCGAAGCGATAAGCTCCTACTCCACCTTTATAACCTTTCCGCGGCATAGCAGCAGCCTGTCTCAGCAATTGACCTCCATTTGTGGCATACTTTTCAAAGTTTTCAGTACAGATTATTTTCTTAGGATCAACGCCATAACCATCTAAATTGGGGTTGGAACTACCATAACTTTGTATAATCCAATAATCGACATACTCATCCAATTCACTGGTAAGCCCATAAATATTTCCATCAATACAGATCATTTTATGTCCTTTACCTTCCGGATCGCTTTTCGGGCCAATGTAATTGTTCATCTCTTTAACCAAATGAATCAAATGCTTGTTCTGACTCAATGTGCCATCCATATCAAACACACCACTACCGATTTCCCAGTCTACATCATAACCGTCCCATTCGTTTGCATACAAAGAATCGCACAGAGCTTTGGCAAACTTCGCCAGACATGCATAATGGTTTTCACTTTCAAACTGACCTTCAAATCCCCAATATTTCCAACGGGCTTGTTTCTTCGCTGTTTCCAATTGAGCCGCCGACCAGCCTTCTTCCTCCGCTTGTTTTTCCACTTCGAGGTATACCGAATTTGGTGTCGCACCCTTACCAAGATAAGAAAGCAGACTTACCTGCAACAGTTTCGTTCCTTTCACCTTTTGCACAAACTCTTTATCAGCTTTCTGCTCCGGAGTGATTTCATAACGTCCTGGAGCGCCACTCCACATAGAAACAAAATCCATACTATCGGGCATAGCAGAAAGATATCCTCTTCGATAAGCTCCAGCAGGCGCCCAATTGGAATACCATCCGAAAGCTACGGGACGATTGTAATTCCAGGCAGTCGCCTTATAGGCACGCAGATTGGCATAATATGCCTCACTCTCCGCATTGTTCATTGTGGCATACCCGCCTATATGGTCTATCTCAATATTCTCCACATCCATGCAAGAAGTTACCATCATGCCTGTCAATGGAATAATATATAACAATTTTCTTAATGATTTCATATTTTTCATCTGTATTAAAATGATACATGTAGGTTATCTCTTACAATCCCACCACAAACGGGTAGAAGACCTATCTTCGCCACCGGCACCGTTATTGAACAACTTCAAGGCTGCTTCATAGATAGCCTTTCCCTCGTTAGTCTGAGAAAAACTGGTGGGATAAATCATACGGCGAATACCGCCCTCAAGAGTTGCGCCTTGCACTGCTCCTTTCAAAGTCTTAATGACATTCAACTTCGGATAACCGGTTCTTCTCCATTCCGTCCACGCTTCCTGTCCGTTAGGAAACAAAGCAATCCACTTCTGAATCATAATCTTTTCCAACTTCTGCTCAGTTGTTCCTTCAAACTTGGCAGTAGTCTCACACGGAGCAGAAAGTGTTTGCCCATACTGATAATGGGAAAACACAAATGCCCGAGGTGACAAATTGGAATTCATATAATCATCTACAGGATCGGTCACGCCATTCTCCTGAAAAGACATATCAATGCCCTGTTTATACCATGAATCCGCACTACCGAAACCTTCCCAGACTAAAGCTGCTTCCGCACGCAAAAAATAAACTTCCGACGCACGCAGCCAATATGTAGGAGTCCCACTTTGAATATTGGGCTTTGAGCAAGATTTGTAGATATCATTCTGCGCATTGGCATGCCCTGCCGGCACCGCTTGATATGTTTTTCCGTCGAAAGCCTCAACACCATAAGAGGTATTACCATCCATCGGCAAAAAATAAACACTCAAACGCGGGTCTTCATATCCCATCAGATAAGAAAAAATGGAAGAACCCATACGAGCTTCATTATAGTTGCCTGCCAGCCATTCAATGTTGTTGCGGAAAGTCATGCCTGCTCCTTGACTCATTTGGGCCGCATCATCCTTAGCCGTCATCACACCGATAGAATGATTTACTGCTTGAGTAGCATATTTTTTCGCCAGTTCCGCATTAGCGAAGCGGACACGCATAGCCAAACGAAGCATCAGCGAATTGCCGTATTTCACCCATTTAGTAGCATCTCCGGCATATACCGCATCATAAGCTCCCATCACATTCACCCCATTTTCAGCTTTTTCCGTCAATACGGCAATGGCAGCAGTCAAATCCTGAAACATAGCTTCATAAACATCCTTCTCCGAATCGAATGGAATGTTCATTGTAGCGTCCGCCGCATGAGAATAAGGCATCGGACCGAAACTTTCAAGTGTCTTGTGCCAAGCGGAAATCTTCAGAATTTGAGCCAAAGCAAAGACTTCGGGCGTACCATTTTTTTCGGACGCTATTTTCAATTTCTTCCAAGGATCAAGAGCATTGGTATAGGACTGTGTATAGGTCGCTTTTATCCAATTGTCCAACAAATAATAAGTAGTATTGTTACTACCTGCGTTCCAACCGTTACTGTTGTTCTCGCCAAAAAATCCACTCCAATTATCGGCCGATAGATGATAAGCTATTTGATATTCATTGATAACATCTGTATCATCAGCCTGTGTGCCTACGGGAATCACTGTCCGTTGCATAGCTGTAATCAGCCCTCCGACTTCAAAACCATCCATCGCACCTTCTCCGTCGCTCATCTCAAATTGGTTGGTATTGATTTCTTCAAAATTGCATGAGGCAAATAGCGCCATTGCGCATATCACCGCTAATAGTTTAAACTGATTCATTTTTCTCATAATAAAGAAGGTGTATTATAATTTAAATTTAATACCGAAACCAAAGCTACGAACACTCGGTTGCATAAAATAATCATTACCTTGTCCGTAAGTACTAGTGGAAGGAGTCAGTTCCGGATCGAACGGAGCTTCGCAATACAACATCCAAGGATTGTTGGCTATAAACGAAACTGTAACATCTTTCAACACGTTACCAAACCACTTATTAGGCATAGTATAGCTAAAGGTAAGTTCTTGCAAACGAATATTGGTGGCACTGTATACATAGTAACCGGAAGTTTCATAATTTCCCGTACCTGTCATCTGATAATAAGACTTCGCGTCTACCAGACCTTGTCCCTTCAACAATACGCCTCCCGCTTCACGAGCCTCAGCCGAACGTTTGGACACACCGAAACGATCGAGCAATGCCTCTGTAGAAGAGGTCACCACGCCACCAAAACGTCCGTTGATCTGGAATCCGAGCCCAAAGCCTTTGTATGTCAACATATTACTCCATCCCATATTGAAATCAGGAGAAGTTTTTCCCAAATAAACGGGTTCCCCCTTTTCCATTCCAAAGGTTCCATCGCTCTTTACCTCAACATATCCCAAGTGGTCTTTCTTTAAGAAGGTGTTGGCATAAATATCGTGAATACTTCCACCTTCTTTCAAGATGACACGACCACCATCCTTCAAAACCTCCGGAATATTAATCGGTTCATCCATCAAATCCGTATGATAGTTTTCAACCATCTCCTTAATCTCGTTTATATTACGAGAGAATGTCAATGTTGAAGAGACTCCTAATCCGAACTTAAACTGATCGGAATAGCTTAATGAAGCCTCCCAACCACGATTTCCCACATTACCGGCCTGCAAATAAATCTGCTTGTATCCGGTAAATTCCGGAAGATCACCCAAGAAGGTCTGATTGTATGTATTAGAATGATAGTAGGTTACCTCCGCACTTAATTTATTCCACAACTTCAGACTTAATCCAAATTCGTATGACTTTGTACGTTCTGCCTTGAAATCTGTAAACGGATAGATACCGGTAGGATCTAATGCACCACCCACAATAGGGGTAGTTACCGTACCCGGAGTCAGTCCCGAACGGGATACAGGCGCACCGACTTCCGTATACGAACCGCGAACTTTCAGGTAAGAGATAAATTCGGGCAATTTGACCATCTCGGAAATAATCCCGGACAGACCGATTGAGGGATAGAAGAAAGATTCTTCATCGGTATTCACCAAACGTGAATTCCAGTCATTACGTCCGGTCAGCGTCAAATAAAGCATACTCTTCCAACCAAGTTCCAAATTGGCAAAAACAGCATGATTACGTACACGACTATCACCACCCTTTTCTGAAATACGACCATTAGCCGGATCGATATTAGAAGCCGCAAATTTATTGGGCACTCCCAATAATGTCCCTTTGTATCCTCTCTCCAATGCCCAATAGTTAGAATAGTTCCAACCCGCATTGGCAGAAATACTGAAATCAGCTATATGTTTATTTACGTTCAACATAAAGTCGGCATATTCCTGACGGTCTTCATAGTTATTGTATCCATACAGTCCTTTCTTGCCTTCCGCAAATTTATCGTCGGATGAAGCGTAAATCTTGCGTTCAAACAATACATGTGTGTCATCCATTCTGAAACGGGCTGCCGCATTCAACCAATCGGTAATATTATAAGTCAACCCTACGTTGAACATATAACGACTCTTTTCATTCGTAGCTACATTGCGATAAGCAGTCCAGTAAGGGTTCTGTGAAGCATATACCGGATCTGCCACCGGCCAATACTGAACCGGAAGTTGACGGCTTTCATCGAAATGCTCGAATGACTTAATTCCATCAAAGTCTTCACCACGAGGGAACAAATAGGCGGCCATCACCGGATTCCAATATTGTCCTTGCGATACCATATTCTTGTCTTTCTGTTTCACATACGACGCACCTAAATCAAGTTGTAATTTATCATTAAGGAAAGTTGCCGTATTACGGATTGTGAAATTCAAACGTTCATATTCATTATTAGGCACAATACCTTTGGAATTGGTAGAAGAAACAGAAGCAAAAGTCTGATTCGATTTCGTACCGGTGGTCAACGTAACCGAATTAATAAAGTTTGTTCCGGTATTAAAGAAATCCTTCTTAGGATCATAACTTGTAGGAGTCAAAAGTTTCTCACCCCAGCTTTCATACATATCTTTTTTGTTACCATACGTATTTTGAAACTCAGGAGTCATATAAGCTTTGCTGAACTCTGAAGAAGAAGAGAACTGCACTGAAAGTTTTCCTTCTTTTCCTTTTTTAGTGGTAATCAAAATTACACCGTTGGCAGCACTACTACCATACAGCGCGGCAGCCGAAGGACCACTCAAAACAGAAAGGCTTTCAATATCTTCGGGATTGAAGTCGGCGATTCCTTCTGTTCCGGCCTTACCTTCACCCATAATACCACTGTCGGTATTTCCCATATTGGTATTGAACAAAGGAATACCGTCCACCACATACAAAGCATTGTTATCACCTTCGATAGATTTTGCACCACGCATTACAACACGTGTCGCACCACCAACTCCACTAGCGCTTTTATTAATACTCACTCCGGCTATCTTACCGTTCAACGAGTTTACAAAGTTAGCATCTTTTACCGTAGTCAAAGCATCTCCCTTGACTTGTTGTACATTGTAAGACAACGCCTTTTCTGCGCGTTTGATACCCAATGCCGTCACAACAACTTCATCGAGCACTTCGGTATCCTGCTTCATTACAACCGGATAAAAATCTTTCTTGGAGACAGGAATTGTCTGTGTAGCATATCCGATATAAGATACTTTAAGAATCGATTTTTCTGCCGCTTTGATCGTAAAGTTACCATCGAAATCGGTAATCGTACCTGTAGAACTACCATCCACAGATATATTTACTCCAATCAACGGTTCACCGCTTTCATCGGTAACCTTTCCTTTGATATTTTTAAGGGTTTGCGTAACTACAGGCTTCTTTTCAGTTATTATGATGTAGTTACCTTGAATCTGGAATGAAAAGCCTGTCCCTTTTAAAATGGTATCGAGTGCGGTTTCGAGGGATGCATTCTGCAAGTTTAACTGGGCTATTACTTTTCCTTTTAATTCGGAATCACTATAATTTATAGACTTTTTGGACTGTTTTTCCACAGTCTTTAAGGCATCAATGACAGTGATGTTCTTTTGCTGGATAGTTATTTTACTATCATTTTGAGCCAAAGCGAAAGTCTGTATAAGAATAAGACTTAAAAAAGTGAGAAAGACCCGCTTATGAGCTATTTTTTCTGCTATTTTTTCGTAGATTTGTAGCATCTTTAGTATTAGTTAATTGGTTATTATTCTAGGATCATTCAGAATAGCGTCAATATTACGCTAATATTAAAAGAAATTGATTTCATATCCGGGAGGAACGGCCATTCCTTCCGGGTATTTTTTTGCATTACGTATTAAATTAAAAAAGGTTCTACAATATATTTATTCTTTGCTAGTTACATAGCACTTATTTCCCTTGACAACATAGTTTACATTTCCTACAACTTGCGATATAATCTTCATAACTTCCTCCAAATTAGCCTGTTTGGAGAAACGGAAACTATATGTATTCTTTTTCAGACTATGAAGGCTATATACAAAGGCATAAGGAAATTTACGTTCAAGATTTGTAAAAATATCCTCCAGATGCATATTACTAAAAACCAATTCCCCACGTTGCCATGCCGTCACATCATCTATCTCAGGCATCCGCAAATTGTGCGCTTTCGTATGTTTGTCATAGACCAACTGTTCATTAGGCTTTAAAATAATATTTGACATTAAATTATTAAATTCCACTTTCACACGACCTTCCAATAATGTGGCAATTAATTCATTGCTGTCAGGATAAGCATTTACATTAAACTCTGTTCCCAAAGCTGTAACTTGATAATCATTCGCCTTTACAATGAAAGGATGCTTCTTATCCGGTTTCACTTTAAAGTTGGCCTCACCAATCAAATATACACTTCTAGTTTCTCCTGTAAATTGTTCCGGATATAGTAGTGTACTCTTTGAATTCAGCATGACATGTGTACCATCCGGTAATGTAAGTTCACGAGTTTCGGCTGTTGGTATATAGCATTCAACCAAATCTTTTTCTGGTCGGTCCTTTTCCAACATCAGATAGATAGAAATGGATGAGACAGCTAACAAGAAAATAGCTGCAGCTCTCCATATAAGTAACTGGTAATTTCTCTGCGAAGTGGCAGACTGCATTCCCAGATTCTGCCGCATTCGTTGTATTGATTGTTGCATACCATCAGGTGCTCTCTGTCCTTCTGCTTGTTTCCAAAGCTCATGAAGAGCCTCATTCTTTTCATCAACATGCTCCTCATCAGCCAACCACTGTTGCACTTTCTTCTGTGTATCGGCTGAATAGTTGTTATGGCCGAACAATTCTATGAGTTGTTGAATATAATTTTTCATGAATCTTTTTCTTTCTTTTTTGGGCTTTATACACTAAATACAACTACTACGAACACACTACTTAAAAATATTGGAGAAAAAAATAAAAAAGAGGAGTACCTTCTTTAATTCGATCAATGCCAGATAAACCTGATGCTCTATAGTACGAATAGAAACATCGAGTTTATCAGCTATTTCTTTATGGCTTAATCCTCGAAAACGGCTAAGTTCGAATATCAACCGACGACGTTTCGGCATCTTTTCCAAGGTCAACTGAATAATCAACAGCATCTCCCTATAATATACATTATTCAAGATCTCTTCTTTCTCTGTCAATTCATAAAGAAAAGTCTTTTCTATAACCTCCGCCTGATATTCTTGCTCTACCTGTTGATGCTTAAAGATGTTCAGAACTATATTTCTAGTCATTATAAAGATATAATTGTCTAGTTCTTTATCATTATTCAGCCATAACTCCGGCTGCAGCCAAAGCTTACAAAAAACATCTTGAGCCACATCTTCTACATCACTTTCCGATTTAAGCAGCATTTGAGCAAAGTTTTTTACTTTCGGAAAATTCACAGTAAAAAACCTCTGAAACTTTAATTCAATCTGCTTGTCGTTATTTTCCATCTCTCTAGTATTTTTCAGTGTTAACGGTTAAATCAAATGTACCATGTATAAGGTTAAAGAAATGATTAATATAATATCTATTACAAGCTTATAATCTGAAAGCAAAATAAAAGATTAATAACACAATAAAAAAATATTATTACTGTTTTTTGATTTATTTTTTCAAGTAGCCATTACTACAAAGCTCCCTCAAACAAAACAAATGTAGATTACACACCCATAAAAATAAAAAAGGCTTTATGAATCAATGATTCATAAAGCCTATAAAGAATACTCGTACTCGAAGCGGGACTTGAACCCGCACAGCCGCAATGGCCAAAGGATTTTAAGTCCTTCGTGTCTACCATTCCACCATTCGAGCATCCTTTCAAAGAAAGAGCGGAAAACGAGACTCGAACTCGCGACCCTAACCTTGGCAAGGTTATGCTCTACCAACTGAGCTATTTCCGCGTTTTTTCAACGGGTGCAAAGATAAGTAGTTTACTTGTTTCTGCCAAATCTTTTCGGAGGAAAGTTTAAAAAACTATCCTCCGAAAGTTTATTTTATCTTCCAAGCAGTGCTTTCTCCGCTTTCTCCATTCCACAAAAGTTGAATCCATCGATCACTTGCTGCATCAATGCTGAGATTTCCGCATTGCAAAGGTTGCCAATACTACCTTCATGAGTATGGTGTACTTCTTTGGTATGAGAGAATTTTCCAGCTTCAATATCCAAACCAACCTTCTTATATGCATCACGGAAAGGCATACCTTCACGTGCCAGACGATTCACTTCTTCCACGCTAAAAATAAGGAGGTATTTATCATCATCGAGGATATGCTCATTGACCTTTATTTCATTCATGATGTAAGTTGTCATCTGCAAACAGTCTTTCAATTCCTGAAAAGCAGGCAGGAAAACTTCTTTTATAATCTGCAAATCACGGAAATAGCCGGAAGGCAAATTATTCGCAATCATCATGATCTGTTGAGGAAGCGATTGCAGTTTATTACATTTAGCACGTGTCAGTTCAAAAACATCGGGATTCTTCTTATGGGGCATAATGCTGGACCCCGTGGTACAGTCATCGGGCAATTTCACGAAACCAAAGTTCTGGCTATTAAACATGCAGGCATCAAAAGCTAACTTGGAAATGGTTCCGGCAATCGTAGCCAATGCAAAAGCAACATTACGTTCCATTTTCCCACGCCCCATTTGAGCATACACAACATTGTAATTCATCGAATCAAAGCCAAGCAAGTCGGTTGTCATTGTCCGGTTCAAAGGAAAGGACGAACCATACCCTGCTGCAGAACCTAATGGATTACGATTACACATTTTAAATGCGGCCTGCAAAAACAGCATATCGTCCATGAGACTCTCGGCATAGGCACCAAACCACAAACCAAAAGAAGAAGGCATTGCAATCTGTAAGTGGGTATACCCTGGCATCAAAACGTTTTTATATCGTTCGCTCTGACGAATCAGTACATGGAAAAGTTGCTCTACAGCTTCGGCAACTTCTTTTATTTGTGTACGGGTAAAAAGTTTCAAATCCAATAAGACCTGATCATTTCTGGAACGACCACTATGTATTTTCTTTCCGATATCACCCAAACGACGGGTCAACATCAGTTCTACCTGTGAATGTACATCTTCCACCCCGTCTTCTATGATAAATTCACCTTTTTCAGCCGAGGCATAAATACTCTTCAACTCTGCCAGCAACTGTTCCAGTTCTTCTTTTGTCAACAAACCGATACTTTCAAGCATCGTAATGTGAGCCATAGAGCCGAGCACATCATGCTTGGCCAAATAAAGATCCATCTCACGATCACGACCTACCGTGAAACGTTCGATATCCTTATTCACCTGTACGGACTTCTCCCAAAGTTTCTGTGCCATAAAAAATAAGTTTAAGTATTAAGTGTTAAGTATTAAGTATTAAGCACAACAGCATGAGCCAAAGTGACTGCGGTTAATACTTAATACCTAATACTTAATACTTGTTTTTTAATATTCAATAACTGCCAGCATATCAACCATCTTCTCCAAACCCTCCTGAAGAGGTTTCTGTACCATTGCTTTCATAAACGGATTAAGATCCATACCGATAGTCACCTTCACCTTGCACTCTTCTTCTGCAGTTTCAACCAGTTGAATCCACATATTAAAGGGAAGTGGAGAGTTAGTTGTTGCCAACTTTATACATTTACATGGATCACGCTCTACAATTTGCAAAGTCAGTTGCCCAACAGGAGGGACACTAAAGCTTAACGTGTCCGAATCAAAACTCAAATCCTGTACCTTATCTTTCGGTAAACGATCTTTGACAGCTTCCAGATTACTCAAATCCGAAAGTTTATTATATACGCGTTCCTGACTGTAAGGTATTACCTTGACACTACTCTCAAAATTACTCATAAATTTCTATTAGTATAAAACAAAAAAAGAACAATCCGGCCAAATATTGTCCGAACAGTTCTTTTTACCAAATATGTTTGATCAAAAAATGAATCTTATTTTCCAGCATCCCAATGAGCAGGGTCTTTACGCCATTCGTTCAATGTCTGTATGTCTTCTTCTTCAATATAGCCTGTACGAAGAGCGACATCAAGTACTGCTTCATAATTGGTCAATGTTACCAAAGTCACCTTCGCATTTTTGAACGCCTCTTCAGCTACCGGGAATCCGTATGTATACGCTGCAACCATACCGATCACTTCGCAACCATCGCGACGAATTGCTTCAACAGCCTTCAAACTACTACCACCAGTAGAAATCAAATCTTCTACGACTACGACTTTCATGCCCGGACGAAGTTCACCTTCAATCAGGTTTTCCAATCCATGATCTTTGGGGGTAGAACGAACATACACGAACGGCAGATTCAATGCATCAGCTACCAAAGCTCCCTGCGGAATAGCGCCTGTAGCCACACCAGCAATCGCATCCACCTGTCCGAATCGTTCTAATATCAGACGTGTAATTTCAATCTTCACAAAATTACGAAGAGAAGGATAGGACAGAGTTTTACGGTTGTCACAGTAAAAGGGGGATTTCCATCCAGAAGCCCATGTAAAAGGGTTAGCGGGTTGAAGTTTAATAGCCTTAATCTTCAACAGTTTCTCCGCAAATAGTCTCTCTAAGTTTTTCATAACTAAACTAACTATTAATTATTTGCCGCAAAAGTACAGAAATTGAATGAGAATAAAAAGAAGAATCCGTTTATTTTTTCAGTCAATTTGTTCCTCTTCATCGGGAATGTCAATACAACGCTTGATATCTTTCAATTCAAATCCACGACTCATAGCGAATCGCATCAGCTTTCCATTCAATTCGTAATCGTCTGCCGCATGGATACTTTTCCGCTTGGAAGTCAGCAAGTCACGCAGAATAGAAAGATATTCTTCTTCATCAATTTCATTCAGATAACGCCATGCCACATCAGAAGGGATTTTCTTCATGTAAAGCCCTTGGGCTATTTTCATTTTCCCCCACTTGGCAAAGCGGAACTTGTCATTCACAAAAGCCCTGCAGAAACGTTCATCATCAATGAACTTCTCTGATTCCAGTCGGTCAAGAATACGCGCAATGGTATCATAGGCAATCCCCCAACGTTGTAACTTCTCATTTATTTCTGCCCGGCAATGCTCGGCAGTGGAGCAGTAAGAGGCTACGCGATTTAAAGCCTCTTCATCAGTTAATTGTGCACTCATCGGTTAGCTGTAACTATTCTATCTTTTCCAAATATGTCTTTTATAACACGAACATCACGATATTGGTTCATTTCAAGTATGTGTGCTGTTTCCCGGCCATAAGCCTGGTTGATTTCAAAATAAAGTTTTCCGCCCGGCAATAACAATTCACTTCCCAGACAGGCTATACGATTATAAAACCGTAAAGGGTCCTCATCAGGAACGAACAAAGCCAAACCCGGTTCCCACTCAAGGACATTAGCGTCCATTTCGTTCTTTTCCGTTTCAGTCACATAAGGCGGATTACTGACGATCACATCAAAAGACGGTACTTTTTCCCAGTCATCGGACAGCACATCTCTTTGCAGAAATCTCACCCCGGCTTCTAAATTTTCATTGTTTTTACGGGCAATAGACAACGCTTCTTCCGAAATATCCCAAGCCTCTACGTCTACATCCGGAAGTTTTTTATCCAGAGAGATCGCAATGCATCCGCTTCCTGTACCTATATCTAACAAACGACGTGCATTCGGGTTCTCCTTTACTATTAGTTCTACGAGTTCCGCGGTCTCCGGCCGAGGGATTAACACGCCGGAAGCAACCTTAAAATTCCTTCCACAAAACTCTGCAAAACCGCGAATGTACTGTATAGGTTCATTTTTCTGTAAACGGAATATAATGTTTTCTAATTCACGCTGTTTGCATTCGGATAAAATTATATCTTTGCCCATGTAAATATCGAGCGCATCTAAGCCTAACATGTCGCAACAAATCAGCATTGAAAGAGCTTTTATCTCTTCCGGCGGATAGATTTCCTGCAAAGAATGGCGAATGTAAGCGGTGATACGATTCATATTTTCACAATTTCGGAGTGCAAAAGTAAGAATAATATGGCGAAGAGCACCAAAATGGAAGAAGAAAAATACATGAGGCGTTGCATTGAGCTTGCAAAGAACGGGTTATGCAATGTGCCTCCAAACCCGATGGTAGGGGCTGTTATCGTATGTAACGGACGTATTATCGGTGAAGGCTATCACATTCGTTGCGGAGAGGCACATGCGGAGGTCAACGCAATCCGTTCTGTCAAAGATGAGTCTTTATTGAAACATTCTACGATTTATGTCAGTCTGGAACCTTGCTCCCACTACGGGAAAACGCCTCCTTGTGCGGATCTGATTATAGAGAAACAGATTCCACGCATTGTTATCGGCTGCCAGGACCCCTTTTCTGAAGTAGCCGGACGAGGAATTCAGAAATTACTGGATGCCGGACGGGAAGTTACAGTCGGCATATTAGAGGAAGAATGTCAATCGCTGATTCGTCGTTTTATTACTTTCAATACACTTCATCGGCCTTTTATCACGTTAAAATGGGCAGAGTCAGCCGATCATTTTATTGACATAGAACGTACAGGTGGAATGCCTGTGATACTCTCCTCTCCTCTCACTTCAATGCTAGTACATAAAAAAAGAGCGGAGGCCGATGCTATTATGGTAGGCAGACGAACGGCTTTATTGGATAATCCGTCGCTAACGGTACGCAACTGGTATGGGCATCATCCAATACGCATCGTATTAGACCGCACATTATCTCTTCCGAATGATTTACAAATATTCGATGGAAATGTGCCAACATTAGTCTTTACTGAAAAGAAACAGCCAGAAAGAACCAACATCACATATATCTCCATCGACTTCAATCATAACCCACTGGAGCAGATTATGGAGGTACTCTATCAACGGAAAATACAATCCTTACTGGTAGAAGGAGGCAGTCAATTGCTGCAATCATTCATCGATAATGAACTATGGGACGAGGCGTATATCGAGAAGTGCCCCAGCTGGCTACATTCCGGTGTTAAAGCACCCCAAATGAACGATAATTATAGTTATTCGATAGAAGAACACTTCGAAAGACAATTTTGGCATTATGTTCACCGGATATAGCTAAGATAGTTCTATTCAGGGGGTTTTACGTCGATAAAAACAGTATTATTATCTATAATTTTATATAAAACTTACCTGTAATGTTCATTATCGGAAAAAATGTTTCTATTTTTGCAACTTGTAAATAAACACAATCTTTCAAATGAGAATAAAGTTTTTATCATTCATTGCGAGTTTTTTCATGGTGTCATTTGTTATAACGTCATGTCTTGATGACGATAATAACATCGAATATAGCCCGGATGCAACTATCCATGCGTTTGAACTTGACACAGCAGGCCTTGGGAGTTATAAATTCACTATTGATCAATTATCACGTGAAATTTATAACGAAGACTCTCTTCCTGTTCATGCCGACACCATCATTGACAAGATTTTAATCAAAACATTAACTACGGCATCTGGTGTCGTAACAATGAAAGACAAAAGCGGTAACGATTCTGTCATAAACATCAATGATTCTATTGATCTCCGAGAACCACTTATTATAAAGGTATGGTCGACAGAAGCTTTAGCAGGAGTATCTCCTAATCAGACTAAGGAATATACTATTAAGGTAAATGTGCATCGGCATGATCCTGATTCATTGAGATGGAAGTATATGGATAAAATTAATAACCAAATCCAAATTACAGGAGAACAAAAATCCATTATTTTTGGTAATGAAGTCTTTACATACTCTATAGATAAAGATAATAAAGAATTATATAGGCATAAGAATTCTTTAACTAACTTCGGTAACTGGGACAAAGCACAAACTGTGGGATTACCGGAAGGCAAACTTCCGACTTCTATCGTCACATTCCAATTCAACAGAAGCCTACCTATGTTATATGCTACATCCGCAGGTGATGGTTATGTATATGAATCTGCTGATGGTATAAATTGGAGTAAATCAAGTATGTTTGGTGAAGGAGTGGAGTTACTTCTAGCCACATTGACCAATAACGATATCAGCAGAATTTGTTATACAAAGAAAGGAGCCGATAACCAACGCTATTTCTATTATCAAACAAATGATATGCCACAAGAGACTTTGGATGAAGCAGAAAATGGAGGAAAAGTACCTGCTAATTTCCCAACTAAAAATATATCCTACACAGTATATAAGTCTGCGACAAATATCAAATCTGTCCTTTTGGTGGGAGATACAGAGACGGCGACTTTGGCTGATGACAGCGAATTAGAAACGACCATTGTATGGGCGTATGACGGAAGTAAATGGGTTGAGTTCTCAACAACTTCCTCCGTTGCATACTGTCCTAAATATACTCAACCATCTATCATATATTACAATGACTTAGTATATATATTTGGCCAAAATTTCAGTTCTATTTATGTTTCCAATCAAGGATTATTCTGGAGAAAAGCTAACCCCAAGTTTGCATTCCCTCATAGAGATTGGAGCAAAGGAGGAACTCCAAACCCTAGCGTAGATCCTGAATTCAGAGGTAGAACGAATTACTCAATGGTACTAGACCCTGCGACTCAAAATCTATGGATTATATTTAGTCAAGGAAGTGCCAGCTTCAAAGAAGAGGTAGAAAAAGAAGAAAGCACTAAGTCGACTACAACTGAAACACGTACTTATAATCATGATTTAGAGGTATGGCGTGGCCGTCTTAATCAGCTATGGTTTGATTTGGCAAAAGCTGGCAAATAAAAACGTATACGTTTAAAATAAAAAGATGTCCTATATAGAACAAATAGACAAAACTCGGATACCACAACACGTGGCCATCATTATGGATGGGAACGGACGATGGGCAAAACAACGAGGGGAAGAACGTACTTATGGTCACCGTGCTGGCGCAGAAACGGTACAGAATATTACCGAAGATGCCGCCCGTTTGGGAATCAAGTACCTGACACTGTACACCTTCTCAACCGAGAACTGGAATCGGCCGCAAGACGAAATTGCGGCTCTGATGAATCTATTGCTAGAATCTATTGAAGAAGAGACATTGATGAAAAACAATATCCGCTTCAATGTAATCGGTGATTTCAAAAAGTTACCTGTTGAAGTTCAGAAAAGTTTGGCATCATGCATAGAACGCACATCCCAAAATAGTGGCATGTGTATGGTATTAGCTCTTAGTTATTCATCCCGTTGGGAAATAACCGAAGCTGTACGACAAATAGCAACACTGATAAAAACTGGAGAAATATCTCCCGAACAAATAACTGATGAATGCATCGCATCTCATCTGGAAACTAAGTTTATGCCCGACCCGGATCTACTGATCCGCACGGGAGGAGAAATCCGGCTAAGCAATTACCTCTTATGGCAATGCGCTTATTCGGAGCTTTATTTTTGTGATACTTTTTGGCCTGACTTCGACAAAGAAGAACTCTACAAAGCCATTTGGGAATATCAACAAAGGGAACGCCGATTCGGCAAAACCAGTGAACAGATCAGCTAATATAACTCGAAACATCAAATTATAACATAAATGCATTATCGTATTTCCTTTATATTCATAACGTTTGTCTGCCTGTGCTGCTTTGCGACAACAGGCATTGCGCAAAATGCTAACACTGATGAAGACTCGAAACCTGTCATCTTATACTCTGGAACACCCAAAAAGTATGAGATAGCAGATATTAAAGTCGAAGGCGTAAAGAATTATGAAGACTATGTATTGATTGGACTATCCGGACTATCGGTAGGACAAACAATTACTGTGCCGGGTGACGAAATTACTGGAGCAATCAAACGTTATTGGCGTCATGGTTTGTTCTCAAATGTACAAATCACAGCCGAGAAAATTGAAGGCGACAAAATCTGGTTAAAAATCAGTCTGACACAACGCCCGCGTATCGCAGATGTGCGCTATCACGGTGTGAAGAAGTCGGAACGCACCGATCTTGAGGCCAAGCTAGGGATGGTAAAAGGTATGCAAATCACTCCGAATACCGTAGACCGTGCCAAGACATTGATCAAACGCTATTTCGACGATAAAGGATTCAAAAATGCAGAAGTTATTATCTCGCAGAAAGACGATCCATCCAGCGAAAATCAGGTGATCGTTGACATTGATATCGACAAGAAAGAAAAAATCAAAGTACACGAAATCCAAATCGTTGGTAATCATGCAATCAAGGCTTCCAAGCTGAAGAAAGTAATGAAGAAAACCAATGAGAAAGGTAAACTTCGCAATTTGTTCCGCACCAAAAAATTCGTGCCGGAAAACTTCGAAGCAGATAAGCAGCTGATTATCGACAAGTATAATGAGTTGGGATACCGTGATGCAATGATTGTAAAAGACAGCGTTTCACAGTATGACGAAAAGACTGTAAACGTTTATTTGAATATAGACGAAGGACAGAAATATTATCTACGTAATGTTACATGGGTGGGTAACACTCTTTATCCGTCAGAACAGTTGAACTTCTTGCTTCGCATGAAGAAAGGTGACGTATACAACCAGAAGTTATTGAACGAACGTGTTTCTACAGATGATGACGCTATCGGTAACTTATATTACAACAACGGCTACCTGTTCTATAATCTCGACCCGGTAGAAGTAAATATTGTCGGCGACTCTATCGACCTCGAAATGAGAATCTATGAAGGCCGTCAGGCTACTATCAATAAGATCAAGATCAGTGGTAATGACCGTTTGTATGAAAACGTTGTTCGCCGGGAACTTCGTATTCGTCCGGGACAATTGTTCAGCAAAGAAGACTTGATGCGTTCCTTGCGTGAAATCCAGCAGATGGGACACTTTGACCCGGAAAAGCTGCAGCCGGATATTCAACCGGATCCGATGAACGGAACTGTTGACATAGGCTTGCCTTTGACTTCCAAAGCCAACGACCAAGTGGAATTCTCTGCTGGTTGGGGACAGACAGGTATTATCGGTAAGTTGAGCTTGAAGTTCACCAACTTCTCCGTAGCCAACTTGTTGCACCCGGGTGAAAACTACCGTGGTATCCTTCCACAAGGTGACGGTCAGACATTGACTATCAGCGGACAGACGAATGCTAAATACTACCAGTCATACAGTATTTCATTCTTCGACCCATGGTTTGGCGGTAAACGTCCGAACTCATTCTCCGTATCGGCATTCTTCTCTGTACAAACAGATATCAGCAGCCGATACTATAACTCCAGCTACTTCAACAACTACTACAACAGTATGTATAGCGGCTACGGTGGTTATGGTATGTATAACTATGGTAACTATAACAACTACGAAAACTATTATGACCCGGATAAATCTATCAAGATGTGGGGACTTTCCGTAGGTTGGGGTAAACGTCTGAAATGGCCGGATGACTACTTCACTCTTTCCGCTGAATTAGCTTACCAACGCTATAACTTGAGTGACTGGCAGTATTTCCCGGTAACCAACGGTAAATGTAATGACCTTAGCATTTCATTGACTTTGGCTCGTAACTCTATTGACAACCCAATCTTCCCTCGTTCGGGTTCAGATTTCTCACTGTCAGTTCAGTTCACACCGCCTTACTCGTTGATGGACGGTAAAGACTATAAGGGATATTACAGCAACCCTGAAACAGGTAGCATCACCCAGGACAACATGAATAAACTTCATAAATGGATAGAATACCACAAATGGAAATTCAAAGGCAAAACATATACTCCGCTGATGGATCCGGTTGCTCATCCAAAATGTCTGGTATTAATGACACGTACGGAATTCGGTCTGTTAGGTCACTATAACCAATACAAGAAATCTCCGTTCGGTACATTCGACGTAGGTGGTGACGGTATGACCGGTTATTCAACTTATGCAACTGAAAGTATCGCTTTGCGTGGTTACGAAAACAGCTCATTAACACCATACGGTTCTGAAGGTTATGCCTATGCACGTCTCGGCATCGAATTAAGATATCCGTTGATGCTGGAAACAAGTACTAACATTTATGTGTTAGGTTTCCTTGAAGCAGGTAACGCATGGCATGATATCAAGAAATTCAATCCATTCGAGTTGAAACGTTCTGCCGGTGTCGGTGTTCGTATCTTCCTTCCGATGATTGGTATGATGGGTATTGACTGGGGTTACGGTTTCGACAAAGTATTTGGTTCTAAACAATATGGAGGAAGCCAGTTCCACTTTATCTTAGGACAAGAATTCTAATGTATCATCAAAAACTAAACGTTATGAGAAAGTCTGTTCTATTAATTATGATGCTATTTACTGTCAGCATGGCGGCAAATGCACAGAAATTTGCACTGATCGATACGGAATATATTATGAAGAATATTCCGGCAGCTCAAAGCGCTAATGAGCAAATGCAAGAAGCTACGAAAAAATACCAGAGTGAAGTAGAAGCTCTGGCTAAAGAAGCACAGAAGATGTTCCAGGATTACCAGGCAAAATCTTCCACTCTTTCTGCCACACAAAAAACAAAGACAGAAGATGCAATCGTAGCAAAGGAAAAAGAAGCAGCCGAACTGAAGCGTAGTTACTTCGGTCCGGAAGGCGAATTAGCCAAGATGAGAGACAAGTTGATTACTCCGATCCAAGACGATATCTATGAAGCTGTAAAAGCTATATCACAGCAACATGGATATGATTTGGTAATCGACAGAGCCTCTGCTACAGGTATAATATTTGCAAATCCACGCATAGATATTAGTGATGAAATCCTAAGAAAATTAGGATATTCAAATTAATTTCATACATTTGCAGCTGGAAATAACTAAAAATCATTCAAATAAATTATAGAACTATGCTAAAAAAAATTGCACTTGTAATGTTGCTTGCACTCCCAATGGGTGTATTTGCACAGAACCTGAAATTCGGCCACATTAATGCACAGGAAATCATCACTGTGATGCCGGAATTCACCAAAGCCCAAAATGATATTCAGACTTTAGAAAAACAACTTACTGCCGAACTACAGAGAACGCAGGAAGAATTCAACAAGAAATATCAGGAATTCCAACAAGCTATCGCTAAGGATTCTCTTCCTCCCAACATCGCTGAAAGAAGACAAAAAGAGTTGCAGGATATGATGCAGAGACAAGAGCAATTCCAACAGGATGCTCAACAACAAATGCAGAAAGCCCAAAATGATGCAATGGCTCCTATCTACCAGAAGTTGGACAATGCCATCAAAGCAGTAGGTGCTGCTGAAGGCGTGATCTATATCTTCGACCTGGCAAGAACTTCGATTCCTTACGTGAACGAATCACAGAGCATCAACTTGACTAACAAGGTAAAAGCAAATCTTGGTATCAAATAAGATCTGACCAAGAATAAAGAAATACCAAAAGGGAAAGAGAAAGAAGGATCATCTTCTTTCTCTTTCCCTTTTTTTGGTGTACATTTGCATATATAAATCAGGTTTGTCATGAAGCAACATCTATCCCATACGCCCGGCCCAATCGGAGTATTCGACTCCGGCTACGGAGGTCTGACCATCTTAGACAAGATTAGAGAAGTATTACCGGAATATGATTATATCTATTTGGGAGATAATGCACGTGCCCCCTACGGAACGCGCTCTTTCGAAGTCGTATACGAATTCACCCGACAAGCCGTCAACAAGCTGTTTGATATGGGATGCCATCTGGTTATATTAGCTTGCAATACAGCTTCCGCCAAAGCTTTGCGTAGCATTCAGATGAATGATTTACCCCAAATCGATCCTGCCCGCCGTGTGCTCGGAGTCATCCGTCCCACTGTAGAATGTATTGGAGAGATTAGCAAGAATCAGCATATCGGTGTACTGGCAACAGCAGGCACCATCAAATCCGAATCGTATCCATTAGAAATACATAAACTGTTTCCTGAAATTCAGGTAAGTGGAACGGCATGTCCGATGTGGGTATCCTTAGTTGAGAATAACGAATCACAAGACGAAGGAGCCGACTATTTTATCCGGAAGTACATCGACCAATTACTGTCAAAGGATCCTCAAATAGATACTGTCATCCTCGGATGTACCCATTTCCCCATACTCCTACCTAAAATCCGGCAATACATTCCGGATCATATCAGTATAATTGCACAAGGAGAGTATGTCGCAGAAAGCCTGAAAGACTATCTGAAGAGACATCCCGAAATGGATGCCAAATGTACCAAGAATGGCAACTGCCAGTTTTACACAACCGAAGCGGAAGAAAAGTTTTCAGAATCGGCCTCTACTTTCCTGAAACAGCAGATTAGCGTAAAACATATCACACTCGAATAATTTTTAAGAAAATAAATAACTATTTCTCTCTCTTTTTTGTTATATTTGTAAATAACAACCCCTAATAAGTAAGAGCATGAAAGAAGAAGATTACAGCAAGGCAATAGAAGTATTCTCCGGATCCCCTTGGGAAGCCGAGATCATTAAAGGGTTATTAGAAAGCAACAACATCCGTTGTGTGATTAAAGATGGAATTATGGGGACATTAGCACCCTATATCGCTCCTTCCGTATCCGTCCTCGTGACAGAGGAAGAATACGAAGCAGCCACCGAGCTAATCAGAAGCCGGGACGAGAAAGGTAGCGATTGATACGGTCCAGTCCTTCTTTGATATTCTCCAATGAGTTTGCATAGGAGAAGCGTACATATCCTTCACCTCCCGTTCCAAAGTCTACCCCGGGAGTAATGCCGACATGCGCATGCTCGAGTACATCGAATGCAAAGCGATAAGAGTCGGTTGTAAACTTACGTGCGTTGGCAAAAATGTAAAATGCTCCTTGAGGTTCTACTTTAATCTCAAACCCCATTTCCCGAAGACGAGCAATCATGTACCGGCGACGCTCATCATAAATCTGCTTCATCCGTTCCACATCCGAATCAGCCTGCCGTAATGCAGCAATCCCAGCCTGTTGAGCAACGCTGGACGCACAAATAAATAGATTCTGCTGCAACTTCTGCAAAGAACGCATACAAGATTTAGGTGCGATCAAATAACCCAGCCGAAGACCCGTCATTGCAAAACGTTTAGAAAATCCGTTCAGGACAAAAGCCTGATCGGTATATTCAAGAATGCTGTGCGCACGTCCTTCATAGACAAGTCCGTGATAAATCTCATCTGAAATAACAGGAACTCCCAGTGCTGCCACTTCTCTCAAGAATTTTTCATCCAGCAACATTCCGGTCGGATTCATCGGAGAATTGATAAAGATAGCCGCTGTATGTGGATTCACACATTTGCGAATAGCTTCTATGTCGTATTGCAGATATTCTTTAGACAAAGGAACCAAAACGGGTTTAGCCTGGGTAGCCAACACAAAATTACGGTAACAAGCATATCCCGGATTGGAAAGAATCACTTCGCTATCCGTATTGCAGAGCAACATTAATGCAAGAAGAATGGATGGAGAAGAACCGGAAGTCACTACAATACAATCCGGATCTACCATCACTCCATATTCCCGTAGATAAAAAGCAGCAATTTCCCGCCGCAGTTCCGGGTCCCCCAAAGAATGCGTATAGTGAGTAAGATGACGATCATAAGCCGCTTTTGCTGCTTCCGACACACAAGACGGCACATCAAAATCGGGTTCACCAACTTCCAAATGAATAATATCAACACCTTGTTTCTGTAATTCGTTTGCCCTCTCCAACACATCCATTACAATGAAGGAGGTCATCTGTTCTACTTGTGGATTTGTATGTTTCATTGTTAATCTTTTCTCTATCTGGCTGCAAAGATAATTCTTTTTAGCCTGTTTTGGTAACATATCGGCAAAAAGCTCTATATTTGCGCTTTCAAATCGTTAGTAAGGATGAAACAGGAATTTACACGAATCGCAGTAAAAGTAGGAAGCAATGTATTGACACGCCGCGACGGAACGCTGGACGTTACCCGTATGTCGGCACTTGTTGACCAGATAGCGGAATTACATAAGTCCGGGGTGGAAATCATTTTGATTTCTTCGGGAGCTGTTGCTTCCGGACGCAGTGAAGTGCATCCGCAGAAAAAACTCGATAGTGTAGATCAGCGCCAGTTATTTTCTGCTGTGGGTCAAGCCAAACTAATCAACCGTTACTACGAACTTTTCCGCGAGCACAATATCCCTGTGGGTCAGGTACTGACAACGAAGGAAAGTTTTGGTACTCGCCGCCATTATCTGAATCAGAAAAATTGCATGACGGTAATGCTTGAAAATAATGTCATTCCTATTGTCAACGAAAACGATACGATTTCCGTCAGCGAGCTGATGTTCACCGATAATGATGAATTGTCCGGACTCATCGCTTCCATGATGGATACGCAGGCACTCATTATCCTAAGTAATATTGACGGGATTTACAATGGTTCTCCTTCCGATCCTAACTCTTCTGTTATCCGGAAGATCGGTCACGGCAAAGACTTATCCAACTATATTCAGACAACTAAGTCCAGTTTCGGACGGGGAGGGATGTTGACGAAAACCAATATTGCCCGTAAAGTTGCCGATGAAGGAATTACAGTGATTATTGCCAACGGGAAGCGGGATAATATTCTCGTAGATTTGCTACAGCATCCTGAAGAAACTCTTTGTACACGTTTTATACCATCAGACGAACCAGTATCCAGTGTCAAAAAATGGATTGCCCATAGCGAAGGTTTTGCCAAAGGGGAAATTCACATCAATGCATGCGCTACAGAAGTTCTAAACTCTGAAAAAGCTGTCAGCATCCTCCCAATCGGAATCACTCATATTGAAGGTGAATTTGAGAAAGATGACATTGTGCGTATCATGGATTTTCAAGGAAACCAGATCGGTGTTGGAAAAGTGAACTGTGATTCGAAACAGGCACAAGAAGCGATTGGCAAGCATGGAAAGAAACCAGTAGTACATTATGACTATCTATACATTGAATAATTAATAATAAGAATTTCTGTTTTATCCGATTTTAGAATAAAATTAGCTTGTTTCTGTACGGATTTGAACTAATTCATTGTATAGGGGTTTAAACTAAACATTACATAATAAAAAAACTATCTATCATGCTATCATTTATTTTAGTAATATTCTAATTATCAAAAGAATAAGTATGATAGATAGCTCTAAAAAAATGTAT
>ENA-OOXE01000040-OOXE01000040.1-human-gut-metagenome-genome-assembly--contig:-NODE-40-length-152802-cov-10.304157_pt1 | contig 152802 bp, 178 predicted proteins | sample MGYA00241585_ERZ501339 | MGnify/ENA primary metagenome ERZ501339 (study PRJEB25962, sample SAMEA1972463) | human gut metagenome | biome: human gut; feature: human-associated habitat; material...
CTCCTTTCGTTATTTATTATGCGGTAAAATCCACCGTATTGCCGTTCGCCGACATTATATCCGCTGCGATCCGGTCTTCTTCCGTCTGAGGCTCGTCCTCTACGAATGCTGTGTTCAGGTTGATTCTGCGGGTGCGTCTTCTGCTTACCCCGGCTCCGCTCTCCTGATCACTCTGATTGCCTCTACCCTGTTCCAGGTTCTGTTCAAACGAATGTGTCTGTACCGTCACTTCAATAGCCTCTACTTTTACACCCTGTTCTGCGAAGCTTTCCTTCAGCTGAACCATCTGGCTTTCCAGTGCAGCTTTTACGGTTTCATTTTGTGTAATAAAGTTCGCCGTAACCACACCGTTCTTCGATGCTACCTGTACGTGAAGCGTTCCCAGACTTTGCGGGTGAAGCTGCATTTCCAGATCGGAGCTGTCCGCCTTTACAGAGACTTTCATGTAATCCATGATCTGGCGCATGATATCCTGTGTATCCGTCGTTTGTGTTCCTTCTGTCTGTGATGCCTGCTGCAATCCGGAGAGGAAATTCTCTTCCTTCAGATTCTGTAACAACAGATTGCCCTGCTGTCCCGCTGTCTGGCTCTCATGTCTGTTCCCCGAATCTTTTGTTTTCTCTTCCTGTGTATTCTGTACCGGTGCCTGTATTTTCTCCTCCGGTTCCTGCTCCACTGTCGGAAGTTCCACATCACTCTGTAATCTCTCTGCCGCATCTGTGGCATGGTCTTCCACTTCCACCGTGATCACAGGTTCCTCTGTCACTACTTTAGTGACCGCATCCTGCCATTTTTCCGGTGTCAGCTGCAGTTCTTCCTGTGCCTGTCCCGTCAGATCCTTCTGCAGATCCAGGATGCTTTTTACATTTCCATACAGCTCTTCATCGGTAAGTAATGCAAAAGAATCCTCCGCTCCGCTGACCGCCATCAACAATTCGTTCAGCTGTGCCGGATCCATCAGGTCTGTCTCCGTCATGCCCAGTTCATCCATAACTCCCTGCAGCTCTTCTTCACTGACAGAAAAAGTTTCCTTGATCTGTCCGATCAGGTTCTGTACGATGGTTCCCAGGACTTCCTGGACTTTTTCCAAATCTTTGGCATCGCCGTCCTCTGCTTTGACATCTGACTTCTCCTGTGTTCCGGTGAGGTTGTCCCGCTGTCTGTCACCGGTCCGTAATGCTTCACCACGTCTGACATCGTTACATCCGTCGGTCGTGCGTCCACCATTTCCGGTCGTCTGCGCATTGTTCTGGGTCTTGTTCCACACTGCCTGGAAACCGGTTCCGGCATTCTGTTTCGCTGCTGTGACCATATCCCGGATCTGTACATTACCGTCATTTCCAACACCTTTAATCGTTGTGCCTGCCATGTTCTTTTCTCCCTCCTTTCCCAGGTCCTTTGGCTGCCGGATGGCAGTCTTAACCCTGTAATGATACTACAAATCTTTTATCGGATCTTTCCGCTTTTTTCTTAAGACTCAGGGTCCATAATTTTCGTGATCTTTGCTGCCACTTCAGAATTCATGGCACCCAGGATCTTACCCCTGTCCTCCGCGCTCATCACTTTCAGAATACGGGCCGCCAGATCCAGATTATTAGTCATCTGCTCAAAAATAGCCGCTGCCTGCTTCGGTTTCATTGCAGAATAGGCTGCCGCATAATCCTGTATTTCCTGACTCTCTTCCAACTGCGTCACTACCTGTTTATAAATATATTCGGCAGTAGCGGGATCCATAGATTCATAATATTTTTTATATTCTTCCGCACCCGGTCCCTTATCGGAATAGACTACCTCATCATAGAATTCTTTCTGAATCCGCTGGAATTCCACTTGCTGATTCTCGAATTCCTTAAGTCTCAGCACCTCGGCTTTCAGCTGATCCAGTTCTTCCTCCTTTGCTGCAGATGCCGTCTGCGCCTGCTCCAACTGCAGCTCCAGACTCTTGATCTGATCCACCGCATCCTCTAGACTGGTATAGCCACCGTAGGCACTGCCATCCGTAGTCTCTGTTACGGAGTTAGCCGGGAGAATTTTGTTCAGTACAGGCACATCCTTGAGAATAGGAGTCACCACAGAGCTTCCGAATCCCCCGATATCCAACTTGATGATCGCGCAGATTACAGCCATCCAGAGTACCACGATCAGTATGGTCGCTCCGAAGGTCAGAAGGCTGTTGCCTTCGCTCCCGTCATCCAGAGCATCTTCCTGTTTTGCGATTTCTTTTGCCCGGCGCTTTGCTTCCTTGCGCTGTGCCTGCTGTTCTTTTTTCAGTTTTTTCTTTTCTTCCGCCAGCTGTTTTCTCTCGTTATCCGTTGTCTGCTCTTCCGGAGTCTTTTCTCTTGCCATTTATGTCCTCCCGTTGTCTCAATCCGCCTGCCGGCTTTTTTTGTCCGTAAGTATAACTGGTCAGTTCATCAATTGCTTTACTTTCCGCATGATTTTCTTCCTGCAGAAAAGCCTCGAATGCCTTTTCTCTGAGAGTTTCATGCATTTTTCTCTCTTTCATGGCTTCTGCCATTCGTTCTCTGGCAGCCTCCACATTTTCCTTTGCTTTATCCACCCGGATGCACTGTGCAGCCACCAGACTGTCCATTTTCAAAAGTGCTTCCTTGTTCTCTTCAATGGCCCTCAGATCCAGTTTTCCCTGCAACAGGCCGCCGGATTCTTCTTCGTATTCCCGTCTTCGCGCCTTCAGGCGTTCCAGGTGTTCGATTTCCACATTCAGTGCAGCCTGCGCCGTTCCGAATTCCTGCTTTGCCTGCGTCTCCATTTTTTCTTTGATATTCAGAATGTTCTGCAGGGAATATCTGAACTTTGCCATTTATCTCACTCCTGATTTGCGAACAGGTCTTCCAACATCTGTACCGTCTCTTCAAAGGTAAATTTCTCCTCTGTGCCCTGACACAGGAAGCTGTTCACATCATCGATCTTCGAGATGGCATAGTCAATGTTCGGGTTACTTCCCTTTTTATAAGCGCCGATATTGATCAGATCTTCCGCTTCATTATAGGTGGCCAGTACATTTTTGAGTTTGTTGGCCGCCTGCTTGTGCTCTTTGGCTGCGATCTGGCTCATACATCTGGAAATACTCTGTAAAATATCGATAGCAGGGTAATGATTTTTGTGTCCCAGCTTTCTGTCCAGCATAATATGACCGTCCAAAATACTTCTCGCCGTATCCGTGATGGGTTCGTTGAAATCGTCGCCATCTACCAGGACGGTATACAATCCCGTAATGGATCCCACCGCAGCTCTGCCCGCCCGCTCCAACAGTTTAGGCATTTCCGAGTACACGCTGGGGGGATAACCTCTGGTCACCGGAGGTTCTCCGCTGGCCAGTCCGATCTCTCGCTGTGCCATGGAAAAACGGGTCAATGAGTCCATCATCAGCAGGACATCCTTTCCCCGGTCTCTGAAATATTCCGCAATAGCAGTGGCCGTCTTGGCAGCCTTGTTCCGCTCCAATGCCGGTCTGTCGGAAGTCGCCACGACTACTACCGATCTGCGCATACCTTCCTCACCTAAGTCTCTCTCTATGAATTCCCGGACCTCTCTGCCGCGCTCACCGATCAGCGCAATGACATTAATATCTGCCTTGGTATTTCTGGCAAACATACCCATCAACGTAGACTTTCCGACACCGGAACCGGCGAAGATACCGATTCTCTGCCCCTTACCAACAGTGATCATACCGTCCACTGCCTTTACCCCCAGGGGTAATACCTGGTCGATAATCGCTCTGGACATAGGGTCCGGCGGTGCCGCCTCTACCGGATATGCCACGCCTGTAATCGTGTCTCCATCAATGGGGATTCCCAGTCCGTTTACTGTCTTGCCCAAAAGCTTCTCACTTACCGTAACTGTCAGGGGGTCTCCCGTATTTTCCACCACACAGCCGAGACCGATGCCATCTACCGAATCGTAGGGCATAAGAAGAGTCTTCTTATCACGAAATCCCACAACCTCAGCCATAATGGGTTTTGCCCCTTCCGCTTCCGGCAGGATCCTGCACAGATCCCCCAGTTTGGAATCCGGACCGGCCGACTCAATCGTCAGACCTACCACATTTACCACTTTTCCCAGTTTCCGGTAAAAGGTCTTATCTGCTAATTTATTATATTTTTCAAAATCTATGTTTTTAATGACCATTTATCAGCCTTCGTAGGATAATAATTTTAATTTCTGACGCAGTTCGGACAGCTGCGTTCCCAGTCCGCAGTCAAAAATACCGCCCTCTGTCTCGATCAGGCACTCGCCCTTTCCGAGGGTAATGTCTTTCACGATCTCCACGGTTGCATTCGGTGCAACCGCACCGGCGGAAATCTGCTTTTTCTGCATACTGACATAAGGGTAATCTTCTTTGGACACATGAATCAGAAAGCTTCTGTTATCCTCTGATTTCCGCATGGTAGTGGAGATCAGATAACACAGAACCTCCCGGTAGGAATGCAGGTCTACATGAAAAATATGCTCATAAATTCCGGTGATCGTGTCCACAAATTCAGGTTCCAGCTCGTCCAGCCGCTTCTGGTATTCTGCTTCCAGTCCCGCCGTTTTCTTCTGATATTCTGCTTCTCGTGCAGCCTCTGTGCGATCCGCTTCCGCCTGTGCTTCCTGTTGTCCCTGTCTTCTGGCCGCTTCCTGTATGTCTGCCCGCTCTGCTTCCGCCTGTGATCTGGCATCCTGCAAAATACTTTCTGCCTGTGCCCTGGCATCTTCTACGATCTTCTGTGCTTCCGCCTCCGCATCTTCCTTAAGCTTCTGAATATCTTCTCCTGCTTTGATCACATTGCCGGAAGGAGTGAATTCTGTTTTCTCTTCCTCCGGATCTGTCACCGGTGCTTCCACTTTGTCCGCTGCCAGGCCGGACACAAACCCCGTATTACTTTCCTTCTGCATTTTGGCAGACAGCTCCCTGATACGTTTTGCTACCAGTTCATTGGTATCTATCACTCTTGCATCGTCTTCCGAAAGCTTTGTAAATCCCTTTTTTAAAAGATTACTAGACAACGATCTCGTCACCTCCGCCTCTGGAAATGATGATCTCACCGGAATCCTCCAGCTTACGGATAATATTGACAATCTTCTGCTGTGCTTCTTCTACATCCTTCATACGTACAGGACCCATAAATTCCATATCTTCCTTGATCATAACCACCAAACGCTTGGACAGATTGTTGAAGATCGCATTCTGTACCTGCTCGTTGGCACCCTTCAGTGCCACTGCCAGATCATTGTTGTCCACGTCACGCAGCACACGCTGAATTGCTTTGTCGTCCAGTAAAAGGATATCCTCGAACACAAACATTTTTTTGCGGATCTCGTCTGCCAGTTCCGGTTCTTCGATCTCCAGAGTCTCCATAATGTGTTTCTCGGTACCACGGTCTACCGTATTCAGAATATCTACCACTGCATCGACACCACCGATAATGGTGTAGTCCTGGTTCACCAGACTTGCCAGCTTGGATTCCAGTACCTTTTCCACTTCTTTGATAACATCAGGACTGGTACGGTCCATGACAGCAATACGTCTTGCCACTTCCGCCTGACTGTCGGGAGGCAGTGCAGATATGATCAATGCTGCCTGACTGGGAGACAGATAGGACAAAATCAGCGCGATGGTCTGCGGATGCTCATCCTGGATGAAGTTGATCAGCTGGCTGGCATCGGTCTTACGCACAAATTCGAAAGGCTTCACCTGCAGGGATGCAGTCAGTTTTCCGATAACATCCATCGCCTTGTCGGAGCCCAATGCCTTTTCCAGCAGTTCTTTTGCATAGTTGATACCGCCCTCGGCAATATACTGCTGCGCCAGGCACACCTCGTAGAATTCATTGATCACTTCTTCTTTTACCTGAGGTGTGACACTCCTGGTATTAGCAATCTCCAGTGTCAGTTCTTCGATTTCTTCTTCTTTTAGATGTTTAAAAATCCCGGCGGATCTCTCCGGTCCCAATGCGATCAGAAGAATTGCCGCTTTCTGCAATCCCGATATTCCGCCTTCTGCTTTTGTTCTTGCCATGTTTACTCCGTTTCCTAGTTCCAGTCTTCGTTCAGCCAGTTACGCAACAGCGCCGCTGCCGACTCCGGATTCTCATCTACGAATTTCTCAATCATTTTACGTGTCTCGGACTTAGATTCCACATCAATATCTTCCAGTTCTGTCTCAGGAGTGGACTGCAGCATATTCTCCACAGATACCTCTTCTTCCTGCTGTACTGCCTGTCTGGTACGCATACTGCGCAATACTACAAATACAAGTAATCCCAGGATCAGGACCAGCATAACCACACTGAGCACATTTTGCCAGCTGACTGGCTTGCTCTCCTTGTCATAAAAGATCGGACTTTCATAGGCAATGATCGTAATATTGCTCTCACTGATCCCCGTAGCATTGGCTACCAGACTGTACATATCGGAATCCACATCCAGTTTGGTATCCGCACTGTTCTGGGTTTTGTATTCGTCCCAGGTAGTACCGTCCAAAAGTCCCTGTCTCTTGACATCCTCATAATGGATCTCTTTATAGGTAATTGCAGCAATGGATATGGAGGAATTGGTATAATTGATCCCTCCCGCCGGTGTCACCTTATCGGTAATGGACTCATTCGGCAGATAATCCCTGCTGGTCTCAGAAGTCGAGGAAGAGCTGTTATTGCTGTCCGGGGATACATAAGTGGTTTTCCCGCTTTCCCCATTGGAGGTGGTACCCGGAACACCTCCGCCATCATTGGTGTTCTCACTCTCATAAGTCTCCTCATGAGAAAGCATACCTTCATCTCTTCCGGAATTTGCATAATATTCTTTTACTGTCTCCTTATAATCGGAGAAATCCATACTCAGATGGCTGGTCACTGCCGCATCGTTATACTGCTTGGTTCCCAACAGCACCTTTTTTACCTGATTGGCGATCATGGATTCTGCCTGGTTCTGTAATTCCTGCATGGAATTGGCAATGCCTGCGGATGTGTAATCGTCACCGCCTGCAAACAGCAGATTGGAATCAGTATCCATAATGGTAATATTCGCCGTGGTATCATTCCGCAGCCATGTAGCAACACACTTTGCCAGCGCTGCTGCATTCGCGGATGTAAACGTACCATCCAGCTCCAGCTGGATGAATGCAGATGCTTCTTCGTTCTGTGCCGCCAGCGTTCCGTTATCCTTCGGGAAGCTTAAATGTACCTTAGCCGATTTTACAGCGCTCTGTGCCTCGATCGTCTGTGTAATATACTGCTCCAGATAGGAATTGTAGAGTCTCTCCTTATCGGTAGCGGTCGTAGACATGCTGTTCCCCAGATAATCATTCAGATTCAGGGCATCCGGTACATATCCGGCAGATCCGAGGGCCAGGTTAGCCGCACTCTGCTGGCTGCTCTCTACATCGATCTTCAGTCCGTCATTGGATTCTCTATGTGCGATCCCGGCACTGTCCAGCGTATCTATGATTTCTGACGCCTGTGCGGTAGTCTCGCAGGTAACCAATCGTACATACTGTGGTTTACTCATGACATACATGATGATCGCAAATGCAAAGATCACAACCGCAGCGGCTCCGATAATGATGCTCTTCTGTCTGGTTGTGAACTTATTCCACCATTCCAGTATTTTCGCAGGTATTTCTTTTAATTTGTCTGCCATTGCAGCTCTCTCCTCTTACGTCAAGTATAAAAAGGTATGATTTAGATCTGAATCTGCATCAATTCCTTGTAGGCTTCCATCACCTTATCGCGGATGGCTACGGTATACTGCAGAGCAGTGGAAGCCTTTCCCATAGCAATGGTCAGGTCATGCGTATTGTCCGTCTCGCCCAGTGCGAAGCGGATCTTCTCATTTTCGGCATCTGAGAGATAGCTGTTGGTCGTCTTCACATTGTCGATTGCTGTGTTGAGAAAAGTCTCGAACATCGTGCCTTCTGCCTTCTTCTCCTTCTCCGCAAGCATTCCTGTCAGAGAGGTGGGAGACACCGTGGCTGTTCCGTTTACATTATTTAAAGCAGTAATCGCAGAAATATCCATTTTATAAACCATATCCTTCCTTACGTCGTATATTCCGGTCCGTTATGCAATGGGCCGTTCTCCGGATCCGTCAGCTTACTGACCGATCTCCAGTCCTTTCAGTGCCATGGATTTGCTGGCATTAAACGCCGTGGAATTCGCCTCGTAAGACCTGCTGGCATCGATCAGATCCGTCATTTCCGTGACAATATTCACATTCGGATATGTCACATATCCATTCTCGTCCGCATCCGGATGGGAAGGGTCGTATACCATATTCATCTCCGTAGTGGTATCCTCGAAGATCTGGCTGACCTTCACACCGCTTCCGGAGTAGCCGCTGCTTACATTATGCAGCACCTGGCTGAAGGTCTGTTGCGGGTTCTTCTGCTGGAACGTAACGATTTTGCGGCGATACGGTGTACCATCCTCGGTTCTTGTGGTATTGGCATTGGCAACATTTTCGGAGATCACGTCCATACGCAGTCTCTGTGCTGTCAGTCCGGATGCCGTAACATCAAATGCTGAAAACATACTCATACGCTAATCCCTCACTTCATCACAGTCTGTAAATTGGTAAATTCCTGATTAATGCTGCTGATCAGTCCCTGGTATTTCAGCTGATTCTCTGCCAGCATCACATTTTCATTCTCGATATCCACATTATTGCCGTCCAGGCGGTAGGAATAATTGGCATAATCCACATACGCCCTGCCGCGGAGTCTGCTCAGATTGACATTGGCTACTTTATCATCCATGGACTGATAGCGATTATTGCCAAGAGCCTGCTGCAGTACCGACTCGAAAGCCACATCCTGTCTCTTATACCCCGGTGTATCTACATTGGCAATGTTATTGGAAATAGCTTCATTCCGTTGCCATGCAGCATCCGCGGCACGATTTAAAACATTAATATAATCAAACGCATTTGTCTGTATCATACTACCTCACATTCTACTGTTCCTTAAAAAATCGATTAAATCGCACAGGAACCGCTTCTACCATACCTACTCTACTTTATTATAAAGTATTTCGACAAAAACACAATACTAAAATTAAGAGAAGAGACTATTTTTCGCAATAGTCTCTTCTTCCTAATCTGTCGTTATTTTTGTACTTTTTACTTAATTTCTGCCATTTTGGCGCTTTAATTCTTCAATCTCATCAAACACGGCATCGTTCAATACCTTGATATACGTTCCCTTCATGCCGGAGGATCTGGACTCGATAACGCCGGCACTTTCAAACTTCCTTAAGGCATTGACAATGACGGATCTGGTAATGCCGACTCTGTCAGCGATCTTGCTCGCTACCAGGATTCCTTCCATACCGTTTAATTCATCAAAAATATGGGTAATGGCTTCCATCTCTGAGAATGACAGGGTGCTGACTGCGGATTTCACAACCGCTACCTTACGGCTCTCTTCCGCACTCTCTTCATTTACTGCCCGGAGCATTTCCAGTCCCACCACTGTAGTTCCATACTCGCAGAGAATAATATCATCGATGTCATACTGTTCGTCACACTTATAAATAAAGAGTGTTCCCAGCCTCTCACCGGCGATCTCGATGGGAGTGATGATTGCCTGGAACTTTCTCGTGTCGATATTCTCGAAACCAAGAGTCTCCAAGTTGACATTCTCCTTCGTGGACAACACACCAAGCAGTCTCTCATTTAACATCGGATCGATAAATCCGCCAATACTGTCATCCAAAAGCTCTGTGATGGGTTCGATTCCGTCGGATTTACCTACACCCAGCACCTTACCCTTCCTGCTGATCACCAGTACATTGGAATTCAGGATCTCACGCATTACCTTACAGATATCGCTGAATACCACTTTGCTGGAGTTATTATTGTGTAACAATTTACCGATCTTACGTGTTTTGTCCAACAATTGTACGCTACTCATCTATCTTCCTCCGTTTACACATACTACGAAACCACAAGATGTTATGCACATTGTAGCACATGTAATTTCAGATTACAATGGAAATAGCGCTAATTTATGAGAAAATTCTGACAGTATATAAAACTACTTCTCTTCCGTCGGTTTATTCTTCACATAACCGCATTGTTCGTCCATGCAGACCAGTTTGTTACCTTTTTCCAGCAGCAGCTTACCGCAGCGGGGGCATTTCTCTCCCGAAGGCTTCTGCCATACCATGAAATCACATTCCGGATTATCGATACAGCCGTAATATCTTCTGCCCTTCTTGGTCTTCTTCATAACAATATCTTTGCCGCACTTGGGACATGCCACGCCAATCTTCTCGAAATAAGGCTTGGTGTTGCGGCACTCAGGGAATCCGGGGCATGCCAGAAATCTGCCGTGAGGTCCGTATTTGATCACCATGCGTCTGCCGCACAGTTCACAGACTTCGTCGGATTCTTCATCCGCGATCGTCACCTCTGCCAGATCTTTCTCAGCTTTTTTCACTGCTGCATCCAGGTCCGGATAGAAGTTCTCCACAATGGTCTTCCACTTCACAGTGCCTTCTTCCACACCATCCAGCAAGGTCTCCATATTAGCGGTAAAATTTACATCCACGATGGCCGGAAATGCTTCCTTCATCATATGATTGACCACTTCACCCAGCTCCGTCACATAGATATTACGATTCTCCTTGGTAATATATCTTCTGGCGAGAATCGTGGTGATGGTAGGTGCATAGGTACTGGGACGTCCGATGCCCAGTTCTTCCAGGGCACGCACCAGACTTGCCTCGGTATAATGTGCGGGAGGCTGGGTAAAGTGCTGCTTCGGATCAAAATTTATAAATTCCAGTACACTGTTCTCATCCAGGTTGCCGCCCAGTACATTTTCCTCGTCCTTATCTTCCTCCTGGGTATAGACACTCATGAAACCATCAAAGCGCATTTTGGAGGCTGCCAGCGTAAAGATCTGATCCTTCGCCTGAATTTTCACTGAAGTCGTATCATACTGTGCTGCACTCATGCGGCTTGCTACAAAACGTTTCCAGATCAGCTGATACAGACGGAACAGATCTCTGGGCAGCTGTTCTTTGATGGCAATGGGCATACGGTTTAAATCCGTAGGACGGATGGCCTCGTGGGCATCCTGGATCTTCTGACCGTTCTTTTTTTCTGTATTTACGGCAGCCTTGTACTTTTCACCGTAATGTGCGTCGATGAACTGCGCAGCCTGTGCTTCCGCTTCTTCCGATACACGGGTGGAATCCGTACGTAAATAGGTGATCAGACCTACCGTACCTTCTCCCTTGATATCCACACCTTCGTATAACTGCTGTGCAAGACGCATGGTCTTCTGTGTGGAAAAATTCAGCACCTTGCTGGCTTCCTGCTGTAAGGTGGAGGTAGTAAAAGGAAGTGGTGCCTTCTTCACACGCTCGCCGTGTCGAACTTCCTTCACTTCGTATTTGGCACCCTTCAGGGAATTCATGATCTCATCAGCTTCTTCCTTGCTGCCGATCCCCTGCTTTTTCTCCGTAGTTCCGTAATATTTTGCGCAGATGGGCTTCTTCTCGCCCTTTACCTTCAGATTCACATCCAGGGACCAGTACTCCTCCGGAATGAAGGCATTGATCTCATCCTCTCTGTCGCAGATGATCCGCAGAGCCACAGACTGTACGCGGCCGGCACTTAAGCCTCTCTTGATCTTCGCCCACAGAATAGGGGAGATCCGATAGCCTACCACGCGGTCTAACACACGTCTCGCCTGCTGGGCATCCACCAGATTCATATCGATCTCTCTGGCATGCTTTAAGGATTCCTTCACCGCACTTTTAGTGATCTCGTTAAAGGTGATACGATATACTTTTTTATCTTCCAGTTTCAAGGCATAGTATAAATGCCAGGAAATGGCCTCTCCCTCACGGTCCGGGTCGGTTGCGAGATATATCTTCTCTGCCTTCTTCACTTCCTTACGCAAGGATGCCAGCAGATCTCCCTTGCCGCGGATCGTAATGTATTTCGGTTCATAGTCATGTTCCACATCAATTCCCAGCTGACTCTTGGGCAGGTCCCTCACATGCCCCTGGCTGGCCATAACCTCATAATTCGCTCCCAAAAATTTTTTGATTGTCTTCACCTTCGCCGGTGACTCTACAATTACTAAATATTTTGCCATATATGCTCCCATCCATCCGTTTTCGCGGATATACGGCTTTCGGTTCCCGCCTCTTTGCCGCTTTTTCCCCATGATTTGAGTAATCGTGAACCACTATACAACAAAAAAATGGGAATGGCAAGAAAAATTTATAAAAAAAAGAGCCAAAAAGCAATCATTTCTGCTCTTCGACACTTTTCAGGGTTGGGCTATTCTATTAAAGAATAAGCAGCTGATAGGGGAATCGAACCCCTGTTTTCGCCGTGAGAGGGCGACGTCTTAACCGCTTGACCAATCAGCCATAGGTTACTTACGAACCTTGTTCAGTATAATACATTAATTTGAAAATTGCAAGTATTTTTTGAAAAATTTCTACAATTTTCAAAGAGCAGCTGATAGGGGAATCGAACCCCTGTTTTCGCCGTGAGAGGGCGACGTCTTAACCGCTTGACCAATCAGCCAAAAAAACCGTACTTGCATAGTATAATGGAGAACCATTAAAAATGCAAGTACTTTTTTCAAAAATTTTAAGAACGTTCTGTCCCCAGCGCAAAAGCTCAGTGCCCGGACCATTCGCAAAAGCGTCTGCTGCGCAGCCGGCGCCGCTTGCGCGGCTCATCTTTTACTTCATGGATCTGGCGCTCCGCTCATACCGTGTGGAACACGCTGCTTTGTACGCAAGCGTCCACGCAGTGTGTTCTGCACGGTATGGCTGAGCTGTTACACCAGATCAAATATACTGATCTGATTGGACTCGGGCAGGTCTCCTAATAATCCTAACGAATCCATAAGGTCAATTATCGTCTTGGAAACCTTAGTTCTTTGACGAAAATCATCTTTGGAGAGGAACGGACCGTCCTTGGCAGCTTCCACAATGGCATCTGCCGCCTTCTCTCCCAGTCCGTCGATACTGTTTAAGGACGGCATTAATTTTCCATCCACGATCTGGAACGATCTGGACTGTGCACGGAAGATGTCGATGGGTTCAAATTCGAAGCCTCTTGCATACATCTCCTGCACGATACGCATATCACCCATAGCATCTTTTTCCTTATTAGAAAGAGTATCCTGTCGTTTTTTGTACTCTGCCATCACGCTCTCCAAGTGCCTCTGCCCCTGACACATGATCTCATAGGAAAATGCCTTGGCGCGGATACTGAAAAACGCACCGTAATAAGCTAACGGATAATGGATCTTGCAATAAGCGATACGCCATGCCATCATAACGTACGCCGCCGCATGTGCCTTCGGGAACATATACTCGATCTTCTGGCAGGATTCGATATACCACTGGGGTACGTCATGCGCCAGCATATCCGCTTTCCACTCTTCCCACATGGCACATTTTCCCTTCGCCACCATACCCTTACGTACTGCCTCCATGATCTTGAAGGACTTCTCCGACTCCACGCCCATCTGGATCAGATACAGCATGATATCATCACGGGTACAGATCGCCGTGGAAATAGTCGCCACGCCGCTCATGATCAGATCCTGCGCATTGCCCAGCCATACGTTGGTACCGTGGGACAGACCGGAGATACGCACCAGATCGGAAAACGCCTTGGGTTTCGCATCAATAACCATCTGCATAGCGAAGTCTGTACCGAACTCCGGAATGCCTAATGCTCCTAACTTTGTTCCACCGATCTGTTCTGGGGTGATGCCTAACGCGTCCGTGTTCTGGAACAGACTCATAACATCCTGTCCATCCAGCGGGATCGTCAAGGGATCTCTCCCCGTCAGATCCTGCAGCATACGGATCATGGTAGGATCATCGTGTCCCAGAATATCCAGCTTCAGCAGGTTATGGTCGATGGAATGGTAGTCAAAGTGTGTGGTTATGGTATCCGTGGTCATATCATTCGCCGGATGCTGTACCGGGGTGAAGGAGTTAATATCCTGCCCCAGAGGCAATACAACGATACCGCCGGGATGCTGACCGGTACTGCGTCGCACTCCGGTACATCCGGAAGCGATACGGTCGATCTCGCTGGTCCGCTTATGAATGCCACGTTCTTCAAAATAATTCTTCACATAACCGAAAGCAGTCTTATCCGCCAGGGTTGCAATGGTTCCGGCACGGAAAGTCTGTCCTGCGCCGAAGATAACCTCCGTGTATTTATGCGCCTTGGACTGGTACTCACCGGAGAAGTTCAGGTCGATATCCGGCTCCTTATCTCCCTTGAATCCCAGGAACGTCTCGAAAGGAATATCGAAGCCATCCTTATGAAGCTTCTCTCCACACACCGGGCAGACCTTGTCCGGCATATCGATTCCCGCTTTACCGGCGTAGGCTTTGACCTCTTCACTGTCGAAATCCACATAATGACACTTGCTGCAATAATAATGGGGACTTAAGGGATTGACCTCCGTGATTCCCGCCATGGTCGCCACAAAGGAGCTTCCTACGGATCCACGGGAACCTACCAGGTATCCATCCTCCACTGACTTCCATACCAGCTTCTGCGCAATGATGTACATTACGGCAAATCCGTTTTTGATAATGGAGTTCAATTCCTTCTCCAGTCTTGCCTCTACGATCTGTGGCAGATCCGGTCCATAGATCTCATGAGCCCTGTTGTAACAGATCTCCGTCAGTGTCTTATCACTGTCCGGAATGACCGGGGGACACTTGTCCGGGCGCACCGGTGCAATGGTCTCGATCATATCCGCGATCATATTCGTATTGGTAATGACGATCTCTTCCGCCTTGTCACTGCCCAGATAGGAGAACTCTTCCAGCATTTCTTCTGTGGTATGTAAAAAAAGCGGTGCCTGTTCATCCGCATCATCAAATCCTCGGCCCGCCATAATAATACGACGGTATACTTCATCCTCGGGATCCAGAAAATGTACATCACAGGTAGCCACTACGGGCTTGTGGAACTGTTCTCCCAGCTCCACGATCCTGCGGTTGATATTCTGGATATCCTCTATGGAATTGACCGTCCGGATTTTCTCCGAAGCGATCATGAACTTATTGTTGCCACAGGGCTGGATCTCCAGGTAATCATAGAATTTTACCAGCCTGGCGATCTGCGCATCCGACTGTCCGTCCAGCAGGGCACGGTACAGTTCTCCCGCTTCGCAGGCACTTCCCAGGATCAGACCCTCTCTGTATTTCAGGATCAGGCTCTTGGGAATCCGGGGATGCTTGTTAAAATAGGTCAGATGTGACTGGGACACCAACCGGTAGAGGTTGATGCGCCCCAGATCATTTTTTGCTAAAATAATGGCATGGTAGGAGGGCATTTTTTTCACAGCATCCACACTGGATGCCCCCAGTGCATTGACTTCCGTCAGATTATAGATATCCTGCTCCTCCAGCATTTTAATAAATTTCACAAAAATATGTGCCGTACACTCCGCATCATCCACGGCCCGGTGATGATTCTCCAGGGATATCCCCAAAGTCTTCGCCACCGCATCCAGGGTATGCTTTGACTGATTCTTCAACAGTACTCTGGAGATGCCCACGGTATCCACATAGGTAAACTCCTGCGGATATCCCAGTCTTCTGCAGTTCTCCATAATGAAGCTCATATCGAAGCCGGCATTGTGTGCCACCATGATACAGCCCTCACAAAACTGCAAAAATTGCGGCAGAATCACATCGATCTGCGGAGAGTCCATGACATCCTCATCCCGGATACTTGTCAGCTTCTCAATTTCAAAAGGAATTGGCACATCCGGATTCACAAAGGTGGAAAAACGATCCACGATCTCACCGCCGGACACCTTTACCGCACCGATCTCAATGATCCGGTTATTCACGGGGGAGAATCCTGTGGTCTCGATATCGAACACCACATAATCCTCGTGCAGACTCTGTCCCTTATCATTGGTCACGATCTCCTTCAGATCATCCACCAGGTATGCCTCTACTCCATAGATAATTTTGAAAAAGTCCTGCTTGTCCGGATTCTCGTCTCCGGCTTCTTTTCGCTTGCCCTTTTCCGCTTTCCACAGATCGTCCCAGACATGATTGGCATCGGTAAAACTCTGTACCACGCCGTGATCTGTGATGGCGATGGCACGATGTCCCCATTTATAGGCACGTTTTACGATATCTTTTGCCTCTGAGACACCATCCATATCACTCATTTTGGTATGGCAGTGCAGCTCCACACGTTTTCGGGCGGAAGTATCCATTCTTGTATTGGTAAAATCAGGGATCTTCTTGATCCCCGCGATGGAGCCGATTGCCAGTTCATGGTCAAACTTATCCATCATACAGATTCCCTTTACCTTTAAAAAGGCTCCCGGCTTAATATCCCCTGTCACTTCCTTCACCTGTTCGGTACGCACGAACATTTTGATAGTCATGGTATCGGTAAAATCGGACATATTGAAGATAATGATGGTCTTTTCATTCTTAATATCCCTGGTATCCACAGACAGTACTTTTCCGCGGATGGTCACTTCCCCCATATCACCGATCAATTCCTCGATCTTCATGGCTTCCTCTTCAAAATCTCTGCCGTAGATCACATCGGGATTGTCCGATCTCTTCAGGGCACCCTTTTCAAAACTGCCGCCCTTACGAAACTCTCCTTTTTTGAATTCTCCTCGTTTGAACTCGCCACGGCCGCCACTTTGGAAACTCTTGGTCACGCCACCTGCCGGTTCGCTTTTTGCCTTGCCGGAATTGTCTGTCTTTTTCGCCTCCGGGCTCTGTGTATTTTCCTGCTCTGTGTCCTGCGCAGGCGCTGTGCTGTCCACAGCCTCTTCCTTCCTGCCTCTGGTGCGGCTGTAGATGGCATCTACCTTCATGCGGATCTTAGCTTCCTCTTCCTCCTTGAATCTTCCGACCTCTTTTTCCACATAGGCTGCATGGAGCTTCACAGAGAATCCACAGCGTTCCACCAGTATCTTCTCAAGGATCTGTAATATCTCTCCTTCCATACTGCGGTTCAGCACCGTATCCTCCATCGTTATCAGCATTTCATTGTCCGCAGGATACTCGATTCTGGCCGTCTTCAGGGCGTTGTACTGGATATGACTGTATTCCCGAAATTCCTCCAGAATACTTTCTTTATAGATATCCATCAGCTTTTCCGGATTGTATTGGGAAGAAAGTTCAAATTTTTCGTATATTTTTACCGTCAGGTTGGCATCCGGAAACAACTGCTTTTTAATCTCCTGTTCCGCGGTCCAGATATCTGCTTTCTGAATCAGACGGGTACTTTTTAAATACACCCGAAGAAAGTCTCTGCGCTTTGTCGCCGAGACTCTCTCTACTTCTGTCTGACCCATCAGGTCATGAATATCCGTATGCAACTGTAAATTCGGAAATACTTCAAAAAAAGGTTTACTCATCTATTTTAACTCCAATGATCCAATTCCTCTTTTAAGGCGGGGAGCAGCTGATCCTCCGAGAGCTTTTTTATAATCTCTCCGTGTTTGATCAGCAGGCCCTCTCCGATGCCTCCCGCTACTCCCAGATCCGCTTCTTTTGCTTCTCCGGGACCGTTTACCACGCAGCCCATGACTGCCACCTTAATATCCAGCGGATAATCTTCCACCAGCTTTTCCACCCTGGTCGCCAGGTCGATCAGATTGATCTGGGTTCTGCCACAGGTAGGGCAGGATACGACTTCGATTCCGCCCTTTCTCAGTCCCAGGGTACGCAGGATCAGCTTCGCGGACTTGATCTCCTCCACAGGGTCTCCGGTCAGGGATACACGGATCGTGTCCCCGATGCCCTGGCTTAAGATCAGGGACAGACCAATGGCAGATTTAATATTGCCGCTGTTGACTGTACCGGACTCGGTAATGCCCACATGCAGCGGATATACAGTCTTCCCTGCCAGCAGTTCATGGGCTTTCACGCACATTAATACATCCGAAGACTTGATACTGATGACCAGATTGTCATATCCTAAGTCTTCGATCATGTGCACCTTATCCAGTGCGCTCTCCACAATGCCCTCAGCTGTCACACCACCGTATTTCTCTATTAACGGCTTCTCCAGGGAGCCGCTGTTGACACCGACACGTATGGGGATATTCCGCTCCTTCGCCGCATCCACCACAGCCTTCACCCGCTCCGTACTTCCGATATTGCCGGGGTTGATACGTATCTTGTCCGCACCGTTCTCGATGGCAGCCAGCGCCATACGGTAGTCAAAATGAATATCCGCTACCAGAGGAATATGAATCTGCTTCTTGATCTCACGGATGGCTGCTGCCGCCTCTAAGGTAGGTACCGTACAACGGATGATCTCGCAGCCTGCCTTTTCCAGTCGCAGGATCTGTTCCACCGTAGCTTTCACATCTTCCGTCTTCGTATTGGTCATGGACTGGATGGCGATAGGATTGCCGCCGCCGATCTTACGGTCTCCGATCTGTATGACTTTTGTATGCATTCTGTAAGTATCTTTATCGTTCATAGGGTTACCCTGCCTTTCTTGCGTCTGTATTCTTAACTATACCCCCGATCTAAAACCCTTGTCAATTCGCAGAAGTACCAAAATACCCCGGGGTATTCTGCTTTACATATCCCATCAGTTCCAATTCCATCAGTCTCCGGTGCAACGTGACAATATCTATATATTCTCCTTTCTTCCATGCCTCCTGCAAAATAATCTCCGTCGATTTCGGCACACAATCCAACAATTTGTACACCTGACACAAAGGCTCCTCCAGCTTTTCTATCCGTTTCCGGCTCTTTCGTCTGCCTCTTATTTTCTGCGCCGGATCCGGCGATGAAAGCTCCTGCTTTTCTTCCCAGTTCCTCAAAAATTCCTCCGTAAAGCTCTCCGGTGACAGGAACACCCCCGCCCCCTGTGTCAGCAGGCGGTTACAGCCGTCACTGAGTCTGTCCGTGATTCTGCCGGGAACCACATAAACATCCTTCCCCTGCTCCAGCGCCATATCCACGGTAATTAACGTCCCACTTTTCTGTCTGGCTTCTATGACGATCAACGCATCCGCCAACCCGCTGACGATACGGTTCCTCGGGGGAAAATATGCCGGCAGTGCCTTTGTCCCCGGCGCATAAGTGGACAACAGACCCCCTTTTTGTATCAGTTCCTCGTACAATTTCCTGTTCTGTCTGGGATAACAGATATCCACTCCGCATCCCAGCACTCCATAGGATGTCCCTCCTGCCAAAAGCGCTGCCTGCTGGCTGATCCCATCGATTCCCCTTGCCATTCCGCTGATCACCTGTATTCCCTGACTACCGAGGTATCTGCCCAGTTCTTCCGCCACAAAACGTCCGTATTCCGAACACTCTCTGGCTCCAATGACCGCCACCGACGGCTGTTTCTGTTCCGGTAATTTTCCTTTATAAAACAAGCCGTAGGGTGGGTCCGGTATTTCCAGCAATTTCTGTGGAAATCCCTCTTCCTCCTGTAATACCAGTCCGATCTGTTTTTCTCCTAAGCTGTGATATTCTTCTTCAAGATTACCGCTTTTTTTCTGTCTGTCCATATACTCCACAACAGAATCACTCAATATCTCCCTCCAGCCGGCGGTACCGGCTTCATAGACTCCCTGCGGGTCCCCGAATCTGCTGAGCAGCTGACCGGCTCTTACCCCGCCGATCATGGGAATACTGCATATAAAATAAGCATACATTCTCTCCGTCTCTGTCATCTCCGGTTCTCCCTTCTATCCCCAGTACTCTCCGGAGGGGCGATAGCAGGCTGCCTCCAGAAGATGTTCTTTTGCAATGTTTTCCTGTTCCTCCAGATCGGCAATCGTTCTGGCGGTCTTCAAAATCCGATGATATGCCCTGGCGCTCAGTTCCAACGTATGGTACAGCTGTTCCATGACATTTTTCTCCGTTTCTCCCAGACTACAATAATGATCCACATCTGCCGATGATACATCCCCATTGAAGCGATACTCTGTTCCCGCATACCTCTTCTCCTGCATTTTTCTGGCTCTTTCGATTCTCTCCCGCATCTGTTCACTGCTTTCTCCTGTGATTTTTGTCTGTAAATGCAAAATATCCACCGGTTGCAGTTCCACGCACAGATCAATACGGTCCAATAGCGGTCCCGATACTTTTCCGAGATATTTTTCTATCTGCGGCTGTGTGCAGCGGCATTTGTTCCGATCCGGATAATATCCGCAGGGACAGGGGTTCATGGCAGCCACCAGCATAAAATCCGACGGAAAAGTTACCACTCCCGACGCCCTGGCAATCTGTACCCTGCGTTCTTCCAACGGTTGCCGCATACTGTCCAGCACCGTCCGCTGAAATTCCGGAAGCTCGTCCAAAAACAACACGCCCCGATGTGCCAGAGATACCATTCCGGGTCTGGGATAGGCATTTCCGCCGCCGATCAGTGCCGCTGCAGTGACTGTATGGTGAGGTGCGTAAAAAGGTCTCTCCGTGATCAGCGCCTGTTCCGGAGTAAGTAACCCCGCCACACTGTAAATACTGGTTACCTCCAGACTCTCCTCCAGTGTAAGGGACGGTAATATCCCCGGAATTCTCCCGGCAATCATGGATTTTCCCACCCCCGGCGGTCCCATCATCAGCAGGTTATGGAATCCCGCTGCCGCGATCATTGCACCTCTCCTGGCACTCTCCTGCCCCGACACCTCTTTAAAGTCTCCTCTTCTGTCTGCTTTCTTTTTCTGTAACAGTTCTTCTGCCCGGATCCTGGGTTTGTATATTTTTTCATTTTCCGCATCCGGATGCAGCAGAGCCATAATAAGCTCTCCCAGTTCCCCGACACCCCATACCGTAATCCCCGGGATCACCGCTGCCTCCAATGCGTTTTCCCGGGGAACGATCACTCTGCCGATTCCCTTGTCTGCTGCTTCCCGAACAATAGGCAGCACTCCTTTAACTCTTTTGATCTCACCGTTCAGTCCCAGTTCTCCCAAAAACAGCGTATCCCGTACCGCCTCCTCCGTGAGAAGCTCCATATCTTTTAACAAGCCTACAGCAATAGGCAGATCAAATGCCGTTCCGTCCTTGCGCCTGCCTGCCGGTGCAAGATTCACTGTTATATGGCAGGGCGGAATCTGAAACCCCGAATTTTTCATGGCGACACACACTCTCTCCCGGGATTCTCTCACCTCACTCCCCAAAGAACCCACCATCTGAAAAGAGGGCAATCCCCCAGCCAGATCCACCTCCACGCGGACCAGGTACGCTTGCAATCCGCAGACTGCACCGGAATCAATTGTCGAAAACATAAACTACCTCCTTGTATATAAATTTTGTGATAAAAATTGGGTAACCAACGAAATGCAGAAACTCTGCGAAATGCCCGATGGGCAATAAAAGAATTTTGTATTAGAAATTTTCCTTGGAAATTAGCTTTTCGAAATTTGATTTCCGCAACGATTCAGAGCCTGTTCTCATTCCTATGAAGCGGGACTCTGAATCGTTAACGGTGATTATCATTTTATGATCCTCAGGATCAGATCTTATTTTCCATGCTGTCCGGATCCTGTGCGAACTGGATGGCCTGCTCTCTATCGATCTTGCCTTCAAAATACAATTGGACAATTGCCTCGTCCATGGTGATCATCCCCAGCTTGCGGTTGGTCTGCATGACACTTGCCAGCTGATGGGACTTTCCCTCACGGATCAGATTGCGTACTGCATGGTTCGCATGCATGACCTCAAACGCCGCTACACGATGTTTTCCGTCTGCCGTAGGTATCAGCTGCTGGGAAATAACGGCTTCCAGTGTATTGGACAGCTGTACCCGGATCTGTTGCTGCTGGTGCGGCGGGAATACATCAATGACACGATCTACCGTGCTGGCTGCACCGATGGTATGCAATGTGGACAATACCAGATGTCCCGTCTCCGCCGCGGTGATCGCTACACTGATCGTCTCAAAATCACGCATTTCTCCCACGAGGATAACATCCGGATCTTCACGGAGAGCTGCCCTTAAGGCATTGGCATAATTGTTGGAATCAATTCCGATCTCACGCTGATTGACCATGGACATTTTATGCTGGTGCAGGTACTCTATGGGGTCCTCCAGGGTAATCACGTGAGCATCCCTGTTATTATTGATCTTATCTATAATGGCAGCAAGTGTGGTGGATTTACCGCTTCCGGTAGGGCCGGTGACCAACACCAGTCCGCGTTTGCGCTGATACAGATCAATCACCGATTCCGGTACTCCCAGTTCTTCCGGTGAAGGTACCTTGGTTCCCACCAGACGGAATGCCAGGGCAACAGATCCCCTCTGTTTATACGCATTAACACGATAACGTCCACAGTTCGGAATAGAGAACGACATATCATATTCTCCCCGTTCCTCAAAACGCTCCCTCTGCACTTCTGTCATGATGTTGACCAGCACCTCCAGGGTATCCGCAGGCAGCATTTTGGGATAATCCATCGTGATCAGATTACCGTTCACCCGCATTTTGGGAGGAATACCTACCGTAAGATGCACATCACTTGCTCCGGCTTCTTTGGCAGCTCTGAGTATTTCTTCGATTGTCGGCATATTTTTTCCTCATTTCTTATTTCTTCAGTATATATCTGTTATCCATTGTCTTCATGACATCAACGATCTGTATATCCTCATTCTGTGGCAAAGCAAGATTCAAAATACTGTTGTCACGGAAGCTTACCACTGTGGGACGCAGCACATTCTCTTCATTTTCACTCAAAACAAGCGCCTTTTCTCCGGTACTGAGTTCTACGCTTGCCCCGGGCGGCAGAATATTAATGGATCTTAATAATGCCTGCACCGTCTCCGGGTCGTACACTTCCGGATGTTCCAGCAGTTCCTGGGCTGCCTTCACTTCTGACTGGGCCGTTCCCTGCAGTGTCATCGCGGTAATCTCATCATAGCGGTTCGCCACCAGCAATACATTGGATCCCTCCAGCATTTTATATCTGCTTCCTTTTCCTTCTTCCGGGAAGAGATCCAGCTGCTTTCCCGCCGCCTGCTGGCAGATCCGGCGTATAGCAGGTCCCTCCGTCGCAAATGCATCTTCGATCACGCTGTAAGCCTCTTCCTGGGTCTCACAATTTCTGATCGCGTCTTCTCTGGAATAAGGAGCTCCGAAATATACATCCTCATGTTTTTTCAGTTTTCCCATATCATGAAGAAGGGCCGCACATACGGTATGATACTGTTCCTCTCTTCGAATATTCATTACATGGGTAATCATGGCACAGAGTATTGCCACATTCAGGGAATGTCTGGAAACATAATCTTCCAGGCTTCTCAGATTCTGATAAAAATTAATCTTCTCATCCAAATGTCCGTAGTTGCGGATAACCATATCCGCAATCGTCTGGATCCTGCTCTGTTTTCTGGTCTTCAGAATGCGATCCAGCTCTTCTTCGATCGCACTGACCGCCTTGATCTGGAACCGTTCAAATTCCAGATCCTCCTGCGTCATGGGAGGTAGCGGTTCCGCAGGCTCTAAAACATAGACACCGATCAGGCCGAAATTGCGTATGCTCTCTATTGCCTGTACCGACAAAAGAGAATTCCTGTCAAACAAAAGAATACTTTTCTTATTATATATAGGTCTGGCAAGACGCATTCCCGTCTTTAATTCTTCCGTTTTCACAAAATGCATCCCCGATATTCCCCCCTCTTATCCAAACGTACTTACAAAAATAAATATATCACAGTGTCTAATAATTGACAAGATTGTGTTTAGTCTTCCCGAAGCTTAGATGCAAGCTTATGCAGCGCTCGTTTTTCCATACGTGACACATAGCTTCTGGAGATTCCAAGAATATCCCCGACCTCCTGCTGCGTATGTTCTTTCTGCCCCCGCAGGCCGTAACGCATTACAAGAATCCGGTATTCTCTGTCTGACAGGCAGTGATCAAGGGCCGAAAACAGGCGTCTGATATTTCTTCCGAGCTCCATATCCTCCACGATATCCTTCTGTTTCTCTTCGATCACATCCAGGAGGTGAATAGCATTGCCTTCCTTATCCTGACCGATCGGTTCATATAGAGATACTTCCCTGGACAGCTTTTTACGGCTTCGCAGCATCATCAGAAGTTCATTATCGATACAACGACAGGCATACGTAGCCAGCCTGCCTTTTCCGGAATCGAAAGAATTCACTGCTTTGATCAGTCCGATACATCCGATGGAGATCAGGTCCTCCATATCTTCTTCCACATTCTGGTATTTTTTGGCGATATGCGCCACCAGGCGTAAATTCCTCTCCACCAGAATTTCTCTCGCCTGTATGGCTTCTTCCACGGTACCTTCCCTGAGTAAACGGATATAATAAGCTTCTTCTCCTGCGGTTAAGGGTTGCTGAAAGGTCTTCAAAAAGCACCTCCGTGGACAGTTGCTTATGTTATTTTATGTGTTGTTCTGTCCACAAGTGCCTGTCAGTCCTCACAGACCTCAGAATAAAAACTGTGCCATCACATAATTGCTTACATCCAGTCCCTTTTCCGTAAGTGCCAGAAATCTCTCCCCTGACTCCTCTGTGTATTCCCGGAGTAAGCCGTCTGCAATATTCTGCGTGATCACCGGTCCATATACCTCGGGAAGACTTCTGCCATACTGTTTTTCAAACTGTTCATAGGAGATTCCCCGGATCAGACGCAGTCCCAAAAACATGGTCTCCTCCATCTGCTCCTGCTCCGTAAGCACCTGTTCTTCTTCCCGGCAATCCTGCGGATTCTCCAAATATGTGATAAGATCCCGTCCATTCTGGAATCTCACATTATCAACCAGCGATGCCGCGCCAATGCCGAAGCCCAGATAATCCCTGCGGATCCAGTAACCGACATTATGAAGGCACTCATACCCATCCCTGGCATAATTGGATATCTCATAACGATGAAATCCATATTTTGCCAGTATCTCCCTGGTCTCCTCATACATTGCCCGCTCCGTATCTTCCTCCGGCAGCTGTAATTCTCCCCGCTCCGCCATCCTCGCAAAAGGGGTTCCCTCCTCCACGATCAGACTATATGCCGAAACATGCTGTGGCATAGGCCGGAGTGCCAATAGTTTCCCCAGGGTATCCCGTAGACTTTCAAGCGTCTGTCCCGGCAATCCGCTCATAACATCCACATTGATATTCGTATATCCTGCCTGCACCGCTGCTTCATATGCTTCAAGAAATCCGGCAAAATCATGGATCCTGCCGAGTTCACGTAGTTCTTCATCCTGTGCAGACTGCATTCCGATGCTCAGGCGATTGATCCCTGCTTTACGAAAGGTACGTAACTTTTCCTCTGACACGGTTCCAGGATTTACTTCCGTCGTGATCTCTGCCGCCGGGTCCAGTGAAAAATGCCGTCTGATACACGCCATCAGCTTCCCCATCTGCTCTCCGGTAAGCCGCGACGGCGTTCCTCCACCAATAAACACTGACACCACTCTGCGATCCCGATATTTACCGGATTTCCCTTCGATTTCGGCAAAAAGTGCAGCCATATAGGACTCTACCGTCTGCTCCGTAGCAGGAGCAGACAGAAAGTCACAATAGCTGCACTTTTTTATGCAAAAGGGAATATGAATATATATTTCCAGTTCCTTCTGATTCATATTACTCCTTCAATAAATTATGGTTAATTCTTGTCATCCAGTTTCAAAACGCTCATAAATGCTTTCTGCGGGATCTCTACGTTACCGAACTGCCGCATGCGCTTTTTACCCTCTTTCTGCTTCTCCAGCAGCTTTTTCTTACGGGTAATATCACCGCCGTAGCATTTTGCCAGCACATCCTTACGCATAGCCTTTACGGTCTCTCTGGCGATCACCTTGCCGCCGATAGCTGCCTGAATGGGAATCTCGAAGAGGTGTCTCGGAATCTCATCCTTTAATTTCTCACACATCTTACGGCCTCTCTCATAGGCGGAGTCCGCACAGACAATGAAGGACAGTGCATCCACTTCCTCGCGGTTGATCAGAATGTCCAGTTTCACCAGATTGGATCTCTCATAACCCTTCAGATCATAATCAAAAGAAGCATAACCTCGGGAGCGGGATTTCAGTGCATCAAAGAAATCGTAAATAATCTCGTTCAAAGGCAATTCGTATTTTAACAATGCTCTGGTGCCTTCGATATATTCCATGCCAAGATACTTGCCGCGACGCTCCTGGCACAATTCCATAATAGATCCGATAAATTCAGAGGTTACCATAATCTCCGCATTTACCACAGGCTCCTCCATGTATTCGATCTCGGAAGGATCCGGCAGATTGGACGGATTGGTCAGCTCGATCACTTCCCCATTGGTCTTGTGTACCTTATAGACTACTCCGGGAGCAGTGGTCACCAGATCAAGATTATACTCTCGTTCCAGACGCTCCTGAATAATCTCCAAATGCAACAGTCCCAGGAATCCGCAGCGGAAACCAAATCCCAATGCCACGGAGGTCTCCGGTTCATAAAACAGGGACGCATCGTTTAACTGTAATTTTTCCAGGGCATCTCTCAGATCAGGGTATTTGGAGCCGTCTGCGGGATACAGACCACAATACACCATGGACTGGACTTTTTTATAACCGGGCAGGGGCACTGCACAGGGATTGTTATCGTCTGTCACCGTATCACCCACTGCGGTGTCTTTTACATTTTTAATGGAAGCGGTAATATAACCTACCATTCCCGCGGAAAGTTCTTCGCAGGGAATAAACTGACCAGCGCCGAAGTATCCGACCTCCACTACTTCCTCCCTGGCTCCGGTAGCCATCATGCGGATGACAGTGCCCTTTTTCACGGTACCTTCCATGACACGGCAGAAGATAATGACACCCTTGTAGGAATCATACACGGAATCAAATATCAGCGCCTGCAGAGGATTCGTTGGATCGCCCTTTGGTGCGGGAATTTTCTTCACGATCTGCTCTAACACTTCCTCAATGCCGATACCGTTTTTTGCGGATATCAGCGGTGCATCCTGTGCCTCGATGCCGATAACATCCTCGATCTCCTCAATCACTCTCTGGGGATCCGCACTGGGCAGGTCGATCTTATTGATGACCGGGAAGACATCCAGGTCATGATCCAGTGCCAGATAGACATTCGCCAGTGTCTGTGCCTCAATGCCCTGTGCCGCATCCACCACCAGGATCGCGCCGTCGCAGGCCGCCAGAGAACGGCTGACTTCGTAGTTAAAGTCCACATGTCCCGGAGTATCGATCAAGTTAAAGATATACTCTTCTCCGTCCTGCGCCTGATATACCGTGCGTACTGCCTGTGCCTTGATGGTGATGCCACGCTCTCTCTCCAGATCCATATTATCCAGAACCTGTGCCTGCATTTCTCTGCTGGTCAGCAGACCGGTCTTCTCAATAATGCGGTCTGCCAAAGTGGATTTTCCATGATCTATATGTGCCACAATACAAAAATTGCGGATCTTGCTCTGATCTATCGCTGTCATACTACTCTCCATTCCTGACATATTCTTGCATCTAACGATTGTAGCATAAAATCCGCATTCTTGTCTATGTTTTTGCTTCGATTCGTAAATCAGATCATTCCCCTCCAAGGACCATATCCAAAATATGTGCCAGCGGATCACAGGCATTGATGGCTTCCTCATATGTATTATTCTGCGCTCCCAGTTCCACCAGAAGCGTCCTGGGACACAGATGCATATTGTATCTGTATCCCTTCAAATAGATTCTGCGGGTCAGACCCGGGTAATACTCCGCAGCCTTCAGCTGCATCTGAAAAGAAAATGCCAGATTTGCCTCCTGATTCTCATTCCGGAGATAATCGATATCTCCTGTCTTGCGCGTGCGGCTGAGTCCGTTAAAGAACATAAATTTAGCGGTGGGTCTGCCCTGCAGTTCCGTCACCAGTCTGGTGTCCTGCGCCACTTCATCTCGGTGCAGATCTATCACCACCTGAATGGACGGATTCTTTGCAAGCAGCTGTTCCACTTCCGGAAGCGCCCTGGAATAAGCATTGTCTCTGGTTTCCACATCATACTGTCCGGTATGATGAAGTACCCGGTAGCCGTATTGTTCCGTAAGCACCTGTGTCAGATATTCTCCCACTCCCACAATACCTGTGTTCACATCTCCCGGCACAGAATCTGCAAATGCCTCCTGGGAATGGGTGTGATAGATCAGGATCTGTGGACCTTCTCCCTCCTGTTTCGCCATGGTCATATCGATTTCCATAAACTTATCCACGGATAGTTGATCGCTTCCTATCATGGTATTGGCATCTATTGCATAAAAATTTCCTACCAGCGATTCGTAGTCCTTTAACTGTGCAAGGTCAATCTGCATCTGTCTGCCGGCCGGAACAAATTCTCCGCCGGCTGTTGCGGAAGTACTCTCCGCCGGTTCCGCCACCTCCTGTGTTTCCTTTCCACCGGATTGCGGAAGAATTCCATCTGCTCCCAACAATTCTTCCGTTGTCAGTGTATGCCACGTAGACTCATCCTCCGGCGGCTGTGTCCGCGTTTCCCGAATATCTCCGTATCCCAGCAGGGGCACCAGTCCCTGTACCGACTGTTCCAGCAATATTCCCGTGCTGTCTTCAGAGGCTGCAACCGCCTGAGAATACCCAACGATCGGATAAGCATCCGTTCCGTTTCCGGCCGTCAGCAAAATGCCGCTTCCGACCATAAGGAGCAACGCCGTCCGATGCATGTTCCTTTGACTCATTTTACCGCCGCCACTCCCCTTCCCATACGTTCTCCCCTATATATATGCCGGCACGTTTTCTTTGATTCGTTATACCACAAATGATTTTTCCATGGCTATATTGATTCCTTCGGACACAGTATAGCTGACCCTCTTCACTACAGAATCAATATCTTTTCCCGTCATATACATATTGTTCAGTTCCGCAAATGCCATTCTATGCTGTCCCATATATTTCACCGCATCAAATTCCTTCTCGCCACTCATCAGTTTTTCCAGGGCATCCCCTACAATGGTAGCTGCATCCACTACCGTAGGAATTCCTATAGCTATCACCGGCACTCCCAGCGTTTCCTGTGTCAGTGCATTACGATGATTTCCCACACCGGAGCCCGGCTGGATCCCGGTATTGGTAATCTGGATCGTTCGGTTCAGTCTTCTGGTACTGCGGGCAGCCAGCGCATCCACAACGATCAGTACATCCGGTCCAGTCTCTTTTACAACTCCGCTTATGATTTCCGCTGTCTCCATGCCGGTCTTGGCCATGACTCCCGGCTCAATGCTGCTGACAAGATTCATCCGGGTGCAGTTATATGCTGCCTTACCATAATTTTTCACTACATGTCTGGTGATCAGGAGGTTATCTATCACCTGAGGTCCCAGTGCATCCGCAGTCACTTCCCTGTTGCCCAGGCCCACCACCAGTACCGACTGTTCTTCCTGTTCCTGCGGCATCATTTTCAGAAGTTCTTCCGCCAGTGCTTCTGAAATCTCCCGATGATAATCATCATCCGGCTCCACCATCGCCGGAGCCTCCATCGTCACATAGACTCCCATGGGTTTTCCCAGCATTTTCTCTGCATTTTTCGTATCGATCGTAACCTTAGTGATACGAAGATCCGCCTCTTCCTCGTAGTGTTCTTCCACCGACACACCCCGTAATTTACTTTCTTCCTCGTTGACGCTTTCTCTTGCCTCCAGGGCAAGGTCCGTTCTGATCTGAAAATTATCCATTTTACACTCTCTGCCTGCCTTTCTTGGCAATATATTTTTTACAAAAAAACGCAAAATATGTATTGACAAAAGGCGGCAGATTGTCTAAACTACAATAGTATGTTTACGTTAGTCTTCCGTGTCTGGCTAAAGTGAAACATTTCTTGTAAATTATAATTTTATTGTATACATTATGGAGGTGTACGACTTGGCTAACATTAAATCTGCAAAAAAGAGAATTTTAGTATCCCGCACAAGAGCTGACAGAAACAAAGCTATCCGTTCCGGCGTTAAGACCGCTATCAAGAAGGTATACGCCGCAGTTGAGTCCGGCGACAAGGAAGCTGCAAAGGCTGAACTGACCGCTGCTACCAAGACCATCGAGATGGCTGCTTCTAAGGGCGTTTACCACAAGAACAACGTGGCAAGAAAGATTTCCCGTCTGAGCAAAGCTGTTAACGGAATGGCTTAATTTTTCTTGAACTGATACAGAATTTAAGGCATACAAAAAGCACCTATACCGTCATGTAGGTGCTTTTATTGTGCAATTTAATATGTGCGGGCGATAAGCCCGCACATATTTGTTATCTTCTGTGTCCACCGCCACCATGGCTGACACCGCTGCTACTTCTGTGGCTTCCGCCATGACCTCCGCTGCGGTGGCTGCTTCCTCCGCTGCTACTGCTGGTCTCGATTCTTCTGGTAACCACATTCTTACGCAGATACTGATCTCTGGTATCGTTGATCTTTGGCTTTTTACCGTCGACATACTGGTTTGTTGCGGTAGTATCCTTCGCTTTGTTCTGATGCAGGTTCACCGCTGCATAGATCAGAGCGACCACAAGTCCTACCAGGATCCAGGGAGCAAATGTCATAGGCATGCTTTCCTGGCTCTCCTCCATGGTCCGGGTCACATAACTGATACAATTCTTATATGCTCTGTAGGGGCTTTCGTCTATGTAGTCATCCACTGCATACAATGCCTGGTCGATCTCATAATCACCAAAATAATCATAGACATTTCCGCAGGTGGACAGCCAGCTTCCCTTCTGTCCCTCATAGGAATTATCCAGAAGCAGAACGCCGTTGCCATGTACCTTGTTATAGCCGTAATTATTGTAATCATAGAAGTTATCTGCCAGATCTCTCATAGCAGTGCTCCAGTCGGTGCTGCCGACCTCCTTCGCATGAAATGCCTCCGGAAGATCCGGATCCTGCAGATCATATTCTACCGATTCGGAGATTGTTACGATGACGATATCTGCCTGAATCTTCTCCTCACACTCCGCAATATATTCCCGCAGACTCTGCTCCTCTTCCTCCGTCAACATATCCGCATAGTCATATACACGCTCTGTGGGCTCCTGACCGTTGCCCCGTACGGGCTTAGGCGTAAGTGCATGAACAACTGCCGCTCCGATAGTGATCACTGCCAATATTCCGGCAATGATAAACCATATTTTAAAATATTTGAAGTACTGTCTCAGTGCTTCTCTCTTAATATCTTTTTCCATTGTCCCGTTATCCTTCCCTCATAATCTCTACAGCAGACTGGCAATCGCATTTACCATGCATAAAATTGCCGCCAGTGTCACACCAAGTGTTCCTGCGTAAGCCCACACCTTTGCTTTGGAAATCGGTGCGGTACCTACCAGTTTACCGGTCTGTCCGTTCACATAGAAAGGATACTCTTTCCCTTTATAGGTATAATCATACTTCCATACCGGCAGAAGTCCATAATTTACCTCACTGCCTGTTACGCTGATATTTTCTCCCAGTTTGCGGACGCTGGAATAACCGGAATAGCTGTCATGCAGCATCTTCTGCGCATCTTCCTGCATCTTCGCCTTCGCCCGGCTCTCCACCAGATCGGAGGTCATATTGTAACGCTCACTGTAAAATCCGGACAGGTACTCCGGTTTGAACTCCTGAAGTTCCTTATAATCAAAAGGCTCCATCAGATCCATGACATCATCCGGCATTCCGATGGATGCATCCACCGGAATATTGTCAAAATTAATATCCATATCTCGGACAATATCGTAATAAGAAGTCTCGGTATATTGGGTATTACCGGTAGTCCAGCTACGCACCTTGGTACCTTCTCCGTGGAATGTACAATTGGTATCATAATCATAAAACCAGAATGGTACATAATCACCGTGGATACCATTCAGTCTCACCTCAGACAGAAAATCTGTCGGTGCAAAAATACATTTTTCAAATTTATCACGAATCAGCTTTTTGCAGCCTTCCTTACCCATACGGAACGGTATCAGCATATGCGGTGTATAGCTTCCGGCTATCTGATCGTCTACGATCACATAGTTGTCGCAGTAGGGGCACTGAGTTGCGGAGGTACTCGCTGTCATTGGTATTTCACCACCACAGTTTGGACATACCTTATTCACCTTTTTCAGGGCTTCCCCTTCGGCTGCCGACAGCTTTCCTTCCGGTTGATCTGCTCCTGCTGCCTGGGACGCTTCCGACGCAATACTGTTTTCGTCACCGCTCGTCTCGATCACGCCATCCTGGCGTTCTTCACTGTCCTCGCTCTCACAGAAAGGACAGAACATTTTCTTTCTCTCCGGGCTGTAGACCACATTACCGCCACAGTTTTTACACTTAAAGATCATCTTACCCCTCGCCTTCTGCCTTTTACGACATTTTTCTTAATGGAACTTCCTATATCTTACCATACATTCTGACGTATTTCCATATGCTAAAATTGCACTTAATCTTTTCTTATCGTTCGCTCCCCTGCTATCTCACGCTTTCATCAGCTCCGCATAATCTTCCGGCAGAAAACGGTGATAGATCACATGACACCCTTCGTCACGAAAGCAATAGCAATAAGGGTCCCCCATCCCTTCCGGGAAACGGATCATAACATCAAAATCCTCACCCTGCATCTCTTCCACATAAATATTCTCGGAGTGACTTAAAAATAACCGTCGTATATCCTCGAGCTTACAATCATGTTCACCGATCAGCCGGATCAATTCATAGATAAATCCTGTCTCCGCAAAATGCTCATGGACATAAGCACTGCCCTCCTCCGGAATACAGAGACAGAAGCGGTCTCCTCTGCGGGTAACATCAAGGTTTCCAAGCTTCCGCGTCATACTCTCCGGCTGTCCGGCAAGTGTGATTTCCATCTGTTCGGCCGTATCCTCAGTATCCAGTAAATGATTCAATGTAGTTAAAGGATAATACAGGCGGATTTTCTCTCTGCGAAACCCTAACTTAGCCTGTTCCTCCTGGATCACATCCATAAGATTTTTCTCTAATTTATCAAAAGTCATATGCTATTTCCTTATAAAAATTTGTCCAGTTCCGTCTCTACGATCTGCTTTTTCTTCACCTTCGGGGAACGGAGCACTTTCCCCTGCGACACAACCATATCCACATTACGAAGTGCCCTTATGTCCTCCAAAGGATTCTTCTCCACCACGATCATATCCGCGCATTTACCGGGTTCCAGTGTACCGGTGATATCTCCGATGCCTGCCATTTCGGCGCCCCGGCAGGTAGCGGTGTACAGTGCAAAAGTATTGGAGACTCCCACATACTTGTGGAAGTAGTACAATTCTCTCCAGAAATCATACTGGGTGATCCAGGGGCATCCCACATCATTGCCCAGTACCACAGGAATATCGTTGGCAATCGCCGCCTTCGCACAGTCAATGATACCTTCAAATACCACATTGCCGTTAAACTGTTCCACTTCGGAAGCATTAGTAATGGAACGATCGAACAGTGCATAAGGAAGCGCCGGAGACAATGTAGTACACAGAAATGCATTGTGTTCCTTAAAAAGCGCTATCATCTCTTCGTCCGCTTTTGCACCGTGTTCGATAGAGTCTACCCCATTCTGCAGAGCAACTTTTACCCCCTTAGGAGACTCCACATGAGCCGCTACCTTATATCCCATGGCATGCGCTTTATCGCAGACTGCCTTTACCATTTCGGGAGCCATTTTTAATTCACCGGGCACCCCTTTTTCTTTCGCATCCAGTACGCCGCCGGTGATCATGAGTTTTACCAGATCCACCTTCTGTGCTTTGGCAATTTCCAAATGCTGCAAAGCTTCTTCGATGCTGCCTGCCGCGATTGCCACGGAGCCGGCCATATGTCCGCCGGGGACAGAGATGCCTTCGTTCGCTGCGAGGATTCTGGGCCCTGGCTTTTTGCCTGCGGCAATGTCATCCCGCAGTCTGGTATCAAAATCTCCCAGGCCTCCCACGGTACGGATCGTGGTCACACCACTGTACAGCTCGTCTTTGGCAAAGCCACAGACCATGTGATAGGCGATCGCTTTGGTCAGACCATTGCTCATGATCTTTTTCACCAACGCTTCATTGTCTCTCTGCTTCTTCTGCGGCTTTCCGTTACCCGCCAGATGTACATGCATATTGATCAGTCCGGGCAGGATATATTTTCCCTGCAGGTCGATCTCTTCATACCCGGAAGCCTTCAGGTTTCGTTTCCCGGCTTCTTCCGCTGGCAGAATCTCTGTAATCCTCTCATTTTCCACCAGAATGACCTGCCCCTCCTGTACCTGCATGTCTTTTGTACCGTTTAAGATTTTTCCATTTGTAAATACATATTTCATAAAGCGTTCCCTGCCTTTCCATGTGTCTCAGACTTCCAAATACTGAAATTATACCGTATTAATCCCCAGCCGCAACCACATTCATTTTAATCTATCTGCCGTAATCTACGTAAGAAAATGGCATAACCCGCCATTCCTGATGATAGTTTAGTGATAGAAAAGGTGATACTTATTAGATTATATAACATAACAAAAGAGGATTCCATTGTTGGCTTTCAACAAAGAATCCTCTTTTTTCAAGGGTTTTGAGCCCTTATTTTTTGTGCAATTGTTCTATTACTTATAGTTTACGATCTGTCCGAAGTCAGCCTTCAGGGAAGCGCCACCTACCAGACCACCGTCGATGTCAGCCTGTGCAAACAGTTCGGGAGCGCTGGAAGCAGATACGGATCCGCCGTACTGGATACGGATAGCTGCTGCGGTTGCATCATCATAGATCTCAGCGATGCACTCACGGATTGCCTTACATACTTCCTGTGCCTGCTCGGTAGTAGCTACTTTGCCGGTACCGATCGCCCAGATGGGCTCGTATGCGATCACAGCGGTTGCTGCCTGTGCGGCAGTTACATTCAGGAATGCGATCTTGATCTGCTGACGGATGAAGTCGATGGTAACACCCTGCTCTCTCTGCGTCAAAGTCTCACCACAGCAGATGATGGGAGTAATGCCATGTTCGAAAGCCTTGAGGACTTTCTTGTTCACGGTCTCATCAGTCTCTGCAAAGTACTCTCTTCTCTCGGAGTGACCGATGATCACATACTTCACACCTGCATCATCTAACATTGCGGGAGAAATCTCGCCGGTGAAAGCACCCTTCTCCTCGAAGTACATATTCTCGGCACCAATCATGATATTGGAACCTTTTGCTGCCTCCATAGCGGGAATGATGTCGATTGCGGGAACGCACAGCAGTACGTCTACTTCATCATTTGCTACGAGGGGCTTTAAAGTATTGATCAGTTCTACTGCCTGGCTGGGAGTCATGTTCATCTTCCAGTTGCCGGCAATGATCTTCTTTCTTGCCATAACCATACACCTCTTATTTTTTATCGTTCTTATCGTATACCGGAGAATGCCTGAGGTATTCTCCTCAGAATAACTTAGAAATACTTAGGCGGCGTACTTTTGACGCCTTAGTATTTCTTTATTCTTATTTGTCGTCTGCTGCTGCCACGCCGGGAAGCTCTTTGCCTTCCAGGAACTCCAGGGAAGCTCCGCCACCGGTAGAGATGTGGCTCATCTTGTCAGCGAAACCAAGCTGGTTAACAGCTGCTGCGGAGTCACCACCACCGATAATGGTAGTTGCATCGGTCTCAGCCAGAGCCTTCGCTACAGCGATGGTACCTGCTGCCAGGGTAGGATTCTCGAATACGCCCATAGGTCCGTTCCATACAACGGTCTTAGCAGTCTTAACAGCCTCAGCATACAGAGCTGCAGTCTTGGGTCCGATATCACATCCCTCTCTGTCTGCGGGCATGTTGGTAACATCATATACCTGAACCTCAACAGGAGCATCGATCGGGTTAGGGAAATCAGCGATGGTTACGGAATCAACAGGCAGTAACAGCTTCTTGCCCAGCTTCTCAGCCTTTTCCATCATTTCCTTACAGTAGTCGATCTTGGTATCATCTACCAGAGACTTACCGATTTCATATCCCTTTGCCTTTAAGAAGGTGTAAGCCATACCACCACCGATGATCAGGGTATCACACTTCTCTAACAGATTGGAGATAACGTTCAGCTTATCAGCAACCTTAGCACCACCCAGGATAGCTACGAAAGGTCTTACGGGATTTTCTACAGCCTTACCTAAGAAGTTGATCTCCTTCTCCATCAGGTAACCTACTACGTTCTGACCACCCTTAGCGGTGATGAACTTGGTAACGCCTGCTACGGAAGCATGTGCTCTGTGAGAAGAGCCGAATGCATCACATACATACAGATCAGCCAGGTCAGCCAGTTCTTTGCTGAATTTCTCACCGTTCTTGGTCTCTTCTGCGCCACGGAAACGGGTATTCTGAAGCAGAACAACGTCGCCTTCCTTCATGTTCTCAACAGCCTTGGTAGCTGCTTCGCCGGTTACATTGTAGTCAGCTACGAAAGTAACCTCTTTGCCCAGCTTCTCGGACAGTCTCTTGGCAACAGGTGCCAGAGATTCGCCTTCGTTGGGGCCATTCTTTACCTTACCCAGATGAGAGCAAAGAATTACCTTGCCGCCATCATTGATCAGCTTCTTGATGGTAGGCAGAGCTGCAACGATACGGGTATCGTCAGTGATCTCACCGTTCTTTAAGGGAACGTTAAAGTCGCATCTTACCAGGACTCTCTTTCCCTTTAATTTTTCCATCGATAAGTGGAACGTTGAAGTCACATCTTACAAGTACTTTTTTCCCTTTTACGTTAATGTCATCTACAGATTTCTTATTTAATCCCATGGTATTAACCTCCAATTATTTTAGTATCTAAGAAGGGCCCGGTCCTTGTAAGACCGGACCCTGATAGGTCTTTACGCGTTAACGCCTGTCGGCTTATGCTAACTCGCTGAAATACTTGATGGTACGAACCATCTGAGAGGTGTAGCTGTTCTCGTTATCATACCAGGATACAACCTGTACCTGAGTATTGCCATCTTCCATAGGAGCAACCATGGTCTGAGTTGCATCGAAGATGGAACCGTAGGTGCTGCCTACGATATCGGAAGATACGATCTCATCGGTGTTGTAACCGAAGGACTCGGTAGAAGCAGCCTTCATTGCTGCGTTGATCTCTTCCTTGGTTACAGCGCCCTTAACTACTGCTACCAGAATGGTGGTAGAACCGGTAGGGGTCGGAACACGCTGAGCGGAGCCGATCAGCTTACCGTTCAGTTCGGGAATTACCAGGCCGATTGCCTTAGCTGCACCGGTAGAGTTGGGAACGATGTTGCAAGCGCCTGCACGGCTTCTTCTCAGATCGCCCTTTCTCTGAGGTCCGTCAAGGATCATCTGGTCACCGGTATAAGCGTGAACAGTGGTCATGATACCGCTCATGATAGGTCTGCAATCGTTCAGAGCCTTAGCCATAGGTGCTAAGCAGTTGGTGGTGCAGGAAGCTGCGGAGATAACGGTATCTTCGGGCTTCAGGGTCTTGTGGTTAACATTGTATACGATGGTAGGAAGGTCGTTACCTGCGGGAGCAGAAATAACAACTTTACGGGCACCAGCAGTGATATGTGCGGAAGCCTTCTCCTTAGAGGTGTAGAATCCGGTACACTCCAGAACTACATCAACCTTTAATTCACCCCAAGGAAGCTTGCTTGCGTCAGCCTCTTTGTAGATGGTGATGGTCTTGCCGTTAACGGTGATGCTGTCCTCGCCAGCCTCAACGGTGCTTGCATACTTGTAAACACCCTGAGAAGAATCATACTTCAACAGATGTGCCAGCATCTTAGGGCTGGTTAAATCGTTGATTGCTACTACTTCATATCCTTCTGCATCGAACATCTGTCTGAATGCAAGACGACCAATACGGCCGAAACCATTAATTGCTACTCTTACTGCCATTTTAGTTTCCTCCTAAAATATTAATTTTATATCTTTTGACTTACTGTAATTCACAGATTGTCAAAATTTTATCAGCAAATTCATTTTACCTAATTCCTCTTTATAATTCAAGATGTAAATGCAAAATATTTGTGATTTTGTGGTAAATTTTACAGTTTGTTTAGAAATGGTATGATTTTTGCTCCGTTTTTTGCTATACTGTACCCTGTAAATGACTTACAACAGAATGATAACCAGAAAGGATAAAAAATATGTCTATCAAAGCAGATTGTCATCTTCACTCTTCTTTTTCCGGAGATTCAAAGGCTCCCATGCCGGAGATGATCGATAAAGGGATCTCTCTTGGACTGGAAACCATGTGTTTCACCGAGCATAACGATTTTGATTATCCAAATACTGAGGAAGGTCCCGGCAGTATCTTTTTGCTGAATACAGATTCTTATTTGTATGACATCCTCCGCTGCCGCGCCAAATACGAAGGGAAAATGCGGGTTCTCTTCGGTGTGGAATTAGGCTTGCAGCCGCATCTGGCCGACCAAGACGAAGATTTTACTTCCGCCTATGATTTTGATTTCGTCATTGGCTCTACCCACCTGTGCCGGGGAATGGATCCCTATTACCCCGAATATTTTGAGAAGTTTTCCTCCGAGGAGGAAGCCATCCGTGCTTATTTTGCAGAGACGCTGGAAAATCTGAAATGCCATGACGATTATGATGTCTTAGGGCACTTGGATTATATCGTCCGTGTGGCGCCTTCCAAGGACAAAAATTACTCCTACGATAAATATAAGGATACCATCGATCCGATCCTGGAACTGTTGGTTCACAGCGGCAAGGGCCTGGAATTGAATACCGGAAGCTTCCGCTACGGTCTCAGACAGCCTCATCCCTGTACCGATGTTCTCCGCCGCTATCACGAACTGGGCGGCGAGATCATTACCGTTGGCAGTGATGCCCACAAAGCACAGGATGTAGGATCCTATCTGGATCTGGCCTCCGAGATTCTGCAGCTGTGCGGTTTCAAATATTACACGATCTATGAAAAACGCAGCCCGGAATATCACAAGCTGTAATTTTCTTTATTCCCTATCCTCCAAGCTGAATGTGTTCCTTCATCAGCTCGCGAAGCAACGCATCCGCTGTCCATGAGACATTATACGGTGTCACAATCGCCTTCAGGGCAACCGGTGGTAAGCCGGTTGCCTTATATTCTGCCAGGAATGCATCCACCTGTTGCGAATCCATTCCGGAAAACACCAGCATTTCCATTGCAAAATCAGGACCGTTATATATTTTTCCATTCTTATGAAAACCGCTGATTTCCGCCAGTGTTCCGATCTTCTGTCCATAGTCCCTGCGGTTCACCGCCGTCACATCCACACCTATTTTCTCCGCTGCCACACGCACAGCCCGGTCTTTTTGTGTACTCACGCCAAACAATAATATTTTTGCCATTATATTTCCTCACAGTCCATCACCCGGAAGCCGTTCTTTTCCAGCAATTGTGCAAATACTCCCTGTCCGGGGATGAGTTTACCGGTAAATCTTCCATCATAAATCTGCTTTACGCCGCAGCTGGGGCTTCGTGACTGTAAGATTGCCAGATCGATGCCATTCTCTTTGGCGATCCGCAGAGCCTCCTCTGCGCCTTCCCGAAACTGCCTGTCCACATTTACGCCTTTACAGTTTATGACCTCGCCGCTCACGATCTCCGACGGATCCCTCGGGGTCGGAAGTCCTCCCAGCACCTCAGGACATACCGGGATCACCTCATGCCCTTCCAGATATTTTGCCACACGCTCGCTGTAATTATTTTTCCCGTTATATTTACAGTTTTCGCCCAGCAGACAGGCACTGACCAGTATTTTCATCGTAATCTCCAGCTTTCCGTTATTATGTCTGTTACAATAGCGGCGCGATCAGGCGCATGATACACTGCCAGCCTCTCACTGCCATATTTTTTCTTCCATCCCGGTATTTATCGGTGACTTCCTCACTATCCTGTAACAGCTTATCAAAATCCGCCTCAATATCCCGGATGGCATCACAGCCGTGCATCCACACACCGTTTTCAAAATGATGATACAGGCTCCGGTAATCCATATTGATAGTACCGACGGTCGCCGTATCCCCATCACACAGCATCTGCTTCGCATGCAAAAAGCCCGGGGTATATTCATAAACCCGCACACCCTGGCGCACCAGTCCGGAATAATAGGATCTGGTCACACCGTAAATGATTTTTTTATCCGGAATACCCGGGGTAAATACCCGTACATCCACGCCACGTTTTGCCGCCAGTCCCAGCTCTCTCGTCATCTCATCACTGATGATCAGATAAGGAGTTGCCACATAGAGGCGTTTCTTCGCCGTCTTGATCAGGTTCAGGTAGACATTCTCACCCACCGGCTCTCCGTCCAGTGGAGAATCCGCATAGGGCTGTACATAGCCGGATGCCTTCTGCAGATTTCCATCTTCCGCACCTTCCTGCGATGCCTTCAGATACTTTTCATAATCTGTATCCGCCTGTCCCATAACATTCCACATTTCCAAAAACATCATGGTAAAATTCTGTACCGCTCTGCCGGTCAGCTTCACACCGGTATCCTTCCAGTAGCCGTAAGGATGCGTGATATTAAAATACTCATCTGCCAGATTATATCCACCGGTGAATCCTACTTTTCCGTCGATGACCATGATCTTGCGATGGTCGCGGTTATTCATGAAAATATTTAAAAAGGGCACTACATAGTTAAATACCCGGCACTGTACACCGATGGCATTCATGCGGTCTATAAAGCTTTTATCCAAAAAGCCGATACAGCCCACATCGTCGTACAGAATACGGACTTCCACGCCCTCGGCAACCTTTCTTGCCAATACATCCTTCAGCCGTGCAAAAGCCTCCGCCTCCTCTATGGCATGATATTCCAGGAATATAAAGTGCTTTGCCTTCTCCAGCTCCTTAAGCTGTTCCTCGTATCCCAGATAAGCTTCCGGATAGAATTTCACGGCTGTCGTATCATACACCGGATAATTACCATACTTCCAGATATAATGGCATTGATTTGCCAGCAGAGGATCTTCCTGCTCCAGCTGCTGCAATATTGTCTCATCCTGAACATTCAGAGGAATCAGTTGTGCATCCACATCCTCAAATTTCCGGATGATTTTATGCATAGCCTCTTTATGTCCGAACAATCCGTAAATACACAGACCGAACACAGGAAATGCCAATATTACAATGATCCAGGGCATCTTAAATGCGGCATTGGTATGTTTTCCATAAATCCTGAGCGCCACTACCAGCGCAAACAGGCTGGTCAGCAGAGAGATCACTGAAGAATACTGATACAGTTTGATCATCAATATCAGTATCCAGCCGATCTGTAAGAGCACAGCCAATGCTGCAAACACAATTCTTCCTATACTGTTTTTCACATTCCCTTTTACTTCAGAACGCATCTGCTTTTTCTTACCCATAATGTCCTTTTTCTCTTTCGTTCTGCCAGATCATAAGTAATCTCCCCCTCACAGACTGCCTGCACTGCGCACAGACAGCCATGAATGTATTCTATGGGGGATTGTTTTATGGTATAACATTTTTGCAAAAATCTCAATAGGTCTATGGACTACAACTGTCCTCTTTTGTCTGCCTAACCACAGTTTCTGTCACACAGTACCACCACTGTAGACGGCGTGGTCTGGGCAGGAATGCTTCTCGTGGAAGAGGAATAGATGACCACCAGATTATGGTTCGCGGGACTCGCCTGGAAATACTGGTTGTTCACGGTACGCACATCCACTGTGCCATCCAGATTCAGCTGCAATGTCTGCTCCTCATTGACCAGGGAATTGCTGTAGTAGCTCACATCCACATTCCGGTCGCTTCTCTCTTCAGCCACTACCACTGCCGTATACTGAGGCGGATAGATCAGGGGCATGGGCGCATCGTTGCGATACCAGAAGGTTGCCATCATTCCCACTGACAACGTAGTAAAATCCACCACATAGGTATCGGGGTTGATAAAAAAGTTCACGGTATTGCCATCCGTATCCTCGATAGTGGCAAATAGCAGGCATCCATCAGCTCTGCGACCGCCCTGCCCTGCCGGCACCAGATCCACGATCGTTCCCTTCATGGAACAGAAGCTGTTTCTTCTCATAGGTCTCTGAAACGAAAATCGATAATCCATAGTCTCTCCTGTGAATTATAAAAGCTTTCTTCTATTATATGCACGCCCCCGCTGTTGATGTTACGTGTCGTGATAAAAATATAGGACCACTATTGTAAAATAGTGATCCCTGTTTTCCTACAGGACAATGGTCCCGCCGCCCAGTACATGTTCGCCCTGATAGAACACCATAGCCTGTCCCGGTGTAGCGGCACGCACCGGTGCATCAAAAGTACAAAGCACTCTGCCGTCCGGCTGTCTGGTAAGGGTTCCGTACTCTCCCTTATGGTTGTAACGGATCTTCGCCAGTACTCTGACGGGTTCTGTGATATTCTCCACTGCCATATAATTCACATTTTCACATAATACTTTATCCGTGAAAAGTTCCTGATTGGAACCGATCACCACCTCATTGGTCTCGGGGCGGATGGCTGTAACAAACACCCTCTCTCCCATGGGGAGTTCCAATCCTCTGCGCTGTCCTAAGGTATAATGGGTAATCCCCTTATGATGCCCCAGTATCCTGCCGTCCTCCGTGACAAAATTGCCCGGTCCCGGCACTTTTTCGCCGGCTTCTCTGTCAATAAAAGAAGCATAATCATTGTCCGGCACGAAACAGATCTCCTGACTGTCCGGCTTATGCGCCACCGGAAGTCCCGCTTCCTCTGCCAGGGCACGGATCTCATCCTTGGTGTATTCTCCCACCGGCATCAGAGTATGTGAAAGCTGATCCTGGGTCAGATTATACAGCGCATAGGTCTGGTCCTTCGCCGCCGTAACGGAATTGCGGATAGCAAAACGACCGTTTGGCAGTCTGTCGATCCTCGCATAATGTCCCGTGGCAATATAATCCGCACCGATCTCTAAGCTCCTCTGTAACAGGGATTCCCATTTCACGTAACGGTTGCAGGCGATGCAGGGATTCGGTGTATGACCTCTTAAATACTCGTCCACAAAATAATCCATGACATGACACTTGAACTCTTTTTTAAAGTTCATGACATAATAAGGAATCTCCAGTCTCTCTGCCACTCTTCTGGCGTCATCCACCGCAGACAATCCGCAGCATCCGCCATTGGCTTCCTTCACCGCTTCCTCCTCGTCCTGCCAGATCTGCATGGTAACTCCGATCACATCATAGCCCTGTTTTTTTAATAACATGGCTGCCACGGAGGAATCCACGCCTCCGGACATGCCAACCACTACTTTTTTCTTCATAGATCTTAATAGTCTTCCTCTTCTTCGCCCTCACTGATATCGTTCTTGGGCTTCTGCAGGCCTTCAATGGTGATGTGGTTCTTCTCCGCATAATCCCACAGAGCTGCATGGATGGCTTCCTCTGCCAAAAGTGAGCAGTGTACCTTTACGGGAGGCAGTCCGTCCAGAGCCTCCATTACCGCCTTGTTCGTTACCTGCAAAGCTTCCTGGATGGTCTTGCCCTTTACCAGTTCGGTAGCCATGGAGCTGGTAGCTACGGCAGCACCGCAACCGAAAGTCTTGAACTTTGCCTCTCTGATGATCCCGTTCTCGTCAATGTCCAGGAACATTCTCATAATATCTCCGCACTTGGCGTTACCCACAGTACCTACGCCGCTGGCATCCTCGATCTCCCCGACATTTCTGGGGTTTTGAAAGTGATCCATTACTTTTTCACTGTACATGTATCTGTTATCCTCTTCTTTCTTGCTTAGTTGTTCTTCTGACTTTTCAGAAAATCTTCATATAAAGGAGACATATCCCGCAGTCTCTGGACGATTTTCTTCACTTCTTCCGCTACGATATCCATCTCTTCCTTCGTGCTATCCTCAGACAAGGTCAGACGTAAGGAACCGTGGGCTTCCTCATGCTTTAAACCAATGGCTAACAGCACATGGGAAGGATCTAAGGATCCGGAAGTACATGCAGATCCGCTGGAAGCACAGATTCCCTTCATATCCAGCATGATCAGCATGGATTCTCCCTCGATAAACAGGAAGGAGAAATTGATATTATTCGGAAGTCTCTTCGTGCGGTGACCGTTCAGCCAGCAATGAGGGATCTCGTTCTCCAGACGTCCGATCAGATAATCACGCAGTTCGATCTCCTTGCGGGTCTTACTGTCCATAATACGCATAGCACGCTCTACGGCTGCCCCCAGTCCCACGATGCCGGGGATGTTCTCTGTACCGGCTCTGCGGCTTCTCTCCTGCGCTCCGCCGTGTACAAAAGAACGGATCTTCACTCCTTTACGGATATATAAAAAGCCGATTCCCTTGGGACCGTTTAATTTATGACCGCTGGCACTGAGCATGTCAATATGCATCTCATCCACATGAATGGGAACCTGTGCATACGCCTGTACCGCATCGGTATGAAACAATACGCCATGCTCCTTTGCGATCTCACCGATCTCGGCGATGGGCTCGATGGTACCGATCTCGTTGTTGGCAAACATCACGCTGATCAGAATAGTATCGGGGCGGATGGCTGCTTTCAGCTCGTCCAAGCTGATCAGTCCGTCTCTGTCCACATTCAGATAGGTGATCTCAAAGCCTCTCTTCTCCAGATACTCACAGGTATGGAGAATGGCATGGTGCTCGATCTTCGTGGTAATAATATGTTTTCCCTTAGAAGCATAAGCTTCTGCGGTGGCTTTTAATGCCCAGTTGTCGGACTCCGAACCACCGGCGGTAAAATAGATCTCTTCCGGCTTCGCTCCCAGGCTGTCCGCGATGGTCTGGCGGGCATGATCCATAGCCTTTTTGCTCTCGGCGCCCAGACTGTAAATGGTGCTGGCATTGCCGTAATATTCACTGAAATACGGGAGCATCGCATCTACGACCTCCGGTGCTGTTTTCGTAGTCGCTGCATTATCTAAATATATCATATTGCCTCATTTCTGCATATCTTGTAACTGATCATGCACATTTTACTGCTATTCATGATAGCATTCACTTTACTGTTCTGTCAACAAGGTCATCGGAATATACTTTTGCAAGATCTTTTAAGCCAAAAAGGTCAAAAAATCCGCTTATGAAACATGCCAAACGTCATCCCCTGATCTTCGGTACTATCATTCTGACTGCAACCGGCCTTATCACCCGTGTCATTGGATTTTTCTACCGTATCTATCTGTCCAGGCTCTTCGGTGAAGAGGGAATGGGCATCTATCAGCTGCTCAGTCCGGCATTATCCCTATCTTTTTCCCTTACAGCCGCCGGATATCAGACCGCCATTTCGAAATATGTGGCGGCGGATAGTGCCAAACGCCCTTCTGGGAATTTAAAGCCGCTGCTGGCCGGGACCAGTATCACCTTACCCCTGTCTCTTGTAACAAATGCCATTTTGTTTTTCTCTGCGGATCCTATCGGTATTTTTCTATTAAAAGATCACCGTACCGTACCCATGCTGCGGATCCTGTCCTTCTCTGTCCCCTTTGCCGCGCTGCACGCCTGCATCAACGGTTATTTCTATGGGAAAAAGAAAGCTTCCGTGCCTGCTCTTACACAGCTTTTAGAGCAGCTTGCAAGAGTCAGCTGCGTCTTTCTCGTCACCGGAGCCGATCTGTCAGAAGGTCGTACTCCCTCCATCAATGCTGCGGTTCTCGGTCTCACCGTAGGCGAGATCTTTTCCATGCTGATCGCTCTGGTCTGCCTGTATATACATCTGTATCCGGACAGTAGTATTCTTTCCCTGCAAAATATCTGTCCTTCTGTTCCGGTCTATCGGGATCTGCTTGGTATGGCACTGCCTCTGACCGCCAACCGTATCGTTCTGAACATTTTACAAAGTATCGAAGCCGTCTCCATTCCTCGGAAACTTCTGCTCTACGGTTATGATACCACCACAGCCTTAAGTGTATACGGAGTCCTTACCGGCATGGCCATGCCCATGATCTTTTTTCCTAACGCCCTTACCAGCTCCGTGGCGGTGCTTCTCCTGCCCACCATCTCCGAAAATCATGCCAAAGGAGACCGTGGAGCCGTCATAAACGCCACCCTGCGCACCGTAAAATATTGCAGTCTCATGGGTGCCTGTTGTCTATGCGGCTTTCTGTTTCTGGGTGACTGGATGGGAACGGAACTGTTCCACAGTGAACTGGCCGGTCATTTTATCGTGACTCTGGGCTTCATCTGTCCTTTTCTGTATCTGGATACCACTCTCTCCAGCATTTTGCAGGGTCTTGGCATGGCAGGACGGATCTTTGCCTCCAACGTGTTCTGTCTTCTGATCCGGCTCCTGTTCGTATTTTTTGCCATTCCCGTGATTGGTATGCAGGGATATCTGTGGGGGATTCTGGTCAGCCAGCTGGTGCTGGCGGGAATCTACTTTTTCTGTCTGTATCGCTTCTTCCGAAAAAATTAAAAAATACCTCCGGTGTCTTGCTTACGCCTGACAGACGGAGGTAACTATTCTGTAAATACCGTTTTGCTTCCCACAAAGTACTGGTACTGCTGTAAGATCTGGTCCTTACGCATATCGGAGATCGCCTTCTCCACATCCAGGGAATGGATATCGCTGTCCCTGCCAATGTAGCCGAAATCGTCCTGTTTGTGGAACGTAATGGAGATGTCCTCTAACGGTGCGTTGGATTTCTGCTCCTGAACCAGAGCTTCCTCCTTCGCCGCACCGGGATTCCCGGAATTTATCTGTTCCGAAGATGCTACATGGGATTCTGCCCCGGTCTCTTCCACGATCACTGTCTTCGCCGGCTGCGGCATCTGTATGCTGTAATCCTGCATTCTGCCAATTCCGCTGATCCCGTTCACTCCGCCTATTCCGCCGATTCCCATGTATTCACCTCCTTGTCCTTCTTTTTTCTATATCGCACATGCCATGCGAAATTCCAGCTTTATCTGGCTGAATTTTCAATTATAATATCGACTGTTTTTACGAAAACTTAAGTCTTCCGGAACTTAATTGTGATTCTTGTCATTCAGGACACTCTTTAATTCATCCATAAAGGTGTTCACGTCCTTGAACTCCCGATATACGGAAGCAAATCTTACATAAGCTACCGCATCCAGATCTTTCAGCTTATTCATCACAAGTTCACCGATGGTTCCGCTGGGGATCTCACGTTCTTCCCGGTTGAAGATCTCGTTCTCCACCTCGTCTACCAACGTCGTGATCTGTTGTGCGCTGACCGGACGTTTATGGCAGGCTCTGAGTACTCCGGCCTCGATCTTGGCACGGTCATACGCCTCTCTGTTATTATCCTTTTTAATAATGATCAGCGGAATCGTTTCGATCTTCTCGTAAGTGGTGAATCGCTTGCCGCATTCATCACACACACGGCGACGGCGAATGGAATTGTTATCTTCCGCCGGTCTCGAATCGATCACTCTGGTATTTTCATGGCTGCAGAACGGACATTTCATAGGCATCCTCCTCTTAAAAACCACGTGTTATTTATACGGATATTATAAGAGAATCAGCAGTTAATGTCAACTAAAATTATGTCCGGACCGATCTGCCGGATGTCCTTGTAAGGAATGACAATATTGGGCTCACAGCGCAGGAATCCCAGCCACTGGTTTCCACCCGGCACCATGATCTTACAGATGCATCCGCTGCACTCATCAAACTCCAGATCACAGACATGCCCAAGCTTTTTACAGTCTCTGATATTGATCACATCTTTGCATTTTAATTCGGAAAAAAGCATATGCGTACTCCTGCTTTCTTTCTATATATATATATATAATATGCCTTTCCCATCCGTTTGTTCGGCAAATACTGGAAATTCTACCGGCAAAGTATATCCTTCCACAGTCCTGTGAATACTGTTGTTATCACAAAATTCAGTAATCGGGAGGTCTCTATGGTACAGGGAAAAGTGGAAATCTGCGGTGTCAATACAGCAAAACTGCCTTTGTTAAAGGCGGCAGACAAGGATGCTTTATTTGCGAAGATCCGCGAAGGAGATACCGCTGCCCGCGAGAGCTATATTGAGGGAAATTTACGTCTGGTCCTAAGTGTGATCAAACGTTTTTCGAGCAGTGCGGAGAACGTGGATGATCTGTTCCAGATCGGCTGCATCGGGCTGATCAAAGCCATTGACAACTTTGACTCCACACTTGGTGTAAAATTTTCCACTTATGCTGTGCCGATAACAATAGGTTCTGCTAAAAATTCTTTAATTGAATTTCAACATCACCATTGACAATCACAATCCTTGATATTATGCTTTTTAATATATTGTTTTTCTCTTTCTTGTCGATATGCGCCCACACATCGGCAAGTTTTTTTATGTTCTCGTAAACAACTTCTTTCTTCTGACTGTTTCTTTCGTTTTTTTCTTCCTCAGTTATCTTTACTTTCATTTCAGAAATGCTTTTTTCAGTGTTCTTAATCATTTCTAAAACTGTGTCATTTCCATCGGAATAAAGAACATATAGCCTTTTTAATTTCACATGTTCTTTTTCAAATTGTGACTGCATTATTTCAAGTTTGCTTTGCTTTTCAATAGGCTTGCACTCTGAAAGATTTAAGGATATTTTCAAAATTTCACTTTCTACCTGTTTTTCAATATCAGCAGCCCATTCCAAAGAATTGTTACAGTTTGGATTGAAATTAGGCAAATACTTCATTGCTTTATCACGAGAACAGCAATATATTTTATGCTTTCCGTGCGTCCACTTCTGATACCGCATCTTGCATCCACACACACCACAATAGCACAATCCTGTTAACAAGTTGGCATCCGTATGACAAGCAGTTTTGTTTTTCCTACGTGATTTTCTGATTTCCTGTGCAAGTTCAAACCTTTCTTTATCAAAAATAGGTTCATGAAGTCCTTGATATACATTCCCTTTATATGGGATCATACCTATATTGACAACTCCAGTAAGCACATTTCTGACAAGAACCTCGCTGTGAAATCCTAATGATTCCTTGATATATAAATCAGAATAACCGCCAATAAACATATCAAGTGCTCTGTTTGCTTGTTCCTTGCGCTCTGGTATAGGAATGAGTATTCCTTTCTCCTTGCTATAATTATAGCAATACGGAGTATTAGCACCACCAATCCAGTAACCTTGTTTGATTCGCTCCAACATACCGCCACGCATACGAAGCATCATAGTATTTTTGTCAAGTTGTGCAAAAACAGCCATCATCTGTGTGTATGCCTGCTCCATAGGACTGTCATAACTTACACTGTCATGGACACATTTGAATAACACTTGGTTTGGTTGAAAAACTCTTTCAATTATGTATAATCCATCAATCATACTTCTTGAAAGTCTGTCTAATTTAAACGCAACAACACATTTAACACGTTTTTTTATGCAGTCGTTAATAAGTCTTTGCAATTCCGGTCTATCCATATTTGCACCGGTATATCCATCATCAACATACCAGTCAGATACAACCAGTTCATTTTTCCGGCAAAAAAGCTCTATGTCTCTTTTTTGACTATCAAGGCCGTTGCCCTCTTCTGCCTGCTTTTCCGTGGAAACACGCATATATGCGACACATTCCATTTTCTTTACACTCCTTTCAATATATAAAGAATGTGCCGTATTTATCATACATACGACACATTCTAAAGCCTTTTTACAATGGTGTCAACAGCATATGGATGCTATAATCTCAATAATTTCTTTTGGCAGAGAAACATCTTCAATATCAACATCTTTGCCGTCTTGTGTAACTCTAACCATTTTTTACCTCCAGTCTGTTTATTTTTTCATAAACATTTTTCGATATTCTGTTGACCGTTCTGTCACATACATTAATCTTTTGTGCTGTTTCTGTAATAGTTTTTCCGCAAGAAAGCATTTTAAACACTTTCTCTTCCTCTTCCGTGAAATTGGCGTTACGGAAGATTTCTTCAAGTTCTGGCTTAGTCAGTTTTGACAACTTCATAAGCCAGTCTCCTTCACTAAATTATAGATTCTATTTCATCCAGGCAAGCATTCCAACCGTCCATCGTTCCTCTGACATAATCCTTTCCGAGGTCATCGGCATCGGTCATCTCTTTTTCACGTTCCGGCAGTTCCCGGAGCGGACATTTATCATGCCGTTTCTTTATAAATGTATTCTGTGACAGCATTGATGCTCCATTATTGAGGACATTCATAAGCTGACATTTTTTGATTCCTTGAAATTCATACAGAAATTTACATTTGCTACATGATTCCGGCATATCCATCACTAATACTGCTTTAGCCATATTCTTCTTCCTTTCTTCACTAAATTTCAGTTTACCTATCATATTTCTGATCATCCAAAAGATCTACATCTGTATAATTATCAAGACACTTTTCATAATGCCCCTCTTGCTTAGTAATTCCTGAATATGTTTCATACGGATTAGGAAGATTATGTTTTTTACAACATTCATAGCAGATTACAAAACTTCTAGTTTTTTCTCTATTTCCATACGGTTCATTATCTGTATGATACCTTGCAAAATTTTGAAAAGGTGTCATAGACAGTAGCGTTGCTGTTCTATCGCAATCCTTACCACAAAAATCACATATAGCGTGTATCATGCTCATTACCTCTCTTTCTCTACTAAATCCTAATTAATCCGCATAAGACAAATCATCTTTGATAAATTCTACAAACTGCTCTTCAAATTCTCCCATCGAAGATATGTCGAATTCATCATCTCCAAGTTCTAAAAAGGCTAATAATTCTGCCTTTAATGTTTCACTGTCCAAATTTGTTAAAAAATCCATACTCGTACCTCCATTAAATCCTAATATTTCAGTTTAAGACACTTTAAATCTGTCTCTCGCCGCAGAACGGAACATCATAAAAAGCATTTCCGATAATGGTTTTTCCCTGTCTCTGCGTTTTGCCTTCTTAATTACTGTCAATTCTCTCCAGTTATTACGCCAACTGCTTTCTGTTGGAACAAGTACCCCTACAAAGTAAGGGATTTTATTTGAAACCGCCACATAAACTTCTTCCGGCATCACAAGATAATTGTAATCGCCTATAAAGTTCAAACCGTGTCCTGAATTGAAGTCTTCAATAGAAGATTTTACTTCATAACAATAGAAATCCCCTTTTTCAATTCCAGAAACTGTGTTATTAACAGGCTTAAATTTCATATAGTCCACTCTGATTGCATGTCCTGTAGCATAATCAAATGTGACCTCTTTAGCCATGTAAATTCTTGTGTCATTTTTAGGATTTATGTATTTTTCCAACGACATGGACAGTTTCTTTGTAATTTCCGGTCGGTTGCTCATCTCTACCTCCTAAATTCTAATATTTTCATTTTCTTCCGGAGAATACCTGCGTAGTATTCCGTTATCTTGTATTTAGGGCACTCGTCCCTCCACATCTCCCGTCCTGTCTTGCCATCCCAGTGAATGCACTCATTGCAGTTAAAGCACGTATCGTCCATCTCTCCCTGGCAATGATCAAAGCATTCTGCGCTATTAGCACAGTGCTCGCAGATACATCCAATGCAGCTCATGTCCTACCTCCGCTAAATCCTAATATTTCAGTTTAACTGCCTAATATTATCCTCAATAAATCCTTTCAGAGTAGAAAAACCTTTATTTTCTTCAATTCCTTTTCTTTTCAACTCTGCCTTTATAGTATCCATTTCCTCTTTTACTGACTGATATGCCAGTAACATTCCTTTTTTCATTTCATCATTCATTTTTTCTACCTCCACTAGATCCTAAATAATTTTCTAAAGATATTCTTTTTTGGCTTAATCACCTCGAAACACTTTTCTTTCCAGTCAAAAACATAATCCAAGTTGTATGAGCTGAAGCCAATATTGTAATACCGTTTTCCTACCTCTCTGTATTTTATTTCAAAATAAGGTTTTTCTTTTTTTCCAGTGACAATTATTTCAATTTCACTCACTTTAATTTTTCCCATATTCCGCTCCTTTGATAAATCCTAATTTAACTTATTTAAAACAACTCAAATAGAAACTCAAATTTTTAATTAAATTTTTCACTTTTTAACTCAAATTTTGAGTTACTATTTCACTTCATCCATATATTTTCATCAATAACATATTGTCGAATGAAACGATCTGCATATTGTGGATGAATCATTGAGCGTTCTGTCTTTCTTGATGTAAAGTTTGTTGCCTTTGCCTTTACAATGTCTTTTTTCTCAACATAATCTATTGCTTCAAACACAAGATTATTTTTAGGTTTGCAATTTATAAACCAATACTGTGTAGGTTTCTTATAGAAATCTCCATTTGCTGTTCTGTCTGTATCAATTATGCTTGGTTTTATACACCAATATGTTGTAAGATAGTGTGGCTGGCTGTATGGATTTTCAATAATCAGTTTCAAATTTCTCCTTATGCAAATTATTACAAGCTTATTTAAAACCTCATAAAATTCATTTAATTCTTTGTGCCTTTTTATTACCAGTTCACAGTTTTTTTCGTCACTGTATCCCCTTTGAGCATAATTATTTCCGGCAAACCATAACTGATTTTGGCATTCAAAATATGTGCATGGAAAAAATGCAAGTATAATGTCATCCTCTTTTATGTCATCAAATATGCTTTGATTTTCGTTATATCCCCCCCTAATTTCTTTGAATAAATCTATCACATAATCAGTTTCTCCAAATTCATCTTGGATATCATAGTCATAAGAATCTATTCCATATTTTCTAAACGCATTTTTAAAAGTTCCTGACTGTTCAAACAAACAATGTGCTTTCATGGCATCACCTCCGGCATAATATCAAATAATCGCATTTGTGCCATTTCTGCATCTAATCTTTTTTTTGACAAATCATAATAATGCTTGTCCAGTTCAAAGCCAACATATGGATGGTTGGTTCTGTAGCAGGCTATTAAGCTGCTGGCACTGCCTACATGTGTGTCCAAGATAATGTCTCCGGGCTTTGCATAGCGGTTTAGGAGCCATTCATATAGTGCCACTGGCTTTTGTGTGGGATGAATACGGTTTTCTTTGTGTTTCATATTTTGCTGAAGCATTCCGTTCCACCTATATTTAATCCTCCTTACTGCAGTACTGAACGAAGTCCATGCAAGTTCACAATCAGCAAAATCAGTATTTCCATTATCTTTATCCCAAACAATCCAACAACTACTATCAAACGGCATTTTGCTTATAAAATGATTTGCCCCAAAAATAATCTGATTTTTTGACACTCTAAACAGTTCATCGAAATATTTTTCGTTTGGTGGATTTATATCCATTCCGCTAAAACTCTTGTAATCCTTTGCTTTTGCCAGTTTACCTCTTGTATGGTTTTTATCCCCATTTTCTCCAATCCCATACGGTGGATCCACAATTGCAAGGTCAAAGTAACCATCCGGGAAATATTTCATCCCATCCATGCAATCCATGTTGTAATATCCAAAATCCATTACGGCTCCTTTCTCTTATTTCTGTGCTAAATAGCACATGATTCCACAATCCGGGAATATCAGTACCTTATATTCATATTTCCATGTTCGTTAATCCAATCAATAGCTTCACGATATGTAACCCCATTGTTTTCGATAACATCCAACAGTTTATACATTCCTGGATGAGTTTCCTTTAGCCGTTCAAAACGTCCTTCTCCCGGCTTTTCAAGATGACACCCGAAACCGCACAACACGCATCCGGTTCTATTGCATCCAGTAGTCTTAAGCGGTCTGTTTCCTGTGTCAAACAATCCATAATCAGCAGATAACTCCGACAAGTCTATTTGACCATCAACACTTCCCTCTGCATCATAATCAATGACAACATCACCATATACAGAGCAGATAGGATTATAAAATTCTTGTTCTTCTATGGTTTTTCCTGTTTTACGATCAACAATACGATTTCCATAAAACATAACATCACGGTTATTATTGATTTTCCTTTTTACTATATCTTTTCCATATAGTTTTATATACAAAAGAACGTCTTGCTCCGTCCAAAAAGACATGGGATTACTGATGGGTGTTTTCATATCAAAACCGTTGCATCCGTTTTTTATCCATTGTGATGTACGCAGTTTGCTTTCGCTTGCCATCTGCGCCGTTATAGCTTTTCTTCTGGTTCTTTTTCCGTATTCATGAGCAGGTGCCTTTTTCATAACTTTGCAACACATATCAGAACAAGCAAACTTTGCATCAAGCATAAAAATATACTTTGACCTATCATACATCTTTGAATATTCATCTGTATCAACACCATTTTCCCTATGCTTAAATATACCTAAAAGTTGTTTTGTTCTCACAGGTGCGTTAGGGATATTCCCCATCTTGATTTTTTGATATTCTGTATTCTCTTTGTCCTTTCGCCGGTCTATTCCCACCAGATCTGCTATGCGATAAGCATACGGAAGGTCTGTCTGTCTGTCTGTCTGTCTGTCAAGATTGTATTTTGGTTATTTTCTTTTTCAAGTTTTTCAAAATATTTTCTTGCTTCTCCTATGCATGCAGAGATCTCTTTTGAAAACATAGGAAATCCATATTTTTTACAGACATCCATAAATGATATTTTGGGTTTTATAATTTCAACGTTATCAAATGTTTTTGAAAAATCTCTCAGCTCCGGATATTGTGTCGGAACATCCACAAATACTGCCGGAATTTTTGGATAATCCTGTCTCACAATATCGAGAAGTACTGTGCTATCTTTTCCACCACTAAAGCTTACATATACCCCGTCCTCACCATATTTATCAACCCACTGCTTAATTCGATACTTTGTCATACGTATTTTTGCAGACAACGGCATGGCTTGCATTTGGTATAAATCAGATAATGTATGCTTATTTCCCATATTCTCATTCCTTTCTTACAATAGTTTCTGCTTGTTCCTTGTACATCTTCCCCGCCATCTGCACCAGATAGTGCTGTAAGGCTTCATCCACGCTGACACGATGCTTGGTACAGTAGCGGTCAACGTACCGCTTAAAGTCGTTATTTTTTTGATAAAGTACTTCATATTCATCAAACTTAACCTCGATATTTTCAATGTTGGTACAATCAACTCGTTCCATCTGCATCACACTCCTTCCGGCTTCTCGCACCGTTCAAATTCGATAACCCACACCCACGGATTAGCGCCCCAACCGTAGCGGTCAATGTCGGATTTCTTGATGGTGCTGTTCCAAATCCCTATAAACGATGTGATTGTTTGGTCTTCATTTAATGTTCCATTTGCATGAATGTACTTATCTGCTCCCTCAGTTAAAGCACTCTCTGCGGTTATTTCCTGCAACCGCTCTACCCTCACGTCCATAACCCGGAGCCAGATACGTGCGGCTTGTTTTGGCATGTTGGTGGACGGGTGCCATGTGCAAAGGAAATCATTATCATCTGCTTTGTAATAATATCTTTCTTTTGCATTCATCAAATATCCCTTACACCATGTTTCCCGGACATACAGGAGGTCACCCGGACAGATAGGACAGGTTCTCTCCACTGTACTTAACTGTTCCATATGCTCCTTATCAGCAAAGTTATGTACTGCATAAGTTCTCTTGTCGGCATTGTAAAATTCCATATCCGGCACGGTATACTCATTTGCATCTTTGCATATACGCCGGGTGCAGGTCTTCCGCCCATCCAGAATCGCCCGAACCATCTCTGTATTGAATAAAATCGGCTTAATTGCCATCTACTCCACCTGCCTTTACGATCTCCAACAAATCATCTACCAAATCCTTGACCTCGTACATCATCATAGTGTCGTAGGATTTTGACTGCTGCTCTGCTGTCTTATTTCCATACTTCGTACAGTCTTTAAGGAATGCTGTGCGTTCTTCCAACTTCTGCACAACCTTGTCCGGGTCGTAGGCGGTAGGCTGGGCATCTGTAACAGAAGCAACGCGTAAAAAGTCTAAGCAATCCATATCTTCGTTCTTTGAAATTGCTTTTTCTAAATCCGCTTTTAATTTATCCGCATCAATCAGTCTTCCCATCGTTCGCCCTCCTGTTCCATTTCTCAATCATGTTTTGCACACCTCCGCTAATAATTTTCACATTCATAAATATTTCTTTCTGTCAGTCTCTCCATCCTTGCTCCTTTACTCATAGTGCAAATTTAACTCAATACCATCAATGTTGCCGTTCAGCTTATTCTGACAGTGGCACAGCAGTAAATCCAATTCATTTGAGTCCGTAATTTTCTTTGTGCGAATGTACGATAAAACTCTGTTTACACTATCTCTGCGATATTCTGATAGCATTTTTTCATGTTCATGTTTGCACTCTTCAAGTTCTAATTTTGCAGCTTTAACCGATTGCGTTCTGATTTTTACTTCATCAAACTTATTACGGCATTTTTCATAGTCTTTTTCCAATTCTATACGTCTACTTTCTGCAACTTCTTCGGCTGTGTATCCTCTAATCTCTGCTGTTTTTCCCATTCTTGCTCCTTTCCTTGATCCTCGGTCTCTCCACCATCACTGGATAGCTGCACTCATACGGCTTCGTTCGTCCGATTCTAATAGCATCAGCAACCGGATGTGTAGCCATGTAGAGTAAGTCACCGTTCTGAAAGTTTCCTGTTCCCTCTCTCATACAGCTACACTCCTTTTTCCGTATGTACTTGCGATTCTGTATACATTGCAAATTTCTCTGTAATATTTTTCCTGTGCATGGATATTAGCATCCACACGGTCAAGTTCCGTCTCACACCACTTTGCAAATTCTTCTGCGGACAATGGTGTTTCTGAAACATCGAATTTCTCGCTGTTGTCAATCACGAAACACACCATATCAACCGGAATGTGGTTCAAATCCGCAAGAATCTGAATCTGCTTATCTTTGTCCTCTGCTTTTTCGTAATTCGCCAACAATTCATAACCTGTCATCTGCATTTATATCACCTCTTATCAAGTTTGATTTCTTTGTCGTAGCAATTTTTCTTTGGATTTCCCTCTACTGGGGAAACCATCTTTTTAGGGTCTGTAGTGTATGATCCGTTTAGTTTCACACCTATTTTGCTTTTTTCGTCCATATAGCATGACGGCTTGTAACGATCCGGTGGAATGTAGTTGTGAATGCGCCAGTGTTTTACAAGCATAACACCACTATCGAAAGATAAAAGGAATCTATTGTCTATCAAGGATTTCAAATCATCTTCTGAAGCACCGCACATCCTTATGATTTTCCGTGGGTTGTTTACAAATCCGTCATCATCAGCGTTCATACAGATATGGAAATAAAGCATTTGAGCCGTAGCAGGAATATCCAAAAAAGCATCACTCTCAATTATTTTTGCGCTGAACATTCGTTTTTCTGCCATTTAGAACTCCTTACTCAAAAATAGGCTTCTCAATATAGATTCCGGTGTTTTCAACCAGTTCTCTCCACAAGTCCATGAAATCCTTGCCGTTGCACTTTTCTCCGGCTTTGTCCATGTGGTCAGAAAACTTATCCTTGAAATTCGTCAGCTTCTTCTTACTAAATCCATCTTCCATAAGAATTACCATTCCATATAGGATGTACCTTGTGGACAACTCATTGATAATGTTGTTACATCTGACCTGTTCCTGGATGCATTTCTGCGCTACAACCGACTTGTAATGTGGATAATCAGCTTCGGTAAATTCCTTGTACTCAATCGTCCAGTCTGCAAAATCGTTAAGCCTACTCTGTAACTCCGTATAATGCTCATTCTCGTACTTTTCGTTGTACTCGGTGAATTTACCGCAAAAGTCGGAAAGTCTCGTCTGTGAGTACTTGTAGTCTTTCCACAAGGTATAGCAGAACAGTGTCAGTATTCCGGTGAATGGACTTCTCTCCGCAGACTGCTTCAAAAGTTCTGTCTGCCGCATGATTTTCAAAATTTCCTGCGGATTGTCATATCGTTTTGGCATTTTATGTATCACCTCTTTTCAAGTTCTGGCTCTTTCCTTTTGCAATGAGTAGCACCGTATTCTGATTTTCCTACATATTCGTAGCAATCAACACATTTCCATCTACCACTTTGATACGGTTTGTGAGTACGTCCGTTGATTGAGTGCATTGTGTTTGGGTACTCATTCCAACAGCTACAATCGTAATTTTTTTCGCTCATGTAATCTTCTCAAATTGCTTTAACAGGCATTCCTTACAAAACTGTACACCGTCAAACTCGTAAAGTTCCTCTACCTCTTCCTTACAATCATCGCAATACAAATGTTTCACATTTATGTTCGGGCACCTATTGCCGAGACATGGATAAGCTTCCGTTGCGCATCCGCAGCATTCACCTTCGTATTTAACCATCACTGCTACCATCCTTTTCTCCATGCAAAAGTTCCATAAACCGAACAAATTGTCTTTGTGAAACGGAATTGTTCTGCTTCTCAGGCTTCAAACTGATGACCAGATGCTTGTCGGCTATGTTCGCAAGTTCCCTTGCAAGGTTGATTTTGCCTTGTTCCATACCATCACGGTAACCTTTTCCCGGTCGGTACTCTGCGATCTGCTTCTTGCCATCACCTTGACCACCGGCTGTTTTGTTGCGAAGTTGGTAACCCTCGTCCGCATAACGCTTAATCCAGTACTGCTCCCACTTGTCCAGTTCTTCTACCGGATAATGTAAGAATCCGATTTTCCAACCGTATATATTTTCCACAGAATACAATCCGTGGCTCTTCATGGATAAATCAATGTGTTGGTATCCGTTAAGATGCCCTGCCAGTCTTTGTAGTAGGTGTACCGCCTGTCCCACATACGCAAAACGGAAACCATCCTCGTCTGTTCTTGTCAGAAAGTAAATTCCACTTTCATCGTCCACGTGTGGATTGACCGCCAGTATTCTTTCACGATTCTTTCTCTCTATGGATTTTGCTTTTGCTACATTCTTCCAATCAGCCAAACGAATCACCACCTATTCTTCTAAAACGCTCATATCATATCCGCTGGCAACAAAACTTATTGTTTTTTCATGGTTACATCTGTTTCCCAAATATGTGTATATCTTTTCCATATCTTTCTCTGAAAAAGTAGTACCCAAAAAATCATTTATTCCTTGCAAAATGAATTTATGGAATTTGTCATTGCTCTCTTTAGTGCTGTATGGTTCTGTTTTGTATGCTGCCATTGAAAGCCATTCCAAAACTTTACACTTCACATCCATTTCTGTTTTACAATCTTTCAATATAAAATATGTGTTGCTTCTGATATGTGCTATAAATTCTACTTTGCTTGTTACAACACTATTCGGAAAGCAATTCATAAGTTTAGATATTAAACTCCACTCAATCAAAACGGACACTCCTTTCCATTCCGTAAAATCCATTCCTTGCCTGCTGTCGCATAGTCCACATTCGCCAATGGATCAATCTTTTTTACCTCTGCGACACATTCTTTGGAATCAGAATTATCACGGCTTAAATGGCACAATATGACGTTCTGCAGGGCATCTGATTTGTTCGCAATGACAAATTCTTTTACCGTTTCCAGTTCCATATGACCACGGTATACATGGTATTTCTTAGCATCGTTGGAATCCTCTGTAATGTACTTCTTCTGATAGTTACATGAAATAAGGATGTGGTTTACTTCATGGAACCGCCACTTAACAAATTCAGTGTCAGTTACATAAAGCAATTTTCCCATTTCCGGGTGAGTAATCAGTAATCCATAACAAGGGCATTCTGAACCATCAGCGTTGGTATGTGTCCACTTACCATCCAGTGTTGTAAGATCAAATGCCATTATTTTTCCACCAGTAAACCCTATTTCCATAGGTTCTAAACTCTCATATGGTTTAAATACTGGTATTCCCATGTGTTCAAGGTCTGATACGGATAATGAGTGGTCTTTGTGCGCATGGGTGCATATCGCACCCACAACACACTTAACATCCCAGTTAAGACCACGCTTTATGTCCATGATAGGAAGTCCTGCATCCAGTAAAAGTGTTTCACCGTTATCTGCCGTTAGAAGATAGCAGTTACCGGAAGAACCGGAGCCTAAACATTTTAGCTTCATGTTTCTACCTCAATTTCGTCATCTTTTGGAAACTGAAATATGCAGTTATTTACATATTCAACTTTTGATGGCTCATTGTTCATGGTTTGAACTATAATTCCACTATTTTTCAATTTTTCAAACTGTTTTACCACATCTTCTGTAATTTCAACATTTTGAAAAAGAATCGGCATACCAACGTATGCTTTTCTAAGCATTTCCATAGCTTTCTTTGCCTTTTCTTTGGAACCGTATTCAGCCATTTTTGTTCCCATTGCTGTCGAAGAGTTGTGGCAATAAATAGCCGCATGCTCAACATCTTCATATTTCCCAACTGCCATGCTTAAAGAACTGATTTCATATGGCATATCAATCGTTCCGTCCTGCGATATAACTCTCATGGCAACCTCCTACTTAATCTCAATATCCGGAATAAGCCGATCCGGGTAAAAAACTAATTCATAATGGTATCTGTCCGTAGATTTCGGTTCTACCTGTTCCATCACATAGCAAGTCCAGTCGTTCAAGTAAATGTAGTCCTTATAATACTGGTTTTCCCCAGTTTTAAATGTAACGACAAGTTCATTAGCAGAGTTATTGCTAAGAGCCATATACCCCTCTGCCTGCAACATAATCATGTCTGTTCTTGCATTAGTCACCGTGATTCTGCGGTATACATTGAACTCGTCAGCTTCTTTATTGAGATTGTAATTCACAGTATCAGCGGTGCTACAACTACAAATACAAAGCATCATTACAAACATCATTACTGAAATAACAAAAATTTTGTATATCCTCTTCATATATTTCATCCTCCCTACTTAAAGCAATCCGGTGTCTCTGCGCTGGCAATGTCCGTCTCTGCGGTCTGCGGTACTTCCTCAAATTTTGCGTCAGGAAACTCAATAGTGTTTGCATTTGCCTGTACCTCTTCTGCCACAACTTTTTCCACATCAAGTTTCACATCGGAAACATCAGGAAATTCTTCCTGCGCATACAAACCTTGGAATTTATCCGGAAAAGCTTCTCTTAATGCCTGTACAACAGCAACTTTTCTTATCATTGTTGCAGGCTTTTTAGACCATTGACCGTTGATTGTTCCATCTTTTTTTCTTCCAACATATTCATCGAAAGATACTGACTGGTACTCCGGTGTCTCTCTTCCTTTGATAAACACTTTAGCCCAACCTCCTACAATAGATTCGTCCTTAAGGACAAAAGATCCTTCTCTTTCTTCAACGGAACCATCTTTCTTTTGAACAATAATTCCTGCTTTTTTTCCTGCATAATTCGGATTTGCATCGGCTCTTTTTGTAAAAACATCTTTTCCGGTAACAATAGTAGCAGGATCATTGTTTCCAAACTTAATGAGGTATGCTTCTTTCAAAAAAGGATTAAGATGCTGATATCTGCAAAGAGACATAAACATCATTACTTCCTGATCCGATACGTTTCCACCACCGCTTACAAGGTACTTTCTTACCGTTGTTGGGGAAATTTTTACAATTTCCCCATTTGATTCGTATTCCACAATTCCTGTGTTTTCCTGCTTCTTTTCGTCTGCCATATTTCTACCTACCTTTCTACCTTTTTGATGCCGTTAATGTTAATGATGAATACCTGTGTTGTCTTGGGATTCTGAATAAGTGCAAGAGTACGTTTAGACATATAATCGTGTTTTTTAATTCTTAAAACTTTGTATTCATCATCTTTGCTTACATCTGACCCTCTTACAAAATTCTGTTCGTATCCTAAAAGACCACTCCATGTACCGTATAAGTTGTACTGCTTACCGGTATCTGTGACTTTTACGGTATCTCCCACGCAGATTTCGTCTTTCTTCTCCGGTTCTTTCTCCGGTTTGTAGTTTTCAAGGACAACGTACTCTCTGTGCCATGCGTAAAACCTTTTAACAGAGTTTTCAACCTCACATGTTGCGTTCTTAACACCAATTACTCTGAAAATCTCTCCGTTTTCATATGGTATAAGAAAAGGTTTTGCATCCACAATTTTGATGTACTCACCGACTTTAGCTTTTCTCTTCACCTCCCGTACACCGTTATCAGGCTTCACATCCTCGCCCATCAGCCGATTGAAAGCCAACTTTGCACCAGTACGGAAATCAAATTCATCAGCCGGATTGCATTTTGCTTCTGCTTTCTCGCCAGTGGACTTGTCCAGTGCAATCACTTTGTTGTCATTGCGGTAGATGACGATTGTTTCACTTCCGACTTTTTTCAACATGTCAGAAAATAGAGAACCAATTTCAAAATTTTTTACACTATAAGTCCTCCCCGCAATATCTTTGTAAGAAACAACGTCACCACTGATTTTTGTGATTTCAATTACAGCACCTTTGTCTACAAACAATTTGCTTGTATATCTTTCTCCAACCTTAAATTTACGTTTTCTCATATTATTCTTCCTCGCTTTCCGGCTTAATCATAAAGCCTCCCTGATGCACTGTCACATCAGCCTTGTAAATCTCTTTGATGCTTCTAGGCATCACATGGAATGTCACATCTGTATCGGCAATCTTACCTTTGAATTTCAAAGCTCCACGGTCTGAAAGTCCCAAGTACACACCCACGCAACACTTGTCATCAAAATTGAATATCACTGTGTCACCGGCATTGATTGTTTCTCCGCTTGTTGTCAGAACAGAAATGACTGTTTCTTTCTTAATCTGCATTCTCTTCATTCCTTTCAAACTCTTTCAATTGCTCCGCCAACTTCTTACATTCATCAGCAACATATTCTTCTGAACGAACGACATCGACACCAACAGGAAATTTACTTTCTATCATTTTTTGCATCTGATAAATTTCTTTACGGCTTGGGAATTTCTGTATTGCATAATCCAAATCCGCCTTATCTCCAGCGTGACCGCAATCGAACCCAAACCACCATAAATCACTTTTGATAGGATAATTTGAATTTGTTCCACCACCTGAATATGAAATACCTCCGTGACACTGGAAATATGCTTCAATTCGAATTCTTTCATCTTCATCAATACAAGCACCAAGCAAAGGGAAAATGCCACTTACTTCTCTGCCCCAAATATCTGATTTTTTTATTTCAAGATGGTAATCATAATTTTTTCCGTATAACGTATGATTCTTTGGAATGCCAACATATCCGCACCTGTGAGCCATATTTCCAAATATCACAACGCATTTATACCCTACGTGTTCAAACTCACGCTCGACAATGTAGCGTTTCTCTGTTTCATTACTCATTCTTCGCTTCCTCCACTTTCAAACTCGCATCATCACTTCTGCGGAACATAATCAACTGACTGTCAACATCAGGAATCTTCCAAGGGTCAAGGCTTTCGGTATCGTCAACCATGATAGGCAATTCCACCCCACACCGCTTCTGAAACGCATTGCAAATGTCAATCTCCGTCAGAATCCTTGCTCCGTGGTTCATGTTCCGGCTGTAAGGCTCTCCACGGTATGTAAAGTCACAACATTCTTCCGTGTCACCATTCACAAGAGGTCTGAACATCCGCACAGTGCAGAAAGAAAGATACTTGTTCACATCAGTTTCCAACAATTCGTTCTTCTTCCGGCTGAATTTCTTTAACAGGTCAAGCTGTGCCTGCACATCCGTAATCTTCTGTGCAATGTTCTTGCGCTCCTGTTCCAGTTCTGCAATACGCTTATCCACACTCTCGTTAATGCTTACACTCGCCAAAGACTTATCAACCACGGAAATATCCTTGCGTATCTGCTCTTCATCACATTTTAACTGGAATCTAAGAAGATTCATGTCAGTGAATTTGTTCATGGCAGCTTCTTTCTCTGCAATCTGCGACTGGACAGCTTTGTATTCTTCTGTGTTGGAAATATCCACGCTTGACGGAATGGAATTTAATGCATTATCAGCAATGGCAATCTCTTTCTCCAAACGCTCCAATTCATCCTCTGTCTTTTTCAGTTCCTCACGCTTATGTTCCAGTTCTGCCTGATCCGCTTTGATATGGTCAGCACAGGAAGAACCCTCTTTGGTAATCAGTTCCAATTCATGTGCCTTATGCGTATCAAACTCCGTTCTTAACTGCTCTTTCTTCTCTTCCGGATATTCCTGTCCACAGTAGGAGCAAATCAAAGAGTTTTCATCAAATTTAAGGCTTTTATTCAAATCCCAACTCTTCTTCAATTCCTGTCTCTTCTGCTCATACTGTGCGATACGCTTTTCCAGTGCCGTGATTTCTTCACGAATGGTATCTGCCTTAAGCAACTCTTTCTGATTCTCATTCTGAACCAGGTTCAGTGCCGTGCGCTTCTCTCTTCTGTCCGCATCCAGTTTTTCATTTGCTTTCTGCTGCAATGCGCTCAACTGACCTTTTAACTCAATAATTCCATCAGAAAGCTTATCGTAGGAAATCATGCTGTTCTGCGTATTTGTCTGCTGCTTAATGTTCTCTGACAGCTTATCCAGTAAAGCTTTCTTTTTCAGTTCCAGATCCGCAAGGTCAATATCCACTCTCTGACGGCTCACCTCGTCAATACGGCTCGGAATTTCATCTAACAGATCCTGCAATCCCTTGGTTCCATTTCTTCCCCTTGTGCCGTACAACTGCGTATTGCAACGCTTTTTCAGTTCATCAACCGTGCCGTCCTGCAGAACAGTCCTTAATGCTTCAAACTCCGGAAATTGATTGCAAATGTCATCATTACTGTGCTGACCGAACATATCAGCAAGAATTGCTCTCTGATCCGTGCCACCTTTCAGCAGAAGTGTCATGGCATTGATGCAAAGTGAAAACTTTTCTTTTCCGCATACACTCTCTTCCAAAAACGCTTCAAAATCTGCTGCCTTTTTTGGAATATTATTCACATAGTAATCCGTGACATTTCCGGTAAACTCGCCTTTCTTATTGAAGTTCTGACGGCATACTTTTTTCAGAACATTGTCTGTACCGTCAATCTCCACGGTAACTTCTGCGGTAATATCTCCGTCGATGTCATTGCCGTCCTTATCGTGCGGTCTGATTCCGGTGATCTCTCTGCCGTTCTCGTCACGGCATCCAAAAATATACTGAATTGCTCTTTTGATCGTGGACTTACCTGTTTCATTTACACCGGAAACCTCTGTCCGGTCGTATAAATCAGTGTCCACTACGTTAGAACCATAGAATTTGCAGAAATTCTGCAAAAAGGTGTGTTTAATCCTCATTTTTCCTATCCTCCCAAAGATATAAATACAGTGAATTAACAAACATATAGATTGAGACCGGCTTGTCTGTCTCATTGATCTCCTTGTATAGCTCTGTGCTTGGGTTCATCTTATCAACAACCCACTTGATCGCCCGGTACACGCTTTCCTTGGTTGTGCTGTGTTCCTCTCCGATAATCCGGTAGATTTCAGAAAGTCTTCTGTTCCGGTTCTCAAACATCAGCGTTTCAACCTCGATGATGTACTGGAATCCCGGCAAGTACTGTTTCAGCCCCAGTTCTACCAAGATTTTTCTTATCTTCCTTTCCATTTCCTCACTCCTCCGGCTTTCAGTCTTCTGTTACGTGGATCATGTTGTCCTCTTCGCTGATATACAAGATTCCTGCATCTAACAGTCTTGCAATCAGAATCTCATTCGCACGGACGATGGGGATAATCTGTCGTTTCTGCATAAAAATACTCCTTTCTTAACCATTTTTTCTTCCCGGTATTGCGGTTTACAATTCTGTAATAGAATGCTGTTTCACGGTCAACTTCCCACTCTTTCGGACTGTAAAATATCTTTCCGATGCACCCTTTGACGGTAAACCGCTTTTTGGCACTCATACGGTATCCTCCGCAAGTTTTCCTTGATTCCACCTTGTTATAGAATCTGAGCTTACCGAAGAAAAAGAAGTTACTCCTCTTGTCCATGCAAATATTTTTCCATCTTCAAATTTTGCAAAATGTCTTTTTCTCCACTTTTCATCCTCTGAATCTCTCACAAGAATCTTTGTGTCCACAGGAACTTTTGACCAATCAACAGGCGGTTCAACATATTCCTGCTCTGACCATTCTTTTATTTTTTCTCCACATGAAATATCAGTAACTTTATTTTTCCGAAATATACATTCGTCGCATGGTACTTTACCGCAACTATTGACTTCTCCATTTATGTTAATAGCAAACGGATGTCCAGTTACTGCAATATCAAGAATTTTTTCCGCATATCTCTCTCTGTTCGTCATTTTCCATTCATCCTTTCCAGTTCTGCGCTCCTGGTTAATATCCAGTCTGCGTAATCACTTAATTCTGTCTTTGTAGATGCGTTCTTCTCTCCGTGGTAAACCATGAGTACAATTCCTACATCACAGTACTTTTCAAACAATTCCGACAAGTAGTCGGCTCCCACATGAATATTTCCGTCCACAGAGTAGATGTCCGTCACTCCCAAACGTTCCATGCGGTCTTTATGCCATCTGTCAGAAATCTGCATCAGACCTTTGCAACCGCCACTTTCCACATCCGGTCTGCCGGAAGATTCTTTCTCGATCATTGCCATGAGCATTTCCGGGCAGATGCCGTATTCCTCACCGTACTTTACACACGTTTCCTGTGCTTCCTCGGAGATAAAACTGCCGGATGGCTGTGCCGTGGATGTAAATGTGATGGAGAGTGCTATTATAATAGGAAGAAACAGCTTTAATGTCGTTCTCATGCGCTTTCCTCCTCGATAGGTTCAATGCCAATCTCTTTCAGCTTGTTGTATAAGAACATCCTGCCTTTCTGTGTCCATACGGTAAGTGGCTTTGTTCCGGTGCTTCCGTCATGCTTAACATAATCATTTGTCTTTGTTCTCACATAACCCTTTCCCTGGAAGTCTGCATACAATATCCACTGGTCACCTACTTTTCTCTGAATGCCGGCTGTTCTTAAAACTGAATTGAACCTCACCGCACTCATTCCGTAGTCCTGTGCAATCTGTGTGACTGTCATACAGTCGTTGGAAGAAAGAATCTTGTCCACATAGTCAACTTTTGGTGTCATATCGGTAATCACTGCATCCATCTGTTGCACCGTGGTCTGCAGCTGCTTAACCTCTTCCTCTTTCTGCGCAAGCATCCTCTGTGCTTCGACAACTGCCAGTGCAATCAATTCCTGTCCGGTAGGGATATGTGCCTTGATGGCATCTTCCATTTCGTGGAAACGGTCAATGTACTTTGCCGTAAATTCTGTTCCCCTAACTCCGGTCATCTTATGTGCTATGAACTCGCAGCCTTTCTTTGTTACAAGGTAGCAAGGCTGTGTCTTGTTTTGGCTGTTTTGATAGGTACTTTCTGTAAAGAAATCGGACTGGGAAATATTCCCCTGTCCTAATTGCTCATAATATCTTCTGATATCCTTAAGCAAATCGTTATGCTGTTTCCCTACCATTTCCGCTACTTCCACGGAAGATATTGTTTTCTGCTCTAATTCGTTCATTGTTCTCCTTTCTGTGGTATAATGTTCTAAAAAACTGGAGGTTTCATATGCTTCTCAAAATCGAAAGAAAAGTACTTAGGAAAACTGTAAAATCTTCTGAATGTTCCATTTCATTGTCTGAAATAGGGAATTACAATGGTGAAGATGTTTACCAAGCATTTTTGTCCTTAAAGGAAAAGGGATATTTCACCATAGTTAGTTCATCCATAAATCGTGAAATGTTCACATTCGCTTTGTCTTCAAAAGGAAGATTCTACAAAGAACATTTATTTCTCTCATTTTTGAGAAATATACTCATACCGTTTGTTGTAGCTTTAATAACTGCAACTGCCACATACCACTTAGAAAAAGTAGCAGATAGCTATTCCGACAGCCGCCCCAGCCAATGCACTTATGAGTTGAACCAATGCAGTGATCCAAGGTTCTAATTTGTCAAGAAGATCTCTCTTCTGGCGGTAAGTCCATTTTTTCATTCATGTTCTCCTTTCATTGCATGAGAAACTGCATTACAAATTGTCATATGCTGTTTCTCTTCATCATTCATGGACTTCTCAATTCTTTTCAGAGTACCGTCAATGCTCTTTAATGTTTTTAGAAGTTCTTTCTCAAACTGGCTTTGCATTTTCTTCCTCCTGTTTCTTAACAGATTCCTCTGCCATCTTCTCTGTCTTTCCGAGAATATATCCCTTGTCAAAATCGGACATATTCGGAATGGCTCTCTTTAACTTCTCAACGATTTTTTTCTCTTTTTCACTCATTCAATTAACTCCCTATTTGTGGTATACTCTCCTTATTCTGATATAAGGAGGTGAATTACATTGGATTCCAAAGAATACGCATCCGCTTACGCCATTGCTAAAATTTGTGGATATACCGGAAGTTTTGATGATTTTAAGAACCTGTACGACCAATACTATTCCGAAATCATCAATTCTTTACCGGAAGAAAAACCACAATTAGCAAAAGCCGAAGCAATTAGCAATCCTTTCCAAATCCAGAGCCGTTCCTAAAAGGCGAAATGGCGGTAAGTACTTTGATAGACAAATCAATATTTGTTTCTTCGATTTTCTTATCGCCATCTATAATGCTTTTGTAATCTTCGATAATGTCAAACGCAATGTGCTGTGCCATCTCGTCAATTCCAACAAAACGTGAATCAGCTTTCTGAACTATATTTGCTTTACCGTTTTTGTCTAAAACCACATATCTCTGTTTTTCCATATTCTCACCTCTTTTCTGTTGACCTTGTAAACATATTATAGTCCCTTAGAAACTTTATGTCAACACATTTTTGTTGACTTGGGGACTTTTTGGGTGTATATTATTAGTGAAAGGAGGGATGTAAATGAATGAGAGAATCAAATCTTTGCGAAAGTATTTGAATATGACACAAGATGATTTTTCAAAGCAAATCGGCTTGTCAAGAAACTATATTGCGCAAGTTGAGATAGGCACGAAGACACCATCTGAAAGAACCATATCTGATATTTGCAGAGAGTTTGATGTAAACGAAGAATGGCTCCGAAATGGAACTGGTGAAATGCTTGTTCAGAAATCAAAAGACGAACAAATCTCTGAAATGCTCGGAGAAATTCAAAAGTCCGGTGAAGATACATTTAAGCACCGTCTTGTATCCGCACTGGCCAACTTGGACGAAGATGGATGGAACTCTTTGGAAAAGTTGATTGATTCAATCGCAAAAAAGAACGAATAAGAAAAAGCCAAGGGCAATGCGCAAGTCCTTGGCTCTTTTCCTTTATCTAAGTAATTTTTTAACATAGGCATAAATGCACTCTAACCAATGTAAATTATCGCAAGCATTGATTAGCTTTGTGATTTCCTCTTTGTAATCTTCTTTCCCCATAGTACACCCCCTAATCTTTCCGCACTTGGTAGCGATACCTAAATTATAGAACATATGTTCTTAACAATCAATATATTTGACTCACGTTTTTTATTGTTGTAAAATATCAACAAAAGAGGACGGTGAAAACGCCAATAAACACCGCCCTCGCCAGAACTTGAAGTCCCTTGAAACAAGGGATGTTACAAGTGTATCATGTGAAAGGGGGACAAAAAACATGATGAAAAAAGACCGAATCAAAGAAATATCGACACATCTATCAGTCAACAGAGTAAATTATATGTTAAGTTTTCGTGGGAATCTCCATGAGTTTCTCAATGAGCCGGACATGACGGTTTACAAGCTTGCTGATGAAGCTAATTTACCTTATTCTACGCTTAATTCACTACTATACGGTAATTCTAACGACACAAAGCTATCGACCGCTGTTGCGCTTGCTAGAGCCTTTGGAATCAGTGTAGACGAACTAGTAGGTTGTGGCACTATGGAAGATAAGATGTTGGAATCTGTCAAGATATGCCGCAGTCTGCCGGAACACTCTCTGTACCTTATCCGTTACTTCATACGTCACCAAGCTAAAATCTATTCCAGTCTTGAAAAATCGCACAAGTATATTTCTGTCCTTAATCCACAACTTATGAATGGAATTATCGCAACCACAAATGCTGTGGAACCCATGTGCATAGACAACTTACCGGAAGATATAAAATCCAAGACTTATATCGGTTTGAAAATTCCCTGTGACTACTATATGCCGTTTTATCTGCCAGGGGAAATTATTCTCCTTGCAGCGGATCGTGAACCGCAAGACGGTGAACGATGTATTGTGACCAGTAATGGTGGGATATATATTGTCGTTAGAACACATATAATTGAAGACGGTGTAAGAAAATGGAGATATGTTCCGCTTATGTCTCCGAACAGCATACTCCCGGAAAATCTTATTGATGACATGATAGGATATGTGGTTGGTTTCGTCAACAATGACGGTGACTGGGGAATCAGATAAAGAGATTAAGAGCATGGCTTTTACACCATGCTCTTTTTGATTGATTTATTTTTACTTTTAATCTCCACCCATCGGCTATCACTCCTTCTGTAAATGGCAAGTTAACAAACAAATACACTTTTTTATACAGCAATTATTTTGCAGCAAATGTGACAAATACGGTAGAACTTAAAGATGATTTTCAGAATTACAAACTTCTTTTATTCGTATGTAACAACGGAACAGCTCAGATGTATGCTCCTACTGTGTATCCAGCATCGTATATCAAAGAAATATATGATTCCACTAAAAATACTCAGTATCTTGGGACATATCCATCAATTACTACATTTATCGGTAGTACAATAAGTGGATCTTTTATTCCCATTGCTGACAATAAATTCAAACTTACTACTGGTATGAGTGGTACATTTATGATTTTAGGATTAAAATAATATGTTATTCTCATATGTGTCGTCATTATCAGTTGTCTGAATAAGGTTTTAGGCAAATTGCAGTAAGAGTTCCTCTATAGGTGAGATCGGATGTTACATTAGCAAAGTCATAAGTGGATAAATTCACAGTGGTAGTTGTATCTATCCCTCTTAAAATTACGTTTATACTTCCACCACCGCCAATCATTGATTCTCTAACAGTTTGATTGAAAAGGGTATTATTGTATATAAAATCAGATGATATATTGCCATCAATATATCCAATTATTAACCACAAACCAGGAGTTAACGTTATACTACATACTGTTACATTTTTATTTAATTTTTGGTTTTTATATTGACCTGTTTTTTGTTCTATATTCATTTCTAACTTGCCATTTACATCATTTAATCCCCCAGTGATAGTACCGTCACCAATAGTCGAAATATCGGTAGTTCCGATAAGACTTATAAGTGATTTAAGATTTTTTACAGCCAGTTTAAGTTTTCCAAAAATAGATGATAACTTTTCTCCTGTCGTTAATTCCTCTAAAGTTGTTGCTTCTTCAAACGCCGCAGTCAAATTACTACCATCACCAGTTTTGGTCAAATAGTTTGTCAAATCTGTTTTGGGAATTGCATCTATTTTTTTATCAACAGTGTTTTTGTCATAATAATTTGTCAAATCAGAAACTTTTTTTGTAATGTATCCAGCATCATTTTCTAATTCGCTGACTTTTGTAGGTATACCGCCTGTTTGCAGTTTTGCCTGCTCCATATAATACTTTGCGTTATCTGTATCTTCTCCTTCTCTTGTTCCGGTTCCACCTACAGCATAAGATTCAGCCAATACAGATTTTGCATTTGCGGATTGCGCATAAGCAGATGCATTTGCGGATTCTACTCTAATATCTGCTAAATAATTAGGCTGCAGCATATCATCTGTTACTGATCCTGTTTTTATTGAAAAAGAATATGTCTTATTCTTTCCAGTACCAGTCACGGATACAGCTATGGTTGCAGAATCTTCAAATGTTAATACCGGAATCATAGAACCAATATCAGCTGTAAACTGTGTTCCATCTTCTGTAGTCATGGTAATGATTCCATCATCAGACATGGAAAATCCAACAGGGATTTTTTCAATATTAAGGTCAAAAATGACCTTTTCTCCATTGTACTTTGTAATAGTAATAATACCGGTTGTTTCATCCATAGTCCAACCTGCAATTTTGTCGTTGATTGTGGTCTTATCAACCTTAATGGCATCCTGTGATATGATACGGTTGTCCAACGCATCAATAGCAGAATCCATCTGATTAAGATTGTATGCATCTAAATCCGTGTTCTCACTGGGATAATCTTCCCAGTTAATTCTGGTATAAACCTTATTCAGTGCCATCTGCAGATACCTCACTTTCTTTTTCTCTGTTTCTTTCTGCCAACTCTACATTGATTTGATTATCTGCAGCTCTGTTAATCTGCCCGGCAATATCATTCACAATGAGCCGCTTAATCTCCATCGGTAGACCACATCCGTTGAAAAGATTTACAATAGACTGTTCAAATTCTCTGATTTCCAAACTGTTCATATTCCTTCTCCTATCCTATGAGGTTGTATGCCTTAAGAGCATCTATCAAACTGTTAACTGTGGTAGCAATACTATATGTGCTGGTTGAACTGGGTGATATGATTTTGCTCACAGTCTTTTTTGTTGAACCACTTGTCGCACCAAAAAACGCTACATTACCACCGCTTTTTCCAACTAACACATTGCTCGCAACCACTGAAAAATGATTGGTAGAAATGTAAGCTAAATTATTGCCATAATTGTCCTTTAAATAATATGTTCCGCTGCTGGATGCCCAAGTGGTTGCACTTGCATATATATCTAAAAACCCTCCACTTCCACGAATTTGTATTCCTTCACTAGTTGCTTTTGAATAATTTAGTGAAGAACCTACACTTATTTCACTACTTGTGATTTTCGTTGAAATAGAAGATGCAGCAAAAGAAATTCCATTTCTATCCAACGACATAGAATTTCCGCCAGATGAAAAACTTATTGTTCCAAGACTTCCAGATATTTTTAAGTCACCTTCCAGTGTTGCATCTTTCAAATTTGCACTTCCGTCTGCTTTCAAAACTACTTTATTCCCAAGTGATATACCATCTGTGCCAATATATACACCACTGCTTCCAGTACCCAAAGAACTAGAACCGTAATACATTTTTCTTGATTCAATTGTAAATCCGGCAATATTTCCGCTTGATGCAGTTATTTTTCCAGATAGGTCAACATCTTTTGCGGTTATTTTTCCTTCTTTAGAAATAGAACAGTTTGTTGCAGAAAGAACAAATCTATTCCCGGAAATACTTACCTGTCCGCTCTCAATGCTCAACTGCGAACTGACATCACCTTTTGAAACTTTCAACTTGATTTGGTCTGCTTGAACTGAGATTGCCGCCGCCAATTCTACTTCTGCATCTGTAGCCCTTTTTGCTTCAAGTTCAATCTTCCCGGCTGTCTGTGTAATTTTTGTATCCAGTCCACTTTCAACATCCTTTATCTCAGACCGGGTCTCTTCAACATTACGCTCCAACTCATTAGTCTTGCCGCGGAGTTGAATTATACTTTTGTTAATTCCATTTACCTGTTCACTGTATTTTGGTGCTTTTCCGGTGGCAGATATGGTGTCTATCGGTTGTTGGATTCCTTTGTATGTTCTGCTCAACACATAGCTTTCTATGATTTCTTTAGCCGTATATACATTGACTGCTTCTCCAAGGCTCAAACAAGGATTTCCTATTTTTTCACAGTTATAAGGTCTATATTTTACAACTTTAATAACCTCATACAGATTTCTTGCAACCGTTTCTAGGGCATCTGCACCCATTCCATAAACAAGGAAATTATCTTGCAAAATATAACTGTTGTCGTTCTCGGTAATCTCTGTATCCGGGTAAACTGCACCAATATCATTTTCTGATTGTCTTATCTGCACTTTTGTAACTTTTTGGCAGACAAAATCTTCATATTTAACTGATTTGTATTTTCCACCAGTAACCTTTTCTTTTTCAGAACCTTTTCTAGGGTATAATCCTTTCTGTGGATATAATCCTTTTTGTGGATATAATCCGGATATTATTGCTTTAAGGAAAACATATTCAAATTTTCCATCATGGTTAATGTGACCAAAGCATCCATTTATTGAGCAGATTGCTTCCATGACCGTCTGGCCAGAAAGTTCACTTGGCTTTATGGTTTCTGCAACTTCCATGCTGTCATTAGGTAATGTGGCTGCTACTTGCTCAACACCAAAATATGAAAAAAAACTGTCTCTGAACTGCTTTAAAGTCAGAGGAAACTTCAATCCGTTATACCAGGAAGATACTTCTGATTCTCCAATATCGTATATAACGTCATATGCCGTCACATTCCTGTAACGCTTATCATCTGTTGGTTTATCGGAAATGACACGGTATTTGCCGAAAATAAACGGTGCGTCAACATGTCCATTAATCACAGCAGAAACATTTATCTGTTTCCCAATCATGCTTGTGAACACGTTGGAAATTTTGAATTTTAACTGTGATGCATTGCACTGTCCAAATGTAAGGTAATCATCATCACATAGTATTTCTTTTAATTCAAACTGTTCAAAATGGATTTCGCTGTTGGTGATTTTTACAGACTTGTCCTCTGTTTCAATCGTGATTTCCTTTTTGGATGCGCTTTTATCAAACAAATCCGCATAGGTATAGTTACTCATTCGCTACACCTCCGACAAATGAAAATTCTATCTGATTGTATTTAATCTCTCCGTCATAAGTTCCATAGATTGTAGGCTTTATATCAGCCATATATCCATATTGTGTGACATATTGACCTAAAAATGGAATGTATGCCGTGATATTACATCCCTGTTCCGTTGCATCAATAAAGTTTCTTCGTATCCCGGACAGTAACTCTTGCAAATCGTCATCCGTCAGCATCGCAGGCGTTGAAAAATCAACACTTAATGCTTTTAGCTCCACAGCATTTCTATGTACGTATCCATTTGCATCAGTCCACGGGTCTACATCTTGCATATTTACAGCTGGCTGATAACTTTCAGCGGCTATAAATCTTGACTGGTCAATAACGTAATCTCCAATTTTTAAAAGCCATCCTTGATATGCTGACATACGCTCACCGCCTCATTGCATAAAAATAGACAGCACCCATCCAGAGTGCTGTCTGTGTTAAAATACATATACATTCTTGTGTTTTTGGTTAAATTGCTCTTGACCGTATTGTCTTGCGGCAATTCCAATTTGATCTGTTGTTATTCCAAACTCTTTCTCAAGGATTCCTTGCAGTAGCTGATTATTCTGTTTCAGAAGTGCAATTTCCTGTTGTGCCGTGGAATTAATAGCATCTTTGATTCCAGTGATTTCAACTCCACCGGCAACCGCTGTTTTTCCACCTACTGTTCCGGCAATCTCCGGTATACCGTTCTCTCCTGCCATGAACATCGTATATCGGCTTGGAACGTAACCACCTTTTTCAAATGTAGGTATTCTTCCAACACTAATGTGTTGTATATTATTCGGAACTGCGTCACCAATTTTAGGTATTAACCTTGCTGCAGACATCAAACCATTAATAAGGTCTATGGAATTGTTTATCATGGTTTCTATTCCACTTATTACAAGGTTCAAAGGAGCTATTGCAACATTAGCTGCTGTTTTAAATGCTGTTCTAAACGCCGTTGGAATGTTTTCAAGCAATTTATTCCATTTTGTTGGTCCAAACTGCTCTGAAATTTTTTTCCACCAATTTGAAAATCCTGTTTGGTTCCACCATGTTGTAAAAGAAGTCCATTTTTCAGAAAGTGATGACTCTATAGTTTGACCCATTCCTTGCCACTTTTCCTTTGTGAACCAAGGAGATACATTTTCATTAAACCAGTTTCCAACAAGTGGTGCTATATTGATAAGTGCAGATGATAGACCAAAAGTATCTGACATATCTACTTTTGTATTTTTTATTTTATCAATTAGCCAATCAATTTTATCTCCAAAATCATCAAGAGTGCTATGTTTTGGAAGCAACATTGTTCCTGTCAAAAATCTATACAAATCATTATCTGTTATATCTTTGTATAAATCATCCCACGCAGTTTTTAATGTGGTAAAATCAGTATTTTTTAATGTATCAAAAAAACCATTTTCACCAAACCACGTAAAATTGTCGTAGTACTCTGCGTCTTCTGGGAACAATGCTTTCCCTAAAGATTTTCCTACATTAAATCCAATCTCCCAAGTAACCGCAGATATTGCAATTGTCGGAACTATTCCTATACTTGATCCTAGTACTGTGGCTGATAACTTATCCGATATTTTTCCCCATATGATATCTCCAACACCAGTAAACTTTAAAAGACCTATTGCTGTGATAATCGTGGTTTCAATCGGTGCAGCATCAAAACTTCCTTTCCACAAATCGATAGCCGCATCTATGGCAGTCTCTATGAAGTTTCCGGCAGATGTAAACACAGCAGTCCAGTCAATACCAGCAAGAAACTGTCCTATGTTTTGCCCAATCTGATACCAATCTACAGATGCAATAGCATCGGACATCCAGTTAAATATTCCTGTGACAATACCGGATAAATCTTGTCCTGCTTCGAAGAAATCACCATTGAATAAATCTTTGAACAACTTTTTCACAGGTTCAAGAAGTTTTTCTATCTTATCCGCCCAGCCTAGAGCTGTATTCTGCATCTTGTCGAATGCTTCCTGCCATACTTTTTCGTACTCCGCAGTAGCATCCATGATTTCTTTGGTAAGGTCAATTCCTGCTCCACCAGCACCACTTCCGGAACCACTGGATTTTGGAGTTGAAATAACTTTCAATTTATCAAATGCTCTGATTCCGCTTTGAGCATTTTTTGCACTTGTACCAACTTTATCAAGTGCATCTGCAGTGCCTTCCAACTCTTCATTGTACCCGGATACACCTTGACCGAATGACGAAAAGTCAATCTTGATTCCCAGTAAATTTGCAACACTGACAAGCAGTCTCTTAATCGCAATTACCACACCGTTAATAACAGGAAGTACTTTCTGCAATACCGGAATAAACAACTGTCCCAGTACCATACCGGCTTCTTTTACGTTGTTGGTAAACTGACGGATCATATTACTTGGAGAATTAATTGTATTCGCCAAGTCTCCCCATGATACTTTGGACTGGTCTAAGATTGCCAGTAGACGCAACTGCTGTTTCTCTGCCTGTGACATTTCAGATACAGCCTTTTCAATGCCGTATCTGTAAGCATAAGTCTGCAGTGTGGCATTCGTGATATCAATACCATACTTATACAGTGCTCTTGACTGACCAATCAAACCGGACTGTAAGTTTGTTGCAACTGTACTGTAATCCACGTTAAACAGAGAGGAAATATCCCCGGCAAGCATTGTCATGGACTTTGAAATTGCCGTAGTAACTTCTCCGGTCTGCCCTAAAGAGTTGGTAATAGATGCAAGTTGTGAAGCGTACTGCGTAATCTCCTGTAAATTCAGTCCCAGGTTCTTCATTCCGCTTTCAGAAATCAATCCACCATCTACATCTACTTTCAGACCGGACATTTTACCAAGCAGTTCATTTACACGGCTTCCAAAACTCTGCGCATAATCCTCTGCGTTGTCGTAACCGAATTTTTCAAAATCCTTGCCCCATTCCTTGCCTACTTTGTTAAATGCTACCGTGTAGTAGTTAAATGCTTCGATATAGTCCGTAGTTCCCTCTATGGACTTCCACAGACTTTTAATTCCACGGATCACAAGGAAATATGTTGCGTAGAATCTGCCGAAAGCCGCAGCAAGGCTAAATGTGCTTTTCGTGGCTCTTCTTGCGCTTACCGTATAGGTGTTCAGATTACGTCCTAAAGAGTTTGCTGCTCTCCCGGATGCCGCACCAGTAGATGCCAGTCCTGCCAGTGCATTTGTCATGCGGATAATGTTCTCACTGACATTCGGAGCGGTTGAAAGAGTTGTAAATAACTGCTTCAAATTCTTTGCCAGCAAAGGAATGTTTGTGATTGCTCTGCCGGATGCCACACCACCAAGTCTTGAAATTGAATATGCTATGCTCGCAATATCTCCTACTCCATCTACTTTAGTTCCTGCCATGTCAGCAGAAAAAGTCTTCAGTGCAGATGAAATTCTGCTTAATCCGCTTGTATCTATTTTCCCCATTCTGTTAATGGAATTTGTCAACGTGGAGATATTCTTAATACCGCTCGTATTCATAGAACTGGCGGCATTTGCGATACTCTGTATGCTATTAGAAATGCTTGTCAGTTTGGATGTATCAATGGACAAGCTTTTCTGAAAATTCGTAAGGCTATTTGCCAACTTATCCAGTGCGTTACTTGCGTTATTCGCATCCGCTTTTATTTTAATCTGCAAAGAATCAATATCTGCCATACCGCACCGCCTTTACCGCAATAAAAAAAGGAAGTGTCTCCCACTTCCAAGAAAAGAGCGGTAAGCTGTGACACCTACCGCTCCTAAAATCACTTTTTGAGATATGCCCTTGTAACCGTACCGATTTTTCCGTCCACTTTGATACCGACACTCTTTTGGAATGCTTTTACTGCATCAGAAGTGGTTTTTCCAAAATATCCGTCAATGTTCGTCTTACCTTTCGCATTTACAGAAGGCATAAAGCCTTTTCTTACAAGTTCGTACTGCGCCCACTTGACATCATTTCCCTTCATCATTGTCAGACGCTTGTAATAAAGAAGTCTTTCCGGCTCTGTATAAGGGTTGCTATGGCTTGTAGAATCCTCATATACGGCATCTAACTCCTTGTACCATACATTCATGTCCACATTTCCTGCAATGCCGCCTACACGCCCTTTAGAAGTATACTGCCATCCTACCATGTTCGGTACTTGCGGTTGATACTTCACATCACACTTGCCGTTATTCTTGCCGTACCGTGCGATCCACATGGGATAACTCACACCGCCATAAGGCTTAATGTATGTCTTGTAAAAACTTTCCCCAGTGTATACACCGAACTGTAATCCTGCATCGGTGATGACCTTGCCGTAAGCATTGATAATAGGAATAATATTTTTGCCAAGGCCTTTCATCACGGCATCTTCAACATCAAGATATACTGTCACTTTTCTACCGTTAAGAATAGTAAGCACTCTTCTTGCATCAGAGCGTGATTTTGCAACCGTTGTAATATATCCATATTCATATACTCCGTGCACATGAACGTTGTGTTCTTGGCAACCTTTCCAGTTCTCTTCAAACTTCTTGTCCGGGTTCAAATCCTTACGGATGACCTTTAGAATAGCAAAATCAATACCGTTCTGTTTTACCGCCCACCAGTTAATCGTCCCCTGGTATGAGGACACATCAATTACTGTTAAACTCATGTTTGTTTCTCCTTAATCCGGACTTTCCGGCAGCCCTTGTTCTCTTAATGCTTTGATTCTCTGTTTCATTTCCCATATTGCAATTTCTTCGTTGGATTCCTTATATTTAGGCTCATTATCATGTGCTATCTTTTCTGAAATAGGCTTTTCAACATAAGTAGCTCTTGCTTTTTCTCCATGTAAGCAAGAGTCTATTGCAACGATTAATGCAGATATTCCGTAATCTCCCCACCGTTGCCATGAGTTTCTATCTTCTTCCTCTTTTTTGAGTTTATATCCTTTGTAACACCACTCTAATTTCTTAGGATTCAGATGTTTGAACTCTTCTATCGAAATTCCCATGGAAAAAGCAAATGGAAAATATTCTTCCCATATTATTTTGTGCCAGTCGATTTCTTCTTGTGATCCTGTGGCATCTTTGTTACCTTGCTGTCCTCTTTCTCCATCTCTTCCTTGGTCTGCGTCATCATTTCCGTCAGACCCGACAGTTCGAAAAAACCGTCTTCTTTCATACAGTCTGTCAGTTCTCCATACAGCTTCACAAAAGACAGACCGTTTGCTTTCATGTATTCTTTCATTAAAGCATTGGATTCATCCGGTGTAATATCTTCATGGTTTTCGATAAGGCCAGCATAAAAAGCCGTTTTGCATACATGAGGAAATTCTGCAAGCATATATCCGCTACCATCTACAATTTCTTCTGGTGTGGGATTCTGTACATTTTTTGCTTTTTTAGCTACATAGCCACCGGAAAGCATAAGAAACATCTTTTGAATCAAATCCTTGCACTCCACAGCACCGAATCCAAACTCTAAAGTATATTCAACATCATTAACTAAAATCTTCTTCATAAAAACATATCCTTTCCCCAACATTTTGTTGGAAAGGAGCCGCCCGAAGACGGCTCTCTTTTGCTTAAATCAATGTATCATCTACCGTTTCATCATTGTCAGCCACGGCAGTGTTATTTGTTTCTGACTGACTTTCTATTTTTTTGTCAGTGTAATTGCTGTGGGATAACCGTTTTCGTCTTCGGTTACTGCAACAGTGTAATTATCTTCAATCCACTTCGGTACAGTAGCCTGTGCAATCGTAGCAGTTCCGGTCAGATGATCGTCTGTTGCTTCGTCCGGTGCAAAACTTTCCTGACCGATAAATGCACAAATACCCTCTGAACCTTTTCCGTCAGTTCCATACAGGATGATAAAATCGAGTTTCTTTCCCTCGTTTGTCACCATTTCATCCTTGTACTTTTTCTCAAATGCTCCTTGCACTTCCATACTGTTAGCGGCTCTACGACCCATTTCCTGTGTCTCTACCAAATCTTCCAGTGTAGAAGTATCCACCATGTTCTGACTTCCGAACGGTGAAGGAATACTTTTTGCTCTCATAAGCAATTTGTACGTTCCTGCCCAGTACTCACCAGTAGCGGCACTAGAACTAGGCTCTTTATAGGCAATTCTTGATTTTAAACCAGTAGCCATATTTACCTCCAATTTTGCATAAAAAATAGAGCCGTTAGGCTCTGACAATAGTTACAATATATCGTCAGCATCTACACTTCTTCTGAACCGTGCAGTGCTTCTGTATGTGTCCTGCGAAGTATTATTGAACTCCGGCATGGAAGTTATTTGAAATCGCAAACGCTTGAAAAGTCCGGCAACCGTAGACATGATAGCTTCAGCTTCTTCTTGACTTTTGTTGGTTATCACATCCACTTGGTATGATGCTGTGATTCCATTAACCGAACGTGCTTCAAGGTCTTGTCCAGTCTCTGTAAACGGCATAGCATGAAAGTACACCGTAGGGAATGTAGGGTCTGACAAATCCTTACTTTTGTCCGTCACATAAGCTTTAGGATGGCTCTGTGGTATCTTCATTTTTAAGTACGATGCAATCTTGACTTTGAAATCTGATACCCACTGATATTCATTATCCACTACCAAACACCACCTTTGCTGTCTGTGATACAATATCACGAAGTTCTATTGCAGTCAGGTACATAAATGGTCTTAACGGCATACCTTCTGTAAAATACCATTTACCGTCATCCGCAGGATAAAACCATCCATATCTTCCATCCGCAAGTTGCCTTATGGTTTTTCCGCTTGCATACTGCCAGTCAACACCTTCCGGTAGTTGATATGGATATGGTGACTGCTTTCCGACAACACCAGTACCAAACTCCACGAAAGCCGCATGGTCTGTACCTGCAACCACCGCCCAAACGCCGCCACCTTTTACGGATCCAACATATTCCGAATGGATGCTTTGCAAAAGTTCCGATGTAAAGATAGCATCAAGGTCAGCAATCTGCACTCTAGCAATATCTACACCCTTTTCTGCCAGTGTCTCAGCCAGTAGCCTACATTTATACTCTAAACTATTTTCATAGTCTCTAAGAGCCTTTACAGCCGCTTGTATGGACTTTGGGTCAAACAGGTTAATATTGATTGTCTTTCCCATATCACTTCACCGTTTTCTGTAACAAGAACAAATCTGCTGTCAGTCCCTCGTCTGCAACGCCTTTAACAACATAGTCCGCAGTCTTGTTATCCACAAACCCGTCATCGTCACGACCTACTTCTGACTTCTTCCAGATAACATCCCCTGCCTTAATCGGCAAATAGCCTTTATCGGTCACAATCTGACAATACGAACTGGAATCATCAATACCAAATTCTTTTACCAGTACTTCCGACAGCTTATTACTGATGTTGGCAGAAAAAAGGACGGGTTCTAAAAATTCCGTAATCGTTCCTTTGATTGACGGAATTTTTTCACCTGCCACTTCATCATAAATAATGTTACCGTTTTTGTCACGGTTATAAATCGTGACTTTTTCTCCCTGACGTGAGTACTTCATGTCCTGCTTGTTAATGTCAAGCATCTTTCTTCACCTGCTTGTAAATCTGATTTACACCAGTGCTTGCCAAACCGGAAACAATTCCGACCGCAATAGCATTCAGCACATCATTTGCCGGGAAATCCGGAATAACATACATTCCTACTACTCCGAGAATGCCACCAACAATGCCGACAACAACCGGGATGTAGTTATCCTTAATAACCGGAATCAGCTTCGCTCCAATACCGGAAAGATAGCAAATAACCACGATTGCAACACAAGTTCCTACCTGTGAAAAATCCATCATTCCTTACCTCCGTTCTCTTTAATGTTAAGTCTTTCCTCAATTCCATCAAGTCTATGATGTGCAGATGCCGTACTGGCTTCAACCTTTGTCAGCTTCTGTTCATGCTCTGCAAGCTCTTTCTTCATCTCTGAACGCTCGCTTTTCATTTCATTGATAGTATCAAGGATGGTGTCCAGTTTCATGTTGATGCGTGTGTTTTCTTTCACACGTTCCTCAATATCCTTTGTGTCTGTTCTTTTGCTGTTTTTCAGACCAATGTAGACGGAAAAACCGAGTGATAACACGCTTATAATGATTGCTGTAGATAACTCTATAGTCACATCATATACCGCCTTCCTTGTTTGTTGGCACACCGCCCACCACCCTTAAAGTGTGCCGCCTGCAACTTTATTACTGGAATCAGTAACATGGTTACGCACAATCTTCTTTTAATTACAATACCTTTGCAAATGGAAATACGCCAACAAACAGATCCTCACGGTCTCTCCATGTTCTCGACACTCCATTCTCTGAATAACTTGCCATGAAGTTTTCACCGGCTTGCGATCTGTCATACACTACAAGATTAACCACCACGGACTGAAATTTTTTCATATCCGCAGCAATCTTCTCTTCTGTGTAACTTTCCGGGTACATTCTTTTTGCTCTGATGTCGGCTTCTGCCTGACTAATAAGTTGTTGCAAAAGAGGATTTTCTTCCAAATGGTCAAACACGACCTCGGAACTTTCAGAATCAATATGAAATTGTTTCAGACGGATTTTTACTTGCTCCAAAGTCGTATATTCTGCCATGTGTTACCTCTTATTCATCCTTTGCAGTTACCGTAGTAATACCTGCCTTTACTGCTCTGTAATTAGGGTCACACTCGATAATCATAATTTCCTTGCCGGTTGTTGCTTCAATTTCAGAAGTGCCATCCCAAGTAGCATACGTCTTTACATTTCCAAGATAAGAAGGTAATTTACAATCATCTGCTACCTTGTATTTGTAAGAATTGTCGCCGCTTTTTGCAGGGGAAACGCTTACTTTCGTGTATCCATTAGTTGTTTGGCTTGCAGTGCTGTTCACTACCAATGTATCCAAACCGCTTTCTCCTTCGGTTAAAGTACCGATTACGATTCCATAAGGGTTAGGAATTACAGGAATAAACACGCCACTAGCCTTAGTCCACTCAGCAACCGGATCAGGAGTTGCCCACTGGGAAATAGTAATGAATTGCTTTTTGGACAAGCTTGTAAATGCACTTGCCTTTTCTTCTTCCGGAGTTACGCCCCAAAGTCCAGTACCAATCTTTCCGTTTCCAGTAGATACATAAAGAGTAAATACATTATCCGGTAAAAATCTCTTTGGAGTTCTCGTTGTATTTTCCTTGTTGGCAATTCCGTACATATCATCATCAATTACCATATTCAGACTATGCAGGCTAAACAAAAGATTTTCCACTTCTGCCTGAGTAATTGCCATTCCAACGAAATTAACTCCCTTAATAGCTTTCATTATTCCTTCATTCTTAAGCATATAAGAGCGCATTTTGGTAGAAGTCAGTGCGGTATTGACAACATATCCTTTGTCAAGAGCCATCTGAACCATGTCTGCAATATCTCCAAGGATATCATGGGTAGGATCTTCCCAGCCTTTCAGTGCCTTGAACTTATTTACTTTGAAGTCAATAGCAAAATTGAGACCATTTTCGTTAATGGTCATCTTACCAGTAGACATAACCTCCATTTTTGCGATTTCAGTTCTTGTCTTTACAGAATCAGACAGCCGACCCATATCGTCATATACATAGTCAATCAGGTTGCTTTCTCTTACACCATGATTCAGCAACTGGCGTAATCTTTCAGACTGGTTGATTTTTTCCTTAATCAGCAGCTTTTCTACGCTTACTTTTTCGAATCCAGGTCTTACACCAATAGCAGCCTCGGTATCAAATGCGTGTACCATTGCTGCGGTAGGAAGATCCATTCCCTCGGAAAGTCTTTCGTACTCTGCTTCAAGGTTCTCGGTCTTGATATCAGGGAAAAGACGATCACCTACATAATTTCTTGCGATAGAATAGTTTTGGGAAAAATCCAATCTATCCTTGTCTGTAATCATTGTTAATACACTAGGCATACTGTTCTTACCTCCGTAATTTAATCAAAGTAAATGCCGCTTGCTTTAAGTGCGGTTTCGGCATTGGTATCTACTGCAACAGGCAAATTTGCCTTAATAACACGGCCTGCAATAATTACAGAAATAGGCTTCTTTTCGTCATCTGTAATATCAACATCCTCAAACACAATTCCCTTCGCAGAAGCGTTATTTGTTGGAACCACAGTTCCTGCCTTGATGATCTTCTTATCATCTACCTGTGTTGCCATTGCTTGTGTTCCCTCAAAAGTTTTTAACACAAGTCCGACTTCACTTGCTAAAATGTTTACACCAGAAGTGTAAGTAGTGGTTTTCATGTAAGCCATAACGTTTATACCTCCTTGCTTACTGTTCGATTACATAGCGCTGATTATATTTCTTTGCCATTTCAGCACCTTTACTTTCAGTTCCATCACCACCGCCAGCACTACCACCGCCCGGATTTGTGGTTCCGTTTGCGATTTCCTGCTCTTTAGCCTGTGCCGCAGCAATCTCTTTATCAGAGATAATCTTTCCGAGTACTTCGTAGTCAAAACTGCCGTCATCCTTGATAACCTGTGATGCCTGTTCAGCAGAAATGTTAAACTTGGATGCTGCATTGCTTCTCTGTGCCGCAATAGCCTGCGTCTTTTCAAGTTCTGCGATTTTTGCATTTGCAGAATCAAGGTCTTTTTGCAGTCTTTCCGAATCGGATAAATCCTTATCTTTCATGGCTGTGTATTCCTTTTCCAACTCACGCAGTCTTGTCAACTCTTCACTGTTTTTGTTTGCTTTTGCGTTTGCTGCCTGAACATCCTTGCTATTCTCAGCAATGATTTTTTCAATCTGTTCATCAGTCAAACCCATAGCTGTCAGTTCTTCTCTCTTCATAAATTACCTCCGTTATGTCCTACGAATTTTTATACGGTGCAACGACACCGGTTGACATTGCCGGTTTATACGCTCACGGCATTGCGAATTTTTATAAAATAAAAACAGCTACCTATTTCTAGGCAACTGTCTTATTTTGCATTTGTTTTACTATTTCCTGTGCTTTCGCCATCTGCTCTTCTATATTGATAATGTCAGCAGTTTTCCACAGAGCATCAAGGTAAGGTTTGGAAAGGTTGAAAGTCTTTTCGCAATCTCCCCAAAGTCCAACCGTCTTGATTGCAATAAGAGGATGAATACCACACTGCAGAAGTTGCAGTAATGTCTGCGACTTGGTATACATATTATCTTGTGGACTGTGGTTAATCTGCACATCAAAATCTCTAAGAGTGATTTTCAGATCCTCTTTCTTAATGCGGATAACATTCAGCGCAACCTTGGCCAGTCTCTTCTCTGCTGTCTTAACAACCGGATCCTTAAGCCTTGCTCTTGATTTTGAAAAATCCCATCCGTTTCTCAGCTCAACCGCACCCTGCGTATCACCGCCAGTGTTTCCTTGCTTGTTCGGTATTCCCAAAATTGAAAGTGCGCTGTCTGTTAAATCATCTTTGGATACCTGTGTCTGCGTTTGGTCAAGTTCCTGTGACATGACATCCACATCAGACTTATTGTCTTTATTGATGGACTTTACAACCAATGCATGGTTCATCTTCATTTTTTTGAACTCTTCTTCGTCAATCTCACAGTTTACAAATTTGTACCACGCCTGGATAAATTGCTCTATGCCGTCCATTCTGTTTGACTGCGTATTATTGATTGCATCCAACAGATCTATAACAAGTTCAATATCAGACAACCGCTCATGGTTGTTCGGAAATTCTACAATCGGAATACCACCAAATCCGTGAAGTTTCCATGTATCAGGAACAACCGCACTGTTTTTTATCTTACATTCATAGGATTCCGTGTAGCAGAGTTTGTACCACTCTCCATTTTCATCTTTTAATTCCTGTACCGCCAAAATCGGTTCTTCGGAACTGCGGTTGTAAATGACAAACGTGTTCAGAGGATTAGGTGCAACCACACGGATAGGCACATCTCCATTCACAATCTGAATAGCTTTGAATGATGTTCCAGTTGCCGACTGCCACTCACCAGCTTTTATGTCTTTCTCATGCTTATTTGCATCTGCTAAGTAATCATTCAGTTCATCTACTGCCTTATTTACAGCTTCATCATCTTTTCTGCTGACAAACTGAATAGGCTCTCCGTAAGTCTGAGCGACCTTGAATTGCACCCATTCAAAAGAATGGTTCTCTACTACTCGATTGGTGATATCCTCATTTGACAGCTTTGTTCTGTATAGTACCGGTTGATCTCCTTTGTAGTACTCCCACAAGTACTTGATAACTGGCTTATTGTAATAAAAAACACCGATGCAATCACCGATAACCTTTACAATGTTGTCTTCGGTTATCTGCTCCACATCCGTATATGCAATTTTTCTACCGTGACAACCCTTTACAAGGTCTTGAAATTTCATAGTGTTCATATTTTCACCTACATAAATGTCATTCCGCTGCTTTGGTCTCTTTTTGGAAGTTTCTTGATCTCACGTTCTCCGGTTTCCGTATGGTAAACAACCATCTTATTGCAATTCCGGCATTTATATGTCTTGTCGATGTGTGATTTTGAACTGCATTCACCGACCAACCGTCCGCATCCCGGACAGTACACTCTAATTTTTTGATTAAAAATCATAAATACCTCTTTTCTGCGCACAAAAATACCGCCCACATAACGTAGACGGTATTCCCGGCTGTTTGCCTTTTAGGAGGATTAGAAAGCATCTTAAATATTTTCTTCAGTTTAACATTACCATTTTTTATATATGACATTCAATGACATTGTTCATTCAAATACCCTTCTCCGTATTTCTTTTCAAACTGTTTCAATGCAGTTCCGTGAAGTCTGACAACTTGTCTCCATGAATATTTCATTTCTGTTGCGATCACTTCAAAAGTTTTCTTTTCTATGTACCTTGCGAACAGAATATTGTATGTGTTTTCATCTTCCATGCTGTCTATCTGCTGTATGATTTTCTCTTTTTTATCGACAAGTTCGTCCACCATGCCATCTATTTTCCGTTCCATTTCATCAATTTTGGCATATTTTGTTCCTATTTTGTCAAAATTCGGTGTAGTCTGTACCCTTTCACCGCTTTGCGTAGCAGATATGCTTACAGCCATATCTTTGAGTTGTGCGATTTCCGTGAGTTTATTATTTATCATCCGATTAAGGCGGCTTATCTGCCCTAAATATTCTTTGGTTGTCATATCAATACCTCCGTCCGAAAGAGAATGGGTTTTGAATTGCTTCTACTTTTGCTACCCTGTTTCCGTTTGTAATTCGCAATGCAAAGTTTGAAAATACATCAGGTACATCATCTAACTGTTTTTTCCCTGAAACAGAATACCTTTTCAGTAACGACATCATTACACCGTATGGTTCGTTAGGCTTATACAATGATGGATCCTTGAATATTACATGTTGTAAAATCCAGTTAGAGCACTGAAAAATTCTTGCTTCTTTGTTTGTCTCAGTCGGTGTGTCTGTGATGTTGCATATCCATCCTTTACTCTCTACACGCTTATTTACTTCCATTGCCACACGGTCACCGCCGGCATTACGCTCAAATTCGCACTCTTGCACTTTATTATTAACAAGTACATTTGCAGCATTTTCATACTGCATCTCATAATCCGCAGTATTGTCGCAAACAGCATCCACGCAGTAATAATCTTCTCCGTACTTTTGCAATACCGGAAGAACAAAAAAGTCGGTTCCTTTTCCTTTGGTATCGCATTGCCCGGTAATAATTTCCGGTTCTCCATGTGGCAGATTAAGATAACGTCTGATTTTTTCTTCCGGGAATAACAATCCCTCCCGTTCAATAGGCTCCTGCTTGTAAAGACACCTATAAGAGATTTCATCCATGAGTAATTGTTGATCTTCAAAAAAAGCAACCGTAAATCCGGAAAATTCGTAGTCAAAATTGCTTAATCCTGTTTTTGGGTCAATATCCGGAACCGCAATTACTTTTACTCTCGGATTCCCTTCATACATATTTTGGATCCTACCGATTACATCGTTTACGCTCCACCTGGTAGCAATATGGATCTCTTTGCAATTCTTTCCGTCAGTATCTTGTGTCTTTCTTTGTCTTGCATCTACCGCATACTTGTCCCACAGTTTATCCAAAATTATAGGATTCATAGCTTCTTCGATGCCACCGATCATGTCATCTACGAACAAAAACTTTGATGCACGTACCTTACCAGCATTTTTACTTCCTACGGATGTACACTGAACGGATGGAAATGGTTTATATTTGCCGATGTTAAACTGCTCCATTTTTGCGTTAGTACTGGTAACAGAAAGATTTGGGAAAATTTCATTCCAAGTGTACTCGTCAGAATTTGTACAAATATCGTACACACCGTCATAGTACATACGTGTAATATCTCCACTGTGGGAGTAAAAAAGGTTGAAATCTCTCGGAAACCATCCTGCTACCAACGCATTTAGCATTTTCTCGACCGTGGTTTTTCCAGCACCAGGGATAAGTGACACGCAGAGGATGTCATATATATCATCAATCATGCCTTGAATGGCATCCATGAGACCAATTTTAAGAAATTGCTTTCTACGTGGCATATAGAACCGCTCTCTAGGTTCTCTTTTCTTTTCCAAATAGCGGTAGGCACTGTCCACAACCTTATTTTGTGCTTCCAGTAGGAGAACATCGTACAATTTATCTGTCAGAGAATAGTGCGTCTTGTTTGCGAAGGAATACTTTTCCAAATCCCATATGGTTCCTCCGGTTCTTTCCATGCAGAAACGCTCTACAATGCCTTTAGAACGGTTTGTTATCTGTAAGCCATAAGTTATATCCTTTTCACTGTTTATAGCCACTCTGCAGGCTTCTATATACGCATCAATGACCTGTTCATCAATTCCCTTTCGCTGTATGTAATTGTCATAGCTGTTTACTGCCGATATAAGGCTCTGACTTGCCAATATAAAAGAGCCTCCTTTCCTTACATTTTGGAAATTTGGCTCTCTGCGTAGGCACTCTACGACTGGTGCTCTAAATATTCAATTTACTTCCAATCAAAATACGACCGTTTCCCACATACAGGGCACTTGATATTGTAACTGCCAAGACCATCATGCATTACACCCATTATGTCAGTTGCATCGCATTCTCTTTTCTCGAACTCAAATATCGAACCGCATTTATCGCAGGTTAATCTTTTGGTCGGTGCTACTAATTTGTGTCGTTTTATAATTTTCATCCAAGATTCACCACAATTCTATTGATTTCCCCACATTTCGGGCATTTAATCTCAGCCTGTCCGTTGAATTTTCCTAAAAGACGTTTGCATTTGCTACAACGATGTTCGGACAGTTTTACATAAAAACATTTTTTCAAAGTTTCCTCTTCTTCCTTTGTATCTGCCACAACAATCGGGGCTTCTCCAAGTGTTGTACATTCAATTTTTATATTTTCAATATTACCGATGTTTTTAGGTGTGACCTGTCGAAACGCATCACGTTCTATGCTCTCAATTACTGCCGTCATACTCATTTTTTCATCCACCTACTTTCATATCAAGCATATATAATATTTCCTGTTCGGATACTTCTTTTGCTCCTTCTCTAACATGAAACAGTATTTCCATTAGTTGTTGATTATCTTTATCCGTCATTCTGTTTTTATCAATTGTTTCATCGATGCAGTAATATAAACAATTCCCATATCCAACACCTAAACGACTTCCATAAAATGATTTTCCAACAATATCATAATTTTCAGTTTTTAAAATATCGTGCTGATAATCTAAATCGCACCACTTTTTATTATCTTCCAGTTTCTTTTGAAGATATTTTAAGAAATCTACTACTCTTTCTTCTCTATCACTGATGTATAATATCGTGTCTTTCATTTTATTTCACAATCCTTCTGCTTTCTTCCATCACTTTACAGTTCCTTGCAAAATCTCTTTCAATAAAACTTTGCGGTATCCTTCCAAAATTTTCCAAAGCGTACTTATCTACCGCTTCTTTTGAAACATCTATACCAAAATTTATCAATGCTTCTTTAGGTGGCGATTGATACCCGGATAAAGGATTATCAATGTTATTCATTCTTCATCCACTCCTCAAACTCTTTCCGGCATTTAGGGCATAAGTCAATTTCTGCTTCTTCTGTGTACAAAATAATTCCAAAATTGTCAAGCAAACTATCAAGATGGTAACCTTTTTGTATTTTTGACTTAATTTTCGCTTTTCCTTTTCTAATAAGTGTATTCTTTATTTCTACTCCGAACCTATCGCAAGTGTTCCATTCTTTGATATGTTTCATTAGTTGCCCCATATCTGTATGGATTGAAGAAGTCCTCATCATTTCCAATTCCAAGATGCTTTCTCAATGCAAAATTTGTTATCCGTTCTTGATTAAACGAATTACTGACAATATAACTTGCAAGTTCTCCATCTTTCCATCCGTCCGTACTTGTCATAGAATCATAAATCTGCTTATATTCTCCGGTCAACTTATTAAATTCAAACCATCCTAAGTCAAGTGTTACTCCATAATCATAAAAACCCCTGTCACACCACTTTCTGACATAATACATTAACTGCTTGTACGAAAATCCAAGCCTTTCAAAAATATTACCAATAGTTCTTATGTTCAATTCCCGATCGCTAGAATGTAATTTTCTTTTCTGCTCATTCACGCAAGCTCTGAAAAATATTTCTTCTAATGGCTTCATTCTTCCACCAACTTTCTGCTCACACCTCGTATCCTGCCTTGCGGCACTGCTCCTTTATGGATTCCGGTAACTCAATCCCATTTTCTTTTACGTATCGAACCATTTCCGCTAATTTCTCATTGCTGATTTTTTCTATAATTTCAGAATCTTTCAGTCCTGATTCTCGCAGCTTTAATATCTCGTTCCATTTTGAACCGTCTATCTTATAACAGTAGTCACGACTATATAAAACGTGACTATGTTTATCAAACATATTTGTACAGTCAAAAGCAGTACCCGATAACCTTGAACAAAAATGAGCGTTTTGGCAACAATCACATTCAGTATCTTTTTCAACGTACTTTTTCGGTTTATATTTCTTAAAATCTTTGCATTCAAAATCTAAATCTGTATCATTACCTTTTGTACACTCATAAATGGGATATTCTTCCCCTGTTTCTTCGTCAAAAGAATAATCGACAGAACAGTATTTGCAAGCAGAGCAGTCTCTAAACATCCTCATATCCTCCGTAACCCATGCAGACGGAATCGAACCGCCGACACACATCCTATGCGGATGCCGCTCTTCCACTGAAGCTATGCATGGGAATCGCACCGTAAAACCTTTTTATGGCTTGCGCTTGCCATAACCAAATGTGCACCGCCTACTTGTCACTGACTATCCACAATCTCACAGTCTTGTCTGTTCTCTACTTCATAGGCTTGGTTTTTGCTAAACATATGTGGCTTACGTTTTAGCTGGGGAATAGTTGCCGTGGGAGTTGAACCCACCCGACCCAAACAAGGTACGACTACTTTTGAATCTGCAAATTCTACTCGCAGAAGTGTTTTTCGTTGACCGATAATGAGCAACTACTATCCATACATCTCCCATCGACCGGAACTATTGCAGTAGTACCCGGCTAAGTGGAGATAAAGATAAACGCCGTACACAGGATTCGAACCTGCAAGCCTTTTACAGCCAACGGTTTTCAAGACCGCTCCCTCACCACCCGGACATACGGCAAATATAGCATGGTTAATTGCTAGAACAGGTATCTCAACTCACAATTATGCATATCCCCCTGCGAACAATGATATGCGTTCCCACTCGTATAAACGCAGTGTGTAGGATTCGAACCTACAAGGCGAATAAACGCCCGGCGGCTTAGCAAGCCGTTCCAATACCATTATGGGAACACTGCATCTTGATGGTGCGATTTCTTGAAACAATCCATCCGTTACGACTATCAACCACGCACCTGCCCAATAGCGTCTTTTAGGATTGAATGAAAAAGTTGGGATGATGGGACTTGAACCCACAGCCTATGCCGTAGAAGGACACTGCTCTTTCCATTTGCGCTACATCCCAATGTGCGTTTCCATAAGCTGTATGCCTACATTTAAGGCGCTGACACAGCGCAACACTTATGGCTATTTTTATTTTCGCAGGACATCCGCCAGTTACCTGCTAGCCGGTTGCGATCCGACATCGTGGGGAAAGAAGGAGTCGAACCTTCGGTGTTTCTAATGTCACGGTTTTACAGACCGCTGCAATCGCCACTATGCATATTTCCCCAAAACCTGTGCCGTATAACCACCGATAAACTTCTGGCACACCTATCTGCTACCTACCGATTATTGCAATCACGGTATCGTCTTATCGACGCAGACAAAGTTTTTCACCGCTATATGGTTGCAAGGCTTCAAGCGGTTACGTGGAAAACCCTCACGAGCCTTGTGACGGCTCTTAACAGCATTCCGCTATGAGGTGAAAGGAGTCTTCCATGTAGATGGAATATTCGCAGATGGCAAAGACCGAAAGAAGAAAACATCTGCGAAACAGGACTAGCAGGATTCGAACCTGGGATGCAGCAGTCAAAGTGCTGTGCCTTACCGCTTGGCGATAGTCCTAAACTCCGGGAGAGAGACCATCTGCTCCCGGATTATTTTTGTGAAACACCCTATCTTTATCTAAAAAAATTGTCACGCCTGTGTACGGTACTTTGAAAAACTTTGTGTTGTCGAACGCATTATTCCATTTTTCGTTTCCCGCACACAGGCTGCATACACTCTTGATGCCTTGATTTCTCTGCCACATATCCAATGCCAACACAACACAAGATATTTGGCAATAACAATGGCTTTATGAATTTAACCCATTCAACAATGTGATATGGGATAATTCGCATAATCTCCGGTAACCACATCGCCTATACCCACATAAAAGTTATTCCAAGCGCAAGTAACATTGCGAACGCAAATAAAATAACTCCGTCTGATGCCGTTTTCTGCTTCGGAGCAGAAAATGCACTTGATATTGCGAAAAATGCCATCACTGCGGTTGTCAAAATTTTTAAAATCATAAATCCAATCATGTCAGTTCTACCTCCCACACAAAATAATTTGCTATCAGCAATATCAGTCCGAATGCAATGCACAGAACTCTTGAAATTGTATCTGTGCCGGAATCCCGTGCAATCTGGAAATTACTTCCGCAAAGAGTAAGTAATGCTGTTGAAGAACATACTTTTAAGAATTTTCTGATTATCTTTTTCATTTTTTCTTCGTCCTTCCTTCAATTTCATCGATCATTGCCATTACCAGTGCTTTAGCAAACTGGCTATTGTTGTGCATTTTAATCAGCAAATTGCCCTGCCGGATAAGATACGACCAGTCATCATCCGTTTTCGGATTAGCGCACTCTTTATGAATTTTCCAAACCTCTGTGTATATCTCTTTAATCTCCGGTGGCAATTCACATTTCTCCTTAACTGGCAAATCTTCTTTAGGCTCTTTATCAAGCCTGCTCTTTTGGTGCTCCATCTGACAGCTAACCATTTCCGTAACATTCTCACGGTCTCTCTTAATTCCGTGACCTTGCAGAAACAATTCGCATTGCAGCACTTCACCACATTTTGAACATTCGTCTTTAATCTCTTTTCCGTAGATCTGCATAAGTGACCTCGATCATTGTAAATTCATACAGAAGTTGCAAAATTCTTAGCAGTTTGTGGGTTATGCGCCCTTGATCCTGTATCTAACGTAGGAATTGTTGCAACTTTACTTAAATCCTCTTCCACAGAAACTTTTTCATCATTGTCTGTTTCAGATTCATGTTTGCAAAGCGGTATAGCAATTTCAATATTTGGCGGTATTTTCCAATTTTTTTGAATATTCTCAATGCTTCTTTCCAAGTTTTCAAAAGATTTCTTTAGCTTTTCTTTGTCTGATTCAACCAGTTCCAAATACTTGTCCAGGTACCACTTAGCTTTCCGAACATCCTCTACACCATTTTTATTCTCATGCCGGTAAAGATATTTAAAAGCATTGCAGATGCAGAAGTTCTTCACAGCTTCAATCCCCTGCGTCTCAATCATCACATCTATGCACTCATATTTTCCTGTCTCATAATGACTTGGGTGATTTACATTATCTGACATCTAGGTCTCCTTTCTGGATAAAGGTCTTTTTATTTTTTAGGAAATTTGAGGGACTAAGTAGGGGCTGTTCGCTGATCCTGTCAGACCCCCTCCCCCCCGTTTCCATCAACACATTTCAACTATGCGCAAAATTCGCGCTTCGCGCAGTCTTTATTGACACGTCCTTAACTATCCCATATTTCCGCACGTTTCCGCACTTGTTGCTAATCATTCGCATCTACGTTGCTATCGTCATACGCTCCGGAATCGGTCAACATTGATGTATTTTGTCCATTTGCAACGCCTAACTGTGGCAAATCCGAAGCAGTTAACGCTTGCTTGTGGTTCTGCTGCTCTCTCGATACTCCCGGAAGGTTCCATCCGTAATGGCGGTTTAGGATTGCCAGGATCCCCACAGGGTTACGCTTTGCCGTGGCAAGTTTTGCGCTTAAAGATTCTTCGCGGAAATCCGATATCTTTTTGCCAATGTCAGAACTTAATGGACTTGATTTTGTTCCCTCGTCTCTCCAAGTAGCTATCGTATATCTGTCTATCCCTGTCAATAAACTAAATCCTATAGCTGATACCTCTTTATCATACATCATACACATATATATATAATAATCACATATACGATTAATTAACGTATAGTCATAAGCATTATAATTACTATAACCACCCATAAACCCGTCTATATTATGCATCTCTTTAGATTTGAGACAATCCGGCTCATTAAATGCATGGCGTTTGATATACATAAGAGCAGCATTCCATACACTCTGAGACTCTTGTCTTATATCCTCTATTTTCTGATCCTTGCAGAACTGGGAAAGATATAACTCCATGTCATTCTCATATACCTGGGATGTTTCTGTATTTTCAACTTTTTCCATGTTCTGCACCTCCTAAAAATCTGCAATAAAAAAATCACTGAGCATCACTCAATAAACCTATGTCTTTTGATCTCCTCCACAGATCATGTAGAACATAAATTTACAAAAGTGATCAGCTAGTGACTTCTGATCGGTTCCGGTCTGTCGGCTCCGGTGGTCTTGGTTACAATCTGGGCGGCTGCATATCCATAGGGGGTTGAATTTGCACCGCTGTCACTCGCACCGTGTTAGCGTCGGCTCCCTAACTGCTTTTATCATACCATAAGTGTTATTTATAAATCCACAACATAATATAACAACCTTTTACGCATTTGACAATTTGTTGTGGTTGTATGTCTGCCGGTGATCCTGAGCATATAAAAATCATGCGATTAAAAAATATCATCCGTGTAAATTTGACAAATGGGATTTTTTAACAGACAGACAGGTAATTTTTGCAGATGGGTGTATGGTGGCAGCCGGTCGGCTCTAGTATTTATATATACTTGGTTATACAATATCTTTCTGCACTTATTTATTTTTATTTTATCTAACCTTTATTTTATCTAATCTCCTTTTATTTAATCTGCGTCTACAAAATGTCTACAATTTGTCTACAAAATTTAGCACGTTAAAATGTCGCAGTGAAAATAGATCAAGAAAAGCAGGCTGTTACACCTGCTTAATTCTTGTTTATGCTGTTGCTCTTTCTGTTCTTCTGATCCGTTCCGCTCTCGCTGTGATCCGGTCAATTAGTGCCCTGTCACCGTATGCGGTTTTGTTGGTAAATAACTCAGAATATGTCATGCTCTCCAGTGCTTGGAGCGTTTCCGCTTGCACCGTCTCCAGTGCTTGGAGTTCTGCCCGGTTAAATTCTTTCAGCCGTTCGGATTCGGTGCTTTCCAGTTGATCCCGGTAGTACCGGAAGAACTGCCGGACGTTTGACCGGATCCGGGCGGCTTTCTTTTCTGTGATCTGCTCCGGTGTTCCTGTCATTTGGTTTCACTCTCCTTTTCAGCTTTCAGACGTTCTATTGCTGATTTATAAATTTCGTTTGCTTCTGCTGTCTTGCGCTCCACCCATTCAACGTTACTTTCATCCGGCCGCTGTCCGGGTAAGCCTGCCCATTTCGGAGGATGTTTTATAACTGGTTTAACTTCTCCGTGCTCTCTAGCGGCTCTTTCTGCCGCTGTTTTGGCTTGTAAAGCGTGTAGCCGTTCATTTGCCTGCATGAGTGCGATTTTCTCGTCTATGGGGCTTCTAGAGCCTGTCACGGGCATTTCTTTCGGTTGCTCTGTCACTGTCTGTGGTTGTACTGGTTGCAATGCTACGATCACGGCACCTATAACAAACTGGTTGACACTTACACAGTTCTTTTCTGCTTGCGCTTTGATTTTCGGTTCTAGGTCTTTCGGGAATCTAATCATTTGGTTAAATGTTTCCGACATTTTAGCACCTCCTTTTCTTGTGATATCATTAATGTGATATCATTAGTTTTTTATGATATCATTTGTGTGATATCACTTGTTTGATATCGTGATATCACTATAACATTATGTGCATTATATGTCAATAGATATATGTGCATTATTTTTTGTATTTCTCCATTTTTTCAAGTTCTGCCGCAACTACTTCTTTAATAAACGTGTTCGGCTTTTCAATTCCAAGCTCTTTCATTTTGTCCCTAGTGCCTGCCGGAAAAACTATATTTATACGGTCGTTTCTTTTTTCGTATTCTCTACTAGCTTTTAATTGTGCTTCACTTGTTTTGTTTATACCCATTCTTATTACCTCCATACAATATAAATATAGCTTTACTATACTATATGTGCATTAGTTTGTCAATAAAATATGTGCAATATACATTTTAACTAATAAACGCATTGTTATATGTGCATTATTTTGTTAAATATTACATATTGTATATGTGCAATATATTTGTTATTATAATATCAACAAATAAAAAAGCCGGTGACCACCTACCAAGCGAACACCGGCACCCAAAAAGAAAGGCACCCATATTATAACACGGGTGAAAAGGTAAAAGCAATATGAGAAAAGCAACTTTAGAAAACATGATCGCAAGATTAAACGCAATGAAGGGATTTGAAAAACCCGAATGGAATACAGTGGGAAGTTATAGACTTTATAAAGATGCTGCTGGCTATGCAGTGCAGATGGTAGGAAACACATCCGGAGGAATTAAAACCATCGGGAACTCCTACGGAATGACAGCAAGCGAATGTTATTATTTTATCGCTGGAATGATTGCGTGCAATGAATAAGTTCCGGAGGTGAAAAATGGAGAATTTTATATTACTAATTTGTGCAATGCTTGCCGGGTATGTGATCCGGTATTATAAAGAGTTAAGCAAGTAAGACAGGCTTACACCGGGGATCATGCCCCGGCTTGCTTTTACCCGGAAACGGGAAAAATTGAAAATATGGAGGAATTACACCATGAGCGAAAATGAACGCAGAAAAGAAGAATTAATAGGACGACTTGACAACCTCGAAGCCTGCAAAGATAACCCGGTATACCTTGCAGAGATCAAGGAAATACGCAAAGATCTTGCAGATATAAACTGCGAACAATAGCCGCCGCAGAGGATGCCCGCCGGATCACTACCGGCGGCGGTTTTATGGGTTGAATTTACCCCAAAAATTAAAAATAGGAGGTTGCCAGGATGAAAGAAAAGAACCTTGAAAGACTTTACAAGCTGTTAGAGCGTGCGGAGCGAGAGAAAGACACGGAGACAGCCGCCGCCCTGCGGTGGGCAATTTTTGAACTTGAAAACGGATAAAAGACGGCTTACAACCGTCTTTTTGTCGTGTTCCGTTGGATCTGCTGCCGTCTGGCGGTCTATTTGTGTTACTATTCCACCGGATCCGGTCAGATCCTGCGCCCGGATATATTGACGGCTTGCGCTGTTTTGGTGTACAATCAAATATTGCAAGGGGGATTTTGTCAAAATGCGAAAAGTGGGAATCGGTCATGTATACGACATTATGTAGAGCGTATCGGATGCCGGGGAACGGCTGGAAACCGTTATACGGGTTGAGACTGCCGCCGGTGGTATGTCTCCGGAATCTGCAGAGCTGTTGCGGTCTGCGTATGATTCCATACTTTCTGCAGTCGGAGACCTTGGAAAAGCTGCGACACGGTGACCGTGTGACGGGTCCAGAACTTGCACCGCAGAAGTGCGCAGGTGTTCCATACCTTGAAACGGTCTGAAAAAATCTGCGAAAAAACTCTGAAAACGGATTTTTCAGCTTGAAAAGTGCTACCCCGGGGGGTATTTTGAAAAAGGCATTATATTTTGACGAAAAATTTTTCTTTCAAAAACCTCTGAAAATGAGATTTTCGGTTGAAAATGCAGACCTACGGGGGTATCAAAATAAACACATTAAAATTTTTTACGAAAAAAGTCTCAGAAAATGAGATTTTTAATAAAACCTAGAGGGGGAAATATTATGAATTGCTACAAATGTGGTAAAGAAATGAGAGTTGTTCCGGAACAGGTGGCTACGGATGAAAAAGGATTGCCGGTATATCACAGAATAGGTTATTGTGATTCTTGCATGTCTAAATTTGACATTGACATTTTGGAACAGCAAAAAAATCAGACAGTTCAGAACAATCAAAAGCCGCCTAAGAAAAAGCAGAGCACATTAAGTACGTTGGCGGCTGTGTTTTCTATTTTGACATTTACTATTCCGGTTGCTGTTATTCTTGCAATAATCGACATTGCTACTGGTGATAAAAAGAATAAATTGCATACTGGTTCGTGGTTTGCCATTATATGGTGTGTTCTTGCAGTCATAGTTTATAACATAGGCAATAAATCTGATGATGTTTCTATTCCTATTGCGGAAGTAAAAGTTTCGCTTGAAGCAACAGAAGAGTCTACTTCTTCTCCTGTTGTAAATGAATCAGATTTTGTTATTTCTCCCGGTTACACATTCGATGCGGACGGCTTGCAAGTCACAATCAATGACTTTGACCTTGACTTCACTGATTATGAGGATGAATACGGTTGGAACGCTCCTGCTGATGGAACAAAATACATTATGATTGATGTTTCTTATCAGAACAACAGCAAAGATGATAAGTATGTAAGCATCTACGATTTCCAGTGCTACGCAGACAATACAGATTGTGAGCAGAATTACAGTGTTGTTGATAGTTCTTCGTTAAATGCTAATCTTTCAAGCGGAAGAAATACCTCTTACAAGATTGCATTTGTAGTTCCGCAGGATGCGCAAAGTATTGAACTGGAATACGAAACAAGTTTATGGACGGGTAACAAAGAAGTTATCAAATTACAATAGAATATAGGATTATAAGGGCATCCGCAAGGGTGCTCTTATTTTTTATGTTGCGAACCCATGTTCTGCATGATATAATATGTGTCAGTTAGGAAGTCTTGCATCACGTCCGGTGAGTGAAAGCTGATTAGACAGCCTAGATTGCAACCAAGACCCGGAATAAAGACAGACCAAAAAGAGATTGGAAGTTCGCTACTCCAACAGTAACAGGGGTAGTGGGCTTATTTTTATGATCTTCTACCCTCTCATATAAGACTACGGGAGGTAATGAAAATGAATGAACTGGAAGTATTTAGCAACAATGAATTTGGTGATGTAAGAACCGTTATGATTGATGGGAAACCTTATTTTGTAGCAACTGATATAGCAAAGGCACTTGGATATAAACGACCATCGGATGCAATTTCTGCTCATTGTAGGTATACGGCAAAATACAGTATACCTCATCCACAAAGTGAAACCAAAACGATAGAGGTAAATGTGATTCCAGAGGGAGATATGTATAGGCTTATTTCTCACAGTGAATTACCATCTTCTGAAAAGTTTGAAAGTTGGATATTCGATGAGGTTTTACCATCCATTCGCAAAACCGGAACATATTCTTTGGAGCAGTCTACACCGAATGTACCTATGACTTATCGTGATGCTGTGGCACAACTTTTGGAAAGCCTTGACCGGGAAGAGGAATTGAAAGCACAGCTTGATACTTCCAAGGACTGGTACTCTATTAAACGTGTAGCGGCTCTGAATGGTGTGTCATGGAAACGTTTTGACTGGCGAAAGCTGAAAGCTACCGGAATTACAATGGGATATGAAGTAAAAAAGATATTCGATGCAAATTATGGCGAAGTGAACACTTATCACAAGTCCGTATGGGAAAAGGCATATCCGCAGTATGAATTGTAGAAAAATCAAGAGAGTGACACCACTCTCTTATTTTTTGAAAAAGTGCTTGACTAATTTATGTCACACGTATATAATAAAGGTGTGACAAGAAAGGAAGTGAAAAATATGTCACCAGTAGGTAGACCAAAGGCTGAAAAGCCAAAGGCTAACCGCTTTAGCATAAGGTTGGATGATGAAACAGAACAGAAATTAGAGAAATATTGTGAAGAACATCAGATAACCAAAGGCGAAGCAATAAGGCAAGGTATACACTTGCTGTTAGCAAAAAAATAGAGTAGTTGCTATCCCATCAAAGACTATCAACTACTCTCCCACTCCCAAAGAAGTGATAATTTATTTTAACATCTTCTCTTGGGAAAATCAATCAAAAGGAGAAGAAAATCATGGAAAAATTTTTAGAAATCGTATTTGAAAGTCAGATTATCAACACAGCGGAAAAAGGAGATAAATCATCAGAATATTTTAAGCCGTTCTTTGATAAGCTGCAGCAAATCGTGAGTGAAAAGGTCTTTGAAGAACTCATGGATTCTTTTTCAGAATGTGAAGTGAATACTATTAACTACTATGCAGTAGAGGGAATGAAGCTGGCAATCGGTATTATGAACGGTTCTTACGTTCCACAGATTTAGGAGGTAACATATGACGGAACTTGTAAACGTTGAGGGAACAGAGTTAAGTATTAGAGAATACAATGGTCAGATGGTTGTTACTTTTGACGATATTGACCTTGTGCATAAAAGACCAAGTGGCACAGCGAGAAAAGCGTTTAACAGAAACAAAAGGCACTTTATAAATGGCGTTGATTATATTGTTTTGGAAAAAGAAAGTTCTAATGTCCACCGGGTGGACATTAGAAATATTGATATTCCAAACAGAGGTATTACTGTATTCACCGAGAGTGGATACCTTATGCTCGTAAAGCCATTTAAGGATGATTTATCATGGAATGTTCAACGTACACTTGTAAATGCTTATTTTGCGGTAAAGAATCAGCAACAAACCACAGCAATCGAGGAAAAGCCGACATTAGAGTTTGAAACAGACTGGTTCTGCATCAACCGTGGAAAAATCAATTACATCTGCCGTTGCTACGACATTACATCAAAGGAATACATGCACCACTTACTTGAAGTTTTGGGAAGAACGTATAATTTTGATGAAGCAAAGAGAATTTACAGCGCAACGACCGGAAACTGGAAATGCAGAAATTCCGAAGTAATCACATACTTCCCACAGCTTTCAGACCTTGCATCTAAAATTATTCAGAAAGACTTAGAGGACTGTGCAAAAGAAGAGACCCCATAACAGGGGTCTTTTCTATGCCATTATTTCCATGTATCCGCTTATCAGTTCATCAGCAAGCGAAAACACTTCTCTTCCGTAGGTAGCCAAAAAATCAGCAACAATCTCTTCTGTCTGAATATCCATAGTCAGATTGTAGGATAAACAGAACGCATGGCACAATTCATGGCACAGCACACGGTCATAGAAATTACCATGAATCATATTTGATATGTAAATGTCTCTTGTGTTCCTATCAGTCATGCCAAAAGTATATGTACCATCAGAACGCATCAGCATAGGGCTGTGACTTCCTACAAGCCTTAAATTCCAGTCTATTCCATTTATCGTGAACAACTAACCACCTCCAACATAAAAGGGGCTAAATAAGCCCCTTAAGTGTTTTAACCGATTTTTGTTACCAGCGCAGACAGCTTGTTCCGCAGTACCGTCTTTTCTTCCGGTGTTGCATCGTTGATGATCTCCGTCATGTCGTTTGCAAGTTCGGTCATGTAGGTGTTCAGGTCACGGACTTTTGCTTCTTTGTCCTGTTGTGTATTCGCCTTATGCAGTTCCTTATTTTCCATGTAGGTTCTGCGGCTCATGCCACTTCTTCCCTCTCTTGCATCACGCATACCGGATGAAGAAGTTTCAGTGTAGTACATACGCCCCATGTCTCTGTCCATGTCACGGTGATACATTTCCGGGGTCATATGGTAATAGGGTGGCTCTTCATAACCTCTGCGGTAGGTTCCACGACCTTTAGGTGCAAATCTGCCGTCAGCATAGCGGTAATGGTCATAAAAACGTTTACCACCGTCAACGTAACGTTCAAACATTTCCATGCTTTCGTCCGAATCATATTCCTGCATGGTTTTTGTCAGCTCCCGGTAGTACATAGCTTCCGACAAGTCTTTCATCATGTCGATGACCTTTCCCATTTCGCAAGTGTCTACTTTGTCGATACCCTTGTCAAACTGCGTTTTAGCGCATTCAGAAAGTTTTTCAATCATTTCATGCATTCTCTTAACATCCAATTTATTTACCTCCATATTCTGATATAACTTGTTCTATATCTTTTTTGTTTACCAATATTTCTTTTAATAAAATTTTATAATCGATCTTTTTATCTCTTGATATTAGTCTCAAATCTACTTCTTTCCCGTTGTAATACGTTTTGCAAAATCCACTTAAATTCATAGCAATTTCAAAAGGAAGCTCTAAGTTGCAAACCCTATGGTACATAATTCCATATTTCAAATTGTGGATTTCACATAACTCACTTAATGTTTTTCGCTCTCCATTGTAATCAATGTAAATGTTTCTTCTTGTATTGTTACATTGCTCTTTTTGTGTAATCCAACGGCAATTTGATGGTTCATAGTTTCCGTTAAAATCTATTCTATCTATGGACAATCCATTTTTATAACCATTCTTTACAGACCAGTTATAAAAATTTTGAAATCCATTTTCACCTTTCCATTCCGAACAGACCTTAATGCCTCTGCCACCATACCACATATATGCCGTTTCTTTTTCGTTTTCGCATCTTTTTCTCATAGAGCACCAAATTTTAAATAATTTAGTACCGCTCATCTTGTGTGTAGTTAATTCTTCTACATGGTGCTTTCTGTTTTCTTCATTAAGGCATCCGCAACTCTTGGTGTATCCACCTTTGATTTTTGAGCTTTCAACAATTGTTTCTTTTCCACAAGAACACTTACATTTCCAATATGTCTTTTTGGAGTTCGCCTTATATACTCTTTCAACAACTGTCAGGCGGTTAAATATTTTTCCTGTCAAATCATCAAAATTATATGGTGTATTTCCTTTCTTAAAAGCCATTTCCCAATCTCCTTTATACGTATATACCATTTTACGTATATTATATCAATTTTATAACTTTACGTCAATACGTATTTATGGTAGAATACACTTAAAAAGGAGGTTTTAAAATGTCAAAAATCAAATTCACAACAACAATGGAAAGCGAATTACTGAAAAAGATTAAAATTCAAGCAATCAAAGAACACCTTCCTGTATCAGCAATACTGGAAAGACTTATTAAAGAATACTTGTCAAGCCTGCCTAATAACGATTAAATTAGAGTTCTGAACCTCTACTGCCTGACTTGATGTATTCATTACCGAAACTGTTGAACAACAGCATCTTGGAACGTCAATATATGCTTGTGAACTAACATTCTGTAAATTCTCTGCAGCTGCCGGAGTTACAATCATTCTTGTGGACTGTAAAGGTTCCCCGTCTACCGCCAGTGCAAGGGAGATTTCCCCAACAGTTCCACCAGTGGGAATCTGAATGTTTCCGGAATAGCTTACAAGGAATCTTGCACGACACTGATTAGTGATACCTCTTAACTTCACAATTCCGGATCCCTCTCTGTGAGTGATACAACCACTTCCATTTACGGCAGTTTCGGTAAAAGCAACGTCTGCTCCTGCTGCCACAGTCTGTAATGCTACTGCTGTATATTCAGCCATAATAAAACCTCTCTTTCAAAATCAAAGGGGCAAACCATATAGTCTGCCCCATGTTGTCAGTAATTCTGCATAGCAGACATAACCTTAAGGTTAAGTTACTCGATATGCAGTTTTAGCATCCGCAACCAGTGTTGCAACCACATCCGTAATATACGTTAGGGTTAGGAACCTGGTATGCAGGAATGGGTGTAGGGTTCACAGCGTTAATGATCTGCTGTGTCTGTGCACTCATGGCAGTAGTCAGAAGAGCATTCTGACGATCCTGAGAAGCGGCTCTGCGCAGATCGTTGTTCTCTGCCTGCAGAGTAGCGATCTTATCCTGGCATAAGTAGTCAAGGATTGCTCTTGTACCTGCATTCTGGCTGTCGATAATGTCACGAGTGTTGTTATTCATGGTGTTCTGCAATGCGCAAGTATTCGTTGCCATATTGTAGTTTACACCCTGGATAGCTTCACGGGTGTCGCAGCAACATTGTGCTAACTGTGCCTGTAAAGCGTTAGCATTCTGCATTCCTGCTACGGTGTCGGCATTGATAGCCTGTTGGATGCCATAGCCAGTCTGTAAAATGTTGGTATTTACGCCATTAAATCCGGTAAGCATACCGTTGTTTACAGCGTAGAATCCGTCACACAGACCGTTGTTGATTCCGTCCAGTTTACCGATGATAGACTGGGTGTCGAACCCTCTTTGCAATGCAGAATCGGTGTAGTAACTGGAATTAGAGCCATTACCGCCCCATCCATTACCGCCCCAACCGCCAAAAGCGAAGAAAAGGACGAAAATAATAATCCACCATGCTCCATCGTCACCCCATGCACCGTTGTTTCCATATCCGCTGTTGGCAGGCATAACAGGCATGGTAAAGGGAGTATTGTTACTCTCAAACATAATTTTTACCTCCATATAAGATTTTTTATACTTAATCTTGCAAGAATTTAGTATCTACTTCATAGGAAACTGACGCTTGAATTTATCAAATTCGGAATCAAAATCCATACCTCGTTCCTTAGCAATATTTCTTCCTAACTGCTCTACTCCAGCAAAATCTCCTTTTTTAGCCATGCCCATTATATTTTTAGCCATAGGGTTTGACATGATCTGACTGTTTCCCATCATATTTTGGATAAACTGTCGCGGATTCCCCATTGTCTTAAGCATCTGCATAGGATTCATCATATTCATTCTGCATCATCCTTTCTTTGCGATTGTGAAGTTTTTCTTTGCGTTTGCGCAGTTTTCAACTGCTCAATCTTTTGCTCCAGTTCATCGAAACGCTTCATAAATACCGCTGTGGCTTCGTCTGATAGGTCAAATTTCGCTTTTTCTGTGTCTGACGGTAAATTGTTAGGGTCTGCATCTAAAACAGGCTTGTAGAACCTTGTATAGATTTTTCCATCTGCTCCCCAGGATTTAGCATAGATCTCCGACAGGTCCTGCTTGGGGAAGAAAGCTGTGTTTCCATCCATAGGAACCTCATTCGGGGCTATGCACTCTTGCGCCGGTACAATACGACCGTACATCTGTACTGCGTTTTGCTGTGGCTGTTGCATAAACTGCTGTGGCTGGAACTGTTCCTGCTGTGGCATAAACTGTCCGTACATAGGTGTTCTATACTGCGGATTGAAATAGTTCGGATTCATAATCGGCTGTGGCATGGCTATTCTCCCTTTCTTCCATTGATTCTATCTGTTTCGCAATTTCAACTTCATCAAGTGTCTGATATGTCGGCTTGTTCATAAGTCCCAACGGACTGAAATTCATAAGCATTACCCGTTTCTCCTAAAACTTCCTCGATCACATGAACCATGATTGATTGATACTTAATCGGCACTTCCCTTGTACGTTCTTTGCTGAATATATGTTCCAGTGTTTCATCAGAAAATTTGAATTTTCCCATAAGGTCATCCCTCCTTATGCTTAAATTTTGGCATAAAAAAAGTCGCATATAGTGACACATATACGACACTTTTGCGACAAGCAAAAAAATATGCAGTTTTAAAAGTATGATAAATACGGCATTAGCACATCCTATTGCCACTCCAATGATTATCGGTGAGATACGTAGATATTTACGGGATAACAACAGTATCCGTGTATCCAGATCCCTAAAGGATACCGCCTATAAGGCAATTTACGCAAAAGACACATTGACGAGAAAAAATCTGAAGGAGCCCACTGTGGAAGAGATCGCCGCGGAGGTGGGTATCTCCAAGGAAGACATCGTCTATGCCTTAGATGCCATGCAGAACCCCATGAGTCTCTACGAGCCGGTCTACACCGACGGCGGCGACACCCTCTATGTCATGGACCAGATCAGTGATAAAAAAAATAAGGAAGAGATGTGGGTAGAACATCTCTCCCTCAGTGAAGCCATGAAACGTCTGAACGACAGAGAGCGTCATATCATCTCTCTGCGCTTTTTCGAAGGAAAGACCCAGACTGAGGTCGCCGACATGATCGGAATCTCCCAGGCGCAGGTCTCCCGTCTCGAAAAAAATGCATTGAAAGCTATGCGGGGCTATCTTACCGCCTGAGATCAGGTCTGTGGAATCCCTGTATCATATGATGCAGCAACCAGAAAATCACATACCCGATCACAGCCCCCAGCACATTGGTCAGGATATCGTCCACCTGAAAATATCCCCTGCCGGTGATCAGCTGGATCGTCTCCACACCGAAGCTGGTCACAAATGCTGCAAAGGTATTACGAAAAAATCCCCGAAGCCATGGGAATGCCCAGGGACAGATAAATCCATAGGGAATAAACAGCAGTACATTTTCCACGACAAACGCATGGTTCCTCGCATTCGTCCCCCAGGTAGAGAACAGTTCCAGATCCATGCCGATCCGGCTGCCATCCTCTCTGGAGAAAAAAGTGATCACAAGAATGATCATCAGATACAGAGAAAATGCCATGAGTCCCGCCATGGGAAAAGTATCCTTCCCCTTACGCTCCCGTCTGGCATTCAGTCCGTTCAGGAGCAGTCCCACAACAGCACCCGCCATGATCCCGTAGGGAAGATAGGCCAGGGTCTCCTTTAGATCCTTTATGATATATTTTAACATCATCTTATTATTTCCTTACATTTGATAGGTATCCCAATGGGAAGGTGCTTCCTCCCATATCTTCTTATCCTCGAATAAGCGGTCATTCATCCAGCCGACGGCATCCACCACGCCATCCTCGTCAAAAGAAAAATATGCTCTTTTCTTTTTTTCCTCCGGGGTCTTAAAATAATTAAAGGGCTCCGGCCATACCGTCACCATAAGCTTTTTACCGCCCTCGGGGTCCTCCGGAGCCTGTGTCTGTTCCAGGCGGTAACGCATCCCCTGATGGCATCCGGTGAATTCCGTCTTTTTTAAATATTCCATCGATAATATATCATCACGCTGTATCATGTATCTTCGTCCTTAAAATCTGTCATCCACAACCCGGAGAACAGTTCCTCTCCGTAATCTCTATAGTATCATGTATCCGTCCCGAATGCAAAGTCAAATATGCAGGCTGATCTCCTTTTTCAGCTGCCGCATGATCTTTTTTTCCAGCCTCGAAATATAGGACTGGGAGATTCCAAGAAAGCTTGCCACTTCCTTCTGTGTCATCTCCTGTCCGTCCGGTGTCCCCAGTCCGAACCGCAGCCGTACAATGGTCTTCTCCCGGTTCGACAGCTTACTTACGGCATTCATTAAAAGCTTGCGCTCCACTTCGTTCTCTATCCCTCTGTATATCACATCCTCATCCGTTCCCAGGATATCCGACAGGAGAAGTTCATTGCCGTCCCAATCCACATTTAAGGGTTCATCGATGGACACTTCCATCTTCGTCTTATTATTCCGCCGCAGGTACATCAATATCTCATTTTCAATACACCGTGAGGCATAGGTCGCCAGCTTGATATTTTTCTCCGGATTGAAGGTATTGATGGATTTGATCAGTCCAATGGTACCTATGGAGATCAGATCCTCCACGCCCACTCCCGTATTATCGAACTTTTTGGCTATGTAGACGACCAGTCTGAGATTATGTTCAATCAATATGGCCTTTGCTTCATCCTCATATTCCGTTCCCAGATCACTGATCACCCGGTTCTCCTGATCTGTGGGAAGCGGCGGTGGCAGTACCTCTGCGCCTCCGATGTAATGAATATCTCCTTTCCGCTGCCGCAGAAACGGTTCTCTGCGAATCATCTTGAATTGCATTTTCCCGGGTATTGCTATCTTTAAGATCATAGTTGCTCCTTCCTGCTTTTCCTGTCTTTTTTAACAGCGCCGGATGCAGCAGCATAGGAATCTCTCTTCCTGCGATTTCCTCTTCACTTACTGCCAGCCACACATCGCTGCATATTTTTTCCACACCATGGATCCGGATCTTCATCTGCGGAATCCGGTATCCATAGAGAATTCCATTCTTTTTCCCGACACTGTGGTAAGGAATCACCCGAAAATCCGGCAGTCCCTCCGGCCACAAAGTCTGAAATGTCACCACATCCAATACAGATACGGGGGCTCCGCTCATAGGTTCCGTCAAAGTATTGCCGGAATCCACAATCGCCGCGATACACAATGTCTGTTCCGTACCCCGGAGTACTACCTCACAATGAGTTCCAAGCTCCGTTTCTCTTCGGTATCTCCACAATAGCAGCTGCACTGTCAGAGCCCCCAGTCCCAGTGCAAGCACAATTCCCGGTACATACTGTATTCCGGCCGGGATCCCCCTCAGCACAGCCACCAGAATTCCTCCGAGCAGGAAAGTATCATACATCTGCTTTCTAAAATAACTCCATAGCGAACGCCAATTCCGGATTCGGAATGTTACTGTAAGCATCAACAATGTTCCGGGCAGCATACAGAGCAGCAGTTTAAGTAGAGCCGCTCCCTTCCATAAAAAAGGGAGCAGATAGCAGACCGCTCCGATTCCCGCTCCACACAGCAGCCGGTACCACGTGGCAGTGCGGCAGGTGCTGTGGTCTACCATGATCAGAAGTAACAGATTCATACCGAGATTCAGGAGGAACATACTGTCTAAATATAGTTCATAATGCATCACACCCCTCCTTCAGAATTATTATAAGGGGTGTCCCCAGCGGATTTTGTCAAATTTTCATCCGCCGGAACCTTTTTCATTCAATGATTTTCGACAACAGTATCCTCCGTCTTCTCCAGTCCCAAATAAGGCAAGATATTTTCATACAGCTGCCTTATAATAGGTGCTGCCACCTGTCCTCCATAATAGACTCCCTGGGGATTGTTGATAATGGCGATGGCAATCACCTGTGGATCATCGGCAGGCGCGAATCCGATAAAAGAAGAAATATAACGTCCGCTGCCTCTGGGCAGCGTCTGACTGGTCGCCGTCTTACCACCCACCCGAAAGCCCTGCACCTGTCCGTTTCTACCAGAGCCCTCCGACACCACTGTCTCCAGGATATAACGCATAGTTGCGCTAGTCTTTTCCGATACGATTCCTGTCTCCACAGGATAAGTAAAAACCTGTTCCACTTCGCCATCCCGATTCAGGGCTTCCATGCCCAAGTGAGGAGTGATCCGGTTGCCTCCGTTAATGATGGAGGATGCCGTTGTCAGCAGCTGGATCGCCGTGATCTGAAAAGACTGCCCGAAAGCCACCGTCGCCAGCTCCACATTTCCCATGTCTTCTTTTTTATGCATGATCGTTGCTGCTTCCCCGGGGAGATCGATTCCGGTTCTTTTTTTCAGTCCGAATTGCTCAAAATATTTGTAATAATTGTCTACACCGAGACGCAGTCCTACGGAGATCAGTGCCGGATTGCAACTATTCTGCATACACTGCACAAATGTCTGTGTACCATGTCCGCCGATCTTATGGCAGCGGATCTTTCGGTCGTCCACAATGATGAATCCCGGACAGGAAAAGGTACTTTCCGTGGTGACCACCCTTTCCTCCAGTCCCGCAGCGGCGGTGATGATCTTAAAGGTAGATCCCGGTTCATAGGTATCATTGATGCAGCCGTTGCGCCACATGGCATTCAGCTTCTCCTGCTTCTGTTCCGCAGTCAGGGTGGACGGATCCACCACCGCAATGCTTCCGTCCTCCTTCCACTCAGTCAGTTCCGGCAGTGCATAAGGGTCATTCAGATCAAATTCCGGATAATTGACCATGGCCAGGATTTCTCCGTTTCGCGGATCCATGGCGATGATGTAGACGCTGTCCGCCTCTTTGGTGGCGCAGGCCTGTTCCGCCAGCTGCGTGGCATACTCCTGGATATTACGGTCGATGCTGATCCGCAGATCCCATCCCGGCACCGGCTCTACCCGGCGTTCCCCCGCGGTGTCTACCTCGATTCCTTTGGCATCCGTCACAGTCAGAATCATACCGGTTTCTCCCTGCAATGTTTCCTCATAGATCACTTCCAGTCCAATGATTCCCTGATTGTCCCCTCCGGTAAAACCCAGGACTTTACTGGCCAGGTCTCCATACGGATAGTATCGCTTATAATCCTCATCCACTTTCACCCCCGCCAGATCATATTCCCGGATTCTGTCACCGATGCTCTTGTCCACATTGCTTTTGACGCGTTCCATGGAAGAATATTTTTCCACACGTTTTCTCGCTTCCGTCTCCGAAATTCCCAGCTCTTTTACCAGCATGGCTATCACCTTTTCCGGTTCTGTGATCTGATTATGAATCACCGATACGGTACAGACCGTCTTGTTATCCGCCAGTACCACTCCGTTCCTGTCCAAAATACGTCCTCTTGCCGCCTTTATGCTGCGTTCTCTCTCATGCAGTCTCGTCGCCGCTTCCTCATAATAATCCGCCCTCCACACCATCAGATACAAAAGTCTCATAAACAATCCGATAAGCACCAGTGCACATATGAAAAAAATGGTCATGATCTTTTTGCGATGAAAAAAACGATTTTGCTGATCCGCCATAAAAAAACCTCACAACAAGAGCTTTTTACATTTTATTGCTCCTGCTGTGAGGCTATTCGTATGTTTTGTTTATTCATTCTGCTGATTCAGCAGATTATTGTTAATGGGACTGTCACCCATGGTATCGTCCCCGCCGACATCCGCTCCCGTAATGGGATCGATCAGACCGCCGTCGATCGGACTTACCAGATAACCGGTAGCGGGATCTTTGGGATAATTTCTCCAGTCCTCCGTAACCGTCGTCGTATCGTCACCACTCTGGGAATCTCCGGACTGATCATCTCCGGTCTGAATGTCTCCGGTCTGAGCGTCTCCGGTCTGATTGTCTCCGGTGCTCTGGTCATCTCCGTTCTCGGGAGTCTGGGTATACTGATTCGTAATCTCGATCTGTTTCTCCGCCAGTTCCTGAATCTCCTTTTCAGACAGTTCCTCCGTCATGAAGATATTCAGATAAGGCAGCACTTCCGTCAGAACATTTCGTACAATACCGGTTGCAAACTTTGCATCATCCTGAGGGGATGCATTGGCACGGTCCACGACTACATAAATGGCGATCTGGGGATCATCCGCCGGTGCATATCCCATAAAGGATACAACATACTCACCGTTTTTACGGGGAATAGTCTCTGCGGTACCGGTCTTGCCGCCGATGGCATAACCTGCAGGTCTTGCGGTTCTACCGGTTCTGCGGTCACCACCCTCTTCCATAACGGTAGCACGACAGTACTGTCTGATCTTCGCCGAAGTGCTCTCGGAGATGGTCTGTCGTAACACTCTCGGTTCAATGTTCTCCACCGTTGCTCCGCTTGCATTGGTGATCTTATCCACCATATGAGGCTCATAATAGTAACCGCCGTTGATCAGAGAGCAGAAACCGGTGATCATCTGGATCATGGTCACATTAAAGTTCTGTCCAAAGCTGTTGGTCGCCAGATCAGCGCTTCCCATCTGGTCCACCGGGAACAGCAGGCTTGCAGTTCTCGCCTCTCCTGCCAGATCCACGTTGGTCTTTAATCCAAAGTTAAAGGTCTGCTGGAATTTGGCAAATTCCTCTTTGCCCATGGTGGCAGCAATCTTCATTAACGCTACATTGCAGGACCAGGCAATGGAATCCTGTACCGATACATCACCTTCACCGCCGGAGCGGTAGCTGTGGCATTTGATCGTATGTCCGCCGACTTCCAGAGATCCGTTACACTGATAGTGCTCGTTGCCGGTGATGGCACCGCTCTCCAATGCTGCTGCCACGGTAAAAGGCTTCGCCGTGGATCCCGGCTCGTAAGTGGTGGAGATACAGTAGTTCTTCCACAGGTAGTTCAGATTATCCAATAGCTGCTCATCTGTCAGGGCATCGATATCTTCCTGGGTAAAATAGGTATCTGTCTTCGTCAGTACCTGGTAACCGTTGGCATTGGTCACCATCTCGATCTTACGGGATCCCAAAAGGGCGTCCGTATTCCTGGTATCGTTCAGGTCATAGGTAGGATAGCTGGCCATGGCCAAAATATTGCCGGTATTGACTTCCATGATGATGCAGCCCACATTTTCCGCACCGTTACCGGGATGTACCGCATCCTTATGCTCCTCGTTAAACTGCTTTAAGTATTTCTCTACAATGCCCTGAATATTGGCATCAATGGTACTGTGTATCGTGTTACCGTCCACTGCCGGCTTGATCGTACGCTCCAGGTTGGCATCGTCATTCAGATAGCCGTACTCTCTTCCGGTGGTTCCGTTCAGAACATCATTGTAATACTCTTCCAGACCGTACTGTCCTTCATTGTCCGCTCTGGAAAATCCGATCACATCTGCCGCCAGAGAACCGTTGGGATAGACTCTCTTATATTCCTCTTCAAACCAGACACCACGGATCTTGCTGTTCTCCAGTGCTGCCGCCTGGAATCCGCTGATCTGGTCATAAGTCATCCTCCGAAGAGGCACATACCAGGAAGATTCGGGGTGAGACGTTACATACTGCCGCACTGCCGTCATGTCCAGATCCGGGAAATTTGCAGCCAATGCTTCCATGGTGGGTTCCAGATAATCCTCCCGGTCCAGCATTACCCTGGCATCGATGACCAGATTATATACTTTCTCGCTGACCGCCAGTTTGGTTCCTTTGGCATCCACAATATCGCCGCGCCGGAAAGGTAATGTTATGGAATCATATTTCTGCTGAGACAGCACCTGTTTCTCGTAAGCTGCACCATCTGCTTTCACGATCCATGTAAGACGCACCGATAAAAGAATAAATGCCAAAATGATCAGTGCATAAAGACACAGGAGCTTTTTCTGCATTTTTACGGAAAATTTTTTAGGTTTCTGTTCTTTCACACTTCGGGCCTCCCGGGCTTAGTTCTGACTGTTATCAGCCTGACGCATGTAGTCATTGCTGTTGCTCTCATAAGGGATTACCTGTCCCTCGGTTGCATAGGTCATTCCCAGTTCGCCGATGGCAATCCTCTTGATCTCTTCCAGGTTGATATTACTGGTAATGCGACTGTATTCTTCATCATTTGCCAGCTTCAGAGAGTTCAACTCGCTCTCCATTCTGGATACTTCCGTGATCCTGGCAGTCAGTTCTGACTGCATCTGAATATAGTTCACCAGAAAAAATGCACATGCCACCAGTGCCACCATCAGAAAAGTCACATAGCCGATGCTCATATGTCTTGCTTTTTCTCTGTTTTTTCTCGTCTCGTGAGACAGCTGTCTCCGGGGCTCTTCCATCTGCCTGCGGATCTGTAAGTCTCTCGCTGTATTATCATATATGTATGGGGTATTACTTCTTCTCTGTGCCATACTTTATTCCCACTTTCACTGATGAAATATTTAAAATTCTTTATTTCTTTTCAAACACGCGTAACTTCGCGCTCTTGGATCTGCTGTTTACTTCCAGTTCTTCCGCACCGGGCAGAATCGGTTTTCTGGTGATCACCTTTCCCTTGGAGACCTTACCGCATACACACACCGGAAATTCCGGAGGACAGGTACAGGGATTTTCATTCCTGCGGAACGCATTTTTCACGATCCGGTCTTCCAGAGAATGGAAGGTGATGATGCAGAACCTCCCACCGGGATGCAACAGATCGATCAATTCGTCCAGTGCCTTTTTCAGTACTTCCAGTTCCTGATTGCACTCAATGCGGATCGCCTGGAATGTCTGCTTGGAGGGATGTCCGTTCTGCCGCATCTTCGCCGGAACTGCAGCTTTGATGATCTCGTTTAATTCAAAGGTAGTCTCAATGGGCTTGTCCGTCCTGTTTTTTACAATATGTTTCGCAATGTTTTTCGCAAACGGATCTTCGCCGTAATCCCGGATGATATGATACAGCTCCATCTCGGAATAGTTGTTCACGATGTCTCTCGCCGTCAGGGTCTGTCTGCGATCCATCCGCATGTCAAGCGGTGCATCAAATCGGTAAGAAAACCCTCTGTCCTCGGTATCTAACTGGTAGGAAGAGACTCCCAGATCCAGCACGATGCCGTCCACACCGGTGACTCCATATTCTCTGAGTGCCTCCACCGCATTCACGTAATTGTTGCGGATCACGGTCACTTTATCTCCAAAGCATCGTAATCTCTCCGATGCCGCCGCGATCGCCGCGTCATCCTGATCGATCCCGTAGAAATGTCCGTTCTGTAAGCGGCTGCACACTTCATATGCATGTCCGCCGCCTCCTAAGGTTCCGTCCACATAGATGCCGTCCGGTCTGATATTCAGTTGTTCGATGGTCTCATGCAACATCACAGAATAATGATTAAATTCCACGACGGTCATCCTTTCCTGCTTCTTTTAAATGGTCAGCCCCAGTCCTTCCATGGCACCGGTGATCTCATCCATATCCGCATCGGAATTCATGGCCTCCCACTTATCCTTGCTCCAGATCTCCACGCGGCTGCCGACTCCGACTAACACCACATCTTTTTCCAGTCCGGCGAATTCTCGCAAGTGTGCCGGTAACAGGATTCTTCCCTGCTTGTCCACTTCCACCGTAGCCGCACCGGCTAAGAAGAAACGGGCAAATTGTCTTGCTTCCTTATTGATCAGAGGTAATGAGGTCAGCTTCTGTTCAAAAGCGTTCCAGTCATCGCCCGCATACACAAATAAGCAGCCGTCCATTCCCTTGGAAATCACAAATTCCTCGCCCAAAGTCTCTCGGAATTTCGCCGGAATGATCAACCTGCCTTTCGTATCTAACGTATGGTTGTACTCGCTCATAAACATCGCACTCACCACCATTCATCCAAAAGGGGACTGCCACGAAAAAGGAGGTCATTTTTTCAAAAATCTACCACTTTGTGGCACTTGCCTCCACTTTCTCCCACTTTTATTATAATTTTATACTAAATTAAGGGATTTTACAAGAGAAATCAAGTAGCTTTTTTCGACGGCGGAATCCAAAAAAGCGCCCTGTCCTACGACAAGAGCGCTCTTTTCCACTATATGTGGTAAAAAAATAAGAGCAAACACAACATCTATGTATTTGCTCTTATTTCGATATTCTTAATAAATTTTTAAAAATTTTTAATTTTTTTCCACTTTCGGCTGTTTTTTCAGGTGCATACGTACCACAATGTCCGTCACCACCGCGAAGATCACCATGCACAGAGATAATACCTGCGATACAGCGAGGGTCGTTCCGGGAATAAACAGGGTATCTGTCCGGATACCTTCGATCCAGAATCTGCCAAGACCATAGCCTCCGAAGTACAACAGACAGATCTCGCCCTCGAACTTTTTGTGCTTGCGGTATACCAGCATAATGAGCAGAATCATCAGATTCCACAGACTCTCATAGAGGAATGTGGGATGTACCTGAATGTAATTGGTACCTTCCACAATATGTGCTGCCACATTCTCGGAAATATCCCGGCTGCGCACCGCTTCGATGGGAAGCCGCATTGCCAGGAAATTATCCGTATATTCTCCGAACACTTCACGGTTCATGAAATTGCCCCAACGCCCGATGGCCTGTCCTAAGATCAATCCCGGTACACACAGATCTCCCAGACGGAAAGGATTGATCTTTTTGGTCTTACAATATAAAAACAATGTCAGAAAAGCTCCGATCACACCGCCGTAGATCGCCATACCACCGTTACGGGTATTGAAGATGCTGAGCAGATTATCCTTGTAATAGTCCCAGGCAAAGATCACATAATAGATTCTGGCACCGATCACGGAAAAGATCACGGCATAAATAGCGAAGTCCCAAATAGTATCCGGATTCTCTCCGCTCACCTTTGCCTGGTGCACTGCCATCAGAATTCCCGCCAGTACACCAATACCGATGATCAGACCGTAAAAAGCGATCTCGAAACCGAATACGGTAAAGCTTCTGGGAACATTTTCCAGGTAAATGCCTAAATGGGGAAATGCTATATCTCCTGCATTCATCATAATATTTATATCCTTTCTTAGTATTAACCGGCTTCTTCGCGCTTTGCGCTCTCGAATCCGGCATATCAGACGTTAAATCTGAACAGGATCACATCACCGTCCTGTACGACATAGTCCTTGCCTTCCATGCCGACCAGACCTTTCTCACGTGCAGCTGCCAGAGATCCCTGCTCTAAAAGATCCTTGTAATTTACAACTTCCGCCTTGATGAAGCCTCTCTCGAAATCGGAGTGAATCTTACCGGCTGCCTGAGGCGCCTTGGTACCGATCTTGATGGTCCATGCTCTGGTCTCATCCTCTCCTGCAGTCAAAAAGCTCATCAGACCTAAGATATGATAGCTTGCCTTGATCAGCTTCTCCAGACCGGATTCCTTCAGTCCCAGATCATCCAGGAACATTGCCTTCTCATCATCATCCAGTTCAGAGATCTCTTCCTCAATCTGTGCGCAGATGACGAATACTTCGCTGTTCTCACTTGCTGCAAACTCTCTGACCTTCGCTACCATCTCATTGGAGGCACCGTCATCTGCCAGATCATCCTCGGATACATTGGCTGCATAGATCACCGGTTTGTAGGTCAGCAGATTGTATTCCTTCAACAGAGACAGCTCGTCCTCATCGGTAACTTCCAGGCTCTTCGCCATCTTGCCGCTCTCCAGATGCTCCTTGATACGCTCTAAGAGTGCCAGCTCCTTGGCATAAGTCTTGTCCATTCTGGCAGCCTTGACTACCTTGGACAGTCTTCTCTCCAGTACTTCCAGATCTGCGAAGATCAACTCTAAGTTAATGGTCTCGATATCCCGCAAAGGATTGACACTACCGTCCACATGGATGACATTGGGATCCTCGAAGCATCTTACCACATGGACAATGGCATCCACCTCACGGATATTGCTTAAGAACTGGTTCCCCAGTCCCTCACCCTTGGAAGCACCCTTTACCAGGCCTGCGATATCTACAAATTCAATCACAGCAGGGGTCACTTTCTTGGAATGATACATCTCTCCCAGCGCTTTTAATCTGTCATCCGGAACTGTTACCACGCCCACATTGGGGTCGATGGTACAGAAAGGATAGTTAGCGGATTCCGCTCCCGCCTTGGTCAGGGAATTGAAAAGTGTACTCTTTCCCACGTTGGGAAGACCTACGATACCCAGCTTCATGATTTATTTACCGTTCAGACCTAACGACAGGGTCTGCCTTTCTTGTATTTTCTATTCTTTATTTCACTCATAAGTCCATCCGTCTCCGTGCAGAGACAAACGAATCCGAAATAGTATTATAGCATACCTCACACTCTTTGCAAAGTCCTTACTGTTCAAAGTAAGTATTGATTCCGGTGAGAAGCCCTGTGGCTAATTGTTCCAATATCACATCGCTGTGGTCCGAATACGCATTTCCCAGTTCCATATCCACAGAAGGGATCGTGCTGTAGGATGTCTGGGTCAGGTCAATACCCATATGTCCTTTCCCATAAATTGTGGCTCCCTGCTCCCGCAGTCCTTCCACCAGATCCGTTCCCAGGGTATCGTGCTGCTGCCAGTGCGATGCCACCGGCTCCATGTTTTTCAGCGCTTCCGGCACCGAGATATAGAAGCATCCCTTGTCGTAATTTTTGCCGTCACCGCTGTCCCAGTGCAGCGCAATATGGCAGTCCGCGACATTGTTGCAGATCACAGTCCGCGCCACATTGTCTAACTGCACATCCTCACTGTCCCGTAGCATCAGCACATCATAACCGGAGGATAACAGCTTATCCCGCAGGATCTGTGCCATACGTAATGTCACCTCCCGCTCCGGTGTGCCGTCCTGAAACGTCATGCCTCCGGAAACTGCTGCAGCTTCCATTGCTCCCGCCGCCGTACTGCCTCCGGTGACTTTCGCCGAGCCGTCCGGATGACACAGAGTCTTTACTTTACTCCCTCCCACAGTACCATGTCCTGCATTGACACCGATGACGATACCTTTTCGTCCAGATTCCTCCGGTGCCCTGTAGAGTACTGCGGCTCCGGTATTTATTTTAGAATGATCTGCATATTCCCATGTGGAATCCAGGGTAATCTGCTGCAAGTTGGTGTATTCCACCGGTTGCATCTGTGGTGTGACATTTGCCGTTCCCTGTGGTGCCGCACTCTCCAAAACCATAGCTTCTATAATTTCTACATTCTCTATGGTCTCTGTGCTCTCCACGGTTTCTGTGCCCTTCACGGTCTCTGTGTTCTCCACGGTTTCTGTGCTCTTCACGCTTTCCGTACTCCCGGTATTTTCCTGTGTTCCACAGGCAGTCAGGGTAAGCGCCAGCACCATAATGGTTACTCTCACCGCCACCCTGTATTGTTTTCTGTGAAGCATTTGTCTTTTTCTCCTCCGATATGAAAAGAACCACAGCTGTGAACTTACAGCTATGGTTCTTCTGTTCTCTCTTCCTTATTCCGCTCATTTCGGAACACATCCTCTGATTAGCCGCGCAGTTTGAAATGCTCTAACAGTTCGTTCAGAGTAGTAGCAGATGCGGAAAGCTCCTCGCTGGTAGCGGAAGTCTCTTCAGCTGCTGCAGAGTTAGACTGGATAACATCATTGATGTCTCCCACACCCTTTTTGATATTTTTAACGGAAACCGCCTGTTTGTCAGACGCAGTACGGATATTGGCAACCTCCTGGATGATCTGATCCAGCTCAGCCATAACCTCCTGCATAGCATCATTGGTCTCCTTGGTGACCTTATTACCCACCTCTACCTCGTTCATGGACTCTTCGATCAGCTTCTTGGACTCTACTGCGGAATTAGCACTCTCTTCTGCCAGCTGTCTGATCTGATCTGCCACGACTGCAAAGCCTCTTCCTGCCTCTCCGGCACGGGCTGCCTCGATGGAGGCATTTAAGGACAGCAGATTGGTCTGGGATGCGATATTCTCAATATCTGCGATGATCTTTTCAATGTTCTGGGTCGTTGCGTTGATCTTCTTCATGGCATCTACCAGCTCATCCATCTTCTTCTGGCTGTTGGCTGCCTCGATACCTACCTTTTTCGCCTTGTCATGTACAATGTCGGTAGACTTGGTATTCTCCAGTACCTGACTGGTTACTTCGTCTACGGTAGCCACCAGTTCTTCTACGGATGCTGCCTGATGGGTAGCGCCCTCCGCTATATCCTGTGCACTGACTGCCAGCTGATTGCTGCCCGCAGATACCTGCTCGGAGGAATCCTGAATACCGTGCATGGTCTCGCTGACCTTATTTACCATTTCATCCAGCTCATCTAAAACATCTCGGAGCTGTCCGACATATGCTTCCGGGCAGCTGCTGTGAACATCAAAATTACCATCGGAAAATTGCTCTACGATAGTCTGCAGATCTGATACAACCTTTTTCAAAATAGCTGCGGCGGTCTCAAAGCTGTCGGAAAGTCTGCCCAGCTCATCCTCAGATTCATAAGGTACGCCGATCTCAAAATCACCGGATGCGATCTTCTCAGACGCAGTTACCAGGTTCGTGATCGGATCTATCAGCATTTTGGCAAGCATTTTCGACATGGATGCATTAAATATGATAGCTAAAACAAGTAAAACCACAACAACTATACTTCCTATATAGCCTTTTGACCGTATCAATTCCACCACTGCCACCAGTGCAAGCACCACATATAAAATATCCATGATGCGGAACGCAAAAGACAGCTTATTTTTAATTGGTTTGTCTCTTAGTATTTCTTCCAGTTTTTTCATTTGTTTCTGCTCCTTCCGTGAATGAACCTTCCTGTATTTTATTTTAATTTTCCTTATCTGTTTCGTCAAGATGAAGCTTCTTAAAATTATGTAAAAATTAAGTATGGGAAGCCCTGCTCATCTCCAGTAATTTATCTCTCATTTCATTCTCAATGCGCTGTAAATCTTCCTCAGCGCTCTGTCTTCTCGCACGTCCCTCTTCCTGGATCTTCATGACCTCATCCAATGTCGTCATCAGTGTCTGATTGGTACTCTTAAGTGTCTCTATATCCACAATTCCCCGCTCGGATTCCTTCGCTGTCTCCACAGAAGCCACCTTCAGTGCTTCCGCGTTCTTCTTCAACAGTTCATTGGTCATATCCGATACGGCACGCTGTGCCTTGGCGGCATCGGTAGCATGATCCAGACCGATGGCAATGACCATCTGACTCTTCCACAGAGGGATCGTATTCACTAACGTCGACTGGATCTTCTCGGACATGGCGATGTCATTAGACTGGATCAGACGAATCTGGGGTGCCATCTGCAGGGAAATGGCTCTGGTCAGCTCCAGATCATAGATCTTCTTCTCAAACCGCTCACACATTGCCGCGAAATCTTTCGCTGCCTGGGTGTCCTCCGGAAGTCCACTCTTCTGTGCCTTCTCTAAAAGCTCCGGAAGCTCTACACTTTTTGCCTGCGCCAGCTTCTTTTTACCTGCCAGGATGTACATGGACAGTTCCTTGAAGTAATTCAGGTTCAGCTGGTACAGCTTGTCCAACACAGCCACATCCTTTAACAACACTACCTGATGACTCTCCATGGCATCACAGATCTTTGTGATATTGACTTCCGCCTTATCGTACTTTGCTTTCAGATTGCTCAGCTTGTCTCCGCTTTTTTTGAACAGTCCGAAAAATCCCTTATCTTCCTCGGTGTCGAAATCCTTTAACTGTGCCACCACGCCGGTTAACAGATTTCCAACTTCTCCCATATCCTTGGTCCGGACATTACTAAGCGCCGTCTCTGAGAAATCGGCGATCTTCTTTTGGCTTCCGGCTCCGTACTGTAACACCGCCTGGGTATTGGTCAGGTCGATCTGTGCTGCAAAATCATCCACCTGTTTCTGTTCTTCCGGTGTCAGTTCCATCTCGGGAACCGCCTGCTCTTCCACCAACTCCTCCGGCTTCTTCTCCACGATCTCTGCCTTTGCCTCCGCAAAAGGATCCAGTGTAAGAGTCGGTGCTTCTTTTGTTGCTGCGTCTAAATCCATATTCATATTGATACCCCCATTTTTTACTATTACATCATTTAAATTTTACTGTTTTCCCATTACAAAATCGGATTCCGTCAGACCTTCCTTTGCCAGCATGGCCTGTAATACCTGCGCATCCGCCGATGCGTCAAAGGCGGCATCCTGAAACAGATTGTTTAACAATGTCACAAATGCCTGATTGATCATGTCCAGTGTCTTCCCGATCTCTTTCTTGGCCTCGAGAATTTCCTCTCCCGGACTGCTGACCTCGTCAAATTCCGCATACTGCTCCACCAGTTTTAAAGTAGTGGGCAGATAATAATCCATTAATTTATGCATTCTGTGCATCTGCTCCGGGTGCTCCTGCACTCTGTCGAAGATCTCCTTCAACAGATTCTCCAGGCGGTACAGCTTCTCGGAGATTGCCTCCTCTTCGATCCGGTCGTTCAGATCCCGCAGATGTCTGATGCATTCCATCCCCTCTGCCACCATACTGTGGAGTTCCTGCTCTCTCTCCGTCTGTGCAGCGTCCTGTGTTGTTCCTTTGTCCGGCATCTGTTTTGCCTGCTCCTCTGATTTTTTCTGTTCCAGATAAGCCTTTTCTGTCTCCAGATATTGATGATAGATCACATCATTTAACATAAAACAGGTCTCTTTGTCATCCAAATGCCCCTCAGGGAACATTCCGGCTTTTAACATTTTGCGCAGATCCTTTTTTACATAGCGGACGCTTTCGCCGGTATAACGCGCCATCTCCGTAATCACACCGTACATCTTGGTACCGCACAGTTCCAGATATTTCTCCGCACGCTGTAATCTTCTGCGCTGTCCGTTGCCATAGAAGATCATCTCCAAAAACACCAAAGAAAGTACTCCCGGAAGGATCGCCGCACTTAAACTTGCTGCACTAAAAGCGGCCAAAAGAAGCTGTACCAAAAGTCCCAGCCCGGAAAAGCCTAGTCCGATGCCACCGAACACGGTACACAGAGTTCCGGACACGCTTCCTTTTTTCTCCATTTTTACCAAAGAAGTCATCTCCAAAGCCGTAGTCTTTCTGGGTGTCCAGACACCGGCCTGATTTCCAGAACGGTTCTGCGCCGCCTGTGCCTTACGCTGTTCTTCCCATTGTTTTTCCCGTTCTTTTCGCTGTCTGTGCCACTCTTCGTTCTGTCTGCGGTGTTCCTCCCGCTGTCTTTCCCGTTCTTCGCGCTCCGCCTGGATCTGCTCTTCGGACTTCTCTTCTTCCCGCTTTTTATCCTGCCAGCTGCGTTGGGAATTCCAGACCTTTTTCTCCGCGGCTTCCCTGGACAGATTCGCCTGAAAATCCGCTTCCCGCAGAGCATCGTTGACTGTATCGCTCACTAACGTATTCAGTGCCCGGAAATCTCCGGTCTTCATGGCTTCGGCGATGGTTTCTTTAAATTTTTCCCCAAGATGATTCTGCACTTCACTCATAATTAATATTTTCTCTGACTTTTCAGTTCCTCATAGAGCAGACAATAATTCTCGTAACGTGTCCGCGAGATCTCCCCTTCCGCCACGGCATCTTTCACGCCGCAGACCGGTTCTGAGATATGAGAACATCCTCCGAATCTGCAATATTTTTCAAACGGAACAAATTCGGGATAATATCCCGCCAGCTGCTCTTTTTCCAGTCCAAACAGTCCCAGGGAACTGAACCCGGGAGTATCCAGAATGTAAGTATCCGGTGCAATGGAGATCAGTTCGGAATGCCTGGTGGTATGTTTTCCACGTTCGATCTTCTCACTGATGGAACCGGTCTCCATCACGATCCCCGACTGTAAACAGTTGACCAGCGAAGACTTGCCGACACCGCTGGGTCCCGCCACCGTGGTGGTCTTGCCCCGAAGCAGGTCTTTTAATCTGTCGATGCCTTCCTTTTCCCTGGCACTGACAGTAATGGTCTGAAATCCCGCCTGTTCATAGATGGAACGATAATCCTCTTTTTTCCCCTCTGCATCAATGTCCTGTTTGTTAAAGCAGATGATGCAGGGAATGTCCTGTTGCTGCATCATAATCAGAAAACGATCCAGCAGATTAAAATTGGGCTGTGGCTTACAAATGGCGAAAATCACCAACGCCTGATCCACATTGGCTACCGCCGGGCGGATCAGTTCGCTGTGTCTGGGAAGCAGCCCTGTGATATTTCCCTTTTTCTGTGCTTCGTCTATGATATCCATTTCCACATCATCCCCTACGAGGGGTTTTCTGTGGTCCTTACGGAAGACACCTTTTGCCTTGCATTCATAGATTCCGTCCGTACTATGCAGTGCATCCCCCGCATGGACGTAATAGAAGCCGGCAATTCCTTTTATAATCTTGCCCTTCATAGTTCCTGCCTTTGCATTATTCCTTCACGAATTCCACTCTTCGGGTAAAGGACTGGTTCTCCGTGGTGCCGGGAACATTAATGGTATTGCCATCTGTATCCGTTGTAGTGGTTCCCTCCGTTGTCACCTGATAGGTCATGGTAAGCGTACCGCCGGAGGAGGCGATGCCGTTGATATTGGTTGCTACCGGGAAGGTGGTAACCTTCGTATCCATCAGCACAGTGCCGTCATCCGCCACCAGGGTGATACCGACTTCCATTCCCGATACATACTTGGGTGCCTCGGAAGTCGTCGGTGCCGCAATGCTGACATTGCACTTATAAGTCACTTTCTGTGCGCCCTGGCTCACCTTAATATCAATGGAGGTTCCCTGATCCACATAGGAACCATGGGAATAGCTCTGATAGCAGATCATGCCCTCTCTCACTTCATCGCTGTAAATATGGGTCACACTGCCTACTGTCAGTCCGGCCTCGATTGCTTCCACCGTACCATCCTGCTCTGACAGTCCGATCAGGTTCGGCACGCGGATCTTCGTATCTTCCTTTCCCAGGCTTACGGTAACGGTGATCACACTGCCTTTCGGCGCCTTATTTCCATCTGCGGGAGTCTGGGCGATCACGCGCCCTGCTTCTATGGTGTCGGAATAATCCTCTGTCTTATTGACCAAAAAGCCCTTGCTTACCAGCTGTGTATTCGCCTCGTCAAAAGTAAGTCCCACCACATTCGGAACTTCTACGCCCTGGGTTCCGGCGCTTGCCGTAAGTGTTACCTTGCTGCCCTTGTCAATCTGGGCACCCACGCTGACGTCGGTACTGATCACCACACCTTCTGCCACGGAATCAGATTCCTCATATACAACTTCCGTCAGAATTCCCAGTCCGGTCAGTTTATTTCTCGCATCATCCACATTCATGCCCTTCACATCCGGCATGGCGACTTTCTCTGCCTCTTCTTTGGTTTCCTCCGTAGTGATGATCGGGCCGGAAGGATTATTGCCTTCGTTCTTTTTCCCGCCGAAGATCTTCACCGCCAGTACGATCAGTATAATACAGATCACCACTCCCGCAACGATTGCCAGAACCGTTGTCACGCGTTCCATCTTGGGATCGTAATCATAATCATCCTCTCCCTCTGCCTCTTCATCATTCTCATACATGGCTTCTGTATCGGAACGTAGGCGCATCGTCTCATCATGATCCTGTTCTTCATACTCCCGGCCACTCTGATACGGAACTTTTCTCTTGATCTGTGCCATATCTTCATCCGAGATCATCCGGGTGCCGCCTTCCATATCCGGATCCTTGTTCACGACAAAGTCCTCCTCCGGATTGATCAGGGACTGCTTCAGGTCTGCAATCAGTTCTGCCATGTTCTGATATCTGCGGTCCGGTGATTTCTGACAACACTTTAATACAATACTTGCAACGCTGGAAGGGATCTCCGGCACGAATTCCTTGGGAGAAGGCATTTCTTCCTGAATATGCTTGATGGCGATCGCTACCGTCGTCTCCCCATTGAAGGGGACTCTTCCCGTAAGCATTTCGAACATGGTGATACCCAGTGAATAGATATCACTCTTCTCATCACTGTAACCGCCTCTGGCCTGTTCCGGAGACGTATAGTGTACACTTCCCATTACATTGGAAGTGATCGTATTGCTGGTCGCTGCCTTGGCAATACCGAAATCCGTGACTTTTACTTTGCCGTCTTTGGAAATAATGATATTCTGCGGTTTGATATCCCGGTGAATAATATGATTATTATGTGCTGCCTCAATGCCCATACTCACCTGGATGGCAATGCTTACTGCTTCCTTGTAAGACAGACGGGCCTTTTTCTCAATGTACTTTTTGAGGGTAATGCCCTCCACCAGTTCCATTACAATATAGTAGATTCCGTTTTCTTCCCCTACATCATAGACATTTACGATATTGGGATGCATCAGTCCTGCTGCCGCCTGGGCCTCAATACGGAATTTGGATACAAAATTAGCATTCTCGCTGAATTCCTGCTTCAATACCTTGATCGCCACATATCGGTTCAACTTATGACATTTTGCTTTATAGACATCTGACATACCGCCGGTTCCGATTTTCTCCAGAATCTCATAGCGATCGCCGATCATCATTCCTATTTTGATCATTATTGCTCTCCATTCTTATATAACCTAAGTAACTAAGAGTATTATCTGTCTTATGCGCACGGCTCAATAAGGATAACACTGATATTGTCTCTGCCGCCGTTTGCATTGGCTGCCTCTACCAGACGCTCTGCTTTCTCCACAAGATCTCTTGCACCACTGATGATCATGCGGATCTCTTCATCTTCCAGCATATTCGTCAGTCCGTCCGAACACATAAGGACAGTATCGCCTTCCCTGAGTTCTACGGTAAAAAAGTCCGGCTCTACATGATCCTCCGCACCTACCGCTCTGGTAATAATATTCTTGTCAGGATGATTTCTTGCATCCGCACGGTCTAATCCGCCCATGCGTATCATTTCCTCTACAAGAGAATGATCCCTCGTAATCTGCCGTATCTCACGATTCACCACATAAAGTCTGCTATCACCCACATTGGCCACCTGTAAAAATCTGCCCATGCAGGATGCCACCACAACCGTCGTTCCCATTCCTTCCAGCTTCTTGTCTTCGTCGGCTCTCCTGCGGATCACCTCATTGGCTTCCTCGATCGCTCTGCGGAAAATCAGCGTGGGATTTTTTTCAAAAGAACTCTGCATCTCAGCCAGCATGGTCTCTACTGTCACTTTGGATGCATAATCTCCCGCATTATGTCCGCCCATACCGTCCGCTACAATAAACACGTTGGGCAGATTTCCCACCGGTTCCTCAGAGGTATAGATATAGTCCTGATTTACTTTTCTTTTCCTTCCGATATCGGTTATGGAAAACGTCTTGAGCACGTCAATTTTCCTCCTGTGAGAGTCCGTCCGGGTTCTGCATCTCCTGTGTATGACGACGCCTTAACTGTCCGCAGGCTCCGTCAATATCCCGGCCCATCTCTCTTCTAATTGTAACATGTATCTTCTTACTTTCAAGTTTATTTTTAAACGCCTGAATATGCCCGGTATCCGACTGCACGAAGTCCCGCTCTTTAATCGGGTTTACCGGAATCAGGTTAATATGACAGCATAAAGGCTTTGCCAGAGCGATCAGCTCTTTGGCATCCTCTTCCGTATCGTTCACACCGCCTACCAGACTGTATTCAAAAGTGATCCGGCGCCCGGTCTGTTCAAAATAATACCTGCAGACTTCCATCAGTTCTTTGATGGAATACCTGTTGGCAATGGGCATCAGTTTTCTTCTTTTTTCATCTGTGGTTGCATGCAGTGACAATGCCAGGGTAATCTGCAGCTTCTCATCTGCCAGCTGTCGCATTCTCGGCACGATTCCGCAGGTGGACACCGTGACATTTCTCTGGCTGATGTTTAATCCATTCTCATCCGTCAGCAGATGCAGAAACTTTAGAATATTATCATAATTGTCCATGGGTTCTCCGGTTCCCATGACTACCACATTGGAGACCCGTTCCTGCGTCAGTCTCGTGATGGCATAGATCTGATCTAACATCTCCGAAGGCGTCAGGTTCCGCTCCAGTCCATCCAGGGTGGACGCACAGAATCTGCAGCCCATCCGACATCCCACCTGGGAAGAAATGCACACACTGTTGCCGTGTTTGTACTGCATCCACACGCTTTCCACCACATTGCCGTCAGACAGTTCAAATAAAAACTTTTTCGTTCCGTCGATCTTCGACTCCTGTATTCTGACAGGCTTTACACAGGTATATTCATACTTTTCCTTGCATTGTTCCCTGAATTTTGCGGAGAGATTGGTCATCTCGTCAAAGCTTCTCGCTAACTTCACATGCATCCACTCATACATCTGTTTTGCCCGGAAAGCTTTCTCTCCCATACTCTCCAGTTCGGTCTTCAGTTCCTCCAGATTCAGGGATTTGATATCTTTTTTACTATCCATGTCTTATATCTCACGTTCTTCTGCGCAGCCTTGCAAAGTAGAATCCGTCGGTCTCATCCGTTCCCGGCAGAAGTTGTCTCTCCTCCTCTAAAACGAACGGGAACTTTTCCGTGATCCATGCTGCCATGTTCTGATTCTCTTCTCTGTTGATAGTGCAGGTGCTGTACAACAACACGCCACCCGGCTTCACATACCGCCATCCGGCTTCCACGATCTGCCTCTGCAGTTCATGGATAGATTTAAGGCCTTCCGGTGTCACATGATATTTAATGTCTCTCTTTTTGCCCATGACACCTAAGCCCGAACAAGGGACATCCATCAACACAACATCCGCAGATGCTTCCCTCTCTGCGTCATAAACCGTGGCATCATGCACTTCCACTTTCACATTGGTTCGGTGCATGCGCTCCAGATTCTCAAGGATCAAAGCCGTCTTATATTCTGACACATCGCGGGATAACACATGTCCCGTCTCTTTCGTATATTCTGCCGCCAGGATCGTCTTGCCTCCCGGTGCCGCACACAGATCCATAACAAAGTCTCCCGGCTTTATTTTTGCTGCTTTTACCGCCAGGGCAGAAGAAGCATCCTGTACAGTGAATTTTCCTTCGGCAAATCCGGGCAGCTCGCTGACGTTTTCCAGATTTTCCGCCAGATATACATAGGGAAGTTCCTTATGTGCGCTTAAGTGGACCCCTGTAGCCTCTATCTTTTTCTTAAGATCCTCACGGTCCGTTTCCGACAATTCCAGGCAAAAACGCAGAGATACCGGATGAATCTTAAGCAGTCCCATGAGAAGTGTTTCCGTTCCCTCCGTGCCGTATACCGGAAGCCACAGATTCACGATCCATTCCGGCATGGAATATTTTACGCTGAAATATTTTACAGGATCCGTAGGATCCGGCAGGGGCATTTTGTCCTTGCTACGGGATATATTTCGCAGGACGGCATTGACAAACCCCTTCAGAGTACGAAAGCCGCGCTTTGCCGCAAGCTTGCAGGCTTCATTGCATACCGCACTGTCCGGCACCGCATCCATATACAGGATCTGATAGGTACTCATGCGGAGCAGACAACGGATCAGAGGCTTCATCTTGCGGACCGGAACGGAAGAAAACCGGTTCAGATAATAATCCAACTCCAGCTGTCTCTCTATGGTACCCTCTGTAACTCTCTTGATAAATGCCTTATCTCTGGGATCCAGGTAATCGTATTTATCCAGCACTGCTTTTATTAATTTATGGGAAAAATCCTGCCCCTTTTCCAGGTCCAGCAGGATCTCCACAATAATCTCTCTTGTATCGGTGGTTGCGGGCTTCCTCATGCTTAGTCTCTCCTTCTGCGGTTACCGCCATACAACAGGATCAGACGAAGCAGCTGTAATGCGGAGGATGCTGCTCCCGCTACATAGGTAAGAGCTGCCGCTGTCAGCACCTTTTTACCACCGCTTACTTCTTCACTGCCTAACAGTCCGTATTCCTCCACCTTCACGATTGCTCTGCGGGAGGCATTGAATTCCACAGGAAGTGTCACCAGCTGGAAGATCACGGTCAGGGCAAATGCCCAGATTCCCAGCTGGATCAATGTCTGGTTCCAGCTGAGCAGTACTCCTAAGAAAATCAGGGGAATACTTAAGTTGCTTCCGATGTTCACCACCGGTACCAGTGCCGCACGAATACTCATAGGTGCATAGCCATGGGCATGCTGGATCGCATGTCCGCACTCATGGGCAGCCACACTGACTGCGGTGACTGAGGTTCCGTTATAATTATTATATGACAGTCTTACGGTATCTGTCCGGGGATCGTAATGATCGCCGTCGTTTGCGTTCAGACACTCGATCTGTACGTTATACAAGCCTTCTCTATTGAGAAGATTCCGGGCAGCTTCCGCTCCCGTAATTCCTCTCATATTCCGGACCTTACTGTATTTTCGCATGGTGGAATTCACCAGCGCACTGGCCCCAAGGCATAACACCAGTCCGATCAATACCAGAAAATACGTGGGGTCAAAATAATAACCATATCCATAATAACCACCGTACATAGCAAAGTCTCCTTTCTAATTGCCTGGATTGTTTATCACTCTCCCAGGATCTCTCCAGGCTGTACCTTCACGCCTAACAGGAAATCATGGGCTGTCATACGTTTTTTGCCTTCCAGCTGCAATTCCATGACCTTCAGACCGCCTTCCGACGCTGCCACCTCAAAGGAATCCTTATTCACCGTAAGGATCGTTCCCGGGGCTTCCCTGTGAGCCATCACCATGGGAATCGCCTTCCAGATCTTTAACTGTTTTCCGCGATAAAATGTGTAGGCACTGGGCCAGGGTGTCAGTCCTCTGATCAGTCTGTCCAGTTCGGCTGCCGTTTTGGTGAAGTCCAGTCTGCCCATTTCTTTGGTGATCAGTGCCGCATAGCAGGTCTTTGCATCGTCCTGTTTCTCCGGAGTCAGCTTTCCTGCTTCTAAGAGCGGCAATGCCTCGGTGATCGCTTCTCCGCCGAGCACCATAAGCTTGTCGTGCAATGTTTCAAAAGTATCTTCCGAAGTAATGGGAATCTTCTTCTGATACAACATATCTCCGGTGTCCAGTCCTGCATTCATCTGCATGATGGTCACACCGGTCTCCGTCTCCCCGTCGATGATCACTCTCTGGATCGGAGATGCCCCACGGTATTTCGGAAGCAGGGATGCGTGGATATTCAGGCATCCGTACTTCGGCAGATCCAGGATCTCCTGAGACAGGATCTGTCCGAAGGCTGCCACAATATAGACATCTGCGGGATATTTTTTCAATTCTTCAATAGCCTCGGGAGTCTTGATCCGACGAGGCTGGAATACCGGGATGCCGTGTTTTACAGCACATTCCTTCACCGGCGGAAACTGTAACTGCCCGCTTCTTCCCTTTGCCTTGTCCGGCTGGGTCACCACTGCGGTGATCTCATGTCCCTGTGCGATCAAAGCCTCCAGAGCTCCCACTGCGAAATCAGGGGTTCCCATAAATACGATCTGCATAGCTTATCTCCTTCCCGGAATACTTATTCTTCTTCCTCATCCTCATAGGTCATGTCCTGCAGAGGACCTTCCGCCTTCTCCACATAGAGATGTCCATCCAGGTGATCCAGTTCGTGGCAGATGGCTCTTGCCAATAATTCCGTACCCTCTACTTCGATGGGTTTCATATTGACATCCAAAGCTACCGCTTTCACATAATTGGGTCTGGTCACAATACCAAACTTCCCGGGAACACTTAAGCACCCTTCCTGTCCGGTCTGCTCTCCGCTGCTCTCCACGATCCGGGGATTAATAAGAATATACGGATCCTCTCCGGTGGTGTCGATCACCACAATTCTCTTAAGTATGCCCACCTGGGGAGCAGCCAGTCCTACGCCGTTGGCGTCATACATAGTCTCTAACATATCCTCGATCAATTCCTTCGTCCGGGGAGTCATCTCCTTGACTTCCTTACAGGTCTTTTTCAGTACCTCGTCTCCATATTCACGAATATTTCTGATTGCCACAGTTATTACCTCCTATAACACGTTTACCGGGTCAAAGTCGAATTGTATACTCAGCTGTCTTGGCTGCCACTGTCTCAAAGTCTCCTCCACACAGTCTTTTACCGCCACCAGCGTATCATACTCCGCATGCTTCGCATAGAACACATACCGGTAAATATCATTGATTTTGCTGATATTTGCCTGGGTCGGTCCCAATATCTGCAAAAAGTCCATATTAGACTTTACCACATCTGTCAGCCTCCGGGCAAGTTGTTTTACATTTTCTTCCTCTTTGCCATAGATCTGCACCGCCAGCATATGTGCTGCGGGAGGATATCCCGACAGCTCTCTGTACAGGATTTCTTCCTCATAAAAGCTTTTATAATCCTGGGCTGCCGCGCAGGTAATGGCATAATGATCCGGCTGATAAGTCTGGATCACCGCTTCTCCCGGAAGCACCCCTCTGCCTGCTCTGCCCACCGCCTGGGTCAGCAGCTGAAATGTCCGCTCTCCGGCACGGTAATCCGATGCGTTTAAGGACAGATCTGCCGCCAGGATCCCTACCAATGTCACCTTCGGAAAATCATGTCCCTTCACGATCATCTGGGTGCCGATGAGCACATCGGCCTCTCCGTTTGAAAATGCTGACAGAATTTTCTCATAGCTGTCCTTCGTCCGGGTAGTATCCGCATCCATCCGAAGCGTCCGCACCCCCGGATACAGTTCTTTCAATTTATCTTCAATCTGCTGGGTACCTGCTTTGAATCCCAGAATATATTTGGATCCGCACTTCGGGCATAGCTTTGGCAAGGGTTGTGTATAGCCGCAATAATGACAGATCAGCCTTCCCCCTTTATGTTCCGAGAGGGAGACATCACAGTGTGGGCATTTCATAACTTCACCGCAGGCACGACAGGATACGAATCCCGCATACCCTCTTCGATTTAAAAACAGGATGGTCTGCTGCCCCTTGCTTAGCCGGTCTGTCATCAGTTCCTGTAACTTCCTGCTGAAAATAGAACGGTTGCCCTCCTTAAGCTCCTGCCTGAGATCCACCGTGTGTACCGTGGGCAGTTCTCCGCCGGTCAGGCGTTTTGTCAGATGGAACAGCCTGTATTCTCCCTTTCCGGCGCGGTAATACGCCTCTAAGGAAGGGGTCGCCGATCCCAGCACTACGCTGGCTTTGTACAGCTTCGCCACTTCCATTGCCGTCTCTCTGGCATGGTATTTGGGAGTACTCTCACTTTTGTAACTGTTCTCCTGTTCCTCATCCATGACGATCAGGCCCAGATTGGGGAATGGGGTAAAAAGTGCGGATCTCGGACCTATGATCACATCGATCTCGCCTGCTTTTGCACGCTCGCACTGATCATATTTTTCTCCGGGAGACAATGTGGAATTCATCACACTGACCCGGTCACCGAATCTCTGATAGAACCGTAGCAGCGTCTGGTAGGTCAGAGCGATCTCCGGGATCAGCACGATCGCCTGGCGACCTCTTTTGATCATCTCGCCGATGAGTTGCATATACACTTCCGTTTTGCCGCTGCCGGTGATGCCATGGATCAGATATGTCTGTCTTCTGCCGGCATCAAAATCCGTAAGCACTTCCGTAACGATGGTCTGCTGTTCCGAGCTAAGTGTATTATGCGTCGTCTCTCCCGCCTGTACCTTCACGGGGTTCCGGTAGCTCTCGGAGCTGACCAGTTTCGCGGCGCCCACTTTTACGATACTGTTTACCGTAGCGGCGCTGACGCCCAATTTCCCGGTGATCCACTCATAGGGAATCGTCTCCTGCTCCGACAGAGCTTTTAACAGTCTGGCCTTTGCCACCTGTTTTTTGCGCTCGCATTCTCCTAAGAGTGACAGAAGCTCCTCTCTATTCATCAGGCGCACCAGCTGTCTGTGCTCCAGTTTCTTCACGGTCTGCTTCGCCGGCAGGACCGTCTTCAGAGCCTGGATCATGGTACAACCGTAATTGCGTCGGATCCAGGCAGCCAGTGCGATCATTTTATCTTCTACACCGGTCTCTTTTTCCGGCAGTCCTGCGATCTCCTTGATCTTCTCCGGAGCGAACTGACACTGATCCCCTATACTGACCACATAACCCTTGATCAGACGGTTTCCATTGCCGAAAGGGATCATAACACAGGCTCCCGGCTCCAATCTGTCCCGCAGTCTCTCCGGTACCCGGTACTGAAATGTCTTATCCAGTTTTTCATGAGAGATATCTACAATGATATCCGCATATAACGTACGCAATCTGTTTTCCTCTCTGTTCACCGGGATCCCGGAAAACTGTCTTATAGGCCCTGACCCGCTGCCGATCCGGGGATATGTCCCTCTGCCAGGATATCCCGGATCAGATCCCGTTCATCCATGGGATGCTTCACGCCTTTGATCTCCTGGTAGTCTTCGTGCCCTTTTCCCGCCAGTACAATAATATCGCCGGGTTCTCCGTGTTCAATGGCATAAGTAATGGCTTCCTTGCGGTCGCAGATCTCTACATATTTTCCGTCCGTCTTCGCCATACCGGTCTTGATATCGTTGATAATATCCTGCGGCTCCTCGAACCGGGGATTGTCGGAAGTAATGATCGTCAGATCCGCCAGCCTGCCGCTGACCTCTCCCATCTCGAAACGACGCTGTCTGGAACGGTTACCGCCGCAGCCAAACAGGCTGACCAGTCTGTGGGGTTCATACTCCCGCAGTGTGGTTAACAGGCTTTCCAGTGCCATGGCGTTATGGGCATAGTCGATCAGCAGAGTAAATTGGTCAGAAACCTTGATCATCTCGATACGACCCTTTACTTTTGCCTGTAACAGTGCCTTTTTGATATTTTCCTCATCCACCTTAAAATGACGGCAGATGGCAATGGCTGCCAGCGCATTGTACACACTGAATTTGCCGGGCATGGGTACTTCCACAGCAAAATTCATCAGACCGGTCACATGGAAGGTCACTCCCAGTTCTCCGGGTTTGTGCACCAGCTGCCGGTTCTCGGCCCGCAGCATGCAGTGCTCTCCCATGCCGAAGCTCTCCAGTGCACAGGTATGTCCCTCCGTCACTGCCTGCCAGTGTTCATCATCACCGTTAACGATTCCCACCTTGCACTGTTTGAACAACAATCCCTTGCAGTGCAGATATTCCTCAAAACTTGCATGTTCATTTGGACCGATATGATCCGGCTCCAGATTTGTAAAAATACCGTAATCGAATACAAATCCCTGGGTGCGGTGAAGCATCAGTGCCTGGGAAGATACTTCCATAACTACCGTATCCAGTCCGGCATCTACCATGCGGGCAAAATACTCCTGTAACAGGTAAGATTCCGGTGTGGTGTTATTTGCATGAATATGTTCGTCTCCGATGATCACCTCGATGGTTCCCACCAGTCCCACTTTATAGCCGGCATTCTCCAGAATGGATTTCACCAGGTAAGTGGTCGTGGTCTTGCCCTTGGTACCCGTGATACCGATGACTTTCAGTTTCTCTGCCGGATGACCGAACCAGGCTGCGGAGATAAATGCCATGGCATATCGGGTATCCGCTACTTTGATCACAGTCACATCCGCATCCGCAGGAAGCTCTATGTCCTTTTGTACCACCAGCACCCCGGCGCCCTGTGCAGCCACCTGTGCGGCAAAATCATGTCCGTCAAAATTGGCTCCGTTAATACAAATGAACAGGCATCCCGGAATGACTTTACGGGAGTCATAGACTACAGCTGTGATCTCCCGCTCCGTTTTTCCGCATACCTGTTCATATTCCAGTTTATCCAAAAGTTCTGTTAATTTTCTGTTCATACAGGTGTCCACCTTTCAATACCGATATCGGATATCCCATGGTTATTCCGAAAATCTTTGCATACTACGGTATATTTTACTCTATTTTCCGCAAATGTACCACCTATAATTTTTCGATCCCAATTTTCTCAGTTTTCCGTCACACAATCCGCACCGGTCTCCTGTGTGCGGTTAAAGTTCTGTACAAACCCGATCAGCTGTCCTGACAAAAGCACGGTGAACAGCGAATACCCGATGCGCCGTACCGGGATATAGCTCAAGGACATGACCAGCACGATCAGATCCGACAGCAGATAGACCCACTGAATCTTCCAGCCGGTGGCATGGGAAATACTCATGGCCAGGGCATCGTCTCCACTGGGGGCTCCGCCGACGCGCACGCACAGTCCGGCACCCACACCAACAAACAGTGCACCCACCAGGGCTGCCACAAGGGGCATGTCCGCCAGTCCGGGCCACAGGTGCGGGAATTGTTCGCATATCTTATACATACCGGAAAATCCCACCGTAGCCAGTGCGGAATAAGCGATGAATTCCTTACCCAACAGCTTCCATCCCAGCACATAGCATAACACGTTCATAATACCTCCGGTTAACGCCGGAGAAATGCCGGTCCAATGCTCCAGTAACAGGGTTGCCCCCAGTACACCACCCTCGGTAACACCGGAGATGGAGTGTACATGATATAATCCAAATGCCAGAATAAAACTTCCCAATAAGGTTATGGCACATTTTTTTAATGTGATATTTTTCAACGCTTCTTTCCATTCGTGAAGCTGTGATTTCATTTTGTTCATTTTGTAATTTCTGTTCTTTCTATAAATTTGTGTTCGTATCTTTATGATGTCCCGCCTTTGATGCCTACGAATTGTTCCGTGCTGCGCACTCTCACAATTCTACCCTCTATTCGCATATCGTGGGATTATCATTCTTACATTATAACCACGGATATCGGTCTGTCGTCAAGTCTTATTGAAGAATCGAAAAACCCCAGGCTGTTGTACCTAGGGTTTTTCGATTTCTTATGAGGGGGGAGATAGTGAGTTCATCAACTATCTGAAATACATATTACAGAAAAAATATGTACAGAATGTGTACGAATTCTAATTTAATTCTAAAATGAATCTTGAGGTTTTATAAACTCTGAAAAGTCCTACCGGACACCAAAAAGCCTCAGGCATCGTACCTGAGGCTTTCCGGTTTCTTATGAGGGGGGGAGATAGTGAGTTCATCAACTATCTGAAATACATATTACAGAGAAAATGTGTCTATTTTGTGTTCAAAAAATAAAAAAATATGAATGTGATTCTGAACAGTTACGAAACTATCAGCAATAGTTCTGCATGATATACTGCACTTCTGTCCTGCCCTTATAAGTATTCTGGCCGACCTGATATACCACAGAAAGAGGAAAACTACCTCTTCCGGCATAAAGTGCTTCTTCACTTCCGATACCATATTTTTCATTCAAAAAAGCTCCCAGTCGTTCCAGGTCTCCGAAAAACACCAGCGTCTGCGTATTTCCTTCCGGTGTCTTCACCCGGAATCTGGCACAGGTCTTGTTGGCACCCATTTTAAATCCCGCCTGGAAGATCAGATCCTTTTGTGCAAAAAGTGGCTTCGGATTCCCGGTTCCGAAAGGTTCTAATAACGCCAGTTCTCCTGCCAGGGCTTCGTCCGCATATCCCATGGGCATTGCCACATCAATATGTACTCTGGGAATAAAATCATCTTCTGTCAACGTACAGTTTTTATTGAGAGCAATCCGCAGAGGTTCAATATCCTCCTCCCGCATGGACAGACCTGCTGCCAGTTTATGTCCACCGTACTTGGTAAAAAAATGTTTCACCTGCGTCATGGCATCATACATATGGTAAGCTTCGATAGAACGGCCGGATCCCTTCACACCGTCCTCTCCTTTGGTCAGGATAAATACCGGATGATGATATTTTTCCCTGACTTTCCCGGCAATGATTCCGGCAATGCTCTCATGGACCTCCGGCAGATAGATCACCATGACCTTATCTTCTGTCATATGATGTTCCAAAATATACTCATCCGCTCTTTGAATCCCTTGCACCGTCAGGTTCTTGCGGCTTTCATTTAAGTCTTTCAGTTCTCTCGCCGCTGTCATAGCATCTGCTCTGGTAAAACTCTGCAAAAGCTCCAGCGCCCTTTTCGCAGTATCCAGTCTGCCCGTAGCATTCAGGCAAGGGCCCAGTACAAACCCCAGGTGATATGCACTCAGCCGGTCCGGAGCGATTTCATTGACTTCCATCAACGCTTTCAGTCCTTCGTTATATCCCTTTTGGATCCGTTTCAGTCCTTCTTTGACCAGAATACGGTTCTCATCCTTTAACTCCATAACATCGCATACCGTGGAAAGTGCCGCGAATTCCAACAGTTCATCCTGAATATTTATAAGACCCGGATTTCCGGTCTTCTCCGTGATTGCCTGGATCACCTTCAGTGCCACAACGCCGCCGCAGATGCCGGGAAAGGGGTAGGTGTCGTCCGACCTCTTAGGATCCACCACTGCCAGTGCCGGGGGCAGCTGTTCCTTACGCTCTCCGTTTTCTTCTATGTAAGGGACCTCATGATGATCCGTAACGATCACACGCATGCCCAGGGAATTTGCCAGCTCAATCTGTGGTGCCGCGGCAATTCCGTTATCACAGGTGACGATCATGCCAACGCCTTCCCGCTTCGCCTCTTCGATGAGATGCTCGTTCAATCCATAACCGTCATGAATCCTGTGTGGGATTGCCGTATCCACCTGTGCGCCAAGCATCTGAAACCCTTTGGTCAGGATATAAGACGAGCAGATTCCGTCCACATCATAATCCCCGATGACCCGGATATGCAGACCTTCCTTTACCGCTTTCAGAATCTCCTCCACTGCCCTGTCCATATCCTTAAGCAGCCAGGGAGAGTAGCAGTCCTCCAGTTTTCCATAGAGGAACTTCTGAATCTGGCTCTCTTCCGTCAGATCACGGTTTCTAAGGATCCTCGCTGTCACCGGACTGATATGAAATTCCTTCGCCCATTTATCAAAATCTGCCTTCTTTGCAGCCACATACCATTTTTCCATGCAGGTTCACACTTTCGTAATTGTTTTTCCCTGAGACTCACTCCTTAGGTATTATAGCATAAAAAAGGCTTGTGCATCTCCTTTTTTATGTATCAGGTAGATTCCCGGATGATCAACGTTGGGAATGTGATATGGGACTGCACATAGAGATTCGGTCTTTTAATCTTCTGCAAAATATATTTCCCGGCCTGCACCCCCATATCGTAGACATCGATGTTCACGACAGAGAGCATGGGCTTCAGGATCTGAGAAAACGGGAAGTCGTCAAAAGTAATCACCTTCATTTCCTCCGGTATCAGGATTCCTCTGTCGTGCAGGGCATTCACACAACCGTAGGCGATATAGTTGTCCGCACACACTAACGCATCCGGACGTCTTCTGTTCTCCAGGATCTGCATGGTCATCCGGTAACCGCTGTCACAGACGGATTCTCCTTTTTTCACATATTCTCTGGGCAGTAACACATCATGCTCTTTAAGTACTGTCAGAACTCCGTCCAGACGTCTCGCTGAGATCTGGTCCTCCGGCTTGCCTCCGATAAAAGCCACCGACTGACAGCCCCGCTCCAGCAGATGCTTCGCCGCCAGTTCTCCCGCCAGCCGGTTATCGATATCGAGCCAGCAGAAATGACTGTTAAAGTTCGGATTACCGATCACAATATGAGGGATCTCATGGGTAAACAGCAGTTCATCCAGTGCCTGGGAAATCACTGACGCATGGATCACAAACCCGTCTGCCTGCTTGGTATCCGCTGCATTCCGGATAAATTCCGCACAGTCTCCCGCTGCTATATTCCTGACTACAAGCGTATAGTCCTTCTGTGCCAGCACTTCCTCCAACCCACACAAGATCTCAAACATCTGTGGATTGGCAAACCCGGTTCCTTTTCCCAACTCTGCCACAAATATAATGGTTCGTGCAGACTGCCTGGCGAAATTTTTCGCCCGCAGATTCGGATGATAATCCAGCTCCTCCATAGCTTTTCGTACTTTATCTGCCGTCTCCTGCGAGATCGAATAAGAGCCGTTCATCACTTTCGATACGGTTGCCGTAGAAGTTCCCGCCAGTTTTGCCACATCCTTAATGGTTGCTCCCATCGTTCACCCTCCTCGTGCGATTTTCTCTGAGAATATTTTAATCCCTTGCCCGGATCAGTGCAAATCCTTTTGCTGCCAACTGTCCTTCCTTAAGACCTTCCTGCCAGAGAATCTCTCCGCCCAGCAGTTCTTCCGGAAGGGGGACGTTTTCCTCTTCCATATTCAGGAAAATACGGATACTTTCTATACTGCCATCTTCTTTCTCCAGATATCTTTCATAGCCATACACTCTGCTGCCTGGTTCCGCCAACAGGGTGCGGTACTCTCCTCTCCGCAGGACAGCCTCCTTTTTGCGCAGGGTAATTGCTTTCTGATATAGCAAAAACAAAGGACTGCTCTCATCCAGTGTATCCCAGGGCATGGGCTGTCTGTATTCCTCCTCCAGGATACCGGTCAGTCCCACCTCATCCCCATAGAATACAGAGGGCATTCCGGGGAAAGTCATCTGAAAGATCACCGCCAGGCGGAAGCTTTCTTCATCCCGGCACAACGAGCGGAACCGGCTGACATCATGGCTGTCCAAAAGGTTTAACTGTGCATAGACCGTCTGCTTACGATAGCGCATACGCATATCCGTCAGGCGGCTGTCAAACTCCCTGGCATCTGCTGTCTGTTCCCCAAAAAATCTCCGGCAGTGCTTACGGAAATCATAATTCATCGTAGAATCAAACATGGTTCCATCCAGCCAGTGTGCCGCACTCTCCCATACTTCTCCGATGAGAATAGCATTGGGATCCACACTTTTTACGCTCTCTCTGAATTTTCTCCAGAAGCCGTCATTGATCTCACTTGCCACATCCAGCCGCCACCCGTCGATATGGAATTTTTCCACCCAGTAGCGCCCCACTTTGCAGAAATATTCTGCGGTCTCCGGATTTGCCAGATTTAGTTTCGGCATCATCCGTTCATAGCCAAAACATTCATATCCCGGATATTCCTCCGGATCCTCCGGTCGCATCACCGGATAGGTAAGTCCATAGAACCAGTCTCTGTAAGCTGACTGTTCTCCTTTTTTCACCACATCATCAAAGGCGAAAAAATACCAGCCGCAATGATTGAACACACCGTCAATGATTACTTTCAGTCCGTTCGCATGAAATACATCGATCAGCCGGTGAAAATCATCATCGGTTCCGAAACAGGGATCAATGTGAAAATAATCTAACAGATCGTACTTATGATATTCTCCGGCGACAAAGATCGGATTGATATAAATAGCGTTCACGCCGAGGTTCTTCAGGTACTCCACGTTCTCGCAGATCCCACGGATCGTACCGCCGAGCTTTCCCCTCGTCGGTATACCGCCCCATTCCTTCTCCTCTCCTCTGTCGCAAAGATACCGGTATTCAGTGGCAAAGCTGTCGGGAAAAATATTATAGATGATCGTATCCTGTGCCCATTCGGGAGGTGCAACAATATCTGCGCGGTGATTGAACGGCAGCTGATAATATTCCGAGCGGTCATCCACGGTATGATCCGTGAATCGTTCTCCGTAGTACAACACCTCTTCCCTGCCATCGGACAATGTGAAATAATAGCAAAGTCTTTTATAGGGATGCTCCAGCGTAGTCTCCCAGTAATCGAATTCTTCCGTCTGCGCCACCACTGCCATCTTCTGTTCTGTAAAAAGCACCGGTGTCAGGCGACAGGCTCTGTCTCCGTAATGAAGAATGCATTCTGTCAGATCCCCTCTGCCTGCCCGCAGACGGATCACAATATGCTCTTCATCTGTCCCGTATGCATACTGGGACATGGGTATATGTAATACTGCACTTCGATTCATACTTCCTCTTTCTGCGGTCTATCCCTTCACTCCACCGGAGGTCAGACCTTCTGTCATGTTCTTTTGCAATGCGAAAAATACGATCAGGATCGGCAGAGACACGATCAGGGATGCTGCCGAGAAAATCGGCCAGCTTCCGCTCATCTCCGTCGCCTGCAGCGAATATAAGCCCGCTGCCAGTGTATAAGTATCGGATCCCGTCATGAAATTGATGGCGAAAATATACTCGTTCCATACATAGACGAGAACCATCATAGCCGTTACCGCAATGGTAGGCTTAGCAAGCGGCAGTACGATCTTTGTCACCTGTTCTAACTGTGTGGCTCCGTCGATCATGGCTGCCTCCTCGATCTCCACCGGAATCGTGTCAAAATATCCCTTCATATTCCATAGTGCAAACACTGCCATCGTACCGGTATACACAATGACCAGACCGGTTCTGGTATTGATCAGCCCCATAGGACTAAGCAGCTTATACAGTGCCGTCATGGACAAAAGGGACGGAAATGCATAAAGTAAAATCAACAGCTTCAAAATCGCCTTTCTGCCGGAAAATCGTTTCCGGGAAAAAGCATACGCCGCAGGGATTCCGGTCCCCAGCGAGATCACCAGTGTGGTCACCGCCAGGATCAGACTGTTCTTCAGCCACAAAAGCACCGGTTTCTCGGTAAAAACTGCCTTATAGTTCTGCAAAGTCATATGCTTTGGCAAAAAGGAAAAGTCAGATCCCAACAGGCTGTTCTCCGCATTCAGCGACACGGAAAACGCATACAATACCGGCACCAGCACGAAAAAGCATACCAGGACGAAAAACACATTTACCGTTATAAGTACCAGCACATGTTTCGTCTTTTTACTCATCTGCTCTCCTCCTTTCTGCCGTTTGTCACCAGAGAAAACACTAACAGCATTCCGAAGATCAGAATGGAAATCGCCGAACTATAGCCATAATTGTTCGTAATAAATGCCTTCTCATATGCGTAAGTCAAAATGGTATGAATATTTGCACCGGTCTTGGATCCCACCTGCTGGGTCAGCAGATAGATGACATCGAACTGTTTAAAAGTCGTAAATGTCGTGATCATAACCGACGGTGCTATAATGGAGCGGATCATCGGAACCGTAATATATCTCGTCCGCTCCAGCCAGGTGGCGCCGTCTAGCAGCGCACTTTCGTAAAAACTCCGGTCCACGCTCTGCAGTGCCCCGTCAATGATAGTGATCATGAAAGGTAACGCCAGCCAGAGGTTCACTGTCGTACAGCTGATGAATGCGATTACGTCACTTCCAAGCCATCTCACCGGTTCCATTCCCAGTCTGATCATCCATTGATTCAACAGACCGAACTGGGAGTTGAACATTCCTGTCTTCCACAGCAGGATGGATACATACCCCGGCATGGCCCAGGGGAAGATCAACAGGGTACGATAGACATTCCGCAGTCTCAATCCCTTGATATTGAGAAGTGTCGCCATGATAAAAGCGATCACCAGCTGCAGCACCATATTTACCACGGTCCACAATATCGTCACAAGCAGTGCTGTCAGGAAACCATTATCAAATACCAGCAAGGCATCCTTATAATTCTCCAGTCCAATGAACTCATAATTATTCCAGTGATAAATGTTCATATTGGTCATGGAGATATATCCGGTATAGAGGATCGGGAAGATTACGATCAACAGGATCAATACTAAGGACGGCAGTGACCAGCTGTAGGCAAACAGTGTCTCTCTTCTTTTTTTATTCTGTTGTCTGTTCCCATGAGCATTTTTATTTCTTGCCATATTTATTCGTTCCACTTCCTTTTGCCTGATTATGCCTGATTACGCAGCGTCACTTATTTCATGGATTCGATCAGCTGCAAAGCTTCCTTCTGTGCTTTCTCCGCACTTTCCGCCACATCATTGCCCGCCATGTTGACATCCGTCAGCAGTCCGCTGGCTACGGTCCACATCACATCCATCTCCGGCAGATTCGGCATGGGCACCGCATTTTCCGCAGTCTCCTTCATAGCCATGACCACTTCATCACCGCTTACTTCTTCATAACTGTAACAATTTTCTCTGGCAGGAGCACAGCCACTGGCCTGTGCCAGCGCAATACCCACCTCGTCCTTCATCAGTACCCGCAGTACCTGCTCTACCGCATCCTTTTTATTCTCTGCTGCATTTTTCAGCACCTGGACACCCTGTACTCCCATATAGGGGGCGATTGGTTTTCCGGTCTCATCGATCACAGGCATAGAGGCGATTCCCACGTCCATTCCGCTTTCTCTTACTGTCGGGATCAGCCAGGGACCGGCTATGGTTGCATGCGCCATTCCTTCTTTGAACAGGGTATTCACTGTGGCGTACTCGGTCTCCCCGGGCATGAGATCCACGAACTTTTTATGATAGGCCAGGGCTTCCTCTGTCTCCGGCAGATTTAATCCCGGCTCTCCGGCATCATTCAGGATATAGCCTCCGAATCCATTGATCCAGCCTGCCGCATAATAAGGGGTACTATGCTGTTCCACGAATCCATAATGTCCTCCACGGGTATTCTCCTGCATATAAGCATACAGTTCCTCTGTGGTAGCCGGCACTTCCTCATCTTTCATGTAGAGACGGTTATACATAAAAAGTAAGGTCTCATAATAGATAGGAAGCTGATAGACCGTTCCCTTATAAGTCGCCGCTTCGATCGTGTTATCCATATAGGCATCCAGTTCCTCTGCCGGAATGATATCCGTGACAGGCGACAGAATACCCATTTCTGCATAGACACCTATCTTATCATGAGCAAAAAAGTACATATCCGGAGCTGCCTTAGGATCATTTCCCACCATTTTGAGAGCTTCTGTCAGATCACTCTTTTTCTCCAGTACTACGTGGATCTGCGGCTCTAATTGGGCAAATTCCTCTTCCAGGACCTGCGTTACCGCATCTTCCTTGTCATGCCAGATGGTGATCGTAACCTCTCCATCCGTCTTTTCGCCCTGCGCTGTCTGCTCCACCGTCTGGCTGCCACAGCCGGTCAGGCTGCCAATGGTCAGTCCTGCTGTCACGATCCATGCCCATGCTCTGTTCCGGATTCTTTTCTGATTTTTATTCTTCATATCCTGCACTCCTTTGATATGTACTTTCCTGCTGCTTGTTTTTATATCTTATTTCTGTGACTTTTTCTTTGAGACTGCTACTGCTGCGCCGCCTGCTGCCACCACTACCAGCACGCCGATCACGATGGGTACGACCGGAGTGGATTTCTCTGTATTCTCCGCTGCTTCGATTGTCGCTTCCACAGCTTCCGCAGGCTCTTGTGTTGCCACAGTTTCGTTCGTCTCTTCCAGCGCGATTTCTTCATAAGATACGGTGTAATCCTCCGGACCGTTTATCGTAAGCCAGATATCCTTACCGGTCTCTACGGAAATATCCGTTGTCTGTACACTGCCTTCATTACCATTGACGATTATGGAATTCACCCAGCCGGGAATCTCTTTTACCAGCCAGCCGCCTTCGCCTTCCTCTAATGCCTCTCCGGGCCACGCTGCAAATGCGTTAGTGCCGTCCGGTGCCGACCATGCCCACAGACAGGGACCGTTCCAGTCTGCAGGAGCAGATACATGGATCGTCACATTGGGAATTTCTGCCTGATCCGGATTCTTATAGCTGAAATCGTAGCTGCCGTCGGCTGCTACCGTTACCCATAGTTCTGCGGGATCAATGGAGATATCCTCAGTCTGTACGCTTCCTTCGTTCGCATTCACAATGATGGAGTTTACCCATACCGGAACCTTGATGCTGTACCAGCCATCTTCGCCTGCTTTCATCTCTTCCCCGGGCCATGCAGCAAAGGCATTGGTGCCATCCGGTGCCGACCACGCCCACAGACAGGGGTTATCCCACGAGTCATCTACTTTTGCATGTACCACAAATTTCTCTACGTAAGCCGGTGCCTCTCCGGTAGTCTTACTCTCATAAGCGATCTCTACGGTGTCCGCTGCACTCACCGTGATCCATGCTGCATTGGTATCCAGGATCTGCTCTTCGGTCTGCACGTTACCCTCATTGGCATTGACGATCACATGATTCGCCCATGTAGGAAGCCAGATATAATACCAGCCGTCATTAGCTGCATCTGCTTCCATCTCCTCGCCGGGCCATGCGGTAAACGCATTATTGCCGTCACTGTTCCACGCCCAGACGCAAGGGTTCTCCCAGTCCTCCGGCACCTGCACATAAAGCGCATTTCTCTCTTCTGTATTCTGTGTTGTTTCTGCATTTGCCGTCATCGGCAGAATCCCGATCACCAGCAGAAGCATCATCAGAAATGATCCACAACGTCTCATCAGCTTACTCATAATATCCTCTCTTTCCGATTCTACTTGTCTGTGTTATATTTTTGTAACCTTTCTGTCGTTTCAACCGTTTTAAAAAGTGCACTTTCCCTTGGGTTATTTTGATTATAACGTTGCTGTTTCCGGATGGTCAATTTGATTTTGGGTAATCGTTTTCCCTCTGCATTATTTATTTTTCACAGTTTCATTCTTCTGTTTTTGGCTGTTATTCACAAATATTTTTTAGGTTTCCTGCGTTTTCCTAAATATTTGTGAAAGTTTCACGAAAATGTTTCCTATGAAACACCCATTAGAAATATTCACCACAAGGCGCAAACTAAAAAGAGATGGAAGCCTTTCGCTTCCATCTCCATTGAAAATACTTTTATGCTATTTTTATTACTTTTTACTTATTCCTACTTATTTTGCCTTGGGTGCGAACTTTTTTCTCAGTACATACCACAGGGCACCTGCAATACATACAGAGGAGTAAGCACCGCAGATGATACCTACCATCAGAGGCAGCGCGAAGTCACGGATGCTGGTCACACCCCAGATGTACAACGCGCCTACCATTACCAGAGTGGTCAGGGAGGTGAATAAGCTTCGGGACAGTGTCTGGGTGATGCTGTGGTTTACAACATCCTGCAGATCATCCTTCTTGGTCATAACTGCCATATTCTCACGTACACGATCGAAGATTACGATGGTGGCGTTGATAGAGTAACCTACGATGGTCAGCAGACACGCGATAAAGGTATTGCTGACGGATACCCTTGCGAGTGCGTAGAAGGTGATCACTACCAGCACGTCATGGAGCAGGCAGGCAATACTGCTGACACCGAAACGGATATCACTGAAACGGAAGCGGATATAGATCAGCATGCAGATGATTGCTACTGCTACCGCCAGGATCGTATCGGACTTCATCTCGTTACTGATGGTAGAGCTGATGGTCTCGGAGGTGATCAGTGTCTCATCCACACCAAAATTATCCACGAACATCTGATTCAGTGCCTGTCTCTGATCCACATCCAGAGAACCGGTCTTGAAGATAACTTCATTGGAGCCCTGTACGGTCTGGATCTGAACTGCACTACCGGTGGTGCTCTCGATCAGAGGTACCATCTCGCTGTTGATCTCTTCCAGCGTATAGCTCTTATCAAAAGTGACAGTAGTTGCAGTACCGCCCTTGAACTCCAGGCTGTAATTCAGTGCATCACCGGTGTTCATCTTGTAGACACCCATGGTAATAAATCCTGCCAGGATCACTGCCAGAGACAGTCCGAAGAAGATTCCCTTCTTGCCTAAGAAGTTCACGGTCTTGTGTTCCTTACCTACACCATACCACTTGGGATCCTTTAATCCCAGTGCATAGAAAGCTTTCATAATGTACTTGGTCACTACCAGTGCAGTGAACATGGATAATACGATACCAAGTGCCAGCGTCTGTGCGAAGCCCTTTACGGTACCAGGTCCTAACAGCCACAGCACTGCTGCTGCGATCAGGGTAGTCACATTACCGTCGATGATAGCGGACAGTGCCTTGTCATAACCGATCTGCATGGCACTCTTAACAGTCTTGCCGGTTGCCAGTTCCTCACGGATACGGGCAAATACGATAACGTTGGCATCCACTGCCATACCGATGGACAGGATGATACCTGCGATACCGGACAGGGTCAGGGTCATGTCAAAGCCGTTCAGCAAAAGTACTACCAATGCCACATAAATGCCCAGTGCAATAACAGAAGCAAATCCGGGCAGGAAATAAACTGCAATCATGAAAACAGCCACTACGATAAATCCGATCACAGCTGCTTTTAAACTGGTGGAGATTGCTTCCACTCCCAGCTGTGCACCAACTACCTTGGAATGCAGCTCTTCGAGCTCCAGCCTCAGCCCACCGATACGGATAGTGGAAGCCAGGCTCTCTGCCTCTTCATAGGAGCTCATAGGAGAGATCTGTGCATTACCATCGGAGAACACACCTTTTACGGAAGGAACACTTACAAAGGATCCATCATAATAGATACCCAGGGTCTCGCCCTTCTCGTAAGCATTTCTGGTAGCCTCTTCAAACTTTTTAGTACCTTCCTCCGTCATTACCAGGTCTACCGCATAGGTGGAATTGCCCATCGTCTGATCCTTGATAGAGCCTGCGGTAGCAGTCTTGACATCCGTACCCTCCAGCATGATGGATCCATCTGCCTTCAGTTCATCGATGGTCTTATTCAGAGCGTACGCATAGCTTGCATTGCCCTGTGCATCGGTCACTGCCTGCATAGAGTAGTTCGCATTGCCGTCCTTGTCTGTCTCTGCAATGAAATACAGGGAACCGGGACGTCCCAGTTCTTCCAGGATCTTGTTGGCATCTGTTACACCGGGGATCTCGATATTGATACGATCGGTACCCTCCTGGTATACAATAGCCTCTTTACTGTAATTCTCAACACGCTTCTGCAGCTTGGCAATAGTATCTGCCATATCCGTTGCATCCGGCTCTTCATCGCCTACCACCTGATAAGTGATGCTGACACCACCGGCCAGATCCAGTCCCAGACTGATGTCTGAAGCACTGGCAGTTCCTTCCGCATCTACGCCATAGAGATCCACATAGCCGACACCCAGCAGGACCAGAAGTGCGCAGAGCAGAATGATGATTGCTTTACTTTTTTTCATCTTTCCTTTGTCCTTTCTATTCTTCTGAAGCTTCTGCTGCTTCCGCAGCCTTCAGCATGATAGCACATTCGATACGTTTTCTCTGCAGCTCACAGCCGATGTCATACGCATCATTGATATTGCCATGGAAATTATAGGAGTTCGCAGCACATCCGCCGCTGCAATAGAACTTGGCAAAACACTTCTTACACTTGTCCTTTGCATAGACATTACAGCATTTGAACTCGTCGCGGATATCATCTCTTACCACACCGGTATCCACATTGCCCATGAGGAACTTCTCGTTACCCACGAACTGGTGGCAGGGATATAAGTCTCCCCAGGGAGTAACCGCCAGATATTCAGTGCCGGATCCGCAGCCGGAGAGTCTCTTGGCTACGCAGGGGCCGCCCTGCAGATCGATCATAAAGTGGAAGAAATTGAAAGCCTTGCCCTCTTTCTTACGCTTGATCATTTCTACTGCCAGTTTATCGTATTCTTCCTTTAAGATTGGAAGATCCTCTTCTCTGATGGCATAATCATCCGTAGGCTGTGCCACAACGGGCTCCACGGAGATCTGCTTGAATCCCAGATCTGCCAGATGCAGAACGTCCTTGGAGAAATCCAGATTATTGTGGGTAAATGTACCACGCACATAATAGTTCATCTGGTCTCTGCTCTCCGCTACCTTTTGGAACTTGGGAACAATGATGTCATAGCTGCCCTGCCCGCCGCGAAAAGGACGCATCTTATCGTTGATCTCCTTACGTCCATCGATACTCAGCACGATATTACCCATTTCCTTATTCACGAACTCCAGAATCTCATCATTTAATAAGATACCATTGGTAGTCAGGGTAAAACGGAACTTTTTATTGTTGGGTTTCTCTAAGCTTCTGCCGTATTCTACCAGCTGCTTTACCACATCCCAGTTCATCAGGGGTTCGCCGCCGAAGAAATCCACTTCCAGGTTCACGCGGTTGCCGGAATTGGCTACCAGGAAATCCAGTGCCTTTTTTCCGACCTCAAAACTCATCAGCGCTCTTCTGCCGTGGTACTCACCCTCTTCCGCAAAACAATATCTGCAGGCAAGGTTACAGTCATGGGCAATGTGCAGGCACAGTGCCTTGACTACGGTCTGGCGCTTCTTAAAATCAAAAATATAATTCTCGTAAATATCGGGAGCAAACAGCTGTCCTGCCTTCTCCAGCTCCAAAACTTCGTCCACCGCTTCGGTGATCTCTTCCTGGGGATAGGGGATATTCGCAAGATTCAGTACAGCAGCCTTGATGGTGTCCGCATCCTTGATACCTTCTGTCACCAGAGGCTCTACCAGTGGGATCATATCATACACAATATCATCTACAACATGAACGGAACCACTGTTCACATCCATAACGATATTATAGCCGTTGCTCTTATACTGGTGTATCACAGTTTTATTCCTCTTCTTTCTACTTCTTATTGCTTAAAACACATTAACAGAGAATAAGCAGCGACCTGAATCGCTGCTTACGTTAGTCTCTTCTCAATTTCATAGATTATTTAATCTTTTCACAACTCTGATTTCCTACTGTGCAGGAAGTCTTACATGCAGACTGGCAGGAAGTCTGGCACTCACCACAGCCGCCCTTTTTCATAGATTCCTTTAAATCTCTGGTTGTTAAAGTCTTAATATGCTTCATTAAAAATAGCCTCCTTATGATTTCAAAGCGCCTATAGACGCCGGCGTGTATATAAATATGCAGACACGCGACTCATTTTTGCTCATTATATCATGTATTTGGCATTTGTAAAAGCTTTTTTTCTCAAAAAACGGTAAAAAAGCGGTAAAAGTCATTGTTACCTGCTTTTCACCCTAGCATTCCGCCCAGCGTTCCCCCTGCCACGCACAATACCATGGTAGTCCAGAAGGAATTGCCTAATGCGGTCTCCGGTGTCCTGATCAGCACCGACACCACCGCCAGGATCACAAAATATGCCGCTCCCATGAAAGCTCCCCATAGGAATTTCTGCTTTTCCATTCTTTTCCCTGCCAAAAGCCCCGCCGTAAAAGTAGTGGCTACATAGATGGCGGAAATTGCAATCGTCACTATACCTTCCGTCAGATGCAGTTTATACAATAAAAGTGCCAACAGACATAGAAGCAGCAATGTCAGCACATAAGATACCAGCAGGCATTTCGCCAGTGCCAGTACCGGAATGCCTTCTTTTCCTTCTCCTCTTTTTTCCATGTCATCCCTCCTTTTACCTATGTAAAATGTATATTCAAAGCCTTCGGAAAACTTGACAACTATTCCTGTCCTATTGTATATTGTTGCTTAATAACACATAAATAAGGCATAAGCCTGCTATTTTATCTTAAGAAGGAGTGAACTTTTTTGGATACCTCTGGTGTCATACAACTGATTTCTATTATTGTTCTTATTTTTCTGTCCGGCTTTTTCTCTTCCGCCGAGACTGCACTGTCCACGGTGAACCGTGTGCGAATGCGTTCTTTGGAGGAGGAAGGCAACAAGCGTGCTGCACGCGTCAATAAAATTCTGGATAATTACAGTAAAATGATCAGTACCATTCTGATCGGTAATAACATTGTAAATCTGACGGCATCTTCCCTTGCAACAACTTTAGCTATGCGCATTAATCTGGCTGTAGGTATCGCAACAGGTATTTTAACTATTGTCGTATTACTCTGTGGTGAGATCGTACCGAAGACCTGGGCGGTTCTGTGTTCTGAAAAGCTGGCGCTGTCCTACTGTAATATCATATACCTGCTGATGCAGGTACTCACACCGGTTATTATCGTGGTAGACCTGCTCTCCCATGGCATTATGAAACTGTTACATATTGATCCGAATAAAAAAGCCAGTGCCATGACAGAAAGTGAACTGAAGACCTATGTAGATGTCAGCCACGAGGATGGCGTCATTGAATCCGAAGAGCGAAAGCTGATCTACAATGTGTTTGATTTTTCCGATGCTCATGCCAAGGACATCATGATCCCCAGGATCAATATGGTAACGGTCAGTCTTGATGCTACCTATGATGATGTACTTGCAGTGTTCCGTGATTCCATGTACACACGACTTCCGGTCTATGAGGATGATAAAGACAATATTATCGGTCTCATCAACATCAAGGACTTTATCCTGACGGAGGATCAGAGTGCTTTCCATGTGGGAAATATCTTAAGAGATGCTTATTATACTTACGAATATAAAAAGATTGCCGATCTGATGTACGAGATGCGGGAAAAGACCACGAATGTCTCTTTCGTATTAAATGAGTACGGTGCTACCGTAGGTATGATCACTTTAGAGGACTTACTGGAAGAAATCGTCGGTGAGATCCGTGACGAATATGATGAGGATGAAGAAGAACTGATCCAGAAGATGTCCGACGACACTTATCTGGTAGAAGGCAGCATGAAACTAGACGATATTAACGATGCTCTCGGTACCGATCTGACCAGTGAAGACTATGATTCCATCGGCGGTCTGATCATCGACTGTCTGGATCGTCTGCCGGAGGACGGTGAGGAAGTCACCCTGGAAAACGGTATTCATCTGAAAGTACAGGGCATCGACCAGAATCGTATTGTAAAGGTATTGATGACGATACCGGAAGTTCCCGAAGAACACGATGCCGGCACCGCCGAGATTTCGGAAGATCACGAATAGCACACAGACAAAGCTTTCTTCTTTGTTGGTCCATGGGTAATGAAAGGAAAAATGATGTCACAGGATAAAAATACAGAAAACAAGAAAACAAAAATGACTTCCAAACAGATCTTCGCGATCGCAGGAATCGTTGTGCTGGTGCTGTTGTATGTTGTAACACTGTTAGCAGCGATCTTCGACAGTTCCGCCAGCCACGCATTGTTCGCCACCTGCCTGTTAGCCACGGTAGCCATTCCTCTTCTCATTTGGATCTACACCTGGATGTTCGGGAAGCTGACGAACCGCTCCACCTTCGCAGATTTCCATCCGGAGGATAAGAATAAAGACAAGTAAATTGAAAGTTAGTTGAATACATTGGCAAAATCCACGAACTCCCGGAGCATGCGATACACATGTCTCGATGTAAGGTCTCCGGATGTGAATTTTCTACGAAAAGTGATGAGTAGTTCTCGTCATGACGGGGCCGCCTACAGTCGACATCCATGTCGACAATCGGCTGACGCGGACATCGTGTCCGCTTTCCCCCTGTCTTTCAGCACTTTTCTAGAAAATATCAACATCCTCCGACAAACATCTTCGACATGGCACCGCATACTCCGGGAGTTCTGCGTTTTGAAAAGCTTTCAAAAACCAGTAGCCCTGCCAAGGGCTATTAGTTTCATAAAAAGATACTTATTTTACTATATTTATGAAAAAAATTCTTAAAATACATTCCTTTTTTTCATAAATTCTATAATATCTCTAATTTTATGAAATTTATTAGTTTTGAAACATAAAAGATGGGGATATTTTTCATAAAAACAACATTTATAACAGTTTTTATGAAAATGCAGAACTTGTTATTAACTTCTGCGCATGTATTCTCAAATGCTCTGCCTAAATAATTGGGATGCTTTTCATAACCCAGCAGAAAAGGACTGCTCCCCCGGGCGTAGATGCGGCGGAGACTGTGAGATTTTCTTGGAAAGTGGTTGAGCCGCA